>Ga0209407_1000597_pt1 | contig 45188 bp, 31 predicted proteins | sample AD_JPNHG3_MetaG_FD_184410 | JGI IMG/M metagenome (GOLD analysis project Ga0209407, IMG submission 184410) | Active sludge microbial communities of municipal wastewater-treating anaerobic digesters from Japan - AD_JPNHG3_MetaG (SPAdes) (version 2) | ecosystem: Engineered > Bioreactor > Anaerobic...
CAGCCATTGGGCCCGGGTTAATGTGGCGCCTTCCTGGGCGAAAAGGCCCGGACCCGCCACGAGCAACGCCATCGCTGCCGCTGTACACCAACCAGATGTGAACCGTTTCATCATCATGACTCTCCTTCACCTTGCACTCAACGTTATGAGCACTCAATACCACGATTCGGGCACCCAAACGACGTCGCCCGGCTTCAGCGTTACGTCCAAGTCCGAACGCCCTTCCCTTCCGATCTTCTCAATGTCCACCACAAACGTCCTCTTCGTCCCATCCGCCTCGCGCCGCGTCACACGCACCTTGCGCTTGTCGGCCAGCGGCGTCGCTCCGCCCGCCATCATCAGCGCCCGCGTCACATTCAAATCCCGCGTCGAGGGCATGTTAACCGGCCCTGGACGAACCACTTCGCCTTGCACATTGACCGTGCCCCACGGCGACTTCATCCCCGAATCCGGCACATACACAAACCCCACCGTCACCTGCGGGTCGATGTAGTAATCCTTGTAGGCGACCTTGATCTTCTCTTGCAACTCGACGATCGTCAGCCCCTCGCACTTCACCGCCGCGATCAATGGCATCAGGATCTCTCCATTCGCGTTGACCTCTTTCAACTCCTCTTTCACCGCCGCTTCACCCGAGGCGGTCACGGAAACCCGCAACGTCAACCCCGGCCGTATCGTCGGTTCCCCATCGGGAACGTGAACCGGCTCCGGTCCCAACTCACCCGGCGCTGTCGTCCGACATCCGCTGCACACCACAACCGCTAAACACAAAACCCAACGCCAAACGAACTTTTGCATCGCTCTTTTCAAAAACGTCGCTTCCTCAGTACGGAGGTCGGCACAATTCCTCCACAGAATTTGGTAGCAGTGTACCACCATTGGACCGATGCGGCAACCAGAAAAGGGAAGAAAATTATGCAGAATTTATCGGGGGCAAAACATTGGACTGTGTACGGCTTCCTGATGCCTGATGAGTGCGCCTGTACGACCGGCTTTGTCAACGGATCATCCTCTGGACACGGATTTCCCCCCGGACGGCAAACAGGGCCGCCCCCGATACCCTGTCTACTTGTCTGTCGGGGTGTCCCTTCCCATCCGGTGCCGAAGCCGGTATTGGTGCGGCGTCAAGCCCCGGAACCGTTTGAATATGCGACTGAAATGGCTTTGGTCATAAAATCCCACTGCCTGTGCGATGTCGGAGACCAGCCGTGTCGAATGTTCGAGAAGTTCCCTTGCCGCATTGACGCGGGTTAACTGGATGTAGTCGATGGGAGTCATTTTGAAGAGCCGCTTGAATCCCCGGGCGAACTGGCTCGTTGAACAATGGGCTATATCCGCCAGACGTTTCACCGTGATCGGTTCAGCATAGTGTTCGTTGATGAAAGCCGCTACATCCGACAAACCGCCATACCACTCGGGCAGTTCGTGTTCATCCTTTATGAGATGGTAGACAGCCGCCACGCCGACGACCTTTCGCCCCTTGCCATATAGAGGCGTTTTGCTGTAGCACATAAATTTAGTGGTGAGGTCGGGCGAAGCCGAAACCTCCTTGATGATCGGCCTCCCGGTCCGCATCACCCAGTCATCGGTGTCCACATAGTCTTGCGCACACGATTCGGGAAACAGGTCATAACTGGTTTTGCCGATTGCCTCTGAGACCGACTTCACGTTGCAGTTCGCATAGTTCCATTGATTGAGGAACATGATGCGTCCTTTCCGGTCTTTCAAATAGGCCGCCGTGTCAGGCAGCATGTCGAGCAAGAACAGGAAAGGTTCCACGTCGCCGCAGATTTGATTTAAAAAATCGGATTGCGTCTTGTTCGTTTTATCGATGGGCATGGGTGCCTCCTTCTTTTGTCTAGCCACCGTGTCAAAATCGTACTTTTTTTTGAGTGGATCATACAAGTAAACTCTTGCCAAAAGTAGTACCTTTTTTTCACGGTGTTGAAGGTAAAGAGCGGGGAGAGGGCGTGTGTGACGGCGCGTCTGCGTAGTCTCGCACGTAGGAGCGTATCGTGGACATGAAAAAAAACTTTTTACTCGTGCTCTCGCTCGCAGTATGTGGCGGGTTGCTTGTTGCAGAGGAGTTCCGCCCCGTCGCTGCGACGACAGACGCGGAATGCTACCCTAATCCACCCGGAAAATATGCGGTGGATAAGATGATCGACAACGATTTGGGCACCTATGCCTGTCTGCTGGATACGACGCGCACGGGCAGTGACACGAACGTCTATCCGCCCAAGGCTGCGCCACCGGTGACAGCCGAGTTCGTGTTGGATCTGGGCGCGAGCAAGACGGTGTGCGGCATGCGGTTCGTGGCGCGCAACGCATGGGTCTATGTGGGGCCGAAGAACGTGAGTGTCGCTGCCTGCGCCGACGCGCAGGGTCGAGAACAAGTCCGACCGCTGGCGGAAAAATGCGAATTGCCCGCGTTCTCCAACTCAAACTCTGCCTTCGTAGAGTGGGAACCCGTTACGACCCGTTATCTGCGGGTGGCCGTGCATGACTCGTATCAAAAACGTTACCGAGAGGCTCCTTGGTTGCACGCGGCGCAAATCCCTTGGTCCCTTAAGGTGGGGCTACCGGTTGCGGGTGACGGCCGGAACCTCAACATCCAGATCGCGGAGATCACCTGTTACGACCGCCGTCCTGCGGACGTTCCCGCCAAGAACGCGGCGGACACCGCCTTCCCGCGCCATCGGCTTGAACGCGATTGGCTCTATCAAGACGCCGGGCTCGACATCGCCCGGATTTTCACCGCTCCAAACGATGCCGCCAAGGAACGCGCAATGGTGCAGCGTGTATTGGGATGCGTGCCTGAAGCCGATCCTGCCGTCAAGGCGTTGCGGAGACGGCTGGGATCTCTCGATGCTGGCGGGGTGCCGGCCCGTGACCCGCGCTGGCGCGACCTGTATCTCGATGCCTGCGCCGCAAGACGCCGAGCGCGCCTGCAGGACATCCGCGCCAGGGCCGATCGTTTCATCTACGTCAAACACGGCATTTTCGGCTGTATGCAAGGACTGGTGGGCAAGTATGACATTCCCGACGAGCAGATCCGCGATTTCACGCCGGGCTTCAAACGGGGCGGACAGCTCTGTATGGGCACCCTGCTTGAAGACGGTTCGATCAAACATGAGGTGCTGCTCGAAAAACCCGAAGGCGCGATCTGTTACCCCAGCCTCTCTTGGGATGCGCGAACTGCAGTGTTCGCGATGCGCGACCACTTTGACACCGACTCATATTACCTCTATACGATGGATATGGCATCGCGCCAAGTGCGACGGATCACGTTCCCAGTCGTCAAGGACGGCAAGACGCTGCATGTCGCCGACTGCGAACCCGTGTTCCTGCCGGATGGACGTATCGCGTTCACCTCCACGCGTGACGTACACATCAGTGATTGCTGGTACCGCGCAGGCGGTAACATTTACACCTGTAACATTGACGGCAGCGGCATCCGCCGTCTCACGTCCGACCAACTCATGACCAGCAACCCCGGGATACTCGAAGACGGCCGCATCGTATTTACCCGCTGGGAGTATAACGACCGCGGCGCGCTTTATCTACACCCTCTGATCGCGATGAATCCCGACGGGACATCGCAGACAGAGTACTACGGGAACAACAGCATGTTCCCTGCGGCGATCATTCATGCTCGCGGTATTCCCGGCTCGCATAAGGCAATCGCTGTGATTGCGGGCCATCACTCCATATATAAAGGTAAGCTCGGCTTGGTCGACCGTACCAAGGGAACTCAAGCGGGACAAGGCATCGAATTCGTCAACACCCGACTCAACGGTAGACTAGGCCGCGAGTCGGCTGACTTCATCCGGCCCGACCCCGCCCATCCCTACCATGACTTTAAGATCGATGTCTTCGGCCAGTTTGGGCCCCAATACGCGCACCCCTTTGCGTTCGATGAAGAGAACTATTTCTGCTCGTTCTGCCCGGAGGGATACCTGCCGCCTTTCGGCCCGTTCAACCCGCCGCTCGGCCTCTATTACATGCACGCCGATGGCGCGCGCGAACTGCTCGCGTATGACGACTGGCAGAGCACAGGACAGGCCGTTCCAGTCATGCGCCGGACACCGCCCCCCGCGCGCCCGTCCACTACCGTGCCGGCGCATAATCACGGCGTCTATACCGTGCAGGATGTCTACCTGGGGCCGGGGCTGCAAGGCATACCGCGCGGCACGGCGAAAAAGATCCGCGTCGTCGCCCTCGAATACCGCGTCTGCCGCATGGGTTACGGACAGAACGGGGGAGAGTGCGAAACCGGGCTTTGCCAGACGCCGATCTCGCTGAACAGCGGCAGTTGGGACGTCAAGCACGTCCTCGGTGAGGTCGATATCGAGGCTGACGGCAGTTGCAGCTTTGAGGTTCCTGCGCGCGCCCCGGTTTATTTTCAGGTTCTCGACGCACGCGGCTATACCATTCAGTCCATGCGAAGTTGGTCCACACTCCAGAACGGCGAGCATTTTGCCTGCATCGGCTGTCACGAAAGCAAGCACGATGCGGGGCTACACGCGGCGAGTTCCGCGAAAACGATGCTGGCCCTCACCAGGCCCCCGCAGAAACTGAAGTCTTTTGGCGGTCGGGAACACCCGCTCATCAAGCGGCTGAAAACACAGTCATGGCGCGACAGCGTGGAGAATTACCTGGGGGTCAATGCGCCGCGCTCACTCGACGCAGACGCTCCCGTGGACGGATTCAGCTACGTGCAGGAGATTCAGCCTATTTTCGACAAGCACTGTATCCGTTGCCACAATGCCGACAACATCGCAACGTGCAAGATCAGTCTCACCGGCGAGCCGGCGAAGCCAGAAACCATCAAGCTGATCGGCGCTGGCCAGGTAGATCCGAAAAGGACGTACACCCACTCCTATGTCGCCATCACCACATCGGGCAACCCCGACAACAACCCATGGATGACGTGGTTGAAGCCGCGCAGCCGCGCCGTGATGCTGCCGCCGTATCATACCGGTGCCTGCAAGAGCAAGATCATGGCGCATTTCGAGCCGGGACATCACGACGTAAAGGTCGACGACGTCGAGAAGCGCATCTTCGCCTGCTGGCTTGACCTCCTCGTGCCTTTTTGCGGCTCATACACGCAACACAACACCTGGACAGACGCGGAAAAGGCCGAGTTCCAATACTTTCAAGAAAAGCGCCGGGTATACGCCGCCGTTGAACTTGAATCATTTGATAAGGGACGGAGCCCAGTCCCCGAAACACTCTCAGCCGGAGTGACCAAAACCGATGTGACTCAATCACCCTAAAAAGGACATTTCACGGTTGCCCCCCTCTTGACAGAGTTCGGGTGCTACTGTTATCCTGTTTCCATGAACTGGAACAGTTTTAACCGGCTGAAACTCGTAGGTGCGGAAAAACCCTATCACCGGATGCGTTTCCGGCCGCTTGAAGTGTTGGCGAGCGCGGCGTTCCTATTTGCGATGCACGGCTATTCGCTCACACTCTCGGCTGTCGATTTCGACATTGGCAATGTGCGCGTCAGCAAGAAGGGAGAAGCCTATGCGAACGAGCACGCCTGCATCTGGCACGGCGGCAGCACGCCGGACGAGGCCGGTTATCTTGTCGAGTTTTCGGCTGGTGGCGAGTACGTGCTACATGCGCTGTACGCCGCCAAGGACCCGCGCCCGACCGACATTCTGGTGGACGGCGTCAAGGTTCACACCGGTTTCAAGGGCACCACCGGGGATTGGAACACAAAATCCGCGCGGTGGGAACGCCAGTGTACCATTAAGGTGAAGGCCGGCACACGGACAGTGACTTTGAAGCGCAACGGCCCCTTTCCACACATCTGCAGCCTCAAGATCGAGGCGGCTGGGGAACCGTCCGGCGATGGAACTGTCAGCCGCTCCGCGCCGGAGAAGCGTCAGGAGTTCTTACGACGGATCGCGCGTGACAAACGTTTGCACGCCCTGCGTCAGAGGCTTCTGTCGCGTGCCCCGGAAGCACTGCGCCGCGCCATCCGCGATCTGGGTGAGACCTATCCCGACCGTTATGCCGCAGCGGAGCACCTGCGCAACCTGGAGGCCTTCAGCAAGGAGCGGGCAAGGCTGCTCGCGCTGCTTGACCGCGGAGAAGAGCCGGACACAGCACGCTTTGACGAACTGAATGCCGAGATGCGCACCGCATTGCTGGCCAATCCGCTACTGGATTCAGATCGCCTGCTGATCGTGCGCCGACGCATCAAAAACGGACGCGCACGGCAAGCCAAGGGCCGTGAGTTGGGCTGGGTGCCCAACAATTTTTTAAATCACACCGATCTGCCGGGTACAGGCTACGACAATGCGATCGCCGTGCTGACCGGCCTGCGCAGCGGGAAGCCGGAATTGAAGGAGCTGTTCCGTCCGGAACGCAACACGCTGGTACGCGACGTCTGTCTGGATTTCGACGGACAGCGGATGCTCTTCTCCGGCATCGACCACACCAATCGCTGGGCCATTTTCCAGATTGCGGCCGACGGCGGCACGCTGACGCAGCTCTCGCCCGCCGACAATCCGGATCTCGACTTCTTTGACGCCTGTTATTTGCCGAGCGGCAAGATCATTCTTTGCTCAACCGCCTATTACGTGGGTGTGCCGTGCCTGGCCGGCAAGAACAAGGTGGGCTCGCTTTACTTGCTTGACCCCGCGAACGGTGAGTTGCGGCAGCTCACCTTCGACCAAGATCACGGCAACGATCCCACCGTGCTGCATGACGGGCGCGTGATGTACCAGCGCTGGGAGTACAGCGACATTCCGCACTACTTCTCGCGCCGCCGCATGACCATGAACCCGGACGGCACCGGGCAACTCGCGCTGCACGGCAGCAACGCCTGGTTCCCGACCGCGTTCCGTTTCGCCCGGCCGGTGCCGGGGCACCCGACCCTGCTGGTGGGTGTTCTCAGCGGACACCATTGCCGAGGCAGTTACGGCGATGTCGGGCGGCTGGCCCTGCTGGACCCTGCGCTGGCCAGCACCTATCCCTTCCGCTATCGCCCGACATCGAAAGAGTGGGGCGAGGTCGGCCAGCCGATCGCCGTCACTCCCGAGATCCTGCCCGCCGAAAAGACCGGGTACGTCCAGACGATCCCCGGTTACGGGAAACCGGTGGCAGGAACCGTCTGCGATGCCGTCGTGACCGACGTGTACCTGAAGGAGCATCCGTCGCTGGCCACGCACCCACATCCGCTCAGTGAGAAATATATGCTGGCCGCCATGAAGCCGGATGCCGACAGCCTGTGGGGCATCTACCTCGTGGATGTGTTCGACAACGCAACGCTGATCTACGAGGAGGAGGACGCGGCGATATTCGAGCCGCAGCTTTTCCTGCCGCGCCCGCGCCCGCCGGTGATTCAGGATCGCGTGAATCTCGCGGTCAAGACGGCTGAGGTGCATATCGCGGACATCTACAGCGGCCCCGGGCTGAAAGGGGTACCACGCGGTACGGTCAAGGCGATCCGCGTCTTCGCCTATCACTTCGGCTACCTCGGCAAGAGCGGTTTTTGGTTGATCGGTAGAGAGTCCGGCTGGGACATTAAGCGTGTGCTTGGCACAGCGCGCGTCGAGGCGGACGGCTCGGCCTGCTTCCGAATCCCGGCCAACACGCCGGTCTCGCTGCAACCACTGGATGCCGACGGCAACGCCGTGCAACTCATGCGGAGCTGGCTGGTGGGGATGCCGGGCGAACGTGTATCCTGCGTCGGTTGCCATGAAGACCGTCGCACCACGTTGCCGCCACGCCGCAGCCTCGTCGACACGCGCGACAGCGAACCGCTCACGCCTTGGCTGGGGCCGCCCCGCCCTTTCGCCTTCGCGCACGAGGTTTATCCCGTGCTTGAGCGCCACTGTATCGGCTGCCACGGCGAGAAGCAGAGGGTCGGCCCGCGGCGGAGCAAACCCTGTTTCGCGGATCCCGGGACGGCGTACAACACGCTGCACCCGTACGTTCGTCGTGCGGGGGTCGAGGGCGACACCGCGCTGCTGAACCCCATGGAGTACCACACCTCCACCAGCCGCCTGTTCCAGATGCTTGAAAAAGGCCACCACGGCGTGACGTTCGCCTCGATGGGTGCGGAAGCGCGCGAACGGCTGGCCTGCTGGGTCGACCTCAACGTGCCTTTTGCCGGAAACTGGGAACCGCCAAAATGGAAGGGCGTCGACCCAGTAGCGCGACGGCTAGAACTGGCGAAGAAGTACGCCGGTCTGGACGACAACCCCGAGGATGAACATGCGACAGCCGCCAAGGCGTTCCAAAACCGCGAGCCGGTCGCGTTTGTGAAGCCGCCGCCGACGGCACCTGTCCCCCCCGACGGGCTCAAGGTGTCCGGCTTCCCCATGAAGCCCGCCGAAGCCCGCCGCATGCAGGCGGCATGCGCAGGGAACCTGCCCGCCAGCCTTGACCTGGGCAACGGAGTCGTCATGCGGCTGGCGGCGGTGCCGGCCGGGGCGTTCGTCATGGGCAGCCTCGACGGCGCGCCGGACGAGCGGCCGCGTGCGGTGGTCCGGATCGACAAGCCTTTCGCGATGGCGGTCACCGAAGTGACCAACGACCAGTACGCGCAGTTCGATCCCGAGCACGATACGCGCTACATCGATATGCACTACATGGATCATGTCGTGCCCGGCCACATCGCCAACCATCCGGACCAGCCGGTGGCGCGCGTCTCCTGCGAAGAGGCTTTGGCCTTCTGTGCGTGGCTCAGCAAAAAAACCGGATTGCGCGTGACACTGCCGGACGAGGCGCAGTGGGAGTGGGCCGCGCGCGCGGGCACGGACACGCCGTTTTTTTACGGTGGCGTGGACGCGGACTTCGGGCGCTTCGCCAATCTCGCGGACAGCGACCTGCGCAACTACCGCATGATATGGGAGGGCGCTAGCGTGCTTCAAAGCCGCTATCCCTATCCGCGTGAAATGAATTTCCCGCTGCATGACCAGCGGTTCAAGGACAACTACTTCACCGTGGATTATGTCGGACAGACCGAAGCCAACGCCTGGGGCTTGAAAGATATGGTCGGCAACGTCAGCGAATGGACCCGCTCCACCTATGCGGCGTACCCATATCCCGGCGCGGCGGCGCAGGGCGAGACGCGCAGGGTCGCGCGCGGCGGCTCGTGGGCCGACCGTCCGGTGGACGCCGGCGCCTCGGTGCGCCGCGCCTACCAGCCGTGGCAGAAGGTTTTCGATGTCGGGTTCCGCGTGATCGTGGAAGTCGAGTGAAGCTTGAACATGTGGTTGCAAACAAAGGAGTAAAGCATGAAAATCGTCAGGATCGCTGACAAGAGCGGCAGGGTGAGCCACGCCGCCGCCGAAACGGACGGATACCGGGTCATAGACGGATCGATCTTCGGGGAGTACACGACCACAGAAGAGGTGATTCCGCTCGGGGATGCCAAGCTGCTGCCGCCGGTCGAGCCGCCGCAGGTGATCGCCATCGGACTCAATTACCGGCTGCACGCGCAAGAGAGTAACATGGCCGAGCCGGCTGCACCGGTCATCTTCATCAAAACCTGCAACACGGTGACCGGGCCTGACGCGCCGATCATCCTGCCCGCGATGGCACCGGACGAGGTCGACTACGAGGCAGAACTTGTGATCGTCATCGGTAAGACCGCCAAGAACGTGCCGGAAGCACAGGCCGACCGCTATATTCTGGGCTACACCTGCGGGAACGATGTCAGCGCTCGCGACTGCCAGCTTCGCCACGACAAGCAATGGGCGCGCGGCAAGTGCTTCGATTCCTTCGCGCCCATCGGGCCGTGCATCGCGACCGGTCTCGACGGCGACAACCTCGATATCCGCCTGCTGCTGAACGGCGCGGTCATGCAGGCGTCGAACACATCGGACATGATTTTTAATTGTCGTTACCTTGTCAGTTATCTCTCGCGGTGCATGACGCTGCTTCCCGGCAGCGTGATCATGACCGGCACGCCCTCGGGAGTCGGCATGGGGCGCAAGCCGCCGGTATGGCTGAGAGCCGGCGACAAGGTGACGGTCGAGATTGAAGGCATCGGAGCATTAACCAACAACGTAATCAAGGAGTGACAAGTGAACAGGAAAACGCAGCTTTTTATTGACGGAAAGTGGATCGACGCCGCATCGGGAGAAACGATCAGCGTGATCAATCCCGCGAACGGCAAAGTTCTGGCGAAAGTGCAGAAGGCGTCGCGGTCAGACATCGACAAGGCGATCACCGCCGCACACAAGGCGTTCAACACCGTCTGGGGGCCGATGAACCCCTCTGAACGCGGCATGTGGCTGCACAAGGTCGGCGATGCGATCCTGCGCCACCAGACCGCCATCGCGGAAACCGAGACCGACGACGTTGGCAAGCCGATCTTGGAGAGTCTCAACGTCGACATCTCCTCCGGTGCCGCCACCTTCCGCTACTTCGCCGACATCTGCACGGAGGTGGCGGGCGAGATTCAGCCCTCTCCCTACAATCAGGTTTTGGATTACACGATCCGCGAGCCGCTCGGCGTGGTGGGGGCGATCATCCCGTGGAACTTCCCCTTCCTGATCGCCTGCCGCAAGGTCGCCTCGGCTTTGGCCGCCGGCAACACCATGGTTATCAAGCCCGCATCGTGGGCACCTTTGAGCACCTTGATGCTGGGGGCACTCTTCGAAGAGGTCGGCGTGCCGCCCGGTGTTTTGAACATCGTCCCGTCGGGCGGGCAGGAGGCGGGCGACGCTTTCGTCAACTCGGAGATCATCACAGACATCACCTTCACGGGTTCGACGGAGGTCGGCCGCGGTCTCTACAGCCGGTGCGCCCCGCATCTGAAGGGCTGCACACTGGAATTGGGCGGCAAGAGCCCGGGATTGGTGTTGCCCGACTGCGATATGAGCGAGACCGTGGCCGGCACGCTTTTCGGCGTGTTCCTCAATCAGGGCGAGTGCTGCTGCGGTCTGACGCGCCTGATTGTCCATGCCGACGTTTATGATGAGTTTGTGGAGAAGTTTGTCGCCGGCACCAGGGCCATCCGCGTCGGCATGCCGCGCGACGAGCAGACCCGCATGGGGCCGCTCGTCCATCCTGACCATCTCGAAACCGTGCTCGGGTACGTGCAGTCGGGACTGGAAGAGGGCGCGACATTGCTCTGCGGCGGCAAGGCGATTAGGGACGGCGAACTGGCGGACGGCAGTTTCATGGAGCCGACGGTTTTCGCCGACGTGACGCCTTCCATGCGGATCTGGCGCGAAGAGATTTTCGGGCCGGTCGTGGTGATCGTGAAGGCGCAGTCGGTGGATGAAATGGTGGCCCTGGCCAACGACACGCCCTACGGGCTGGCCGCCAGCGTGTGGACAACCGGACTCAAGGCCGCGCACGCGCTCGCGACGCGGATCAACGCCGGTACGGTCTGGTTCAACATCCATAATTTCGTGTTCCCCAGCGCCCCGTACGGGGGCTTCGGCGCCAGCGGTATCGGCAGCGAATTGGGCAAGCAGGGCATGCTCGCCTTGACGCGGACCAAAAATATCATGGTCAGCTTGTTCCCAGAAGGTTTCACCTGGTATTGACAGGAGGGGTTGAAAATGGGTGCCAATAATAAAACGGTTGATCACTCGGCCTTGCGGGATTTATGTGTGGCGATACAGCAAGGCTACGGCGTTTCACGCGTCGATGCTACGGCGGTCGCCGACTGCCTCGTCGAGGCGAACCTGATGGGGCTGGACACGCACGGTGTCATCCGCCTCAAGTTCTACATGGATCGGGTGAAAGCCGGCGGCAACAATCCCGCGCCGGATATGCGGATCGTCCGCGAAAACGCCTGTACCGCCCTGTTGGACGCTGATAACGCCATGGGGCCGGTGGGCGGCAAGCGCGCGATGGAGTTGGCCATTGACAAAGCGGAAGCCGCAGGGGTCGGCGTGGTTCTGGTCCGACACTGTAACCACTACGGGCCGGCCGGGCACTATGTCCGGATGGCACTGGAGCGCGGCATGGTCGGTATCTCGCTCTCGAACGTGCTCGGCAGTATGCCGCCCACGGGCGGCGCACAGGCGCTGATCGGCAACAACCCTTACGCGATCGGGTTCCCCTCCGGCGAGGAGTGCCCGGTGGTGGTCGACGGTGCCACGAGCAAGTCGTCCTGGGGCAAACTCTTCCTCTGCGCTCAGACCGGCGAGGATCTCCCGGCGGAGTGCTATACCGACAAAAACGGGCTGCCGACACTGAGTCCCGCCGCCGTGATGGACGGCGGCGCACTGCTGCCGTTCGCCGGGCACAAGGGCTACGGCATTGCCGTGGCGATCGAACTGCTGACCGGCATGTTGGCCGATGCCGCGCTTGATCACGACATCCAACACCCGTATAAAAATCTCGGCACCCCCGGAGAAAACAGCTTTTTCATGCTGGCGCTGCGGGTGGACAATTTCTGCGACGCGGCTTCGTTCCGCCGCCGCGTGGACGAGTGGATCCGCCTTATACGCGGCAGCCGCCGCGCGTCGGGCGTGGAACGCATCTGGTTGCCGGGTCAAAAAGAACACGAGATCCGGGCGGAGAGGCTCCGCAACGGGATACCGTTGAACGACAACATGCTCGAAGAACTTTCAGGACTTGCGGACGGGGCGGGTGTCTCGTTCACTCTGTAGACACACTAGACAGACAGGCATTACAGGAGGTGCATGATGAAGAACGTATCACGCATGGTGGTTGCGGCGCTTTGTGCGATCGCAACAACTAGCGTCGGTCTCGCCGCCGACGGCATCTGGACGAACGTGGTCGAAGGCCAACTCTGGAGTGTGACCGGAAATTGGCAGGACGGTACCGTTGCCGATGGCACGGGCTCGACCGCTCGGTTCGACACACTGGATATCACGGCCGACACAACGGTTCAATTGGACGGGCCGCGCACACTCGGCGCTCTCATTTTCGACGATACTGACACAACCAGCGCCGCGGGCTGGATGCTCGGCAACAACGGCAATGCCGTCAATGTGCTGACGCTGGCGGGCGATGCCCCCGCTATCACAGTCGGTGCACTGGGCGAAGGTAAGGCCGCGCATATCGGGGTCACCATTGCCGGGGCAGACGGGCTGACCAAGGCCGGTGCGGGCACGCTGGTTCTGGCCCACACCAACCGCTACAGTGGCGCGACCACAGTCGCTGCCGGTGAGCTGCGGCTGGCGCCTGCGGCGGATCTGTTTGGCACGTTGCCGGAGCCGCCGGCGAGCGGTTTAGCGCTCTGGCTGGATGCAACGCAGGGGGTGGCGACGAACGCCGGCGGGAATGTCACGCAGTGGACAGACCGCAGCGGTAACAACCATCACGCCACAAACGCGCTCTCGACCGGCCCGACGCTTACGGCGGACATCGGCGGTCTGCCCACGCTGCGCTTCACCAGCAGCGCGTCGCAGTATCTCGATTGCGGCGGCATCGTCGGCATAACGGATATAACCGTTTTTATTGTAAACAAACTGGCTTCAGTCAGTACGTCGGTACTCCGTTCATTTTTTTGCGCTGCGGGAACAGACCAAATCAATGGGGAAACGCCTATTCACTACCAGATCGCGACATCTCAAAAAATCAACTTCTGGGTGAACCAAACTTTCGAAAGCCACTCCTCTGTAACCGCAGGCACGGTTCAAATCAACGAATACATCGAGAACAACCTCCAGGGGCGATATTATCGCAACGGCATGGCTGATGGCAGCAAGAAACGTTCAATTTCACGCAAACGGCTGGACGTTTTCCGTATCGGTGCTTGGATGCCGTTTAGCACGAATACAAGCTGGCACCGTTTTCTGGACGGCAGTATCGGTGAGATTTTGATCTACACCCGTGCTTTGAGCGAAGATGAACGACGAACGGTCGGCCGCTATCTGGCAGCGAAATGGGGCGTGTCGGACAACGCATACGGCAACGCTCTGAACGTACTCCCGGCTCAAACCGCCGTCACTGTCAATGACGGAGCGACGCTTGCGCTGGCAGGCGTAGATCAGACGATTGCGGTCCTTTCAGGCGCGACTGGCAGCCAGTTGCTGCTGGGTGGCACGCTGACGGTGGACGGTAGCCAGACAACGACTTTCGCAGGGGATGTCAGCGGCTACGGCGGTCTTGTGGTCAAGGGCGGCAGTGCGCTGGCACTTACGGGCACAGCCGACTATCGGGCATCGACGTATGTTGAGGATGGCACGCTGACGGTCGAAAAGCAGCTTTACAAGGGTGGTGCGGCACCGGACGCGCAACTTGATATCAGGGATGGCGGCCTGCTCGCACTCGGCACATGGGGTGCCACGCCGTACGACGCACTGGGGCAGTTCCCGACTGCAGCCAACCACCTGTTCATCAGCAACGGCACGGTGCGCGTGACCGGCACCACCTTCGGCGAGCGCGCCGCCACCGTGGCGGGTACCGCCACCCTCGAAGCCGCCGCCGGCGCCAACTGGCATGTTGTGGCGGACGGCGCGCCTTGGGTCTTTGACGCGGGTGCGGGACTGCTACTGACCGGTGACGGCAGCGGTTGCTTCGCCAAAGGGTTCAACGGTTCGGGCGGCATCACCAAAACCGGCACAGGCAGGTGGACGCTGTCAGGTGCCGACACGCTCAACGGGCCTATCGCCGTAGAGGCCGGAACCTTGCAGGTGGCGTCCGGCCAGTTGTCCGCCATTCCCGTGCCCGGCGCGGATTTGTGGCTGGACGCGACGCGGGGGGTGGAGACCGATGCCAGCGGCAAGGTGACCCGCTGGGCCGATCTCAGTGGCTTCGGACGCGACGCCACAAGCGCCAACGGCCCCACGGTCACAACAGACATTAATGGGCAACAGACCCTGCGTTTCACACGCGCAAACGCCAACTATCTGGAGTGCTTCGGACTGCGCAACATGACCAATCTGACGGTTTTCATGATCAATAAACTTGCCTCGCTGCCGTCGGACTACTTTGCCTTGCTGGCCGAGGATTCCACGAGGTCAAATGCCTACGGGTGCGCCATTCACTATAACATCGACAAAGATAAAAAAATCAACTATTGGGTAGGCGGCACAACGCCCAGTTCCGGCGCTCTCTACTACGATACACTCGCACAAACAGACACACCGCAGATTTATGAGATTCTGGACGAGAACGGTGAGACTCAGTTCTTCATCAATGGTGCTTCCGCCGGCGGTGGCACGCGCTCGACGCATCAGAAACGGCTGGATGACTTCCGGATCGGCGCGTGGAACAACTCCCGCTATCTGGACGGAAGCATCGGCGAGATCATCATCTACACCCGGGTATTGAACGCCACCGAGCGCGCGGCGGTCTATGCCTACCTCAACGCCAAATGGCTGAACCCAGCCGGGATCGGCACGCCCGCGCCGGGCACGGGCACACTGCTCGCCGCAGATGCGGCTGTATCGGTAAGCGCCGGTGCAACGCTGGATCTGGGCGGCCAGAGCCACGCATGCGCCACGGTGCAGGGCAGCGGCACGGTCACCAACGGTTCGGTGGCGGCCACGATCCAGCCGGGCGGCACCGGTCAGGTCGGCACCTTGCATGTTGCCGCCACGCTCTTCGGTACACTGGTGATTGACGCGATGGCGGGCGCCTGCGATCATCTGCAGGTTACGGGTGATCTGGATCTCTCCGGCCTGCGTCTGGAGTTCTCTGGAACCAGCCAACTGAACCAGCGTACACAGTACGAGATCGCCGCGTACACAGGAGCGTTGACCGCGCCTTTCGGCGAGGTGGCGGTACCTGGGTCATGGGAAGTGCGCTACACAGCAGACAAGAGAGTGAAGCTCATCTGCCATGCCGGGACGCTGATCTCGATTCGGTAACATCTGACTCCTTATGACAAAGAACAAGACCAAATACGACGTGCCGAGCCTCAAGATGGGGTTCGCGATCCTTGAGCATCTGTCATATTTTCCGCGAGGGAAAATGCTGACGGAAATCGCGGAAGATTTGGACTGCCCGGTCTCCAGCGCCTATCGCATCACGATGGCGCTGGAGGATCTGGGACTGATAACGCGCGATGTCGAGAGCAAACATATCCGGCTCACCAACAAAATGTTACTGATGGGACAACGGGCGATTACCGAGACCAATCTGGTCGAGAGTTCGCTGGACATCATGCGGGAGTTGCGCGACCGGGTTGTCGATACGGTGTTGATCGGGGTCCGCGACGGCACAGAGATTGTGGTTCTGGATCAGGTGACTGGAGTGCGCATGTTTTGTTTCGTGGCCAAACTGGGATATCGGGTCGGCGTCTACTGCTCGGCACCCGGCAAAGCGATTCTCGCGTTTTTGCCGGATGCCGAACGGGAGGCGGTCTTGTCTTCGATACGGTTTGTCCGTCATAACGCACGGACAATCACGACGCAAACGGCACTCCGGCGTGAACTGGACGGTGTTGTGAGTGCAGGATATGCGTTTGACAACAGCGAGCAGTTTGATGGCGTGTACTGTATCGGCGCACCGATCTTGGACCGCAGCGACTATCCGGTTGCAGCCCTTTGGACGACGGGGCTAATGATGGATCTCGACCGTAGCCGTATTCCTGAGTTGGGTGCTTACATCCGGGAATGCGCGCTCCGGATATCGAAACGGATATCGTAAAGGACGCGACGACCCCCGGCGAGATGCTCCCGTATAATGTCCTGCGTGAAAGGCTATCGGCACTTGCGCGGATGGCCGAGGTTGCGTTATACTAAGCCTCAATGAGCAGAGGCGTTCCTTTGCGGCGCGTTCAGGGGAAACAGGACGACGCCGGATGCCGATGTGTCAGCAGATGGTAGCATGTCATGATAATTGATAAAGATACTCAGGGAGCCGCAGCCGTGATCCAGACAAGAGCGTGGTAAACTTGAAGAAGCATGGCATCGACTTTCTCGAAGCGCAGACACTGTGGGAAGATGGTGATAGACTTCTTGTGCCCGCGAGGACGCAGGGTGAGGCGAGGTACATGTTGATCGGCAAGATCGGTCAGAAACATTGGTCGGCCATATTCACTTACAGGGGCGAAGCGATCCGGATCATATCGGTTCGCCATGCACGAAAAGAGGAGGTAGACGCCTATGAAAACTGAAGCTTTTGATAAAGCCTTTGACAACGGCGACGACGTGTCAAAGCATCTGGATTTTTCCGAGGCAACTCGCCCCGGAAGAGAGTTGAAGCGAGTCAACGTTGATTTCCCCATGTGGATGCTCCAATCTCTCGACAAAGAAGCCCAACGGCTCGGCGTTCCCCGACAAGCCGTCATCAAAGTGTGGATCGCTGAACGGTTGAGGGCCGGTACTCACGTTTGAAATAATTCGAACCCCAGATTCACGTTCAGGAAAACCAGAACGCTTTCCATAATGAAAATTCAGGCCCAACAGGATGTTGACGCGGTCAACGCAAGGTTCAATGGCTTCCACGACGGCTTCGTGAAGCGGATCCAGGTCACGACTGACAACGAATTCATGACGGACATGCCGTGGGAGGCACAGAGGCAGTTCCAATCAAATGAAGAGGAACTTCTCGCCGCAGGGCGTTGCGCTCCATATCCCGGGACGACTGCAATTGAGATAGACATCCATCACTACAACTACGACTGGCCTAATCAACCACTCAAGCGGAGCATCATTCTCCGTGCTCAGGCGTCCCGTTTGTGGGACAGGCTGGTTTCGCTCATTGGCCGTGATATCTTCGACCTCTCCTTTACCAAAGACGGGGATAACATTTCCTGCGTGCTCACCCACCACGCAGAGGATGCAGGGCCGATTCTGACGATGGAGAACGGCACGACGACGGTCCTCTTTTCGGCCTGTGCGGTGGAAATCGATGAAACAGAATGGACAGAACCTGAGGGGCCAGATTACGGCTCGCAAGTTCGCTGAACCTGCCCCTCAACGTTCGACGCATGAGATGAAGAAACGACTCATCATCACACTGACGATGTGCATTATCCACCTGATGGGGAAGTATTTCGCTGCCCGATCCATCACCTTATCTACGCCGTGGTTGATACGAACGGGGTCCCCACAGTGCGGTTTGTTCGCGTCATTACGATGAATTTCCACCATCGTGGCTACATATACCGTCCGGACGGGAAGTTCGATGTGGCTCTTCAGGAACGAGAACGGATGCAGACACCCATCAATGAAAAATGGTGTGCGATAAGGGACTGATAGTTCACAATCACTTCGGCAGGACCGGATAGGAAATTGGGCACGGAAGATGGCATCACAAACCACTAATGCTTAACATACAATTGGAAAAAAGATGAAACGATACTTCAAGACTCTGATGCTTGCACTCGCCCTCATGCCGCTTGCTGGCCGGGCCGACCAGCTTGCATGGATATCACGCGCTGACGTGGAGAAAGTGGTGAAGTCAATCCAGGAGCAAATCCGTCAGCGGCAAGGCGAGCCGTACTACATGGTTTCCTGTTTCGCTGTGTTGGCAAGGTATTCCAATTGGAGTGCGATGTCAGCGTCGAACGGATCAACATCCCGCAGGATGCGTTCAGCAAGGCGGAAGAGAAGCCGAAAACGCCAACCAAGCGTCGCAAGCCACCGGCGCACCGAGCGGATCTCATTTAGCGCTGACGTTTCGTAACGTGAGGAGGTATACGATGATTAGATCGGCTATTCTTGCGGTGATGGTCGTGACCTGTGGCTGTTTTTGCCTCCCGCGTCCCCCACAATATGCGTAACGCAGGGTGATAGGCTGTGTGAGAGGAAAGTAGATGAGTATGCGGCCCATAGTAGCATGGACGATCATTGCGGCGGTAATCCTGCTCCTCGCGCTCTTCGTCGTTTCGATGTTCGTGCCGTGGACTCCGATCAACTGTCGGCACGAAGACGTTGACATCACGACCGGCAGACTCCGACACAGCCGCTATTTCTTGTTCTGCAAGGTGTCTGAGAGAATCGAAGATTCTCCGGTTACGAAGATGCTTCCGCCGGATATACTCAGGCGTCGCACCCCCGAATGGCGCAGGGTCAACACCTTCTCGCCCGGAGTCCACCACTCCCCGCGCTACACATTCCACGGTGCCATTCACCAGATCCATACTCTTGTAACCGTATGGGACATGGCCAACGAATACGGGTTCTCGGACGAGTTGAAGCAGAAGACAGCCCTGGATGTTCTTGCTATCTGGCAACAGAGCGGAAGCTGCTTCCTGGCTGGTGACTACATCCGTTGTCTCCGTGACCTAGCGGACGAGGCGACACGGCAACGCATCCTCACAGCCCTGCCGAAGTTGAAGATGCCACTGGTGGAGACCAACGGCACGGACGTTGTCTGTACGATGTTCTTCCCCAATGGGCAACCGATGGACCGAATACATGGCTATGTGGATAAATACGGAAAGTTCATCCGACATGGTGTTTGGGAACGCTGGGCAAAAGACGGAGCCAGAGTGCTCCACGGTCATTTTGAGAATGGCGAACGTCACGGACGGAGGTTCGGGTGGGACTACGATGGCAAGTTGTCCTCCATCAACGTTTACAACCACGGGGAATTGATCGAATACGCGTCTAAAAATCTTGAGGATCACCCCGACTTCAAGGCCGCACAACAACTGAGTGAACGTGACGGCGTGTCCGCAGCTCGTGACCCAAATACGGTGTCCGACGCGCAAGCTCTTGAAATCGCTGAAGCCACGTTCCGATACCAGTTTCTGCACAACGCTTCTGGTCGGCAACAGGAAGCAGCGGCTTATTTCCTAAGCCTCTTCGGGCAAGACCCGGATGACGCATTCCTGAAACGGTTCGAAGGGCACAAGCCCCCCGTTCAGAAAGGTTCCGCTTTTGTCATCGGAAAAGGGCTCAAGTTTCGCGTGGAAAGAATCACGCGCGTTTCGGACACCAAAGTGGAAGTCTCGGGAGGGTACTACGAGGCCGGACTCAGCTCATCGGGAAACACCTACGTCGTGGAGTTGAAAGAAGGGGAATGGGTGGTCACGGGCGATACGATGCACTGGATATCATGGGAGTGGTTGGAACACCCTCACAGTCCGTTCCGAGTGACCGGGAGTTTGCTGATCTCCTTTCGAAACTAAAACAGGTGGCGGAGAATTGCGTATCTAACACTCCGGTTACTGTTACCGTTAAAAGAGACCGCAAGAGCCGGTTCATTCGAGTCCGTCTCTTGGCGGACTCACGTCAGGGAGCAATTGACTTATGCAACAACGTCTGCTCGGCGTGCGATAGTTATCGAGAAGAGCAAATACGATCACGACAGGAGGAGCGACTTTATGTCCATTCTCTTGAGCGTGCCGAGTTTGCCAGCCCAAAATAAAAGTGGCGGGCTATTGTCGGGCAAAATCATTCGGGTAAATCATTCGGGTAAATCATTCTTGGCTGTGTAGGTAATATGTGCTACGGTGTAACCAAGAAATGAGGAGTCCTGTGGCGAAATGTTCATTAACAGCGTTTGTTGAGCGTGAGGGGGACGGTTTTGTTTCCCTCTGTCCCGAACTGGACATTGCCAGTCAGGGAAAAACGGTTGAAGAGGCTGCGGCTAACTTGCGGGAGGCTGTTGAACTCTACTTGGAGTGTGCTGATGCACAAGAAATTAAGAGCCGTTTAAAAGGGGAAGTGTACATCTCTCGATTTGAAGCCGTTTATGCCTAAGCTCGGTGTTTTTTCGGGGCATGACATTTGCCGTTTGTTAAGCGAGCATGGTTTTTTTCTGGTGCGTCAAAAAGGCAGTCATGCCATCATGCAGATGCAAACTCCACGCGGTACAATTACCGGTTTCTTCTATTTTGAAGGCGAAGCCCGAAAGAAATGGGAGAAGGTGTTTTCCAAAGCTATCATACAGGACGATTTCATTCCGAAGAGAATTGAGCGAAACAAACAAGAGGGAGACCAACAGTCTATCGCGCCCGAAATAAAGAACCCAATTGACTGACACAGAGAAGTGTGTAAAGCTATGTGTGGAGGTGAAAAATGGCAACGAATCTTCAACTTGATGACCATTTGATCGCAGAAGCGGCAAGGCTGGGAAAACACCGCACCAAGAAGGAGGCTGTCACGCAGGCGCTGACCGAATATGTTCGGAATCTGCGGCAGGAAGGGATTTTGGATCTCTTTGGCAGCGTCGACTTCGATCCGTCTTACGATTACAAGCGGCAACGGTCAAAGTCGTGAAAGTGCTAGTCGATACCAGCATCTGGTCGCTAGCCTTGCGACGTCGCGAACACGCGCAGAACCCGGAGGCGGAAGAACTTGGCCGTCTGATCGCCTCCCATGTTGTGGAGATCATAGGGCCGATCCGGCAGGAGATTCTGTCTGGGGTTCGGGACGGTGCGCAGTTTGAGCGTCTAGCGAGGCATCTTGATGCTTTTGTGGACCAGCCTTTGACGGTCGAAGATTATGTGACGGCAGCGAAGTTTTACAACCTATGTAGATCCAAAGGAATTCAGGGTTCCAATACTGACTTCCTCATTTGTGCTGTTGCGGTGCGACACGATTTTTCGATTTTCACCACGGACAAAGATTTCCTTCACTTTGCAAAGTGCCTGCCAATCGTGCTACACGATGTCAGACTGACCAACACGGAACGGTCATTGTCCGACTTGGTCTGAAAAATGGGGCGTGATCTACATCGGCGGCTCAAACGTATCTGCCCGAGGAAGAACTCGGGCGGCTAAAGGAACACGAGGCCAAGGCCTTGGCCAGACTGAAGCAGAACGGCGTTGTGACCGAGGTGCTAAAACTGTCGTATAGAGGAGAGTGAGATGCAGCTATTGGGAGGAATTTATTGAGCGGATACGAGACGCCCCTTGGTGGAACTCCGATGAGCCAAAGGAAAAATCTGAAAAAGGGGTGTGGCTTGGAAGAGCGGCAATGCTTGATGCAATATTCTACGAGGGAAGAGAAATCAAACCCGACGAACCATGAAAAACTCGAGTAAAAACGCATTGCAACAGGTCTTTCGGCGGTCACGAGTCTTTCTGCCCGTCATTCACCCCGGCACGAAAAAGAGTGCTCTACAGAGCATTGACACGGCTGTCCGGTCTGGAGCGGATGGCATATTCTTGATCAATCAAGGGATGTCTTCCGCCCAAGTTCTCGACTTCATCCCGCAAGTATATCAACGGCACCCGAACCTTTGGATTGGGGTGAATCTGCTCGGAACAGAGCCGGAAGAGGTCATTGGTCTCGTCGCCGGTCTTCCGGTGGGCGGCATCTGGTCAGACAATGCGAAGATTGACGAGATGTCCGATGCGCAGCCCGCCGGAGAACAGTTCCGGCAAGCACGCAACAAGGCCGGATGGAAAGGGCTTTATTTCGGGGGAGTCGCGTTCAAGTACCAGCGAGAAGTGGATGCCGCCCTGTTGCCTGAAGCGGCCAGAAAGGCAAGCCCCTGGATGGACGTAATTACATCGAGTGGCCCGGGGACCGGATACGCCGCGACGGTAGAGAAGGCAAGGGCCTTGCGATCTGGGGCCGGGACGCATCCGTTGGCCCTTGCCAGCGGCGTGAGCCCAGAGAATGTAGACGGTTTTCTGCCGTATGTGGATGCCTATTTGGTTGCATCTGAAATCGAGACGGCGAAGTACTCTGGCATTCTGGTGCCCGAGCGGACAAAGTTGCTGGCTGAAAAAATTCATGGATGGGAGCAGAAAGGCTCCGAACCGACAGGTACAGGAGACGTTTAACCTAAAAAGAGCAGTTGAACCTTCAACTCTCTTTGGTTTCTGGTTTCAAGGTTTCATGGTTTCATCCAAATCGGGATCGGGATCGCTATCGGGATCGATTGTTTAACCACGGAACACACCGAACACACGGAAAGGCATGGCTCTGTTTCCGTGTGTTTAGTGTGTTCTGTGGTTCCAATCAGAAATTGCGTTCTGCACCAAATAGGTGCGGCGCGGATCTCAACGGAAGCCAATGTTTATGGGGCTTTGCTCAAAATCTGCATGCTCAACTGCTCTTTTTAGCGCGCCTGCCCCATACCGTTTACAGGCAGATAATCAACCATGATGCATATTCATGGCAGCGGATCGTGCGGACAAGACGGGTGGATGGCGAGCGAATGAATCAGTCGTGTGGTTCTTTGATGAGGCGATGCGCCGCGGCCTTGTGCCCCAAGAGACCGTTTTTGACGTGCCGGAAGTAACTGCTTGCCCATAACTAACACCCAAAACTATCCTCATTTACATTCCCGTGCGAAGCAGGGGCGGCGGGCTAACCAGCCGATGGAGGGGGCGCGTTGATGCGTGCCCCTCACCGCTTCGGATCGATTATTGCGACCACCCAGTGGTCGCAATGACGAGTGTAAAAACGGGGGGGAGGATGGGCACCGGTCGCGCACGGGGCATGCAATGGAGGGCTCGCGCGCGGACAGCCCCCAAAAGCGCTCATAATGCTGCGAATGGTCACGGGCGGGGCGCGGCTGCGAGGTGTAAGGTTTTAACCCCGTCTTTGTGACCACTGGGTGGTCACAAAAAGTGGCTCGCAATCTTGAGAGAAACCCCCGTGCTGTGCCTTCTCGAGTATTTCGTGATTTTCGTGGTAAGAAATTCAGGTTGCGGGGGGCTCCTGCGTTAGACTAAAATGTTCGCCATGACACGGAAAAAAGTGATATGGGGCGTCGCGGTAGTCGTGGCGCTGGGTGTAGTGGGCAACCTGATTGCCTTTGTGGTCCGGCAGCGTCCGCGGCCGGTGCCTTCCGAACCGGCGGCGGTGCGTGCGGCGGCGCTTGCGATTTTGGATGCCAAGTGTGCCGCATGCCACGACAGCCGAAAGTCGTTGCCTTTTTATGTGAAGCTGCCCGGCCCCGGGAGCCTGATACGGCGTGATGTAAAGAACGGCCTCCGCCATTGGGATCTTTATGATGTGGGGCATCTCGGTGCCGACGCCACTGAGGCTGAGAAGGCGGCGGAGGAAGTTCCGCTCGGGCGTCTGATTAAACTCCGTCGAAACGTGGCGGACGGAACCATGCCGCCGATCCAGTACTGGGCGATCCACTGGGGCACCACCCTGACCGAGAGCGAGCGCCAGATTCTGAACGCATGGGTCGGTCAGGTGTGGGGCGCGTGGCTCGCCAGTTGGGGCATCGAGAACGGTGCCGACGCGGACGTGCATCCGATTCCGCAGACGATCCCGTTCGATGCGGCAAAGGCCGCGATGGGCGAGCGGCTCTATTTCGATACGCGCTTTTCCAAGGACAACACAGTTTCATGCGCGTCGTGTCATGCGTTCGAGAAGGGCGGCACCGATAACCTGCAGTTCTCTGTGGGCGTCGGCGGCCTCAAGGGCAATGTGAACGCGCCGACCGTTTTCAACGCGGTTTTCAACATGCGCCAGTTCTGGGACGGCCGTGCGCGCCATCTCACGGAACAGGCCGGCGGACCGCCGCTTAATCCCGTCGAAATGGCCTGTGAAAATTGGGATGAGATTATTGCAAAATTGGAGCAGGACGCTGCCCTCAAGAAGGCCTTTATCGCTCTCTATCCAGAAGGGTTCAGCGAGGCCACGCTCTGCGGCGCGATCGCGGAGTTCGAGCGGCGGTTGATCACCCCGGGCTCACGCTTTGACCGCTATCTTGCCGGAGAGAAAAACGCGCTCTCGGAAAAGGAGATCAAGGGCTACACGGCGTTTCAAACGCATCGCTGCACCACCTGTCACGCCGGTCCTGCAATGGGCGGCCTCTCCTTTGAATACGCCGACCTGAAAGCGGACTACTTCGCTGGCCGCGAGGTGACCGACGGCGATCAGGGCCTGGCGGCCTTCAGCAAAAACCCGAAGGATGCCAAGCGCTTCAAGGTGCCGATTCTGCGCAACATCGCGCTGACCGCGCCTTATCTGCATGACGGCAGCCAGCCCGACCTCAAAGAGACGGTGCGCTCGATGATGAAATATCAGGTCGGCGCTGTCGCGTCAGAAGGGGAACTGGACGCGCTCACCGCGTTCTTGGGAACACTGACCGGCAACCTGTTCGGCAAGCCGCTCGCGCCGTGACGTGTGTTGTGTGTGGTGCTGCGGAAAAATTTGGAGTGCGGTGACAAGAGCCGCGCTGTGCGCGGGTCGCGGCACCGCTTTCCCTCTGCGCTGTGCGTGGAGACACACTTTGTCCCCACTCTTAGTCGAATACACTTAGTCTCCACACTTAGTCGATTGCGCCAGCGACGAAGTGTTTCGACGAAGTGTTTTGGACGAAGTGTTTCGACGAAGTGTAAAACGACGAAGTGTTTCGACGAAGTGTGCCTCGCGGCACCGTTTTTGCGTACCACCCAGCCGCCGTACTCCTGCTCAAAAAGCGGCGTCGCGCGGAATACCGCTTGCCGCCGCACTCCAGATTTTTTCGTCTGACTTGTGAGTGCCGAAATGGGCACAAACCACGCACTAAACTCGCATGCCCCCTGTCACCAACCGATTACCTTGTGCCCCCCCTTGCTTGCAGGTGTGGTACGGACATCTTGCCTGTGTTTCATGGGCGGGACGCCCGTGCCACGAAGGGGTTTGCAAGAGCCTTGTCCGTTGTTTCGGTTTCAGCCCATCCGCGCAAGGCGCGTCTCGCGTAGAACGACGACGCAGCGTGGGGGCTCTTTCGCGACAATCTCGCGGCCATTGCGCGCTTCGCGAAGAAGACGCGCCTTGGCGGTGATCCTCTCGTACAGTTGCTTACGACCGACACCGCTTACACCTGCGGCGACGATCCCGTGGGGCTTATGTTCGACAAGCAAGATCTGGGGCAGAGCGGCAACACGTGGCACTCAAGCGGCAACGGCACTTGGCGCGGCAAATACTACGAAGGCGGCTGGGCACTCATCAAGCCTTGGTCGAAGACACCCGACGGCGACTTCGACCTCATGGCGCGCGGCGTCAAGGAGCCGATTCATCCTCGACGGCAAGCGTGAGGACAAGACATCGACAACCGAGTTCAAGGAACTCGAGATTTTCCGCATCCGGTAAAGGGGTGGTGAATAACGCTCTTTTAGGTTAAACCAGGCTGTGCCACATTGTGTCCGCGCACTTTGATGTGTAGCTCGCGCAGTTGCTTTTCGGTGACCTCTGAAGGTGCGTTCATCATCAGGTCTTGCGCCTTCTGGTTCATCGGGAAGGCGATTACCTCGCGGATGTTGTCTTCGTCGGCCAACAGCATGACCATGCGGTCGACGCCCGGCGCGATGCCGCCGTGCGGCGGTGCGCCGTACTTGAAGGCATTGAGCAGGCAGGAGAATTTTTCCTCCACCACCGACGGGTCGTAACCCGCGATCTCAAACGCCTTGTACATGATCTCGGGCTGGTGGTTACGGATGGCGCCGCTTGAGAGTTCGATGCCGTTGCAGACCACGTCGTACTGGAAGGCGAGAATCTCAAGCGGATGCTTGTTCAGCAGGGCATCCATGCCGCCCTGCGGCATGGAGAACGGATTGTGCGAGAAGCCGATCTCGTCGGTTTCGGGGTCCTTTTCGAACATCGGGAAATCCACGATCCAGCAAAAACGGAAGACGTCCTTCTCGATCAGGCCGAGGTCATGACCGAGCTTGCTGCGGATGTCGCCACCCATCCTAGCCGCCTTGTCCGGTTCGTCGCACAGGAAGAAGAGCACGTCGCCATCCTGCATGCCGCCCATCCGCGCCAGCTCGGCCAGCTCGTCCGGCGTCAGGAACTTTTGGATCGGCCCCTTGATCGTATCGCCGTCCCAGATCAGGTAGGCGAGACCCTTTGAGCCCAGCGTCTTGGCGTATTCCACCAACTTGTCGAAAAAGCTGCGCGGTTTGTCCTTGATGCCCTTGACCGGAATCGCGCGCACGGCCGCGCCCGCCTTGACCGCTCCGGCAAAGGCGTTGAAACCCGACCCCTTGAAAAGTTCCGAGCAGTCGAACATCTCGATCGGGATGCGCAGATCCGGCTTGTCGCTGCCGTATTTAAGCATCGCCTCGCGGTAGGGGATGCGTATCCACGGCGTGGTGTCCACCGCCTTTTGCGAGAAGTGTGTGAAAGTCTTGTAAAGCACATCCTCGACAACGGCAAAAACGTCATCCTGCGTGACGAATGACATCTCGATGTCGAGCTGATAAAACTCGCCCGGCGAGCGGTCGGCGCGCGCATCTTCGTCGCGGAAACACGGCGCGATCTGGAAATAGCGATCAAAGCCCGCGACCATCAGCAACTGCTTGAAGAGCTGCGGGGCCTGCGGCAACGCATAGAACTTGCCGTGGTGTATGCGGCTCGGCACCAGATAATCGCGCGCGCCTTCGGGCGAGCTGCATGTCAGGATCGGGGTCTGGTACTCATTGAAGCCGTGCGCCTCCATCGCTTTCCGCAGGAAAGAGATGATCTGCGAACGTAGCAGGATGTTGTTGTGGATGCGCTGGCGGCGCAGGTCCAAGAAGCGGTATTTGAGGCGCAGGTCCTCGGGGCCGTCCTCGTCGCCCGGCAGATAGAGCGGGGTCGCCTCTGCAGCCGACTCCACGATACAGTCGTTCGCCACGAGTTCGACCTCGCCGGTCGGGATATCCGGGTTGATGGTCGAGGCATCGCGCGGCGTGACTTCACCGGTGACCGTGATGACGGTCTCAAGTCTGGCCCGGCTCAGCGTTTCGAAAAAGGAGCGGCTGGGATGAATCACGACTTGGGTGATGCCGTAGTGGTCGCGAAGGTCGATAAACAGGATGCCGCCGTGGTCGCGGACGCGGAAGATCCAGCCGGAAAGTTTAGCGGTGGTGCCCGCATCGGAGGCCCGGAGCTGGTTGCAAGTGTGTGTGCGGTAAGGGTGCATCATTTTTATCCTCGAAGAAAAAACGGGGCCACTCTATCAAAAAAAGGAGGATTTAGGAATTAGGATTTAGGAGTTTTAACGCGAGTTTTAACGCGGCGCAGAGATGCAGAGGTTTTTTGTGGCACTGCTCGGTTCTTTTATCCACAGGTAACGAAAGGGACAGGTGTTTAGACGACTTAGACGACTTTGGTCTTCCATCTCCATCCCATTTATTGTACCCTATGCCTCGCTGTTCTCCTTGTATTTGCACCGCCGAGTGCGAGTGCGTTTTTACCGTTTTACGGTAATAGGCCATTACGAGCCTTAGATTTAATCACAAGGAGAACAGCCTTTTTTGTTTCAAGAACGCTCCTAAATCCTAAATTCTAACCTCTTCTTCAGGGACGTTTTCAACGGAGTTGAACCGCACCGCGGAAACATCAGTGTTGCATCTGGCGGGTGAATAGGCGAAAATCAAAAGCCGTGTGATGAATGGAACTCAAAAAGCGGAGATCCACGGTGTGCCCGGCGAGCGGGCGCGCGCGACAGGTGTGGTGCGCGCGCTCTGGCCCTTGCTGGCTGCGTTGTTCGCGTGTGGTCTCTTTGCGGGAGCGGCACTGCCGCAGGTGACGCTGGGCGTGGCCGGCGTCGGCTTTTTAGCGGCGGCGGCGTTTCTGGTCTGGGCGGTGTGCGACGGTCTCCGGGGTATTAATGCGTTTTTCAAAGGCGCGCGCGGCGAGGAGAGCGTGGCGGTGCTTCTGGCCACGTTGCCACGTGGCTACCATGTCTTTCACGACTTTGCCTGCGGCACTCCGGGTGCCATCGACCATGTGGTGGTCGGACCGAACGGGCTCTTTGCCATCGAGACCAAGTGCTGGTCCGGGCGTGTTACGTATGAGGGTTCTGGCTTGCGGGTGAACGGTGCCGTGCCGAGCCGCCCGCCGCTGCGGCAGGCACGCCATTCGGCCCAGATGCTGACGCGCTTTCTGGGTGAGCGACTGGGAAGCGCGCCGCCCTGTACACCGGTGGTCTGCTTTGCAAGTAACACCTTCGAGCCGGACCACTTGACGGTGGACAATGCGGTGGTTTGTAATGCGTCGGCGCTTCACTCGTTGCTGGTGACGCATGCGGGCCATTTGACGGCAGATGAATGTGAACGGATCGTTAAGGTGATGGAGCAGAAAGAATTATGATGAATCGGCGAGCAGGGATGTTCTGGATGGTGGCGCTCGCGCCGATGATCGCCACGTGGGCGGCGGCGGACAGGGGCAACGGGCAGCCGGTGCCGCAACCTCACTACGGTGACGTGGCGCAGAAGGTGGCGCGCGTGCTGCCGGCCGCGCACCTGTTGCAATATCCGCTGGGCGACGAGATTTCGCAAAAGGCATGGACCAATCTGATCACCGCGTTCGATTTCGACCGCAGCTACTTTTTGCAGAGCGATATCGCCGCGTTCACAAACATGCAGACGCGCATCGACGATGCCGTGAAGGCGGGGGATGTCTCGTTCCCGTTTGAGGTCTACCGCGTGTTCCGTGCGCGGCTTGAGGATCGCTATGCCTATGTGACCAACCTGCTTGAAACCGGTTTCACGTTCACCGAGGATGAATCGTATACTTGGAAGCGCAAAGATGCGTCTTGGCCGGCGACACAGGCGGAGCAGGATGAACTGTGGCGCAAACGCATCAAAAACGAGGTGCTGGCGCAGCTTATCGGTCGTGAATTGGATCGCGCCGCAGCGACCAATACCGCCGCTGCCGTAACGAATGATGCGTCTGCTGCTGCAGTAGGCGGCACGGCGACCAATACGCCGCCGGTGCTGACGCCGCAGGAGAATGTCGCCAAACGCTATAAGCAGTTCATGATCGTTATCCAGGACATGGACGAGGAGGCGATCTTGCAGCGTTACCTCAGTGCCGTGGCGATGGCGTATGACCCCCACTCCGATTACATGTCGCCGATGCGCAAAGAGGATTTTGATATCGACATGAACCTCTCGCTTTGCGGCATCGGCGCGCAGCTCCGCTCGGAGGACGGCACCGCGATGATTGTGGAGGTGATTCCGGGCGGTCCCGCTGATCGCGACAAGCGCGCCATCCGGCTGACCAAGGGCGACAAGATCATTGGCGTAGGACAGGGCGACGGTGCCATCGAGGACATCGTCCATCTGCCACTCAACAAGGCGGTGCGTAAAATCCGCGGCGAGAAGGGCACCAAGGTGGTGCTGAGCGTGATCCCGGCTTCTGATCCTTCTGGCACCTCGACCAAGATCGTCGATCTCATCCGCGACGAGGTCAAGCTGGAGGAGCAGGCCGCCACCGGCCGCGTGGTACGCGTGACGTTGCCGGACGGTGCCGTGCGTAAACTGGGCGTGGTCAAGCTGCCGACCTTTTACGGCACCATGGACAAGCGCCCGAATCAGCCCGGCTTCCGCAGTGCGACTGTCGACGTGGCCAAGCGGCTGGCCGCGTTCAACAGCGAGAATGTTTCGGGGCTGATTCTTGATCTGCGCGATAACGGCGGCGGTTCGTTGCGCGAGGCGGTCAGCCTGACCGGCCTGTTTGTGCGCAGCGGACCGGTCGTGCAGGTGCGTGAGGCGCGACAGATCGTCGTGCTGCCGGTGCCCAACATGGATCCGGCGATGGCCTTCCGCAAGCCGGTGCTCGTGCTGATCAACCGTGCCTCGGCTTCGGCCTCAGAAATCGTGGCCGGCGCGTTGCAGGACTACGGACGCGCTGTGCTGGTGGGCGATACACAGTCGCACGGCAAAGGTACGGTGCAGACTGTGATGCCGCTCGGATCGGAGAAGTTCGGTTCGATGAAGGTGACGACCGCGAGCTTCTACCGCATCAACGGCGCTTCCACGCAGCGTAAGGGCGTGGGCGCGGACATCGTGATTCCCTCGACACTGGACGGACTCGACATCGGCGAAGACAAACTGCCGGGTTCGTTGCCGTGGACCCAGATTGAACAGGCGCTTTACATTCCCGTCGCCGATGTCTCGAAGTTCGTGCCGCAGTTGAAAGAGCACTCTGCCAAACGTCTGGCTGACAATGCCCGCTACGCGCGTTACTGCACGCTGGTCCGACATGTGCAGGAGGTCAACGAGCGGAAAGAAGTTCCGCTGGAGATCAACGCCCGCCGCAAGCTTATGAAGGCTGAGAACGAGATGCGCAAGTTGCAGGACGACGTGCAGGACGCCTCGAAAGCCGAAGGCAAGGAGGACGATGTGGTGCTCGATGAGGCGCTCAACATTCTGTCCGACCTGGTGACGCTGACGGGCGGGGCCGACATCCCGATGGAGACAGAGGGCGATCTGCGTACGCGCATGATGCGTATCTTTGGGCAGGATATTCGTTAGTGCATGAGTTCATTAGTGCATTTGTTTTGGCACTGCTCGGATTTTTTATCCACAGATGGACACAGATTACGCAGATTGTTTTGGTGGATGGGAGGAACAATGAAGCTGAAATTTACGAAAATGCACGGTGCGGGCAACGACTTTGTCCTGATTGATGACCGCGATGGGCATGTGCCGTGGGAGGATCACTTCCTGATGGCCGCGCTGGCCAGCCGCCGTACCGGAATCGGGTGCGAAGGGGTCATTCTGGTCCAGCATTCGGACAAGGCAGACTTCCGCATGCGCTTTCTGAACCCGGACGGGACGGAAGTGGAGATGTGCGGCAACGGCGCGCGCTGCGCGGCGGCCTTTGCCAATCGGATCGGCGCTAGTGGCACCGCATTGACGATGGAGACGATGTGCGGGCTGGTGGACGCGCAGTTGAATGACAAGGGTGCGTGCGTCTGGATGCCGGAACCCGTCAAAAAGAATTACGGATTGGAGCTGAAGGTCGGCGAGGAGACGATTCGCGGCGATTTTCTGGTGATGGGCGTGCCGCACTTCGTGGTGCAGGTGCCGAATGTCAGCGCGGTCGATGTACAGGGGTTGGGTCGGGCGTTGCGTCTCCATCCCGCATTTGCGCCGGACGGCACCAATGTGGACTTCGTGACGTTCCGTGCGCCCAACCGCATGACGATGCGTACCTACGAGCGCGGGGTCGAGGCCGAATCCGGCGCTTGCGGCACTGGCGCAGTTGCCTGTGCGGTGGTGGCGGTCGAGACGGCCGGTTTTACGTTGCCGACTCAGGTTAAAATGCCGTCCGGCTGTGATTTGATCATCGACGGCGACTGGCGTCACAACAAATGTACCGGCCTCACGCTTACCGGGCCGGTCAAGTTTGTCTATACTGGCGAGGTTGAACTGGATGACCTCGATATGAGCGGAGAGATTGACTGACTGTCTGGCAAAAGAAGCGACGGTGGGACAGACGCATTTTATTTAGGATTTGGGATTTAGGATTTAGGAGTTTTGGAGTGTGAAGCGTCTTGCGAGCCCAGTCAAAAGACGGGACGAGCGTCTGCTCGTCCGGGCGGCGTTCCACGCCGCCGCTTTTACCCTCGTCGTTGCGAGCCACTGCGTGGTCGCAACAATCGATCCCGATTAGGATGAAACCTGAACCCCCGAAACCCTGAAACCAGAAACCAAAGGTTGAAGATGTCCGGTCTTAATCAAAAAATCCGTTGCACGTTGTATTGCTTTTGCATCTTTGCAATTGGCATGTTGATCGTCTTTTTCCCGGTGTTTCCCAAATATGCCGGGCTGATCGCACCTGACTCGATGCCGTTCTTCGCGTGGCCGTGGCGGACGCCACACATTGAGAATCTGTTGGCCGGCGGAACTTTTTCACCGCATAACCTGTACTGGTTGATTCTGCACCCGCTTTACGCACACGAACTGACCTACATCATTGACACTTTGGTGCTGACGCTTGGCGCGGTTTACTACCTGCGTGCGCAACGTCTGCACCCGTTGTCCGCATGGTTCGGTGGCTTGGCACTCGGCTTCTGCGGATACACCTTCACGCTTTTCAGCGCCGGGCACCGCGGTTATTTTCACATGTTCTCCTGCGCGGTCTGGGCGTTCGGCCTGATCGCTCGCGGATTCGCGACACGGCGGCTGGTTCCGTTTGCCCTGCTGGGACTGGTTCTCGCGTGGGGCGTGCCGTATCAGCCCGATGTCCTGTTGCTTGTCGGTGCGCTGGCCGCCGCCTACGTGCTCTGGCTGACGTTCTCAAACGCGGACGTGGAGGCGCCGAGTTCCTCGCAGTCGGCAATTGGCAATCAGCAATCGGCAAGTGCCGACCCAAAATCTAAAATCAAAAATCTAAAATCAAAAATCCTCACCATCTGGCCGCGTTTTGCGATCTCGCTCGCCGTGCTCGTGCTGGCCGGTTTTGCCGGTGTCCGGTCGGCGGTGACCACGCAGATTGCCAACCGCGATGCGCAGATCGCCAGCGTGAGTGGCCGGTCATCGACCGAGGAAAGTGCAACGGACACGCCCGAGAAAAGTGCCGCCGAACGGCGCGAGCGCTGGCTGTTCGCGACGAACTGGAGCCTGCCGCCCGAGGATGTTCTGGAGTTCCTTGTGCCTGGCGTTTTCGGCAATGACTCTGGACAGCCGCCGTATCCCTACTGGGGACGTCTCGGGCGCCCCCACGACAGCCTGTTCCAAAAGGGCCGCATGATGCCCAACTACCGGCAACATACCGTCTATCTTGGCCTTATCCCGCTGCTTTTCGCGATCTTCGCGGCCTTCTCCCGTCCCGGACGAGCAGACGCTCGTCCCTCCCCGGAAAACGAAATTCCTAACTCCCAACTCCCAACTCCTAAATCCTCAATCCTAACTCCTAACTTCTCCGACGTTCCCTTCTGGTGCGGCGTCTGGCTGGTCTGTCTGCTGCTGGCGATGGGACGCTACACGCCGCTTTACCGCCTGTTCTATGCGCTTCCCTACATGGATTACATCCGCGCACCGGTGAAGTTTCTGCATCTGCTAGAGATCGCTACCGCGTTTCTGGCGGGGTTCGGCATGGAGTTGTTTCTGCGCGACGAACAAGGTGGATTGCGGCGCAGATTGGTCAAGTTGGCATGCGGCATGGCTGGCGTGTTGCTGCTCGGCGTGTTGGTCGCGTTGACAGTGCGCCCGGCGCTGGTCCGGCACATCACTGCCCTTGGACTGGGGCAGGTGGCCGATGCGCTAGGCGGCTACACACTGCGCAACACCGTCCGCGCCGCAGGGCTGGCGGTCGTGGTCGCGGGTGCCCTGTGGGCTGTGGTCTACCGCATCCGCGATGCTCGCGCGCCTTGGGTGTTGGCGGCGTGCCTGATCGCACTGCTCTGCCTTGATCAGGCGACTGTCGCCCGGCGTTATGTGCGGCCGATGGAGTTGGGGCCACTCTATCGCGAGAACGCGGTGGTGAAAGCGCTCAGAACGCAGGCCGGTGATCGCACGCCGAATGTCGTCAGTTACGCCACACAGAATGTGCCGGGGCACGAATGGTTCAGCTCCTCGCTAGCCTTCAACGGCATCCGTAACTTAACGCCCAGCCAAGACGATATGGGCGGCGCATACGGTCAACTTTTCACCGCGCTGCAGAAGGACGCGCTCAAGTTGTGGCGGCGGCTGCATGCGCAGGCGGTGATCGTGCCGCGTAAGAGCGCCGAGAGCCTGATCCGCGCCGGTGTGTTGCGTCCGCTGCTGGATTTTGAACTGGGGGCCGGGACCGTACGCTCGGTGCAACAGCCCGGCGAGCAGACCTTGACCTTGGCGACCGTGGTACAGCCGGTGGTTGCGCCGTATTTTGTTGCGGAGTGGCTGGGAGACATACCGGTGGCGCGTCATGCTGAAACGGCGGCGACCTCCGATCTGCCTGTTTCCGACGCTCCGCGTGTGGAGGGCCAGACTGGTGGCGCGGCGAAGGTGGAAGTGCTGACTGTGCGTGGACGACCGGGAGTGCTGGCGACGCGTGTACGGGTTTCTGCGCAGGTTCCCGGCCTACTGGTGTTCGATGAGCGGTTGCGCGACCGCCAGCAGCTTCTGGTAGATGGTGCTCCCGTGCAACTCTATACCGTTGATGGCATCTGGCCCGCCGCACTCATCCCCGTCGGCGATCACGAGGTTGTGTTGCGTGCTTCCAAGCAGCCGGTCGCCCTACTCGTCAGCGCATGTGCCGCGCTAATTGTTCTAGGATGGGCGGTCATCCACATGCGTAAGCCTAAGAAGAGCGGCGGCAGGCGGTATTCCGCGTGACGCCGCCGTTTTTTGAGCGCTTCAAACCGGGTTGACAATCCGGACCCGCTGGCGTACGCTGTGACATCAAACGGCCGGGGTGTTCTTCCGTGAGGAAGAGCTGAGATCACACCCGTAGAACCTGATCCGGATCATGCTGGCGAAGGGAGACTCAGACAGGGAATGCACCCGACCGGCGTGCGTTCCCTTTTTGTTTTTCAGCGCCGTCGGGAGGAGTGCAACCATGAGAGTACTGCTGAATGGCGAACCTTACGAAACCGCAGCGCGGTTCATATCGGAATTAATTGCTGAACAAGTACCTACTGTGCGTGTGGCCGCAGTAGTGAATGACCGCGTGGTGCCCGCCGCCGAACAGGCCGTCACGCTACTTGCTGAGGGCGACCGCGTGGAACTGCTGACCTTCGCGGGTGGCGGCTGATCTGATGAAAAGGACAACGAAACATGAATCAGGAAGATGATGCTTTGGTGTTGGGCGATCACGCCTACACTTCACGTCTACTGCTGGGGACAGGTAAATTCGCCAGTGCCGACGTCATGGCGCGCGCCGTGGTCGCGTCAGGCGCGCAGATCGTGACTGTGGCACTGCGGCGCTTTGACCGCGACCGCCCGGACGATGCGCTGCTGACGCCGTTGTTGGCGATGGAGGGTGTCACGTTGATGCCTAACACGTCAGGTGCGCGCAATGCCGAGGAGGCGATTCAGGCCGCGCGCATCGCACGCGAGTTGTGCGGCAGCCGTTTGGTTAAAGTCGAGATCCACCCCAATCCGCGTCACCTGATGCCCGATCCGATCGAGACTTATCAGGCTGCACGCATACTGGCGGCCGATGGCTGGCTGGTGATGCCATACATTCCGCCCGACCCGGTTTTGGCCAAACGCCTCGAAGAGGTCGGCTGTGCCTCGGTCATGCCATTGGGTGCGGCGATTGGCAGCGGTCAGGGGCTGGCTTCGGCCGAGTTGCTGAAGATCATCGTGCGCGAGGCGTGCATCCCCGTGATCGTGGATGCGGGTCTGCGTGCGCCGTCGCAGGCCGCCGCCGCGTTGGAGATGGGGTGCGATGCGGTGCTGGTCAACACGGCGGTAGCCGATGCCGGCGACCCGCCGGCCATGGCTGCGGCCTTTGCGCAGGCAGTGAAGGCCGGTCGCAGCGCGCGGCAGGCTGGCCTGATGCCCGTGGGGCAAGAAGCGCAGGCTAGCAGTCCATTGACCACCTTTCTGCAAGGAGGGGGGCGCGTGTGAATGCGGTCTCATCATCGCCGCGCGGCGACATGCCCCGCGAACTGGATCCGCGTCCTTGGTTGGAGTTGCCACCGCCAGATGCGCGGGCGGTCGCCGCCGCGCTGGCTACAGAAGAGCCCGACGAAGCGGCGTTTGTCACGTTAGCGCGCGCGGAACCGACGCGCTGGCTGGAGGCTATGGCGCAGCGGGCACAGACGTTGACGCGCCGCCAGTTCGGGCGCACGATTCAGCTCTACGCGCCGCTGTATCTTTCGAATTACTGCTCCGGCGGTTGCGCTTACTGCGGGTTTGCCGCCGATCGCGACCAAGTGCGTCATCGGTTGAAACCCGACGAAATCGAACGCGAGTTGACTGCGTTGAAGCGGCTGGGCTTCGAGCAGGTGCTACTGCTGACGGGCGAACGTACGCCGCACGCCGGTTTCGACTATCTGCTTGCGGGCGTGCGCATGGCGGCGCGTCTCTTTCACGAGGTCACGGTGGAAGCGTTCCCGATGACGGTTTACGAGTATCACGCACTGGCGGAGGCCGGTTGCACCGGCGTGACGATCTATCAGGAGACCTATGATCCCGACGCCTATGAACGCTTCCACCGATGGGGACCGAAACGCGACTACGCGGCGCGGTTGGACGCGCCGTCGCGTGCGCTGTCCGGCGGTATCGCGAGTGTGGGACTCGGCGCATTGCTGGGTCTAGCCGATCCGCTGGCCGACGCGCTCGCGCTCTTCCGGCATGTCCGCGTGTTGCAACAACGTTTCTGGCGTGCGGCGTTCTCCGTTTCGTTCCCCAGATTGCGGCCCGAGGCGGGGGGCTTTCAGGCACCGCATCCGGTCGGCGACCGTTGGCTGGCGCAACTCATTTTTGCTTTCCGCATTTGTCTGCAGGAGACCACGTTGGTACTTTCGACACGCGAGGCACCGGCGTTTCGCGATGGTCTGGCCGGGGTGGGTATCAACCGCATGAGTGCCGGCAGCCGCACAACGGTGGGTGGCTATGATGGTCGTGCTGAAGATACGGGACAGTTCGCAGTGTCGGACGGTCGTGACGTGACAACGTTCTGCACGATGTTGCGCACGCACGGACTAGACCCCGTTTTCAAAAACTGGGATAGCGCGTACCGTTCGGTGCTGCCGCCTTCCGCGCTGCGCGCGGAGTTGGCATTTAGGATTTAGGAGTTTTTTACTTGAAAGTTGAGCGTTGAGCGTTTTTTTGGTGTCCCCACGAGCCGCCTTCCGCTGCGCGGAAGGACGGTTTCAGGTTCCTTTGCGGAGCACCGGGAGGGGCAAGCGTCTGCTTGCCCAGCGGCGGTCATGCCGCTACACCGTAAAAAATCTCTGCGTCTCCGCGTCTCTGCGTTATCAAGAAAAGCAATGTCATTTGGAGCCGATTTAGTAGCATGAGCCTTACATCCCAGCAAAACGCGCGTTACGCGCGGCACTTGGCGTTGTCGGAAATCGGCGCGGCCGGACAGGCGCGTCTGGCCGCTGGCAGCGTGTTGGTGGTCGGGATGGGTGGACTCGGCTCGCCTGCGGCGCTTTATTTAGCGGCGGCGGGAGTGGGACGGATCGGCGTGATGGATGGCGACACGCTGGAGCTGAGCAATCTGCAACGCCAGATCCTGCATCGCACGACTGATCTTGGACGCCCCAAAGCGGCATCGGCAGCGGATACTCTGAACGCGCTGAATCCCGAGATCACGATTATCCCGATCCCGCAACACCTGACGGCGGCGAACGGTCGCGAAATGATTGAGGGGTACGATGTGGTCATCGACGCGACCGACAGCTTTGCGGCGAAATTCCTGATTGCGGATCTCTGTCATGCGGCCGGACGGCCGGTGGTGCATGGCGGCATCCGTGCGTTCGAGGGATCGGCGATGACGGTGATTCCGGGGCGCAGCGCCTGTTACCGCTGTGTATTCGAGCAACCTCCGACGGCGGAAGAGGACACACCGCGCGGGCCGCTGAGTACGTTGCCGGGCGTGATCGGTACGGTGCAGGCGACCGAAGCGATCAAGCTGTTGCTTGAGGCACCGCCCGAGACATTGCTGGTAGATCGTCTATTTGTGTTCGACGCTTGGCACTTGACTGCGCGGACGGTGCGCGTAATGCGTCGGAACGGGTGTTCGTGTAAAACGTGTCGTTCGAGAGGGTGATGCAAGATGCAAGGACTGTATCTGATTTTGACGAATCCGGTGACGGGATACGAACGTTGCGCCGAAGCGGCGGTGGCGTGCGACGTGAGGTGGTTGCAGTTGCGGATGAAGCGCGCGCCGCGTGATGAGATCATCGCAGTCGGGCACATGCTGCGCGCCATCACGCGCGGCACGGCGACGCATCTGGTGATCAATGATGATGTCGAGATCGCGCGCGAGGTCGACGCCGACGGCGTACACTTGGGGCAGGACGACATGCCGCTGGACGAGGCGCGGCGGCTCTGGCCAGCGACAGGTAAAGCCTTCGGCCTTTCCACGCACAGCCGCGAGCAGGCCGCACGCGCGGTGGCATACGCGCCGGATTATATCGGTGTGGGGCCGGTCTTCGCCACGCCGACTAAGGCGATCCCCGATCCGGTGCTCGGCCTAGGGGAGATGGGGGCGATCATCCGCGCCTCACCCGTGCCGACCGTGGCGATCGGCGGCATCGACTCGGAAAATCTGGCGGATGTACGCCGTCACGGTGCCACCGCCTTCGCAGTGGTGCGCACGGTTAATCAAACATCCGATCCAGCATCCGCCATCCGCAGGCTTCAAGCCGTGTGGCGGGAGGCGGGGGCAGTTCATTAGGCTCAGTTCCGTACGGCGTCGGCTAGCAGGCTAAAGGCTTTGTCGGGGCTCGCGTCTTGCAGTCGTGCGGCAGTTTGGTCGGTCAAGGCCGGTAGGGCACCGACCGCCGCGTAAAAGGTGTTACGTTGCGCGCGGTCCGGGAACTCCGCCATGGCACGCGCACCGAGATAGGGCGCATCCGCATACCGGGCCAGCACGCTCTGGCCGACCATGATCTGCATACCCTGCACAAAGACAGAGGCGTAGCGGCTCAGCACCGGACCGGCCAGATCATCGACGAAGGGCAATCCGCCTTTATTCATCTCGGTGCCGATGTTGACCGGCAGATTACGCGCGACGCAACCGGCCACGATCTCGGCGAGCTTGGCCTGTTTGGTGGCCGCTTCGTCAGGCGACTTGAGGTTCCAGTTGCGGTCCGGAATGATGTTGAGCGCGGCGCAGCCTTTGGCGGTCATCAGATCCAGCAGCCGGTCGGCGTCTGCCTCGCCGTCGCTGGTGCCGTCCAACCAAGCGATGGTGGGGATGGCGTCGCACGCCTTCACCCAGCGCGTAAAGCCGTCCGCCAACGGGAAGGTTTTTTCATCCGGCTGGATGTAGCCGATGCCGCCGCGCTTGGCGAGCGCGTTACGGATCCGATCTTCGAGTTTCGGCAGGACCGCTTCGAGCGTGGGGTAATCGGCCTCGTTGCAGGCGAGCAGCGGTGCCCAGAAGGCCGCGCGCGCTGCGGCGTCGGCAAATGCCTTCTCCGCCTGAACGCGGTAGGCGCGCACGATGTGGCGCTCGGTGGCGACACCTTTCGGAGTCAGCGGCAGCACGTCGCGCGCGTAGTCAATCGCAATCGCGGGCAGCGCGGCGTTGACGCGGGCGATCAGCGCAAGATTGCGTTCCTGCGCGCCCTGACGAAGTGCCGCCAGCGTCGCGGCCTGCGGGGTATCGATCTCCGGCTCGCGGGCGAAGCCGCAACCCATGATGTAGGTCACGCCCGGTTCACCCGGCGAGCTGATGTCGCAGGTCGCCAGTTCCGGAACATAGGCGCGAGTCTCCAGATGGACGGCGGTTCGCAACGCCAGCAAGCGACCAGCGGCGAGGAACTCCTCAAGGCCGTCGAGCACGTCGAAGTCGCACAGCGCCGCAGCGCACAGGCCGCGCACGCGGCACTCGTACGCTACGCGCGAGGGCGACCAGCCGTCGGCGTTGTACGAAAAGAACGAGTGGCAGTGCATGTTGAAGTTCGCGCCGGGCTCGGGGAAGGTTCCGGCGGCGAGCGCGTTGAGCGCGGCAGTGCGCGTTTCAGGTGAAAAGCTGTCCAGCGCGGCGATTTTCTCAGCGGTCATAAGATTCCTCCAACAGGTCTGCTTACAGGCATTCAGTGTTACGCCGTGCGGGCGCGGTCGTTGTATTCGCCGGTCCGCGTGTCGATGCGGATCACGTCGCCTTCGTTGATGAAGAGCGGGACGGCCAGTTCGTAGCCGCCTTCGACGGTGGCGGGCTTGGTGACCTTGCCGGAGGCGGTATTGCCTTTGACGCCGACCTCGCAGCTAATCACGGTGCGCTCGACCATATTCGGCAACTCGACATCAATCACCCTGTCGTTGAAGAAGAGGGCGTCGACGGGCATGTCGTCCATCAAGAAATACTTGTTGCGTCCGAGCACCTCCTCTTCGATCACCAACTCCTCGTAATTCTCGTTCAGAAACACATAGTGGCCGTCGTTTTCGTATGAGAAGCGCACCTGTTTCTGAACCAGCTCCGGTTTTTCGAACCTGTCATTCGAGCGGAAGCTTTTGCTCATGGTCGTGCCGGTCAGCATATTCTTCAGCTTGCAGTTATAGATTGCCTGTCCCTTGCCGGGCTTGCTGAAGTCAAACTCCGTGACCAGCCACGGCTGGCCGTCTTCCAACTGGATTTTCGCGCCCTTGCGCAGATCAGATACGGTAAGCATAGTCGCCCTCTCTCGTGTTTGAAGTAAAAGGTCATGTTACAGAGGGTCACGGCAACCTGTCAAGTTGCACGCTGCGATTTTGGTTTTGGTCGGTAAAACTCCTGCGGCCGCGATGCCGCCTATGAATTCACGTCTGTTCATGTGTCCTCCGCCATCCTCCGTCATCTCACAGGGCGGACCGGTAGCGCACCGGTTTCCGTGGTCGGTTCCTATTATGCGAGGGGGCGAGGAGAGTCAACCTCAGAATCTGACCTTTACGCAATCCGCAAAGCGCGTGAATAACGAAAGGCTTGAAGCGATGTAAAAGAAGGGGATACTATACCCCGGATATGCGTGTAGTCTTTACAGATCAGGGGAATGGCGGGGCGGGGGAGGTGCTCGACTTCTTGGCGTCGGCTGTTCGAGAAGGGGATAACGCGGTGGTACCGGCCGCGTATGTGCCGGTGTTGATGCGGGAGGGGCGCTGCCGACCGAATCGTGAGGGGATGTTTGAATTTCGACTGGATGCCCAGCCGCAGCGTTGCGGAATGGCGGAACGCGCACTGGCGGTATGCCTGCTGATTGCCTGTTCGCCGGTGATGCTGTTGACGACGTTGCTGATCTGGGTGTGCGACGGGCGGCCGGTGATCTTCAAGCAGATGCGCTACGGATATCGGGGCGCGCCTTTCACTGTGTTTAAGTTCAGGACCATGACGCGGCAGGCTGAGCGACTGCATGCTGACTTGCAGCGGCAGGGCGGACAACCGGAACGTCTTTTCAAACTTGAGCATGATCCGCGGGCGACTCGGCTTGGAAACATTTTGCGGCACACGTTCATTGACGAGTGGCCGCAACTGGTCAATGTCGTGCGGGGAGAGATGCGCTTGATCGGACCGCGGCCGTTGCCGGAAAGCGACCAAGGGCATTACACGCGGCCGGGACATGCGCTGCGGTTGAAGGGCTTGCCGGGCATGACAGGGCTCTGGCAGGTGTCGGGCCGCAATCGGCTTACGTTCGACGAGATGTGCCTGCTCGATGTCTATTACCTGTGCCACCGCTCAGTGCGGTTTGACCTTGCGTTGGCGGCGCGGACGGTCGGGGTGGTGCTCCAGCAGATAGGCTTGGCCCGCAAAGCCGAGCACGGCTGCGAGCAGGCCGGGGATGTCGAACACGCAGGCGGCGGTGACGATTAGCAGGGTGGCGATCCAGCCGTTGCGCGTGACGGAGGCGGTGCCGTTGCATGTCACGCGCAAGCGTTCCCCGACGGCCGGCGTGAGGCGCAGGGTGATGCTGCGCGTATGGGGAATGCAGAGAGGCAGCGGGTGGTCGGCGATCCAGAGGCCGGGATGGCCGATCGCACATGGCCGTTTTCTGTCGCACAGGACTTCAAGATCACCGTCGCGGGTCAGGTTGAGGTTGATGCGCGGGTGCGGGGAGGCGCGTAGCGCGGCGATGCGGAGCGTGACCGGGTTTTGTGTGTGTTGCAACTGACGCACGGCCGCGCGGAGTGCCTTTGCCAGCATGCCGTTGTCCGGCGCGTCGGGATCCAGCGTGACGTGGAGGTAGGAGCCGCCTGAATGTCTCAAGCGTGCGAGCCAGACCGCCGCGGCGGCACCCAGCGCCGCTGCGGCAAATGCGGGGAAACCGGCTCCGGCCAGTATGCCGGCCGCAGCCGTGATCATCGGCAAGGTCAGGTACGTGGGCATGGCGTCAGAATCATTGTCCGTCAGTATTAGCGGGAAGGGCGATGCCGCGTTTGCGGAGAACATCGTTGGGGCTTACGCCGGTCATGCGTTTGAAGACGGTGGCGAAGTACTGCGAGGTGGAGAAACCGCAGACCTGCGCGACATCGGTGACGCGCATATCGGCCTCCAGCAGGAGCCCCATGGCTCGCTCGATCTTCTTGTGGAGAATATACGCGTGGGGCGTCATGCCAGTGACGGAGTGGAAAATCCGCTTGAAGCTTGAGGATGAAAGACCGGCTTCGCGGGCGAGATGGTCGACGGTCGGGGACTCACTGATATGCGTCTCCAGCCACATGATCACCTTGCGTACGCGCAGTTGGTGGGCGTGCGCGGTTTCGGGCACGTTGCGGTCGAGCAGCTCGAAAAGGATGTGCTGCAGGCCGGCGCGCAACATGGCGGTGCGTGTGGGTGATGGGGGGCGGTCGGCGATCGCGAAGAGCCGACTGATGAGTTGGGGGAAGTCGGCCGGCCATTTCGAATAGAGGTTCACGGGGTGGCGCAGCATCGCTAGGATCGGCTGTGCCTCCTCGGGCGATAGGCCCAGCCAGTCGGACGTGCTGTCCGCATCCGGCAGCCGCAACTGGATCCACGCTTTTTTGCACGGGTAGGAGGGTTGCCCCGACGAGCCGTGGCCGGTATCCGGCGGAATGATGGTGCCTTCGCCACCGAACAGCGTGAACTCGTTGTCCAGCACGTTGTAAGGTTGAAACCCGCTTTCGACGTAGGCCAGTTCTGCCACACCGTAATGGCGGTGCTCCTGCAGCGGCGGATAAGCGCGCCGGTACAGAGCCTGGCCAAGCACCACACACTCCGGCACACCCGCTTCACGCAGGTCTACCGCGCGTCGGTCGGAGCGCTCGACGTAGTACGAGATCAGGTCTGAGTAAGGTACTGTGTTCATGGCATGAGGACTTGGAGTGCGGCGGCAAGCGGTATTCCGCGCGACGCCGCTTTTAAAGATCGAGTGTGGTGGCAAGGTGTGTGCAAAAGCGTACCGCGAGCCGCAGGTCCCTACACGTCGCTGGCGCAATCGACTAAGAGTGGAGACTAAGTGTATACGACTAAGTGTGGGGACTAAGTGTATACGACTAAGAGTGGTCGCTGTCCAGAGTTGCAGCATCATTTGTGGCCGGGTTAGTAACAGGTCGTCGCGGCGGAACCGGCGTACAGGGTGTCGCCGTTCAGCGTGGCGATGCGGTCGAGTCCGGCATACGAGGCCCAGATCGCTTCGGGGTTCAGCGTGTCGGTGTAGGAAGCGAAGTTCAGGCCCAGATTAAACTCTTCACGGACGATGGCGTATTCGGCACCGCACGGGTAATCGCAGATGCAGGGGCGCTTGCCGTTGCAGCGGCAGGGGCAGAAGCAGCCGATGGCCGTTGTCTCGACCTGTGCTACGGCCGGCGCCGCATCCCATAATGTGTGGTTGTCAGGCTCTTCGGCGGGGGCGGGCACGGGGAGCGGCAGCAACGGCGCGGTGGTGGAGGCCGGCGCGGATTGCAGGCTGACATTCGGCGACGCGGCGGTCGCGACGGCGTAGGTCTGCGGCTCCTCGTAAACCACCGTGGTTTGCGCGGCGGGAACAGTCGCATAAGTTTGCGGCTCTTCGTAGACCACTGTGGTCTGCGCGGCAGGCTGCGTGACGTAGACGGTTTCGGTCACGACTGGCGCGGGTTCGTAGAAGTAAGTGGTACGATAGACCGGCCAGGGGTTGTAGATATAGGAGACGCCCCCGTACCAGCCGGAGCGCCAGCCGCCGTAGTAGAGGCTGCTGAAGCCCCATCCGCCGCAGACCCAGCTATCGTAGTACGGCGTGGCGTAGACCGGCGCGCTGTTCCAGATGGAGAGACCGTAGCGGCGGTTGCTCCAGGAGAAGCTGAAGCCGCTGGCGGGATAGTACCACGCGGGGCTGTACCATGCGGGGGCATACCACGAAGGGCCATACCAACCAGGCGTGTACCAGCCGGAACCGATCGACAGGTTGAGATAAAAGCTGGAGTGGCTGCTGCGGCGATGGTGATGGCGTGGGCTATGATCGTAGTGGCTGGGTCGATACGGGCCTGGCGTATGGCGGTGGGCGGGGGGCGTGTAGACCGAATAGCGGCCGTCATGATAGCGGCTGGGGGTGCGGCGCAAGTCCGACAGGCCCGGCTTGACACGCGCGGGCGCGCCGCGGCGTGCATCCGGCATGCGGCGCGTGTCCAACAGTGAGGTGCCGCGTGTCGTGAGGCGGCTGGTGTCGGAACGCAACGAGGTCGGCGCGTAAGCCAGGCGACCGTCGGTGGTACCGCGCGGGCGAATGGCACCGGCGGTGCCGCGTGTGGCGGCACGGATCTGCGAGCGCTCGTCAGGGCGCGTGAGGCGCGTGGCCGCTGCGCGGTCGGCTGCGGAGGGCAGGCGGCTGATGGCGTCGTGATCGACGCGCGCCGCGCTGGTGCGCGTGCGCGCGAAGGTCGGTCGCTCGACGGTCGTCGTCCGCGTCGGGGACGCACCGCGTGTGGCACCGATTTCGGGACGTGTCCGGGACGGCGCGGCCGGATCGGAGCGTGTGACGGTCGGACGTGTCTGGACCGGTGCCATGCGGCCGGTACCAGGTGTACGCGCGGTGACCGGAGCGCTACGGTTGGCATCGCCACGTGTCGTGGCGGCAGGGGACTGGACGACCGGCGCGCGCGGGGTGGCGATCGACGGCACGGTCGGACGTGTTTGGGT
>Ga0209407_1000599_pt1 | contig 45171 bp, 40 predicted proteins | sample AD_JPNHG3_MetaG_FD_184410 | JGI IMG/M metagenome (GOLD analysis project Ga0209407, IMG submission 184410) | Active sludge microbial communities of municipal wastewater-treating anaerobic digesters from Japan - AD_JPNHG3_MetaG (SPAdes) (version 2) | ecosystem: Engineered > Bioreactor > Anaerobic...
CGGCCGCGGCCTGGGCGTCTTGCCCTGTCAGAATGTATGAGCGAACAATCGCATCCTTGGCCCGAATCGCAGCAGAATCGTAAGGCGTTTCGACGAGCACGCCGCTGCAGTATGCCTCCAACTCCGCATAGCGCTTTGCATCCAAATGCTCGCGGATCGCCTGCTCCACATCCGCAATTGCAGCGGCTTCCGCCTCGCTGATTGTGGACGCCGCATCCTCCTCCGGGGGCGAGGCGCTCTGTGCAAAACCGATCACCCCCGCCCAGTAGAGAACAACTCCCAGGAGAATAACCGCGATGATGACGCCGCCGGCAATGCGCCCGGCCCTGAGAATGGTTCGTGCTATGATGTTTCCTCCCTTTTCAGGACACCGTTTTCGTTGTCGTGTGTCGTCGCTGATGCCTGCTCCAAGGTGCGATGCAATCTATTTACACCGGACCGGCAAGCGTGTCAACAGAAAAATGGAAAAACGGGGTGGGTAATTTGCGAAACATTACGTAACCGCTTATTAAGACTGCAATTAGGGGCAATGTGTGTTGTGGGAAAATTTTGGGATTTTCCGCTTGCGCGGCGGGGCGCGGGCGGGTTGTTTTGTTTGTCGGCGTTTGCATTTTGCGGTCCTTTCGTGTGCGTTTTTTTAGTAGCGGGCGGAGTGGGGTTTTGTGTGGATGTGGTTTGTGAAGAAGTAGCGTAGTGCGTCGATGGGGTGGTCGTATAGGCCGTCTTTTTGGGGGAGTTCGTTTGGCTGGGGGTTGTCTGGGTAGTGGTAGCAGCGGAGGGCCTCGATGAGTCGGACGCAGCGTGGGGCGATGAGCAGGCGTGCGAGGCCGTCTCCGGCGCGGAGGTGGCGGCGGATGTGTTCGATGCCGTCGAGGATGTGGGCGGGGCGGTATTGCATGCGGATGCCGTGGGCGGCCATTTCGCGGATGGCGCTGGTTCCGGTGAGGTGGTTTCGGCCCTGGCCGGCGGGGTCGCAGAAGGTGGCGGCGACGGCTTCTTCGGGGCATGGGGTGCGGGCTTTCATGGCTTCGGCGTTGGCGTCGAGGGTGGCGCGGGCGCGGACGTATTCGTCATAGACGCGGATGCGGCCGGCGGGTTCGACCTGGATGTAGAGGCAGACGAAGGGGTTGACGAAGCCGAAGTCGACGGTGCGATAGAGGGGGAGGTTGGGGTCGTAGTCTATGGGGGCGACGTGGACGGTTTCGTCGAAGTCGGCGAAGACGACGTTGTCAAGGGCGGGGCGAAGGCAGAGCATCTCGGCTTCGAAGGCGGCGCGGCTGGAGCGACGCATCTGTGTGATGACGTCGTCGACCTTGAGGTAGCCGTCGGCGCGTTGGGCACGGCCGCGGCAGTCGGTCCAGAGGGGGCATTGGCTGCATACGCGGTCGCGGCAGCGTTCGATGACTTCGAAGACGCACCATTTGAAGACGGGGACGCCGGTTTCGGCGGCGTGGTTGACGATCTTCTGCATGAGGCCATAGGGGCGGTGGGCGGTGCTGGCGGATTCCATTGCGGCCAGTGCGCTGGGGGAGCTTGAGGTGATGAACTTGGCGGCGTTGTAGACGTTTTCGTCGAAGAGTTCGACTTCGTCGCAACGGAGCTTTCGGACGTGGCGGCCGCGGACGTTGCGGGCGGATTGGGTCATGACTTCGACGGTGGAGCCGTTCTTGAAGCGGCAGCGGTGTTTGCGGATGGGGCCGTCGAGCTGGTCTTCGAAGCCGTTGTGGGCGAAGTCGGCGAGGTACTCGTACATGCGTGTGGATTGTTCGAGCGAGCCGCCGAGGATGCGGACGGAGCACGGGGACTTGAAGAGGCAGTCGAGGAGGGTGGCGACGGCGGCGAGACGGGTTTTGCCGCCGCCGCGGTTGGCCCAGACGATGCAGTCGCCGTTTTTGTGTGTGCGTCCGGCGGCGGTGTCGACGCTCCATGCGTGCCAGAGGTAGTCCATGGGCGCGGCGTGGCCGTCGCAGAGGCGGGTGTCGGGAACCTTGAGGTCGAGAAACGCCCTGACGTAGTCTTTGAGCTGGCGGCGCGTGGCGGGGGCGGCGCTGCGGACCTGTTTGCACAATGCTTCGGCGTCGGGGTTGTGCGGGGCTTGTTTTGCTTTTCGGGCCATTTGTGATGCTCCGGTTCATGGTTATTGTCTGCGGCGGTTTTAGTCGTTTGTCCGGGCGAGAGCGGCGAGGACTGCGCTTCGCTGTTCGGGGGTGAGCGTGGGTGTCTGGGGCTGCGGGGTGCTGCGATCGGCGGAGGCGTCGGCGGCGGCGGTTTTGAGCGTGCCTTTGTCGAGGGTGATGAGGTCGAGGCGGGCCTTTCTCGCGGCAGTGGATCTGGAGTCGGCGAGCGTGTCGATGATCTTGTCGACGGCCTTAGCGGCGTGGCGAGCGATGCGGAGGGTGTTGCGATTGCGTGAGGCCTGGATACGGTTCTGGAGTCGGTCGAGGAATCGCGCATCGCCGAGCCAGGCATAGTATCGGCGGCGCGAGATTTTGTGTTTGTCGAGGATTTCCTGTTCTTCCTTGTCGGTGAAGACGAGGTCGTCGATGAAGGCGGCGGGCCAGGGGACCCAGGTGCGGCGTGTGTTTTCGGCGGTCATGTTTTCTCCTTTTCGTTTTGCGTGGTTTGGGTTTGCATTCTTACGTTTTGTGTTTGTGTTCATTCGGCTTCGATGGTCCAGTCGGGCGGCTTGTCGGGGTTGAACCAGATGTAGTATGCGGGGGGCGGCCCGAGGCGTGCGAGGATGAATCGTGTGCGTTCGAGGCCGGGGGGCATTTGGCGGCGCTTGATGCAGGGCTTGAGGAAGCGGCGAAACGCAGTGTCGATGCGTTGGGCGGCGGGTGCGGGGAGTGCGTCGAGTTTGCGCTGGACGCGTTGGGCGTCGACCTCGTCGGCGGGGGTAATGCCGGCGGCGCGGAGGGCGGCGATGCAGTCTGCGGCGGCGGGTGAGTGCGGTGCGGGGCACGGCGTCATGCCGGCGCGTTCGAAGAAGCGATGCACTGCGCCCATTGCGGCGGCGGCTTCGATGATGGGGACGTCGAGGAGGGGCATGGTGCGTCGGACGAGTTGCGCGGCGAGGCCGAGGCCGCGATAGCGCGGGTCGATGATGACGCGGGCTATGGTGCGGATGTTGCGATTGATGAGGCGCAGTTGTGCGCGGCGGTCGGGGGTGCGGGTGATGACGTGGTTGGTGGCGATGTTGCGGGCGGCGCGGTTGGCGGGCGGATTGGTGTAGACGATGACGCCGATTGCAGTTTCTGTTTTCGATTTTTCATTTTCGATGCGGCATGGGGCGGGCTCGTATCTTAGGCTGAGCGGCGGGAAGATGCGGGCGATGCGGAGGGGGGTGCGTTTGTGTTTCAGCACGAAGATGGCGGCGCAGGGGCGGCATGGCGCGGCGCGGTAGTGGAAACGGGCGAGGGCTTCGTAGTCGGCGAGACGGCCGCGCTGGATGACGAGGTTTTCGGCGACGGTGCAGGGGCGGGTGATCATGGTTGGGGCCCTTTGGTGTTTGCGGTTGTCGATTCCTGATTTTCGATCCTGATGGGAGGTGAGGCTGGTTCTTTTGGCGCGAAAGACATTGGCAAGGCGTGTCCTGTGCTCAGGCGGTCGGCGGAGGTGGGGCGAGTGTGTTTGTAGATGACTTCGTCGGGGCCGTTGAGGTGTTTGATGACGACGACATCGGGCTGGAGGTCGCAGAGGAGATCGTCGCGGCTGGTTGCGAGGATAAAGGTGCGCTTGCTCTGGCGGGCGATGCGCGCGACGTTGTGGGCGATTACGGCGGCGGTGATGCGGTCGAGCGAGGAGCAGAACTCGTCGGCGAAGATGAAGCGTGCGTTTGCGGCGAGTGCGCGGGCGAGGCGGTAGCGGTACTTCTGGCCTTCGCTGAGGGCTGCGGGACGGCTGAGCACTGCGAAGGCGTCGCTCAGGCCGGCGTGCGCGAGGAGGCGAAGCGTAAGGCAGACGTCGGCTTCGATGCAGTCGACGAGGGTGCGGCGGCGGTCGAGTTCGACGTCTTCGAGGCGGATGCGATCGGCGGCGGGGGTCTGGTCGTAGAGGGCGCGGAGGAGGACGGTCTTGCCGGAACCGCTGGGGCCGGTGATGCAGCAGATCCATCCGGGGGCGAGGCGGATGGAGCAGCTGCAGACGCTGCGGCCCTGGCGGAGGCGCTGGAGGTCGAGGCCGAAGATGCGCATGACGGCGCGGACCTTGCGGGTGATGCGGGCGGTGTTTGGTATGGTTCTGGCTACGGTCATTGTGTGCATGTCAGTTTCTCCCTTCGTTCGTTCCGCGGGGTGTTCTGCGGGCGGTCTGATCGTGGAGGCGGCGGATTGTGTTGAGGATTTTGCGGACGCGGTAGACGGTGATGCGGCGGCGCACGGCGATGGCGTGGATGGGCATGCCGTCGATGAGGTGGTCACGGGCGACGGCCTGGCCGAGAGGGCCGAGGCGGTCGCGGTGGCGGAGGCAGGTGATGTACTGGCCGTCCATGAGACGGCGGATGATGCGGCCGGTGCGGCGGGCGATGGTGGTCTCGGAGACACCGGCGATGGCGGCGAGTTCGGCGAAGCGGCGGCCGCAGTCGAGGTAGAGCATGACGAGGGCGCGGTCGGCGGGCTTGAGGATGGCGGCGCGTTGGCGGATGAGGTCGACTTCGTCGGCGAGGCCGCCAATGGCGAGGCAGGGGGCTGGGCGGTGCGGGCGGTCGGTGATTTTGTCGAGGTCGGCCGGGATGCGGGGCATTGTTTTCTCCTTCTCAAACTTTAAATGTCATTTTCCACGTTTATGTGTTTCTCTGGCCGGCAAGTCGGGTATTCATTGGCTGCTCGCAATCGCCTTCCAGTTTGGTTGTTATACAACCATTTACAATGTACACCAGAAAGACGCGAAGTCAAACAGGATTAATGCAAAAATCGCAAAAATTTTTACAGACAGCAAACACAAGCTTGTAAGTCGTTGCGGTGCAGGGGGTTAGTGAGTTGGGGGCGGGGTAGGACCCCGCGCTACCGCAAGATTCTATGTGGGGCGCGGGGGCGGAGTGGGCGCTGTGTCGAGAAAAGGCTCCTGAGCCCTTTATTTCGGGGGGAGGGGGAGAGCGATGAAGAAGCTTGAGCCTTTTCCTTTTTCGGAGACGAGCCAGATACGTCCGTTGTTTCGTTCGACCATGCGTTTTACCACGGAGAGGCCGATGCCTTCGCCGGTTCCGCTCTTGCCATTGATGCGGTACAGGATGTCGAAGACCTTTTGTTCGTGCTCAAGGCCGATGCCGAGGCCGTTGTCGCTGACCCAGTAGAGGACGTGGTCACAGGAGACGGCGCCGTCGACGCATATACAGCCGGGACGGGTCGGGTCGCGGTACTTGATCGCATTATCGATGAGGTTGGTAAAGATCTGTGCGACGTGGGTGCGGTCGGCGTAACATGCAGGCAGGTTGAGGAGGTCGATGGTGACGCCGGTCTCCTTGAACTTGATGCTGATCGAGTCGACTATTTCCCTGAGGAGGGCGGTCATGTCGACGGTTTCGGGTACGGGGACGACGAGGCCGGCCCGGGCGATCTTGACGAGGGAGTCGATGAGGTTGTGCATGGCCCTGGCGCTGGTTTCGATGATGCCGAATGCTTCGGGGAGGCTTTTGGCGAAGATCTGGTCGAGCTGTTTGCTGGTATTGTCGGAGATGTGTTCGGAGGCGAGGAGGCGTTGGACGTGCGTGCACTCGTCTTTGAGGATGTCGCTGAAGCCGCGGACGTTCAAAAGGGGTGCGCGGAGGTCGTGGGAGACGACGTGGATGATGGCTTCGAGTCCCTGTTTCTGTTTTTCGAGGGTTTCCTGGGCCTGCATGAGGTCGGTGTTACGGCTTTCGAGCAGTTCCTTGGCGTGGAGGAGGTTTTCCTGGGCGCGTTTGAAGGCGTCGATATTGATGGCGACGCCGAACCACTTTGCGATGCGGCCTTCGGCGTTGCGGATGGGATGGCCGCGAACCTTGAACCATTCGTATTTGCCGTCATGGCGGCGTATGCGATAGTCGAGGTCATAGGGCGCGCGGCCCTCGATGGCGGCACGCCATGCGGCCAAGGCGCGGGGCTGGTCTTCAGGATGGAGCAGCTTGTTCCAGCCGTCGCCGAGCATCTGTTCGCTGGGGACGCCGGTGTAGTTGACCCACTGGAGGCTCTGGTAGTCGCAGTAGCCGTCGGGGCGCGTGGTGAAGACCATGCCGGGGATGGATTCGAGGATCTGGGTCTGTGCGTCGCGGGCGTTGTGGAATCCCTGGACGAGCCAGCCGGTCAGGACGGCGGTTCCGATAACGATCGCAAGCTCGATCACTGTATGGAGCGCCAGCGTGGGGGTGAAGAGGATCGCAGCGGCGGGTCCGCCAATCAGGCCGGTCACGATCGCCGGGTTGCGTCCGGCGAGCTTGGCGACAATCAGGATTGCCGGCAAGAGCGTGATATACCCGGTGCCCACGCCTATATAGGGTATCAGCAGGTAACGCGCAACGAGTGCGATGGCGACGGCAATGATCGCGACGCCATAGCGCAGCAGCGGACCTCGTTTGTAAATGTGCAGATGCATTTCACCTAAATGTGCAGATGCATTTCACCTCATGGCACGCCAGTGTATCGGGGCGGGCGTACATCTACGATCAATACGCTGGCGGAGTCGTGCAGGGTGAGGCAAAACGAAAAGCGGCGATGATTGTCGCGTCTCATATAGAGCGCGTGCGTTGGGGCGAATGTGCGCGGCGAATAGCGGCGAGGAGTTCGTCGAGGTCGGCGGCCTTGTTGACGTAAGCGGCGGCGCCTGCGTCGAGCATGGCCTGTGCCTTGTCGGCTTCTTCGTACAGATGAGCGCGCGGACGATGCACCGGCTGATCGAGTCGTTAGTGAAGGTGGCGCGTGCGGGATTGGCCGAGCCGAAGCCGGAGGCGCTGGAGATGCAGGAGTTGGTGCAGGAGATACTGAGCGGATTGAAGGTGCGGATTGCTCGAAGCGGGGCACACGTGGAGACGGGGGCGCTGCCGGCGTGCTATGCGGACCGTGTTCATGCGGCGCAGGTGTTTACGAATCTGGTGGACAATGCGCTGAAGTACCTCGATCCCGTGCGTCCGGGGGAGATTCGCATCGACGGGATGGTTGAAGGCGGGCAGTCGGTATATCGGGTGAGTGACAACGGGGTGGGGATCGCGCCGGAACACCGTGAGAAGGTGTTCGACATGTTTTACCAGGTCGACGGCGGGGCGCGGGGCGAAGGGATCGGGCTGTCGGTGGTGAAGCGGATGGTGGAGCGCAACGGCGGGCAGATTCGGCTGACGTCGGAGGAGGGCCGGGGCACGACGTTTTTTGTGACGCTTCCGCGGCCGCGGGGGGATTATGAGGCGGTGCGGGAAGTAGAGCGGGCAGGACGGGGTGTTTGAGATTTCTGTGCGGGCGGTGGGTGTGGGGTACCGCCAAACGCGGCGTACCTACGGGGGAGTGGTCAGTCGTTTCATTTTCGGATGGGCACGTGGGCACGTGTCATCGCGTGCGCGTTTGACGGTGGCACCTTAAAGGAAGAGGAAAAGGAGGGAAAACAGGCGGCTGTGCGGGTTTTGGGGGTGTGGGTTTTTGCTAATACTTTGTGGTTGGGGTGGTCGATATAGTGAGAGGGCCGCCTGCACGCGGCCCTTGTAATGAGCATTCATGATGGGGGGTTTGATCGTGTGCCAGAGATGTGAAATCTGCAACGGAGAGGTTCGGGAGGGAGTCTGCGTGGCGTGCGGGCTGCCGGCCGATGATTACATGCCCGACTGGGACTCCGGGGCGGACGAGACCGACGAGGGCCTGGATGACATGGTGCGGCAGGGCTGGCCGCCACAGGGGAATCCGAACTGAGAGGCCGGGCGCCGTCGGCGGAGACGAATCGGGCGGGCCGCTCAGAGCGGCATGTTCATTTCCGCAAGGATGAACTTGACGACGCTGTCGTCGGTGTTGGGGCCGATGATGGTGTGGGCGTGCCGCTTGATTTCGTCGGTGGCATTGGCGACGGCGACGGCGCGGGCGCCCATCCTGAACATTTTTACGTCGTTGAGGCTGTCGCCGAAGACGGTGAGGTTGTGCATGCCGAAGCCGTGAAGGCGGGTGAGCTCGCGTATGGCGATGGACTTGCAGGCGGTGCGGTCGTGTATGGTGAGCCACCACCAGCCGGGTGAGTAGGGGTTTTCGAAGAAGAAGTTTTCGAGACGGTTGGGGAACTCTTGGGCGAGCTGCGCGGCGAGGGGGCCGACCTCCTGGCGGCGGCCGATGACGTTCATGGAGACGACGTCTTCGCTGAACGCGTCGGCGAGGTCGCTGAGGCGGCGGAGGCGGCGGTCGCCGTTGGCGGTGCGGTCGTCGAAGTACCATTGCATGCCGCCGTTGATGAGGTCCTGGTAATAGAGGCAGTCGGCGACGCTGTTGGAGGTGGAGACGAAGGGCAGGAGTTTGTGCTGGAGGATGCGGCCGAAGATCTGGCGGGCCACGTCGGGGTCGATCTTATTGACGACGAGGTGTCGGCCGGTGCGGTAGTCGGTGATGAAGGCGCCGTTGATTTCGATGACGGGCAGGCGGAAGGGGATGTCGCCGAGGATGGGGCGGAGGGAGCTGATGCTGCGGGCGCTGGCGATGGTGAAGTTGACGCCGGAGTCGAGGAGCCGTGTGAGCTTGTCGCGGGTGTAAGGGGAGAGGGTGGCGTCATCGCGGAGGAGCGTGCCGTCGAGGTCCGAGATGTAGAGGTGTTTGTCGCCGTTGGAGGACACCTGGCTACTCCTGGGGCAGGCGGGCAAGGTCAGCTTCGGAGCCGGCTATCATGAGGATGTCGCCGGCGCGGATTTCGGTGTTGGGCATGGGGACGTTGATGATGTCGCGGCCGCCTTTTCCTGCGCTTTCGGCGCGGCGGATGGTGACGAGGTTGACGTTGTACTTCTGTCGGAGCTGGAGGTCCATGACGGTTTTTCCGTCGAAGCTGGGCGGGGCGGTGATGCGAGCGAGGCTGTAGCCGGGGGCGAAGTCGATTTTGTCGTGGACGTGGGGCGCGATGAGCTTGAAGGCCCAGCGCTGGGCGGTCTCGATTTCGGGGACCACGATATCGGTCGCTCCCACCGCGGAAAACACCTGCGCCGCGGTCAGGCTCGGCGCCCGCGCCACGATCTGCTTGATTCCCATTGCCTTCAAGTGCACGACCGTCATGATCGCCGACTCGAACGACGCAGCCCCTTCGCCCATGCCCACGATCGCCGCATCCACCCGGTCCACGCCCTGCACCCGCATGGCGTCGGCATCGCGGCTGTCGAGACGCACGGCGTGCGTCACCTGGTCGCGAATCTGATCAACAACGTCACGGTCCTTGTCAATGGCGATCACCTCCGCACCCGCCATCGACAGCGCAACCGCCAGCTTTCGCCCGAACCGACCCAACCCGATGACCGCAAATCGTCTCATTGCATATCCCAACAGTAACTCAGACTCAAAAAACAGTCACTCCTCTATCCTACGATCACCGGTTCGCTCGGAAACTCGTAGACGCCGGGCTTCAGGTTAAACGTAATTGACGCCAGCAGCGTCAGGGGTCCCAATCGGCCGATGAGCATGAGCAGGATAATAACGACTTTGCCGGGGGTTGTCAAAGTCGTCGTGACGCCCGTCGTGAGCCCCACCGTCCCAAGGGCCGAGGCCGCCTCAAACATGATATCGACCAGGCGCCAGCCGTTCTGGCGTTCCGTGATATACAACACAAGCGTCGCCGTCAGCAGAATCGCCACAAACAGGACCGTTACCGTGATCGCCCGCCCGGCGACGGCGGGGCTGAGCCGGCGGCGAAAGATCTCGACCTGCGGCCGGCGGCGCAGGGTCGCAAAGACGATCATGATCAGGACCGTCAGCGTCACCGTCTTGATGCCGCCGGCCGTGGAGCCGGGCGAGCCGCCCACGAACATCAGCGCCATGATAACGAGCTTGTTGGCATCGGAAAGCGCGGCGATATCCACCGTGTTGAAGCCGGCGGTCCGCGCCGTGATCGACTGAAACAGCGCGATCTTGAACCGGCTGTCGTGGTCCGGGCGGGGCGAATAATGCTCCAGGGTCATGATCAGCAGCGCGCCGACGACGATCAGAATCAGGCTCATCGAAATGACGATTTTTGTTTGCAGGCGCACGCGCACGGGCGTGGCCATCGTGAAGAGCTCTTCGGGCTGAAGGCGGCGGCGGAAAAAGCGCTTCATGCCGTCCCACGTGACCTGGAAGAGATTGTACAAGACCCCGAAGCCGAGGCCCCCGAGGATGATCAAGGGCGCGATGACGGTGTAGACGGCGAGGCTGTCCTGGTAGCGAATCAGGTTGGTCTCGAAGACGCTGAAGCCGGCGTTGCAGAAGGCGCTGATCGAATGGAAGATGCTGAGAAACCAGCGATCCGGCGAAGACTGGCCGACGCCGGGGACGTCGTTCCACATGCTCAAGAGGCTGACCGCGCCGAGGGTCTCGATCAGGATCGTGAACGCGAAGATGAACGCGATGATTTGCGAGATGCGGCCGAGGGTCTCGGAGCTGAGGAGGTCGCGCATGGCGACCGATTCCCGCACCGAAAGCGCCTGGCCCAGGAGCAGCGCGATGACGGCGCCGAAGATGACGATGCCCAGGCCGCCCAACTGAATCATGCCGAGGATGATGATCTGGCCCATCGTGGTGAAGTCGCTGCCGGTATCGAGCACGACCAGACCTGTGACGCATGTGGCGCTGGTGCTGGTGAACAATGCATCGATGAAACTGATGCGGCCCACGTGGGATTTCGGCAGCATGAGCGCGCCGGTGCCGGTGAGGATGAGGATGACGAAGACGGAGATGAGGGCGACGGTGGCGTTGCGGCCAGAGGCGGCGAAGCGAACGCAGCTTCGGCAGACCTTGATGACGACCTGGATGACGAGGTAGACGCCCAGGGCGGTCATGGTGGCGTTGCCGGGGTCGGCAAACCAGTGTTGCGCCCCGAAGATGATGACACCCAGGGCGAAGAGCAGCGGGATTTCGAACCAGTTGGCCACGAAGAACTCGGCCTTGGAGCGGCTGTTGATGAAGCGCACGAGCTTTTCGAACATGAACAGCAGAAAGGCGACGATCTGCACCATGTGGAGGGTGCGGACGGCGAAGAATTTGACTTCTTCGAAGCCGTAGAGCAGGACGAAGGTGCCAGCCGTGACGATGGCGGTCAACAGCACGAGGCCGGTGATGAACTGCTCGACGGCGCGACTTTTGTATGCGAGTTTCATTTGTCTGGTTACGCTTACAGGGCCTTGCGTCCGATAACCTGCGGCCTCAGCCCGCCTCAGACGAGGTTTCGGCGCGGCGACGGGCGTATTGCGGCCTGTTCCATCGTTTTATTTCGACGGATGGGGACCGCAGGCCCGCAAAAAACCGGAAAACCCATCTTCGCGCATCGGACGGGGGCATTATACCAAGGCGGCGGCAAAGGGCCAGCGTTTTGCAGGGGGTCGCGTGGGGTGCGGCTTTGAAAGCAGGCGCCTGTGGGGGTTTTGAAAAAGTGGTGGGCCGATTTACGGATTGGTCTGTGCGGCGTGGCGCACCGCCAAACGCCCGATGGCGGCAAGTGCGCTGATGTCTAAAGGGTGTTCTGGAGCCGTGTGCGGGCGTGGAGTGCACGGTTTGGCGTTTGACGGTGGCACCCGAGAGGGGGCGAGGGGTTCTTTCAACAGGCCCCCTGTCCGTATTTTGGGGAGGGGCGGCTTAGTTTGTGCAGAGGCGGGCGCGGATCATTTTGGCCCGCATGGCGTCCCTGCGGTCGGCGTCGAGTGTGGCGCCGGAGTTGATCTGGAGGTGGGCCGGCTGGGTGAGCATGAAGAGTTCGTTGACGGCGTCAATGCTGATACCGTCGACGCGGCCGAGGTTGATTCCCATACGGACGTGGCTGAGGAGGAAGAGCGCTTCCTGTGAGCTGATGAGACGGGCATTCTTGAGGACGCCGAGTGCACGCTGGATCTTGTCGTCGACGGCTTCAGACCGCTGGGTGAGGAGGACCTGGCGTGCGGCGGCCTCGTACTGGGTGATCTTCGGTACGATAAGGTTGACGAACTGGTCAACGATCTGCTCTTCGGATACGCCGAGGGTTACCTGATTGGAGACCTGGAAGAAGTCGCCGACGGCTTCCGTGCCTTCTCCGAAGAGGCCGCGGACCATGAGGTCGCTGTCGCGGGCGGCGTTGAAAAACTTGTCAATCTGGTTGGTCATCTTAAGGGCGGGCAGGTGCAGCATGACCGAGACGCGGATGCCAGTGCCGATGTTGGTGGGGCATGCGGTGAGATAACCGTACTCGGGGTCGAAGGCGTAGTCGACCTTCTGCTCGATGGCGCTGTCGATGCGGTCGATCTGCTGCCAGCATTCCCTGAGCTGCAGGCCGGTCTTGAAGACCTGGATGCGGAGGTGGTCTTCTTCGTTGATCATGGCGGTGAAGGATTCGCTGGGGGCGATGATGACGCCGCGGGGGCCTTTGCCGCGGGCGTGCTGACGGCTGATGAGGTGGCGTTCGACGAGCACGTCCTGCTCAAGCGGCGTGGAGGCGTTGATGTCGATAAAGTAGACGGCCTCGCCAAGGTCGAGCGTGAGGAGGGTGTCTTTGAGCTTTTCGAGGACTTCGGCCTGGCGTTTTGCGTTCAGGCAGCCGAGGAATTCGTATCCTGCGAGGTTTCGGGCCAGGCGGATTCGCGAGGAGATGACGATGTCGGCTCCCGGCCCGGTGCCATCGAACCATTTGCTGACGTGGTGACTCAGGTCTGCCGGTATCATTGCATGCTCTCCATCATGTCGCGGAGTTTGGCGGCGGTTTCGTAGTCTTCGTTACGGACGGCCTCTTCAAGCTGCTGTCTGAGGTTAATCAGCCTGATCTGGTCGCGGGTTGCGGCGGGTGCGGCGGCGGGCACCTTGCCGCGGTGGCGGAGACTGCCGTTCTGGGCTTTCTGGATGACGGCCTTGAGGGGCTCGCCGAAGGCCTTGTAGTCGTTGTGGCAGCCGAGGTGACTTTTCTGGATGAACTTCTTGAAGGTCATGCCGCAGACGGGACATCGGACATCGGCGGCGGTTTCCGCGGCGGCTTCGGTCTGTGACTCGGATTGCGCGGCCAGGAGCGTGCTGAGCAGTTCGTTCAAGGGGATCTGGCTCTTGACGGCGAGGCCCTGCTTCTGGGCACAGATCTCGCAGAGGTGGCTTTCCATCCGCATTCCCTCGCTGATCTCCGTCAGGTGGATCGTTGCCGTTCGTTCATTGCACAATTGACATATCATACTTCGTGAACCTTTCTTCCAGAGCCCGCCCTGCTTAGCTATCGTCCGGCGGACCGAATCGCTCCAGTGCAAACCCTTCAGGGCCGGTACCTGACCCAGCAACCCGGGGCTTCCATGATTTCTACGTATTCGAGTCGGGCGCGGCCGGCAAGGCGTGCGGCCATTTGCTCATATATGCAGACCGCGACACGCTCGGCGCTGGCGTTTTTGCCTGCGAAGCACGGGACGGCTTCGAGTTCGGCGTTCTGCAGCGGCCCGGTAATATCTGCAATGTGGCGGCTGATCTCGACGAAGTCGACGGCCAGGCCGTGTTCGTCGAGCGTTTCAGCGGCGACGGCGACCCGTACCTTCCATTCGTGGGTGTGGCGGGGTTCGCGCTGGCCGCCGGCGGTAAGCAGTGCGTGCGACGCTGTGAAGCCGCCCTCGACGATCACCGTAAACAAAACCGACTCCCAATACAGATATTCACCGGGGCCTCTCCGGCCGCCGGCTGTCACTATCATATCTCAAGGCCCGGGCCTTGGCAAGCGGCCGGGAATACCCCCCGAAGTTCGTGCCGGTCACATGCCCCGGCGCTCGGCGATGCGTTTCTTGACCTCTTCATAGACGGAAACGGGTATCAGCTTGGAGACGTCGCCGCCCAGGAGGGCCACCTCGCGCACTATGGTGGAGTTGACGAAGCCGAACTCCTCGCTGGTCATGATGAAGACCGTTTCGATGCCGGCGACGGCGCGATTTGTCATGGCCAACTGGAACTCGTACTGCACGTCGGTGAGATTTCGCAGGCCGCGGAGCATGACGTCGGCCTTCTTGCGGCGGGCGAATTCGACCGTCAGGCAGTCGTAGCTTTCGACGGTGACGCGGGGCATGTCCCTGACGAGCTTGCGGATCATCGCGACACGCTGTTCGGCGGTGAACAGTTCGTCCTTGAGGGGGTTCTGGCCGACAGCGACGATGACGCGGTCGAAGAGTTTGAGGCCGCGATTGATGACGTCGAGGTGGCCGTTGGTTATCGGGTCAAATGAACCGGGGAAAATGGCCGTGATAGGTTTGTGTTCCATGCCGCTACTCCGAAGTGCAAGGCCGGGGGAGTCAGACTTCGCAGGCCGCCCCTTGGCCGGCGGCCTCCAGGGACTCAAGGAGAAGGTCCTCCAGGTCCTGTGCGTTGTTTTCCATCTTGAGCTGTGTCATAAAGTACTCGGTGGCGGCAAACCGCTGGACGGCGAGTTTGCGGACCGTTTCGAAACGGAAGCTTTCCTTGAGTCGGGCCTGCCAGTAGCGGTAGTCCACCTTGCGTTTCCAGCTTTCCAGGACGTCGGCGACGCCCTTGCCATTGCAGACGAACCGGCGGAACTCGCTGAAGATGCCGACTGCGCCCATGTCGTCGAGATTACGGGCGTCGGAGAGAATTTTTGCCTCGGTCATGTCGGTTTCGCGGTTGCCGGATTCGGTGATGATTCGGTTGATCTTGTCGATCCTGGGGGCGGACAGGACGCCGGCGAGTTTTTCCGAAACGATCTGGGTGGAGAAGTCGCGGAGGTCGGACGGGCTGACGTCGGTAAGCGCGAGGCGGGGGCCGTTACCATCGACGTCGGCATAACGGGCAAACCCGGAGTCGGCAAACCAGGTGGCTGCGGCGAGGCAGAACCGGTCGATGGGGACATCGTCAGCGGCCAGTTCGGGCAGGCGGCAAATATGCTCCACATTGCGGAGGATTCGCTGGGCGCGGTGCCACAGCCATGTGTCGTTGAGGCCGTTCAGTGCGGGCAGGGTCAGGCACTGTTGGGCGATCTGGCGAATGACTTCTATTTCGGACATATTCACTCCTACGGGTACGGCACGCGATGTGCATATAGTATCTTATCGTAGTTTGGCCGGAATATGTGGATTTTTTTTGGTCAGCTTTTTGCGGCGGGCGTGGGGGTGTTTTCCCTGAGGCTGAGGATGGAGTGCAGCGGCAAGTAAGCCACGAATGGACACGAATCGACACGCATTTTTCTTTATCTACCTATTTAGCAATGCTCGTGTGTGGTGTTTGATGGCGGCAGGCCGGATTGGCGCCGGGGTGGTGTTTTGGGTTGAAATCGAGCGGTGGGTTCGTATAATCGGGTGTTCGTAGTTATCCCCATTTAGAAGGTCAGATAGTCATATTATATCGAAAGGGTATTTCATGGCCAATGCGGTTGTCAGCCAATCCGGCGGGCCTACGGGCGTTATTAATGCGTCGCTGGTGGGCGTGATTGAAGAGGCAAGCAAGCACAAAGAAATCGACAAGCTGTATGGTGCGGTGCACGCCGTCAGCGGGATCGTGAAGGAGCATTTCATCGATTTGAAGAAGCTTTCGCTGGACACGTTGGAGCGGGTGGCGGCGTCGCCGTCTTCGGCGCTGGGGTCGAGCCGGGACAAGCCGGACGCGGAGTACTGCAGAAAGATCCTGAACGTGTTCAAGAAGCATGATATCCGGTACTTTTATTATATCGGCGGCAACGATTCGGCGAATACGTGCTACATCATCAACAACATGGCCGAGCAGGAGGGGTACCAGTTGCGGGCGTTTCATGTGCCCAAGACGGTGGATAACGATCTGCGGGTGACGGACCATTGCCCGGGGTACGGGACGGCGGCGCGGTTCGTGGCGTGTGCGCTGATGGGTGATGATCTGGACAACCGGGCGCTGCCGGGGATCAAGATCGACGTGGTCATGGGACGGCATGCAGGGTTCCTGACGGGCGCGGCGGTGTTGGGCAAGCAGCGTGAGGATGACGGGCCGCACCTGGTTTACATTCCGGAGCGGCCGGTTACGATGGATAAGTTTCTGGCGGACGTGGACGCGGTGTACAAGAAGTTGGGGCGGTGCGTGGTCGCGGTGAGCGAGGGCATGTGCGGGCCGGACGGCAAGACGTATGCGGAGATGTTGGCCGAGAACGCCGAGCGTGATGCGCACGGCAACGTGCAGCTTTCGGGTACGGGGGCGCTTGCGGATTACTTAGCCGGACAGGTGAAGGGCAAGTTGGGGGTAAAGCGCGTGCGGGCGGATACGTTCGGGTATTTGCAGCGGAGCTTTGCGGGTTTGCAGTCGCCGACGGACGTGGATGAGGCGCGGCGGTGCGGGCGGCAGGCGGTGCTGTATTCGATGAAGGAAGATAACGGGTCGGTCGCGATGAAGCGCTTAGGCAACGGGCCGAAGTATGCGGTCGAGCTTTTCCGGACGAACCTCAGCGAGGTGGCCGAGCACACGAAGAGTGTGCCGGATGAGTTCATCAACGCCGAGGGCAACGGGATGACCAAGGCGTTTGTTGAATATGCGGCACCCCTGGTGGGCGAGCTGCCCAAGACGGAGTACTTAGGTACTTATCCGAAGGTCAAGGTGTAAGGCGGTTGGTAACATGCGCCCCCCGCCGATTGCGGCCGGGGGCGCATGTCATGATGCAGATGGGGGAAGTGTCCTGGAGCGGGAGCTGCGTCCTATGATTAAGACGAAGATCGTTGCGACGGTGGGGCCGGCATGCAGCGGGCCGGAGGCGGTGGGGGCCATGCTGGAAGGCGGCGTGGATGTGTTTCGGCTGAACTTTTCGCATGGGACATTGGAGGATCACGGGCGGTTTCTGGAGACGCTGAATGCGGCACGGGCGCAGCATCCGCGGATGACGGCGGTGATGGGGGATTTGTGCGGGCCGAAGATTCGAACGGCGATCATTCGGCCGGAGGGGCAGGTGCTGAACGTCGGGGAGGAGATCACCATTACAGGGGAGACGGGAGAGGGTACGCCGAGGCGGTTCGGGACGAATTATCCTGCCTTTGTGGCTGACGTGGCGGTGGGGCATCGCGTGTTCATAGATGATGGGGCGATTGCGCTGCAGATCGTTGAGAAGCGCGATGATGCTATCGTGTGTCGCGTGTTAGCGGGCGGGCCGCTGTACAGCCGCAAGGGGATCAATCTGCCGGATACGGAGATTTCGGCGCCGTCGATTACGGAGCGGGACTGGCAGTGCGTCAACTGGGCGGTCGAACGGAAGCTGGAGTTTCTGGCACTGAGCTTTGTACGAACGGCGGAGGAGATCCTTCAGCTTAAGGATTATATCGCCAGGGCGGGGTCGGATATCAAGGTGGTCTCGAAGTTGGAGAAACCGCAGGCGATTGCGCACCTGGAGGGGATCGTGCGGGCCAGCGACGTGGTGCTGGTGGCGCGGGGTGACCTGGGGGTGGAGATGGATCTTGCGGAGGTGCCGCTGATTCAGAAGCGGATTACGCATATGTGCCGACGGTTCGGGGTTCCGGTGATCGTTGCGACGCAGATGCTGCAGAGCATGATCGAGTCTCCGGCGCCTACGCGAGCGGAGGTGTCGGACGTGGCCAATGCGATCATGGACTTCACGGATGCGGTGATGCTGTCGGGGGAGACGGCGGTCGGCAAGTACCCGTTGGAGGCCGTGAAGTCGATGCAGCGTATTGCGGGGGTGACGGAGGCGTGGCTGGATACAATCGACGGGCAGCGGCCGAAGATCGAGACGGGGGACGAATTGGCGACGGCGGCGGCGATCGGGCGGATGGTGGCACAGTTGGTGGATGATATTGCGCCAAAGCTGGTGGCGGTGTGGTCGCAGAATGGGGCGGCGGCGCGGATGTTGAGCAAGGCGCGGATCGACGTGCCGATCCTGGCGTTGAGCAGCAGCGCGCGAGTTTGCGGGCAGATGTGCCTTCATTATGGTGTTGCGCCGCAGCAGGCGGAGACACCGGACAGCTTCGATGCGTTCACGTCGCTGGCGGAGCGGATCGCACGGCAGCGCGGGCTGGCGAAGACGGGGGATAAGATCGTCCTGGTTGCCGGCAGTCCATTGGGGGCGAGCGGGACGACGAATGCGATCATGGTGCACAAGGTAACGGGCTGAGGAGGCGCGAAAGGATTGATTTCATGAGCAAACCGGATTTCACGATCGAGCGCCTGGGGGAGATGAGGATTCCGTCGCCGGTGAAACTGTCGACGGTGACCGGTGACTATGTGGCCAATTACGTCGAGGACGACGAGCGCGTGCTTTACGAAATCGACGTGAAGGCGGACCAGAGGTCGGCGGCTTTCGACGGCAGCGAGCTCATGGAGAAGGCCGGGCCGCGGCCGAAGATCTACTTCGACCCCGCCAGGACGCATGCAGGGATCGTGACGTGCGGGGGGTTGTGTCCGGGCATTAACGATGTGATTCGCGCGATTGTGATGTGCCTGGCGTACGATTACGGGGTTACGAAGATCACGGGGTTTCGATTCGGGTATCGGGGGCTTTTGTCGGAGTTGGCGCAAGAGCCGATGACGCTTGCGCCCCACGTGGTGAAGGACATTCACAAGTTCGGCGGCACGATCCTTGGCTCGTCGCGAGGCTACGGCGAACGGACGGCGGAGATGGTGGATACGTTAGTGGCGCGGGGGGTGGATATCCTGTTTGCCATCGGTGGAGACGGGACGCAGCGCGGGGCGATGGACATCTGCCGGCACATTCGCCAGCGCGGCCTGAATATTTCGGTGATCGGCGTGCCGAAGACGATCGACAACGATCTGAGCTACGTGCAGCAGTCGTTCGGGTTTCAGACGTCGGTGTGCAAGGCGGTGGACGCGGTCCGGGCGGCGCATACTGAGGCGGTGGATGCGATCAACGGGGTCGGGCTGGTGAAGGTCATGGGGCGGCAGTCCGGGTATATCGCGGCCGAGACGACGATGGCGGCAAGCGACGTGAACTTTGTCCTGGTGCCGGAGGTGCCGTTCGAGCTGGAGGGGGACAACGGGTTCCTGGCGCACATGGAGCGGCGGTTGGAGCGGCGGCAGCATGCGGTGGTGTTAGTGGCGGAGGGCGCGGGGCAGGACCTCCTGACCAAGACGAACAGGACCGACGCGTCGGGCAATATTGTGCTGTCGGACATCGGGCTGTTTCTGAAGATGCACCTGACCGAACACTTCAGGAAGCGCGGCATCGAGATCAATCTGAAGTACATCGATCCGAGCTATATCATCCGGGGGGCGCCGGCCAATGCGTTCGATTCGGTGTACTGCCAGCGGCTGGGGACCAATGCGGTGCACGCGGCGATGGCGGGCAAGACGGCGATGGTGATCAGCATGATGCATAATCACCTGGTGCATGTGCCAATGGCGCTGACTGTGGGCCGGAGGAACTGCATCGATCCCGACGGGGCGCTGTGGCGGGATGTGCTCGACGCGACGGGGCAGCCGAAACTGATGGTCAACGGTTGAATATGTTGACGTGAGGACTTTGCATGAAGCACCGCCAAACGCCGGATGGCAGCGGCTGCAACTGGGGAGTGTGAACGCTGATTGCATTGGCTGCACTGATTCAAGGAGGTTGTATGAAGCCAGCGTTAGTGCAGCTGCAACCAAAGCCACGAATGCGCACGAATTCTATTCATGGTTGACAACGACGCTGCTGGTGCAGGCCGGCTGTCAGAAGGTGCTGGGGTGACGGTCGGGTTGAGATTGCTTTGCTTGTGCCCCCACCACCATCTTCGCACACCGTCATTTGCGCTCATTGTCGTTACGTGAGCCGGGGGCTTACGCTCCCGGCCTATTGTACGATTGGGTTGGCCACAACGGCCCACGCGGCCCTTTGATTTCCACGCGGGTTTTTTTCACAGCACCTGCTGCTGCTATTTTGGGATTATGGGGTTGGTCCAGGTGCGGTTGTTGTTCTGGTCAATGACTTCTGCGCGGACCCATTTTGGGGGTCGCGCGGGGAGCTTCCACTCCGCCTTCTCGATGGTTTTGCCTGGTTCGGCGTTGAAGACCTTGCCGGCGGCGGCGCCGTCGAACTGGAAGATGATCTGCACGGCGGGTGAGCATTGGATCGTAACGGCGCCGTCTGCAATGCGGAAGTCGTGGATGACCGGGCCGCATGAAGCGTAGAAGCTCCCGCTGCCCATGGCGGCCATGATTGCGGACTTGTTGAGGGCGGGGGCCTTGATCATCGTCCAGCCCTTGTTGATCTCTTTGCTGCTGTGGACGTCGTCGGTGGCGATGGCGGTGAGCATGATGCCTTTATTGAGGGCCTGGTCCCAGTGTACGTTGGCAAAACCCTTGGCCCGGCGGATGTCGCAGACGCCGTTGTAGACTTCCAGGCCGAGATACCCGGTGATCTCGGACATTTCGGCGAGGGTGTGAGCGGTCCAGTACGGGTGGGCGTAGAAGACCTTGGCGCCTGCGGCGACGGCCTTGTCGACGAGATCCTGGGCGGGGAGATTTCGGTCGAATTCGAAGGGATGCGGCAGGTCGAGTGCGAGGAGGTGATGGGCGGGGGCGCCGGTGCCGGTGCGGGGGTGGAACTCCATACCGCAGATGGCGAGGAATGTGTCGTCGGACATGCCGGTAAGATCGTTGGTTTTCCAGTGGTCGGTGATGGTGACGACGGAGTAGCCGAGCTTTCGGTACTGTGCGAGGCGCGTGGGCACGTCGACATCGCCGTCGGAGGTTATGGTGTGGACGTGGAAGGCGGCCTTGTACCACTGGCCGGGCTGCTCGAAGGGGTTGACGGACTTAGGCGATTCTGCCTGCTGCGGCCGGGCGGCAAGGTCCCCGGCGGACAGGACCGCGGCACTTGCGGTCAGGATGCCGGTCGTTTTGATGAATGTTCTTCTGTCCATTGCTGTTCCTCCGATTCGGGTTTTCTGGAAAACAGGATTGTTCTTAAGTGAAGAGTGCTTCGACGAATCCTTCGGGGTCGAATTCGGCGATGTCTTCGGGTTTTTCGCCGAGGCCGACGAATTTGACGGGGATGTCGAGCATGTCCTTGATGGCGATGACGATGCCGCCGCGGGCGGTGCCGTCGAGTTTGGCAAGGAATATGCCGGTGACGTCGATGGCTTCGAGGAAGGTTTTTGCCTGCATGATGGCGTTCTGGCCGGTGGTGGCGTCGAGGACGAGGAGGACTTCGTGGGGGGCGCCTTCGATTTTCTTTGCGGCGACGTTGCGGATCTTGGTGAGCTGGTCCATGAGGTGCTTCTGCGTGTGGAGGCGGCCGGCGGTATCGAGGATGAGGTAGTCGGCGCCGCGCGAGACGGCGGCTTCGCAGGCGTCGTAGGCGACGGCGGCGGGATCGGAGCCCATCCTGTGCTTGACGATCTGGACGCCGATGCGGTCGGCCCAGATGGAAAGCTGCTCGACGGCGGCGGCCCGGAAGGTGTCGCAGGCGGCGACAATGACCTTTTTGTCGTTGCGGCTGAGGATGTAAGCGAGTTTGGCGATGCTGGTAGTCTTGCCGGAGCCGTTGATGCCGGCGACGAGGATGACTGTGGGCGGGGCTGCGGCGGTCCTGAGGCGGCGGTCCTGCTCGGGCCAGTAGCCTTTCATTTGCTCCTTGAGAAATGGGATGATTTCCTCGCTGCGGGCAATCTTGCGGGCGCGGTAGGCGTCGCGGAGATCGGTGATGAGCTTTTCCGTGGTTTCGACGCCGATGTCGTCGCTGATGAGCGTTTCTTCGAGTTCGTCAAGCAGCGCGTCGTCGATTTTTCGGCCGATGGTGAGTACGGCGGAGAGGCTGGAGCTGATCCTGTCTCGCGTTTTGCCGAGGTGTTCCTTGAGGTATTGAACGGTTTTTGTAAAAATGCCCATGTTGGCTCCTGTAAACGTTGCTCGATCGCGGACGTTCCGCGGTGCTGGTTGCGGTGGGGCCGGCCGCACAAGAGAGTTTGACAGATTATGCGCGAGATTTCAAGTGTGGTTCGTGTTTTCGTGTGCCAGACGCGGTTGAGATTCAAATTGCCGGCAAGTTTGCGAATTTGAAATTGACAACGAGGCGGATGCATAGTAATCTGCAGTTTTTGACGGCCATGGAAGGCATACCAAGGCGGCCCTTGCGGCCGGGGCAGGAGTTCCTGCAAGTTTTCAAAGTTTTTCTGCAGGCTTGACGTACGTAGTGGTGTTTTCATAGCTTTGAATCGGGAGAAGGACTTGGCGTCGCAGGACACAGCGGAACTCTTCGCGCAGATTGTTCAAAGGGTGCGGGTTCTGGATCCGGTGCACAGTCGCAAATGGTTCGAGGATCTGACGCTGGTGCGGCTGGATGCGGGAATTTTGGAGGTGAGCTGCCCTGATGAAGCGGCAGCGCAGTTTTTGGAGGACCACTGCTTAGGGGTTTTCACGCAGGCGGCCCAGAATGTGACAGGGCACCTGGTTGGGGTTCGTTTTGTATCGCGGCAGGCGAACGGGTCGACGGTAGCGGCGGCGGATGCGCCGGGCGTGCGGCTGCATCCGGATTACACGTTCGAGAGTTTTGTGGTGGGGCCGTGCAACCGGCTGGCGCATGCAAGCTGTGTGGCGGTGAGTCATGCGCCGGGCACTACGTACAACCCGCTGTTTTTGTACGGCACAGTTGGGCTGGGCAAGACGCACCTGCTGCATGCTGTGTGCCACGGCCTGCGGAAGGAGGCGCCGGGTTGCATCATACAGTTTCTTAGTTGTGAAGAGTTTGTAAACCGCTTCATCACGGCCATCGAGCAGGGTTCGTTGCAGGAGTTTCAAAGTCAGTTTCGCTCGGTCGACGCGCTGGTGATCGACGACGTGCAATTCCTCAGTGAGCGGGAGCAGAGCCAGGAGGAATTCTTCCATACGTTCAACGCCATTTACAACAACCACCGGCAGATCGTGCTGACGGCGGATTGTGCGCCGGGGGAGATTCCCGCGATCGAGGAGCGGCTGATCAGCCGGTTCAAGTGGGGGCTGGTTGCGAGGCTGGATCCGCCGAGCTACGAGACGCGCGTGGCGATCGTGCAGAAGAAGGCTCACCTTCGCGGAATCGAGATCAGTGACGAGGTGGCCGAGTATATCGCGGGCAAGGTGACGGCGAACATACGCGAACTGGAGGGGGCGCTGACGATTATTTATGCCACGGCGCAGGCGGCGGGCGAGCCGATTACGATTCAGCTTGCGCAGCAGGCGCTCGGCCGCCAGGAGTCCGAGATGCGCAAGAGCATTACGATCACCGAGATCATCGACGCGGTGACGCGCTTCTACGACGTGCGATTGGCCGACTTGCAGAGCAAGAAGCGGAGCCAGTCGATTGCGCTTCCGCGACAGGTGTGCATGTATCTGGCGCGGAATCTCACGCGGCACAGCCTTGAGGAGATCGGGGGGCACCTCGGGGGGCGGGACCATTCGACGGTGCTGCACGCGTATACCAAGATCGACGAACTGCGGCGGACCGACGCACGGACGCGCGGCCAGATCGACCAGCTTATCGCCACGATTAAACCCGAATAGACGCCGGCGGGCTGCCGATAACAGCAGTATCGAACGGCGCGTCGGCGGGACCACTCGAACAGGCCCCATACGCATTTCGTTCGAAATGACAGACGCAGTGCAGCGGCGTTTCTCAGGGGGTGTTTATGAGCAAGCGAGAGCGAGTATTCGCAGCATGTCTGGTTGCGGGCATGATCATGCTGGCGGTGACGGGGGTGTTGGCGTTCATGCAGGAGCGGCGGCTGCTGGCGATACAGCAGTTGGCGGAGACGGAAGGCCGTCGCGAGCAACTGCTGGACGATTTCGAAAGCAATCTGCGGGAACTGCGGCGCGAGGGCGTCAATTACGTTCTCCTGGGGGGCAGCACGTCTCTTAACGATTTCCATCGTGCGGCGGCGGCCGTTGACGCAAGCGTCACAGCGGTCGGCACGTTGGGAGAGTCGGAGCGGCTGGAGGCTATTCTGGCGGCGGTGAGAGAGTATGTGAGGGCCTACCAGAAGGTCGTCACCATCAGGCAGACACAAGGGCGTGAAGCGGCTTTGCAGGAGACGGGTGAGGTTGTCGGCGAGGAAAGGCTGGAACAAATACTGATCGCCCTGCGGGAACTGGAACGGACCGATATCATGTCATTCGCCGAACGCGGCGCGCAGATCACCGCGGCGGCCAGGACGGCGGTTTTGATCATCGGGGTGTTTGTGGTGCTGGCCGCGGCCATGATCCTTGTCTCGGTGATGATGCTGTTCCGCTATTACACCATCAACAAGTCGCTTCTGGCCGAGACGATCGCACTCAACGCGAAACTGGAGGCAAGCCGCCGAGAGATGGAAGCAATCATCAGCTTTGTGTCGCATGATCTGCGTGCGCCGCTGATCAACATCAAAGGCTTTTCCGACGCACTGGCGACGGATACGCGGCGGCTTGCGGAGGCGGTGGATAAGTCGGGGCTTCCGGCGGAGATGCAGGCCAAGGTTCGCGACCTCGTGCGTGAAGACGTGCCGGAGTCGTTAGGTTTTATTCGCAGCGCAGCCGACACGATGGAGCGGCTGATTGCGACGATGGTGAAGGTGGCGCGGGCGGGGCAGTTTCCGGTGCAGCCGCGGCGGGTCGATGTCAAGGCGGTGATCGAGGGCATTATCAGGGATTTCGAGTTCAGGATCCTCGAGACGGGGGCGCGTATTCAGGTTGATCCGCTGCCGGCGTGTACAGCGGATGTCGATCAGGTGCGGCAGGTGTTTTCCAATCTGATCGACAACGCGATCAAGTACCGTGAGCCGTCCCGGCCGCTGGAGGTGCGGATCACCGGGACCGTCGAGGCGGGGCAGAGCGTTTATTGTGTCGCGGACAACGGCGTGGGCATCGACGAAAAGGACCTGGCGTGCGTCATGGAGATGTATTACCAGGTGAAGGAGAGGGCCGCGGAGGGGCAGGGGCTGGGCCTTGCGATAGCGTGGAAGCTGGTGGAGCGCAACGGGGGACTCTGGAGGTGCAGTCGGAACTGCATCGCGGCAGCCGGTTCTTCGTGCGATTGAAGGCGGCTGAGTGAACCGTTGGGGTTTGCGGGGTCAATCGAATCGCGCGGCAAAAAAAATCCCGGCCGTCCTGGGTCGGCGGCCGGGATGATGCGGTTGGGCGTGGCTGAGGTTAGTCCAGATTCACCACGACATACTGGGCGAAGCGTTCATTTCTGACGAGCAGGACGAGCTTGCCGGTCTTGCCGAATTCTTCCACGGCCTTGTTGAACTCTTCAACGGTGGTGACGTCGCGCCTATTGACGCTCATGATGAGAATGCCCGGTGTAATGCCGGCCCGGTCAGCCGGGCTGTCCTGGGCTACTTCAGTGACAATGACGCCCTTGGCCCTGCCATAGCCGAAGCGCTGGGCGAGTTCTTCGGTCAGCTCCTGGACCTGGACGCCGAGCTTGTTGACGCGCGAGGAAGCGCCACCCATCGCCAGTTCGCTTTCGTCCAGGGCACCTATCTCGACGGTAGCCTTCTTCTGCTTGCCGTCGCGGACGACGGTAAGGTCGATCCTGGTGCCGGGCTTGAGCATTGCAATGGCGTTGCGGAACGACTGCCAGTCTTCGACATTCTGGTCGTTCATCTTGATGATGACGTCGCGCCGCTCGAGGCCGGCCTTTTCGGCGGGCGAATCGGGCACGACTTCGGTAATGAGCACGCCGTTGGTGCTCTTGAGACCGAAAGCCTCGGCGAGATCGGAGGAGATCTTTTCGGGGTGCATGATGATGCCGAGATAGCCGCGGGTGACCTTGCCGGTTTCCTTCAACTGGTTGAGAATGCTCTTGGCCATGTTGACGGGAATGGCGAAACCGATGCCCATGTAGCCGCCGCTCTGGCTGAAGATGGCGGTGTTGATGCCAACGGCCTTGCCGTCGACGTTGAGGAGCGGGCCACCGGAGTTGCCGGGGTTGATGGCGGCATCGGTCTGGATGAAATCTTCGTATTGGGTAATGCCGACACCGCGGCTTTTTGCACTGACGACGCCGACGGTGACGGTTGCCTGAAGGCCGAAGGGACTGCCGACGGCGATCACCCATTCGCCGATCTCGAGGGCGTCACTATCGCCCAATTCGATCGTGGGGAGTTTTTCGGCGTCTATCTTGATGAGAGCGACGTCGGAGCCGGGGTCCGTGCCGACGAGTTTGGCCTGGTGTTCCTTGCCGTCGCGGAGTGTGACGACGATCTTGTCGGCCTCGCCGACGACGTGGTTGTTGGTAAGGATGTAGCCGTCTTCACTGATGATAAAGCCGGAGCCCTGTCCGACCTGCTGGCGTTTGCGCGGTTCCACGCGGGGGCGGTAACGCGGGCCGAAAAACCGCTCGAAGAACTCGTCATCGAAGGGCGAATAGAAGTAAGTGGAGCCCTGTTCGGTGATGGTTTTCTCGACACGCACCGAGACGACGGCCGGGATCGCATTTTTTGCGACCTCGGTGAACGCCTTAGAGGTCTCGCGGAGGGTTGCAATGCCGTCGTCGGCGACGGCGGGGGCCACGGTCCATACAATCGTGACGATGCTCAGCAGCGCTATTGCGGCCCTGGAGCGTATTCTTGTGTTCATTCCTGCATGCCTTTCAAAAAAAGCCCAATACTTCTCCTGATCCGCCCGGGGAACACCTCCTCACCGACTGTATCGTCCGGGCAGCCTGTCGTCTGAACCCTCTCCGCGGCCGATTAGGCGGCGTCCCTGCTTTCGTAATAACTGCTACATACGTTACAGTCGTCATATTGTGCATATTACTACACAACAAACGGCGTGCCAGGACGCAACAATCGCCGTAAGCTGCTTATACATAAGCACTTAGCCATTTCAAGGAAAAGACGCGCGCGACCGCGCAATCGGCGTTTTTGCCTCGTGCGGAATGTCAAATTGGCAGTTTACATGACCCGGATGCGGCGCCGCCGTGCTGTCAGGCGGTAGCATTTTCCGCTTCTGCGGTCTGTTCCTCGGTCTTCTTCTGTTCCAAAGCCAGGAGGTCCGAGACGGTCGGCTTTTCCAGTTCGCGGCCGCTGAGGATCATTTCAACTTCGCTGGCATCAAGGGTCTCGTATTTGAGCAATGCCTTGGCGAGCGCTTCGACGCGATCGCGGCTGCCTTCGATAAGGCTTCTGGCCTTTGTGTAGGCGTCGTCGATGAGCTTCTTGATCTCGCGGTCGATGAGTTCGGCCGTCTTTTCGGAGTATTCGCGGGTCGGGCCGGGATAGTACATGTCACTGAGGCCGTCGCCGCCGTAGTCGATGGGACCGAGTTCGTCGCCCATACCCCAGGTCAGGACCATTTCGCGAGCGATTGCGGTGGCCTGCTTGATATCGGATTGGGCGCCGCTGCTGATATCGTCGCAGAAGACGGCCTCGGCGACTCTGCCGCCGAAGCAGACCTGAAGCTGCGCAACGCAGTACCGCTTGGTATAGAAGAGGCGGTCCTTTTCCGGCAGCGCGAAGGTTGCACCGCCCATCGGACCACGCGGAATGATGCTGACCTTGTGCAAGGGATCGGCATCTTTAAGTTTCGACTGGACGAAGGCATGGCCGGCCTCGTGGAAGGCGGTCAGGCGCTTGTCGTACTCGTCGATGACGCGGCTCTTCTTGGCTCGACCCCAGCGGACCTTGTCACGAGCCTCTTCCATGTCGGACATTTCAACGTAGTCCTTGTTGGCCATGCTGGCGCTGATAGCGGCTTCATTGATAAGGGCCTCAAGTTCGGCGCCGCTGAACATGGGCGTGCCCCGGGCGAGGCGTTCGAAATCGACATCCGGGCCCACGCGAATGGAGCGGGCGTGGATCTTGAGGATCTCGACACGTCCCTTGAGGTCCGGCAGCGGCACGACCACCTGGCGGTCGAAGCGGCCCGGACGCGTGAGGGCGTGGTCGAGGATATCTTTGCGGTTAGTCGCGGCAATGACGATTACCTGATCATTGGTGTCGAAGCCGTCCATTTCCACGAGGATGGCGTTGAGCGTCTGTTCGCGCTCGTCGTGGCCGCCGCTGACGAAGCCGGGGCCGCGCTTACGGCCGATGGCGTCGATTTCGTCGAGGAAGATGATGCAGGGGGAGTTTTCCTTGGCCTGCTTGAACAGGTCGCGGACGCGGCTGGCGCCGACGCCGACGAACATCTCCACGAAGTCGCTGCCGGAGATGCTGAAAAACGGCACGTCGGACTCGCCGGCGATGGCCTTTGCGAGCAAGGTCTTGCCGCAGCCGGGCGGACCGACCAGCAGGACGCCGCGCGGAATGCGCCCGCCGATTTTTTTGAATTTCTTCGGGTTTTTGAGGAATTCGACCGTCTCGGCGACTTCCTCCTTGGCCTCGTCAATGCCGGCGACATCGGCGAAGGTAACACGGTGCTCGCGATTCTGGACCTTGTGTCGGGATCGCCCAAAGGACATCAGCATGCCGCCGCCGCCCATGCGCATGTTGCGGATGAAAATGAAATAGATGAACGCGGCGAACAGGACGATCGGCAGCAACTGCCACAGTATGGGACTCCAGAACTCCGGCTTGGCGAAGTCGTATCCGACGTTGTTTTCCTTGAGCGTGACGAGGAAGTTGTCCGGGAGCAGTTCAGGATCATAGCTAACCTGAAAGGTCTGTGAGGCTCCGGCCGGTCGCGCCGCCATACCCTCGGCGCTGTACTTGCCGATGATGACACCTCGGGAGCGCTGAAACACTACTTCCTCAACGTGGCCGTTTGCCACAGCCTCGGTGAAGTCGGGCGAAAATGGGATTTCTTCCGCTCGGTGATACCTGTTGACCACCAGCATGGCGGTCATAACGACCAGACCGATCACCAGCCAGCCTAACGGACTGCGATTGTAGCGCGGCAAATTCTTACGCTGCCCGTCCTTGAGCCCGCGGGTTTCCTGAGGGTTCTTCTTCAAATCGTTACTCATAAGCTCTTATTCTGCACCACATTTGTACGCCAAAAAAGGGCGGACACACTCCCACCCAACGGGAATGCCGTGCTCACCAGGTCACTTCCATCAGTTCGACCACCCGCTGGGCGGCCCGATTGGCGGCAACGGCCGCCGAATAATCGAACGTTTGCCCCAACTCGGTGGAATAGCTCGACGACGCCGTAACAGTTTCGCTGTTGATCAACAGCTCCCCTGTCTTGAGGTTCTTCCAGCTTACGGTTACGTAGAACTGTACCTCTTGTTCAAGCGGCAATCCGGTGTCGCGGTCGAGAGCTAATACGCCAGAGCCAATGCCTGTGATCTGTCCGCTGAGGACACTGTCGGCAAAATCGCGGTCGGAGACAATCTTGTAAGGCGTCTGTGCTTCGATTCGCTTGCAGATTGCGTCGGTGAGGGTGTATTCGTAGCCTCTGCGAAAACTGAGCGAGTCGAACATTTCGACGTAGACGGTGCTGATGTCGCGCGGGTAAGGCCAATCGTTGGTGTATCCGGCCAGACCGCCCTGTCCACAACCGCCTGACGACCAGCACAGGGCCGCCAGAGTGATGCACGCTGTTATCCTTGTTATCAGTCCCTTCACGTCAGTGTCCCGATAAGTCATGTTTGTGTATCGGCCCTGTCCGGAGCCAACTTCAGCCATCTGCGGGCAGCAAGCGGGTTAGTTGTCGCTCTTGCCCGATAAAAATTTGAGCCCGAACCATGAATCGACGACCGCGTTGCCGGCGTTGAAGAGGCGGCGCCCCAGTTTTTTGTTCTCGCCGGGCACAATCTCGGTGAGGCCTGAGCCCCAGGCGAGGATGCGCGCCTGGGCCATCTCGGCGGCGGCGGTGTCCGGCCAGTTCTTGAGTACCTCATCATAGTAGAGCTTTGCCGCCTCGACGGAACCGGTACGGTCGTAGTACTCGCCGATGGCGTACTGCTTATACGCAAGCTGCTCGTCGATCAGTTTGAGCTTTTCGTCGATTTCGTCGTCGACGGCGAGGTCCGGATAGCGAAGCTTGTAGTTGTTGTAGTAGGTGCGGGCGCTGGCCAATGCCGTCGGGTCGTATTCCGGGCTGCGGTAGGCCGAGTGCAGCGACTGGGCCATCTCCAGCAGCGCGGTGCGTCCCATGTCACCGGTGGGCCAGCGGCTGGAGATTTCCGACCAGACCTCGTAGGCGTCGAGGTGATCGCCCTTCTTGCTGTAGCCGCGGGCCAGGGTCACGAGGGCGCGCTGTGCGATGGGGGCGTCGCCGGTTCGGTCGGCGATGCGCCGCAGGATGGTTTCGCCTTCGTCGAAGGCGGACAGCCTGAGGATCTTCAGGACGGGCCGCTTCTGGCCGTTGATGAAGGCCTGTGCGATGTCGAATTCACGTTCCGTGGCGGTATCATAGAGCCAACTGGTGGGATAGGTGGTGAGCAGTTCCTCGTATTTGCGAACCGCTTCGGTCCACTTGCTCTCGGCGTAGAGCAGTTCGGCGGCGATGAAGAGGTCAAAGTCGGGCCCGGCGATTTCGGGGTGCTCGGTCTTGAGCCGGTCGAGTTCGACGATGGCGCCGGCAGCATCGCCCGTGCCGACGAGCTGCTTGAACTTGGCGACCGCCATGAGGTATCGACCCTCCGGGGAGTCGGAGACGTTCTGCCAGTCGCTTCCGTCTTTAAGGTAGAAGGTGTCGGCCTGGAGCAGCCCGCAGAGGGCCGCCACGGCCAGGATCGCCATCCGTGTACGCACCATATCCCAAGACCCCATTGTGTACCTCGCAATTTGAGTTTTTCAGGCTAAAATTACATTATACCCCATCTGCGTGTGCCTGCAACCTCTGTTTGATTCACATTTTTGCCGCACTATCGATGTGGCGGCCCGGGTATGTGACATTCTCCGGAAAGTGAGTGGATGGCAACAAGGGGGTTACTGTGCCCTTGTGGGAGTTCCGTACCCGGCGTCCGGGCGTGCAGATCCCCGTGTGGTCACGGCAAGCAGTCGGCGGTTATTCGCCCCGGCAAGCGCGTTCACTGCATCTTTTTGAGAAGCTCCTTGCGGTGGAGCACCCGTATCTCGGCGTTGGCATAGCGGCGTTTTTCGTCGGGTGTTTCCGGGATGAGGGGCGGGACCGGCGAGGGCTTCTTGTTGGCGTCCAGGGCAACGAATGTCAGGTGTGCCGACGTGGCGGCGACCTGTTCGCCGGTGTAGGGGTTTTCGCGGATGACGATGACGCCCACCTCCATGGATGTGCGGCCGACATAATTGACACACGCCTTGACCACGACGTGATCGCCGACGCGGACGGGGGCCTTGAAAGAGATCGAGTCCATGCCGGCCGTGACGACCTCCATGCCGCAGTGGCGCTGGGCGGCCATGCCGGCGACCATGTCGATCCACGAGACGATCACACCGCCGAAGGCCGTGCCGCACGGATTGGCCTCATGGGGCATGACCATGAATCGGGACTCGACGGCGCTTGCCCGCGGGGGTTTGCCCTGCAATGTATCCATAGCACCTTTCTAATCCATGAAGCCTTCCGGCATGACGCGGAACTTGTAGCCGCCGACGTCGCTGAAGTAGATCCTGTCGCGATTCTCGGCCAGCCAGGTTTGCCATTCGCCGGGCGTCTTGAACCGCTCCGTTGTGTAGCGTTCGAGAATGCGTCGGGCTGTCCGGGCCTTTTCCTTGTCCGAAAGCGCAGCGATCAGCGCATCCAATATCTCCAGGCGGCGGTTGGAAGTGACGCCCAGGGCCTGCAATTCCTCATCGATTGTAAAGGTCTTGTCGTAGTAAATCAGTTCGTAGCCGTCCACGAAATACTTCACGAGGCTGTCCGGGTCGCCTTTGAAACGCTCCATCAGTTCCGCGGAAAACGTGTTCTCAAAGAAACTGCGGTCGCGAATGCGCGTGATCAATGCGCCCAAACGCAGCGTTTCGTCACGGTGGCCTGCCTGGCGGCGGATCAGCGGGCCCTTGCCGTCGAAGCGGCTGATGTACACAATGCAGTTGAGGAAGAGCTTGCGGCCCGCATCCGTCATTTTGGTCGGCGCCGCCGAATAGCCCCACTGCAGGATGCTTCCGTGGCGGCCGATTCCCACTGCGCCGTATTCCTTGCCGAAGTTGAGCCCCGCCACGAGCGCCTCGGCGTCCGGCGAGTCGTCGAAGCCGTATTTGCGGCAGACCACGCCGCCGGAATTGCTGTCGGTATCCTGCACCTTCCAGACGGGCATCTGTGCGGGGATCCGGGGTTCGTTGGCCAGTCGGCGGTCGGCATAGTTTCCCGGCGCGTCGACCATTTCAACGGCGGGATTGACCGTGAATGGTTCCTTGAATATCACGTGTTCAAGCGACCCAACATGGGCCGCATCGCCCATGCAGTTTCACAAGTAGCCGGTCTTGAGGTTCAGTTGACTGCCGAGGTCGGCGCCCGGCACGCCCAGGGTCAGCGTCGCGCGGGCGTAATCCGGGGGCAGGTTCAGCCGCGGCGCATTCAATGCGACGCCGTCGTAATCGAGGACCACCACGTCGAATCCGGCCGCCTGTTCCGGCTGGAAGGCGGCGTAATCGCCCTCGCCTACTTCGGCGAAATTCGCCTTGAGAAACTCGGCGAAGTCCCGTGCCCTGTCCGTGCCCTTGCGGCCGGCGTATAAAATCTTCAGAGCGATCTTGCCCGCCGGCATGTCCGCGGGCGGGGCGGGTACGTCCGCGGGTCTGGCTGAATCGTCTGTTTGCGGCGGCTCGGGCTGGCTTGCCGCTGCGTGGACCTCCGGCCGCGGCGCGGGCGCGGCCCCGGGGTCAGCCTTCTTGCGGCACCCGCTGAACACTGCAACACACAATACGAACATACCCGCCGCAAACAGCGTCTTCTTCACGATAATGCTCCTGCAAAACTCGCCAACACCCCACATGGTACCACAGCCCCCTGCCGAATCAAGCCCAATCCACACAGCGGCCTTGAATCAATACTTCGACGGTGATGCAAGGCCGGGTCAGGTCATAGCAGTTGCCCGCCTTGACAGGAGCGGCATATCAAAGGTCAGGTGTCCATGCCAGCGGCAAGCTGGAAATTGGAAGGTGAACGCCTGATTCCCGGTTACGGAATTACCGGCAGCAGGATGTGCGATGGGCGCTGTGCATCGTGGTAGACTGTCTGCGTCGCCTTGTAGAGCTTTGTATCCGTGCCGAATGGGAGTCCGCTGTTCGGGTTTCGGTCGAAGCGAGGGAAGTTGCTGCTGGAGATCTCGACGCGGATGTTATGGTCCTTCGGGAACACGTTGCTGGTCACCCACAGATCGATCTCATAGCGGTAGCACTTGCCAGGCTCTATGAGCGATGGAGCCGTGCCCTTCTCGCGATACCGCGCTCGGATTATGCCGTCGCACAGGTTATATGCCCTGCCGTCGGGATGGACGTCGATCAGTTTGGCGGTCCAATCCGTGTCTTGCGCGCTCGTGGCCGCATACAGCACGACCTTGACCGGTCCCGTCACCTCCAGTGGCTCTTGCAGCTTCCTGCTCGTGAAAATCAGGACATCGTTTCGTGATTGAGCCGCGGCCTGATCATAGGGCCCCGCGGGACAGCCCATCAGGTTGCACCCGCCCAACGTCGGAACCGGGTCATGGGGATCGTAGACGAACGTATCCGCCGGTTCGTCGCCTGGCTTCTCTGTGTCCAGTTGGCCGCCTCCGTTTGCGCCTTTGGCGGACGTCATTGCGCGAAAGTAGTACGGAACGTACCGCGTACGCTCCAGCGGCCAGGCCTCCTCGTCGCGCCACGTATTCTCACCCATTACGAAGATCCGAAACGCGGGCCAGTCGTCCACCCCGTTGTCGGCGTCCTTGAGCCAGTGATCGAACCACTGTAGTTGCAGCCCGCGCAGATCGATGACGGACTGTCGTCCGAAATCCAACTGCCCCACCTTGCCATTCCAACTGATCCCGTGCGTCCAGGGACCCATCAGGACGTGCGCGTGCGCCCGCGCTGCGGCCGATTTGGCGGTTCGACGCACCGTGTTGACGTGCTCCAGTGTGCTCTTGGCAAAGATGTCATACCAGCCGCCCACTGCGAACACAGGCGCGGCAATCTCACGGGCCTCCGAAATTGTGGTCCGGGCCTGCCAGTACGAATCGAACTCGGGATGGGCCACCCACTGCCGCAGGTACTCCACGCGCTTGCCAATCACCTTGTCCCACTCGCACAATGGCAGCGCCTTGTATGCCTTGAGCCAGTCCTCCGGCTTCCAGCCTCCGATGGTCACCGGCTCACCGGGCGCATACGACACCATCGACCCCCATCCCATGAGCAGTGCCAGATTGAAGGCTCCGCCGAAATAGGCCACGTCACCGTACGGGTCGACGAGTGGCACCACCGGCGCCATCGCCTTGAGATAATCTCCTGCCTCGGGCGCCGGGGCCCACTGCGTGAAACCCACGTACGATCCGCCGGTGGTGCCGAGTTTGCCATTGCACCATGGTTGCGCAAGCACCCACCGATGCGTATCGATGCTGTCGCGGGCTTCGTTCAGAAATGGTTCCCATTGGCCGGCAGATTGCCCTCGCCCGCGACAGTCCTGACTGACAAACACATACCCGTGCTGCGCGTAGAAAACCCCGTCGCTCATCTTTGCATCGCCCTTGCCGTAAGGGGTCCGCATCAGGATTGCAGGAAACCTGCCCTCGGCTTTCGGCAAAAACACGTTCGCCGAAAGTTCCACCCCGTCGCGCATCGGAACGCGAACATTCGTCAGGACGTCGACCTCGTGCAGGTCGGCCGCGTGCAGCACGGCTAAAGACAAACCGAATGTCACGCACAACGTGAGAATCAAGGCGCATCGCTTGTGCTTCATGGCTCGGCTCCGCTTAGTTGTTGTATTCGAAAACGGCGATTTCGAAGGTTTTGACCTGGTCGAACATACAGGAAACCAAGTCGCAGTCGACTGGCTTCGGGCAAGGTTGGCTACTTGCCGGCGATGATCAGGTCGATTCGGCCGGCCAGGTCGGTCAGGTAGGCTTCGTCGCCGCCGCGCAGTTCGGTGGTCATGTAGCCGCTGTAGCCGACTTCATCCAACGCCTTGCGGACCTCTTTCCAGTTTACGTCGCCCTCGCGGAGGTTGGTCCACTGGTAGCCCTGGCGCTTGAAGTCCTTGAGGTGAATCTTTGCGATGCGCTTGTTCAGGGTGCGGATCCAGTCCTGCGAATAGCCGAACAGGATGACGTTGCCGACGTCGAAATAGGCCTTGAGGTACGGGTGGTCGAACTCGTCGACGTAGCGGGCGAACTCCAGCGGGCTCAGGAGAAACTTGTTCCAGACGTTTTCGATGGCGATGGTTATCTTCAACTCGGCCGCCAGGGGCAGCAGTTTGGCGATGTGCTCCTGCGAACGCTTATATGCATCACCGTAGGCGACGGTCTCCGTCACAACCGCGGGCACCAGCAGCACCGTATCGGCCCCGCAGATCCTGGCGCTGTGGAGTGCGGTCCGCATGCCGTCCAGGCCTTTCTCGATGACGGCCGCGTCCGGCGACGAAAACGGCGCGTGCCAGCCTCCGAACACCAGGCTGTGCACGGGCACACCCGTCTGGCGTCCCAGTTCGCCCAGGCGCCTGGCGACCTCCAGATCGACCACGTCGCCGGCCTCGCATTCGATGCCTTCGAAGCCGCATTTCTTCGCCAGTGCAAACCGCTGGGCTTCGGAGAGGTTCTTCGGCAGCATGCCCCATTGCAGGGCCTTTTTCAGCTTGGCGCCTTCGGGGGCGGCAGCGCCCGCCGCGCGGGCAGCCAGAGGGGCCCCCATTGCCAATACTGAAGCCTTCAGGAAACTGCGACGGTCGATATGTCTCATAGCACACCTCCAAATTGGTAAATCGTTATTGGGCGTTTATTGGGCGAACAGCCGGACAGTATATCATTTTGGGGCACGGTTTACAAATGCCGGGACATTGTGTTGTGCGCTCGAAATGGATATGCTTAGACCCCGTAGCAACCCGCCGCGAACGGGCTGTCGGCGACATTTGGGAGACAGTATGAAGCGTGCAGGTGAGAGCCAACGTCTCATAAACTGGCCCAAGCAGGGATAACGCCTGCGCTTGAATACGGCGGTCGGCCGGCGACGACTGAAACCCTGACGTCACGGCGCCGCGTCAGCTTTGGCGCGTGCCTGGCAGCGCTAATACGTCATCAAAAATCCTCCGCCGGGGGCACGGCAGGAACGTATCGTGAAAGCAGACGCCTGTTACTGCCGATAAAATAAGCTCAGGATGTCCCCTGCAAAGAATTCAATATAAGGGTATATGGCATGGCTAAACAGAAAGCAGCAGCGAAGCAGAAGAATATGACCGTCGGCATCATCGGCATGGGCTACGTCGGCCTGCCTTTGGCGCGGGCCTTTTGCGCCAACGGCGTGAAGGTCCTGGGTTTCGACATCAACGAAGAGCGCGTCGCCAACCTCAACAAGGGCCTGACGCCGATAAAGAGCGTCACCAGCGCCGAACTGAGGGAGATGATCGCCGGCGGGCTCTTCAGGGCGACTGCCGCGATGCGGGAATTGTCCAAGCCTGACGCCATCCTGATCTGTGTGCCCACGCCGCTGACGGAGAACCGCGAACCCGATATGACCTACGTCGAAGCGACATGCCGCACGATTGCCAAATACCTCCGCAAGGACCAACTGGTCGTCCTGGAAAGCACGACCTACCCCGGCACGACCCGCGAGCTGATGCTGCCGATCCTCGAACAGTCCGGGCTGAAGGCGGGCAGGGATTTCTACCTTGCCTACTCGCCGGAACGCGAGGACCCGGGCAATCAGCACTTCGAAACGTCCACCATCGCCAAGGTCATCGGCGGGATCAACCGCAAGAGCCTCGAACGGGCCGTCGATCTCTACAGCCGCGCGATCAAGACAATCGTGCCGGTCGAGTCCTGCGAGGTCGCCGAGGCGGCCAAGATCCTCGAGAACTCCTATCGATGCGTCAACATCGCACTGGTCAACGAACTCAAGCAGCTTTTCGACCGCATGGGTATCGACGTCTGGTCGGTTATCAACGCCGCCAGGACCAAGCCGTTCGGCTTCCAGGCGTTTTATCCCGGGCCGGGGCTGGGAGGTCACTGCATCCCGATCGATCCCTTCTACCTGACGTGGAAGGCGCGGCAGTACGATATGAACACGCGTTTCATCGAACTGGCCGGCGAGATCAACACGCAGATGCCGTATTACGTGATCAACCGGCTTCTGAAGGCGCTGTCGGATCGCAAGAAGCCCCTAAACGGCGCCAAGGTTCTCGTGCTCGGCCTGGCGTATAAGAAGGATATCGACGACATCCGCGAATCGCCTTCGGTCGTGCTGATCGAACTGCTCAAGCAGCACGGCGCCAAAGTCGACTACAATGACCCGTACATCCTGCGGACGCATAAGCAGCGCGAACACGACCTGCGAATGACCAGCAAACCGCTGAGTCCGGCCATGCTGAGGACCTACGACGTCGTCCTGATCGCCACCGATCACAGCAGCTATGATTATGACATGATCGTCGAGAACGCCAAGCTTGTCCTGGACACAAGAAACGCCACGGCAAACGTGAAGCGCAATCGCCACAAGATCGTAAAGGCCTGAGCAGCGCGGGTTAGACACAAGGATACCGGCTGCCCGCTGTGTCGGCGTCAGTCGCGAATGTATGCCTGGGCGCCGGAGGTCTTGATGAACTCGGTCGGCGTGCCGCTGGGTATGACCACGGCCTCGACACCCACGATGGATTCGATCATCTGCAGGCCCTTGTCCCGCCCCATGACGCTCACCGCCGTCGCCAGTGCGTCGGCCTGCATCGCCGTGGGCGCGATCACCGTCACACTGGTCAGATCGCCGGCGCTGGCGCTCGTGGCGGGGTTGATGATATGGCTGTAGCGCGTGCCGTCCAGCGTGACGAAACGCCGGTAGTCGCCGCTGGTGGCGATGGCGCAGTCGGTGAGATTCAGCACCAGCAGGATATCCCCGTCGCCTTGCGGATCGTCAAGCCCGATCCGCCACACGTTGGTCATCTTCGGCGACGTGCCGAAACAGCGGATATCGCCGCCGACGTCCACCAGCCCGCCCGCGGCGCCGGCGGCCTGCATTGCCGCAATCGCCCGGTCGATACCGTAACCCTTGGCGATCGCCCCCAGGTCAAGCTGCATGCCCGGCACGGCAAAGCGAACCGTCTTTGCCTCGGCGTCAAGGCTGAGCTTTTCGCAGCCAACCCTTGCTCTTGCCTCCGCGATCTCTTCATCCGTCGGTCGGCGGCCCTCCTTTTCCATCCGACGCCACAACTGCACCACGGGGCCTACCGTGATATCAAAGGCCCCGTCAGTTAGCCGATTGCACGCCATAGATGCTTGCAGCACCTCGAACAACTCCGCGCTGACGGGCACGGCGCGTTCAAACGCCTCGCGGTTCAACCGAGACAGTTCCGAGTCCGCCTTGTAATCGCTCATCATATCGTCGGCCGCGACGAGCTCGGCAAAGGCCGCCTCGATGCTCTTGCGGATGGTCTCGTCGTCGTCGGCGACCGCGGTGAGATTGGCGAAGGTGCCCATGACGATCCGCGTGTCGCCGCGGCCCGACTTCAGGCCGCCGTCCGATTCCGTCTGTCGCGTCGTCCATGCACGGATCAGCAGCACCGCAGCCGCCGCGGCCGCCACCACGCCAATCAACCGCACTATTCGCCTGTCCACACGCATACCTTTCAAACGTTACGCCGATCCGTTAAATTGTCGCGGCATTTTGCTCAACAAATGCCGCCGCCGCCGTATAATACGTCGATGAAGCGCAAAAATATAGAAATTCTTCAGCAGCGGCTCGAACGCGACTTTCTGCCGTATGTGCGCCACCCGGGTCGGTATATCGGCGGCGAGGTGAACCAGGTCCGGAAAGACCTTTCTGCCTGCGACCTCACTATCGCCCTGTGCTTTCCGGACATTTACGAGATCGCCATGAGCCACACGGGTCTTGCGATCATCTACGACGTATTCAACCGCCTGCCCGGCGTCGCGGCCGAGCGGGTTTTCGCGCCGTGGATCGACGCTGAAGAGGTCCTTCGGCGACGCCAAATACCGCTTTTTGCGCTTGAATCCAAGGCCGCCGTCGGCGATTTCGACGTGATCGCCTTCAGCCTGAACAACGAACTGTGCTACACGAACATGCTCAACATGCTCGACCTGGCGGGCCTGCCGATTCGCGCCGCCGATCGGACCGACGACCACCCCCTCGTCATCGCCGGCGGCCAGGCGGCAAATTCGTGCGAGCCGATTGTGCCCTTCGTCGACCTGTTCGTCCTCGGCGAGGGCGAGGCGGCCGCCGTGCAGCTTGCGGACCTGCTGCGCCGAAAGAAACGTGAAGGGGCATCCAAGCGCGATTTCCTCCTCGCCGCCGCACGCAGCTTCGACTTTGTCTACGTCCCCTCCCTTTACACGTTTCAATACGAGGGCGACCGCATCACCGGTTTTGCCCCCGCCGAGCCGGGGCTGCCTACCGAGTTCCACAACGCAGTCGTCGCCGACCTCGACGCGGCCCCCGTCCCTGAAAGGCCCATCGTTCCGTTCGTCCGGGCAGTGCATGAGCGTGTCAGCGTAGAGATCATGCGCGGCTGTCCGGGCCGCTGCCGATTCTGCCAGGCCAGCTACTGCCGCCGACCCCTGCGTTTCCGCAGCGTCGAGCGCATCTTCGACATCGCCAGGGCCAACTATCACGCCACGGGTTTCGACACGATCAGCCTGCTGAGCCTCTCCTCCGCCGACTACCCGCATCTGGAAGAGTTGGCCCTGCGCTTGCAGGATTACTTCGCGCCGCGTCACGTCGGCCTGTCGCTTCCCAGCCTGAAGGTCAAGCAGCAGCTCCAGCTCTTGCCCAAACTTGTCACCAGCGTCCGCAAGGGCGGCCTCACCATCGCCGTCGAAGCCGCCGCTGAAAATCTCCGCACCGTCATCAACAAACCCATCACCGATGCAGACCTCTTTGCCGGCGTGCGCGCGGCCTACGAAGCGGGCTTTGAGCACCTCAAGCTATACTTCATGGTCGGGCTGCCCGGCGAAACCGAAGACGACGTCCGCCGCATCGTCTCACTCTCACACGATCTGGCCCGCCTCCGCAAGGAGGTCCACGGCAAGGTCGCCAACATCAACGTCGCCGTGAGCTGGCTTGTCCCCAAACCTCACACCCCGTTCTCCTGGTTCCCCCAGCAGTCCGCCGAGTACTTCCACAACGCCAAAGACCTCATCCTCAGCGAAAAGCGCCGCGTCAACGCCCGTTTCCTCCAGTTCAAATTTCACAACATCGAAACCAGCGTCCTCGAATCCGCCTGTGCCCGCGGCGACCGGCGCCTTGCCGACGTCATCGAAACAGCCTGGAGGAACGGCGCCAAGTTCGACCTGTGGAACGAATGCTTCGACGTGACCGTCTGGACCGATGCCTTCCGCGCCCACAACATGGATCTCCATGTTGCCGCACAACGGCGGTTTGCGGCGGATGACATTCTGCCCTGGCAGCACCTCGGCGGCCCGGACCGAGACTACCTCCTGAGACACTACCAGGCGGCCCTCGACGCTTCGCAGACGGCGTCTTAGCGGCCCCAATTGTCAGCCACGACTGCAAAATCAAGCAGGTCTACGTCGTGGTCGCCGTTTTCATCTGCGGCTCCGGCGGCGGACCCTGAAAGCCATCGCTCAGCCAGGTAGACGAGATCTTCCAAATCGACTCCATCAGGACACGTAAGATCCCCGAGCCGGCCAAACTCCCAACTCAGTCGCGGATAGTCAACGCCCTCAACACACATCCGCCACACGTCCTCATTGCCGTCCGGACCGCCGCCGACAAAGTCCCAGCCGGCATCGGCAAAATTCGACAGCGTCATCATTTCGGCGGTTGTGCGGCCGGTACCTCCGTCGCTGGTGGTTACCTGGCTGGTTTGTGTATCCCAGAAACAGTCCGTGACAAGGCCGGCGTTTTCACCGCACAGTCCGCCCGTGTATCGGTTTCCGGTAATGTGCCCACCCGCCCAGGAGTTGCTGATCGCGCCGGAGGAGTTGTTGCGTCCGCACAGACCTCCGACGTGAGCTGAATCGTACCCGCCGTTAACAGGGCCCATTGCGTAGCAGTCGGTGATCAGCTCATTATTGGATCCACACAGGCCGCCCACATACTCAGACTCGGTCCCGCCGGTTACCTGACCGGTTGCGCAGCACTGGACGATCTCGCCTGCGCTCTGCCCGCAGAGACCGCCGAGATACCTTGAGGCGCCCCCGCCGGTGACCGGACCGGTTGCGCGACTGTCGCTGATCGCACCGCTGTTCATTCCGCAGAGGCCGCCGAGACCTCTCTGGCCCGACACACAACCTTGTGCAGTACAGTTATTGATCGCACCGTGCTCGTTGGACCCGCACATGCCGCCCAGGTTTTCGCGGCCGGACACGGAACCGGCGGCGCTGCAATCGTCGACAGCGCCATAGCTGTTCGATCCGCAGAGGCCGCCGACGTCTTCGACACCCTCCACCGTTCCTTCAAAAACCGTCTGTTGTATTGTGCCTGCATTAAGTCCCACAGCTCCACCCGCATAATCCCAGGCGGACACCGTTCCCGAGACACGGCACCGACGGATCATTCCGGCAGAAGTTCCGGCAAGGAGTCCGGCGCACCTGGATCCCTGCACGCGGCCATCCTCGATCCAGCAGTCCTCAACCATGCCGCCGCTGGCTACGTCAGCGACCAGGCAAGTAATGTCCAGCACCCAGTCACAGTCGGGAGACACATTGATCGTGACGTCAGGGTTCAGCAGACCAAGGTTGCGGATGACCCCTCCCGGGCCCACGCCGCGGAATAGCGCGACCACCGCCACGTCGGTATTCTCGTACGTGAAACCGGCAATGGTCTTGCCGTTGCCGTTGAAGATGCCTGTGAAAGGTTTATAGATTGACATGTACAGTTCCTTGCCTATGCAGTTGAACTGCGCTGCCGTGTAGTCGCTGAGGTCGATGTCGTCCATGAGGATGAAGTGTTTGTCCCAGTCCTACTCATGCAGACCGATCTCGTTCATCTGCTCGGCTGTTCGGATCTGATAAGGGGCTTCGGGCGTGCCGGTTCCTCCGCCATAACGTTGAGCGGACGCAGATACGGCCAGTGCCAAGACGATGATTGTGTGGAAAGGAGTGCTTTTCATCTCTGTCCCTCCATGCAGTCCCCTTGCCCGGCTCTTCCCCGATGTCGGCCGAGCACGCTAAAGTATATCCTTCTTTACCCTTCCGGCCGTCAAGCACGAAAACATCCGGAACTGGGCGGATTCTACCGCCCATCCGCGGTGCAGGAATGCTCGCACGGCTCAGGTTTTCGCCCGGACGCGACTCAGGGCGGCTGCTGTATCAATGATGATATACGCTGCGTTTCAGCCCCGGCGGCTGCTTGAGCCCGCTGCGGCCGTTCTGCTCACGGAAGTCCACAAGGATCTTCGTCACCTTCAGCGGGTCGTCCTCGACCGTGTACACATCCAGGTCCTCCGGCGAGATGTAGCCGCATTTGTCCAGCATCACATCCTTTATCCAGTCCAGCAGGCCCTTCCAGTAGTCGCTGCCCATGAGCACAACCGGGAAGTATACCTGCTTGAGTGTCTGGATCAGCACCAGGGATTCGAACAGTTCGTCCATCGTGCCAAAGCCGCCCGGCAGAACGACGAATCCGTTGGCGTACTTGAGGAACATGACCTTGCGGCAGAAGAAGTATTTGAAACTCAGGCTGAGGTTCTGGTACTTGTTGGGAATCTGCTCCATCGGCAGTTCGATATTGAGCCCGATGCTCCGCCCGCCCGCCTCCCGGGCGCCCCTGTTGGCGGCCTCCATGATCCCGCCGCCGCCGCCGGTGATTACGGCAAATCCGCTCTTGGCAATGTTGAACGCCGTCTGGCGTGCAAGCTCATAATAGCGGTGGCCCTCCCTTGTCCGTGCGGAACCGAAGATCGAGACCGCCGGGCCTACCGAGGCCAGTTCCTCGAAGCCTTCCACAAACTCCGCCATGATCCGGAAGATCCGCCAGGGCTCCTCCGACGGCATGTTGATTGTACCCATAGAAACCTCAAAAAGAACCCATCACAAAAAGTATATCGGCCTTTGGTCGGCCGCGGTTTACCGTGCGAAATGTTATCGGTCGTCGGCCGCCGGCGCGGTGTTCTACCCCACTGCAACAGTAAAGTACAGGCAGGGTCCCGCCCCGCCGTTGAATTCGTCACCACAACTCCGGCTTGTTCGCAGCCGGGCAGTATGCGGCGATCGGGCAGGCGCCGCAGTCGGGCTTGCGCGCCTTGCAGATCATCCGACCGTGCCAGATCAGCAAGTGACTGAACATCGTCCAGCCGCCCCACTTCTGCTTCGGAACGATCTCCATCAGATCGAACTCCAGCTTCACCGGGTCGCTGTTGGCGCTTAGTCCCAACCGCCGGCTCAGCCGGATAACGTGCGTATCGCACACGATACCCGGCGTGTCGAACGCGTTACCCAGAATGACGTTTGCCGTTTTGCGTCCCACGCCCGGAAGCCGCGTCAACTCCTCCATCGTCCGCGGCATCTCGCCGCCGAACTCGTCGACCAACATGCGGCAGCAAGCCAGGATGTTCTTTGTCTTGTTGCGGTAGAACCCGGTCGAGCGGATCGCGTCCTCGATTTCCTTGGGGTCGGCCTTCAGGAAATTCTCCGGCCGCTGATACCGCGCAAAGATCGCTGGCGTTACCATGTTCACCCGCACATCCGTGCATTGGGCCGATAAAATTGTCGCTATCAGCAGGTGAAACGGGCTGTCGTAGTTGAGCGCGATCTTAGCATCCGGATACGTTTTCTTGAGTATCGGAAAGATCTTTTCCACCCGTGCCTTTGCCTCGGCGGGGTCCACCTTGATTTTCTTTTTCTTTGTCATGACCGCCACCCTGATTCGCGTCCATTCACCGCTGAAACCCGCCCAATCTACGCAATTGTCCGCAAAAAGGCAAACAAATCTATACCGCCCGCCACCTCCTCCTTGTTCGACCGTATTAACCCCCACAAGAACGCCGCCTTTTCTGTCTCATCGGCCGCATTTTCTGAAAAAACGCGTATTAGGCTGTAACTTTCTTCAAGTCTGGACGAACTACTAAGAGTTAATGGAAAGAAGCTGATTTGCGTTTGTGAGAGTGCGTATGGACCCGTCCGGCCGGCAGAAATTGGCCGCCGCGCTGTTTCGGCGGTACGAAGGCAATCCGATCCTCACCGCTGAGAGGTGGCCATATCCAATTAACTCCGTGTTCAACCCCGGTGCTATCCGTTTCAACGATGAAGTCCTGCTGCTGAATCGCGTCGAGGATTTGCGCGGGGCGTCGCATCTGACGTGTGCGCGCAGCAAGAACGGTTTGACGGATTGGATAATTGACGAAGCGCCAACAATGAAAGCGGATCCCGGAAACAAGGAAGAGCAATGGGGATTGGAAGATCCGCGAATTGTGTGGTTGGAGGAGCAGCGCCAGTTCGCCATCACGTATGTTTCATTCAGCGAAGGCGGCCCCATTGTTTCGCTGGCGATTACCCGCAATTTCAAGACATTCGCCCGCATGGGCGGCCTGCTGCCCCCGGAAGATAAGGATGCGTGCCTGTTTCCGCGGCGTTTTAACGGCCGATTTGCGCTGATTCACCGGCCGATTGTGCGCGGTGAGGCGCATATCTGGATGAGCTTGTCGCCGGATTTGAAACATTGGGGTGATAACCGCGTTTTGCTGAAAACGCGAAGCGGATATTGGGATGGCGCGCGTGTCGGTTTGGCGTGTCAGCCGATTGAGCTGCCCGAGGGGTGGCTCTTGATCTATCACGGCGTGCGGGTTACGACGGGCAGCCATCTTTATCGCACGGGAATGGCCCTTCTGGACAAGAATGAGCCCTGGCGAGTGCTGCGGCGGAGCGAGGAATGGGTTCTGGGGCCAAAGGAGCCGTACGAGCGGGTGGGGGATGTGAACGATGTGACGTTTGTGACCGGCGCTGTGATTATGCCGGACAACAAGCTGTATCTGTATTACGGGGCGGCCGACGACAAGGTGGCGGTGGCCATTGCCGACGTGGACCGGGTGCGCGAGTACATTATGGCGTGCCCGGAGGTTGCGACGTAAGCCTTTGATTCTGTGGCACTTAGTAGGGCTTGCTGAATAAGTCTCTTTCTGCTCTTTTAACCTGGAGAGACGGCTTTATGCGGCTGTTGCCTTTGCCCACGTGCGAGTGTTTGTCGTCCAGACCGCCGCC
>Ga0209407_1000601_pt1 | contig 45150 bp, 40 predicted proteins | sample AD_JPNHG3_MetaG_FD_184410 | JGI IMG/M metagenome (GOLD analysis project Ga0209407, IMG submission 184410) | Active sludge microbial communities of municipal wastewater-treating anaerobic digesters from Japan - AD_JPNHG3_MetaG (SPAdes) (version 2) | ecosystem: Engineered > Bioreactor > Anaerobic...
TCCGCCAGCAGATTCAAAATGGGTAGTCTTGCAAATGCAAAAACGCCCAACATTACTTCCAGCCGACCGCCTTACACACAGGTTTTTCAAGGTGCTTTCCAGAACGGCGGCGGCTGAAGCTAGCGTTTATGCTTAAAAGAATGGATGGATAATGGCTTTTAGTGAGATCGAACTGAAGAGAATCGAGAAAGAAGTTGGTGGCTTCTGCGAAAAACGGAGTCCTATTGAAATTAGAGATAAACTAAGTTTTGCGTATCGCATTAAAGCACATGACATCATTATTTATACACTGCGTCCGCGATGGGATAATCCGAAAGAATGGATAGAAAGTGACATGGCCAAAATAAGGTACGTGCGCACTTCTAATATATGGCAGTTACTTTGGCAGCGGGCCAATGGAAAATGGGTTAGCTATGAACCCTTTCCATTAAGCAAAAATCTCAAGTCAATTATTGAAGAGATTGAAGCAGATCAATACGGTTGCTTCTTTGGATAATAAAATCCGCATAACCCGGCGCTACAGCCGATCGCCGCGCCAGCGGCGCTGCTCCCGGTGAGTTTTTCGTTGTGCATAAATATTCATTCAAGAATCTATTGACAAAGTGTAGCCATTAGGCTACAGTACTACCATGATTGAAATTCGTAAAACCGAAATATTTGCTACCTGGATTGACAGCCTAGAAGATATTAGAGGTCGTGCTCGCATACAGGCAAGAATTGAAAGACTGGCTATGGGCAATCCCGGAGATGTCAAGCCAGTTGGTGAAGGTGTTTCGGAAATGCGTATTGATCATGGTCCCGGCTATCGGGTTTATTACATCAAGCGTGAGCGTACGGTAATAATCCTGCTGGCGGGTGGAGACAAAAAGTCACAGGTAAAAGACATTAAAACCGCACTTCGCTTGGCAAGAAATTTGTAGGAGTTAATTATGGCAAGAACAGTTACAACAAAATATGATGTATCCGAGCACCTTCGCACACCTCAGGAAATGGCAGCTTATCTGGAAATGTGCATTGAGGAATCAAAAGGTGATGCGGCCTTTATTGCAAAGGCGTTAGGAGACATTGCAAAAGCTAAAGGCATGTCTCAGGTTGCGCGTGATGCCGGATTATCACGTGAGAGTTTATATAAAGCCCTGTCCGGTGAAAGAAGTCCGGGATTCGATACTATTCTTAAAGTAATTAGCGCTCTGGGGATAACGCTTCATGCAGAGCCCGCCCGCTCAACAAAATTAACAGCCCAACAAAAGCAATCCACCCGATCGCTGCGCTCCGGCTGATTTCTTCGTTGGGCGGGAACATATAAATGAATAAAGGCAATAATAAATGTTCCCGCCGCGTTAACTATTCGAATGGATTTTCCCGGTTAAAATCCGGCGTCAGTTTATATTCGTTTACTTCCTGAATGAAAAGATTCTTAAATCCAAGCTTTAAGGCAAAGTCCAGAACCTGCCGGTATTCCTCTTTAGTAATGCGCTGGGAGAGAAGCGGGTGGCGGCACACTTTGGGCACAGGCGAATACTGCGACATCAAACTGATCGGCACATTCAGGGATATTTCTTCCTTAATGAGTCGGAAAACTTCCCGCGAATTTTCAATTTGCCCCGGCAGCACCAGATGCCGCACAATCACGCCTCTTTTGGCCACGCCATTTTCCGCCTCCAGCTCATCACCTACCTGGCGCACCATTTCTTTTAACGAAGCTAGCGCAAAGACGGGATAGCCCGGCGCGGCAGAATATTCCACAGCCACATCCTCCAGGCCATATTTGAAATCCGGCAGATAAATTTCCACCATGCCGTCAAGCAGCTTAATCACGTTCGGATTTTCATAACCGCCGCAGTTGTAAACAAAGGGCACGTTCAGCCCCCGCGCACGCGCCAAAGAAAGCGCTTCCATAATCAGCGGCGTCTGCGGCGTGGGCGTGACCGGCTCGACGTTATGACAGCCGCGTTTCTGCAAATCCAGCATAACCTCCGCCATCTGCCGAACGGCCAAAATCTGTCCTGTGGAGGTTTGCGAAATCTGATAATTTTGACAATAAATACAGCCCAGATTGCAGGAAACATGAAAAATCGTGCCCGCCCCGCAACGGCCGGACAAAGGCGGTTCCTCTCCATGGTGCGCCAGCGCGCAATCAATAATGATTTTCGCCGGGAGTTTACAATAGCCCAATTCTCCACGCGTGCGATCGACTTTGCAGGCGCGCGGACACAACACGCAGTTTTCATACATTTCTTTGAGTTTGATGATTTTTTCTTCTGCAGACAGCAATGATTTTCCGTCCAAAAGATTTTTATTTATAATTTTTTTACCATGCTCTTGATTTTGCCCGACTCCACCAGTTCCAGAAACTCTTCGCCCAGCGGCGCGGCCAACTCCACCACTTTGCGCCAGTTCTGAATTCTGGTTTCCTGATCATCAATAAAGGTGAGAAAATCTTCACGCTCGGGAATTTTTTTATTAGGAAGTTTTTCGATGAAGCTCTCCGATGGGTAAACCATCAGCACATTGCCCAGCGTTTCGGCATCGGGTGTGCGCTTTTTCAGGCATTTGTCCAGCCAGCCGGGAATGATTCTTTCCTGATGATGGAAAAACAAAACCGTTTCGTTCGGCTGCGCGGCAAACTGATGCGCCAGATGATAATCGATCAAACCGCCGTCTCGGTAGGTGCCGCGGCGCGCGCCGTAAATATTTTTCACACCCGCCACCACCAGAGGAATGGCGCCGGAGGCCATCACCGCGTGTTTAAAATTTATCTGATTGAGGCGCACATAAGAACCACGGTATCCCGGCGCAAGGCAGAAAAAAGGCGGCTTGGAGCCGTCATAAAAAACGACCCGCTCGGCAAAAAGATAGATATTGTTGCGGCTCAGTAAGTTGAACAGGAAACAAGCGGCCAGGCCGATTCTTTGGATAAACTTGGTGTCAAACGCGACCAGATGGCGCGCGCGGGCGGTAATGATCGCCAGGCGGTATTTTTTATTATTCAGCGCGAAGGGCAGAGCGTCGTCTTCCAGATAATCGTCAATCAGATCACGGAATTTTTCCAGCACGCTTTGCGGCGTATCTTTGCGCGAATATCTTGTGTTAACATAACCATCCAAAAGCCGCTGGTAGCTTTGCAGCGCCTGCGGCTGTGTCCACGCGGCAAAACGCCAGGCGCCGGCGGAAGCGCCGATAAGACTCACGGCGCGTGATCTTCCCAGATATCCGCCTTTGAGCATGGCCTGGTCAAAACCGCTGGCCAACAGCCAGCGCGGGCCTGTCGCCGCTCCGAAATAGGTGGAGATCGAATTTAAATTAAAGCTTCCGTCCTTGATTGCTTTATAAACATGTTTTCCGGCCTTAACTTTTAGCTGGCTCATCTTGTCCTTCTTTCACGGGTAAAGTCCTTGACACGCTATTTTTTGTCCTGTAAATAAAAATCACCTTTAGCCGAACGTCGGTGAAACATTCTTCTTGAAGCAACAAGCCGCGACAAAGGAAGCGGCTTTTATCAATAAGCGAAAATAATGCAGGTAATTACATTTTTTCAGCGGCAAGGATATACTCCATGGATATAAAAAATTCAATAAAACAAATCGCCCAAAAAGCGCAGATGGCATCGCGTCAGCTTTCCCGCATATCGACAGGCATCAAAAACGACGTCTTGCTCAAAATGGCCGAAGCTTTGCTGGAAAAAAGTGATTTCCTGATAAAAGAAAACGTCAAGGATCTGACGCGCGCCAGAGAGACGGGGCTTTCCGCGGCGATGATGGACCGTCTAACCATTAAGGAAGCAACCATTGGCGCGATGGCGCAGGGATTGCGCGAAGTCGCCGCGCTGCCGGATCCGGTGGGCAAAGTGACCTCCATGTGGCGCCGTCCCAACGGCCTTATGGTCGGCCGCATGCGCATTCCGCTGGGCGTAATCGGCATTATTTATGAGTCACGCCCCAATGTTACGGTGGACGCCTCCGCTTTATGCCTGAAGGCGGGCAACGCGGTGATTCTGCGCGGCGGCTCGGAAGCGATAAATTCCAACCTGGCGATTGCTTCCATCCTGCAGCAAGTATTAAGCGAAAGCCCCTTGCCCGCGGAGGCGGTGCAGGTTATTCCTTTCACCGACCGCGCGGGTGTTTCTGCCCTGCTGCAGATGGATGAATATATCGACCTGATTATTCCCCGCGGCGGCGAAGAGCTCATTCGCGCCGTGGTCGCCCAATCCAAAATTCCGGTAATCAAGCACTACAAAGGCGTCTGCCATATATTCGTGGATAAAGATGCGGATTTGGATATGGCGATGAACATCACTTTCAACGCCAAGGTCCAGCGCCCCGGTGTCTGCAACGCGCTGGAAACTCTGCTCGTGCATAAAGATATCGCCGCGGAATTTCTGCCCCGCGCCGCGGAAAAACTGCAGAAAGCCGGCGTCACCATCAGAGGATGTGAACAAACAAGAAAAATCCTTAAAAACATCGAAGCGGCAACAGAGGATGACTGGTACGCGGAATATCTTGATCTGATTCTGGCCGTAAAAATTGTGGATGATATCGGCGCCGCGATCGCGCATATCGAAAAATACGGCTCCTTGCACACGGAATCGATTATCACCAGAGATTACGCCAACGCGCAGCGATTTTTAAATGAAGTAAATTCTTCCACCGTGGCGGTCAACGCCTCGACCCGTTTCAGCGACGGTTTCGAGTTGGGATTGGGCGCGGAAATCGGCATATCTACGACGAAACTGCACGCTTTCGGGCCGATGGGACTGGAAGAACTGACGACAACCAAATTTATCATCTACGGCAACGGCCAGGTGCGCGCATGAAATGGGGACTGCTTGGCGGCACATTTGATCCGATTCATTTCGGACACTTGCGCGGCGCGGAAGAGATAATGGAAATGTTCGGCCTGAACCGGATAATCTTCGTTCCTTCCTCAAGGCCGCCGCACAAACTGGAAGCCAATATCACTTCATTTTATCATCGCGAGCAGATGATAAAACTGGCTATTGAAGGCAATGTTAATTTTTCTTTTTCCAACGTGGAAAATCAGCGCGCCGGAAAATCATACTCCGTGGAAACTGTCGAATATTTTTTAAATAATTATATCGAAGATATGGAATTATACTTTATCGTGGGTCAGGACGCTTTTCAGGCGATAACCACCTGGAAAAACTGGGAGAAACTTCTGCTGATGTGCAACTTTGCCGTAATGACCAGGCCAGGCTACGACGAGCTGAAACCGGACAAGATTCTCCCGCCGGATTTCGCGGCGCGGTTCGTCCATGATGAAAAAATTGACGGTTTTCGGGGGCCGAAAGGTTACGCCATTTATTTCCGCCACGTAAGTTTTCTGGATATATCTTCTTCGCGCATCAGGGCCATGGTCAAGGATAATAAATCTGTCCGGTATCTTCTACCTGACGCGGTGCGCCAATACATTTTCAAAAACGGCCTGTACAAAGCTTGAAATAATTAACCGCTTAGTCACGCCCGGTTTAAAATTCCGGTTATTCAAACTTCGCGAAATCCGGCTTGCGCTTTTCAAAAAAGGCGCCGAACGCCTCTTTGGCCTCCGGCGAGAGAAGCATCGCGCTGAAATATTTATTTTCTTCCATCATTTTTTCTCTGATTTTATCCGCCTGCGCTGCCTTCATCAGAAATTTGGTCGTGCGCAAAGAAGATGCGGGCAATCCGGCAAGCTTTACCGCCTGCGCGTAAGCGTAAGGATGAAGTTCATTGACGGGAAGCACTTTATTGATCAGTCCCATTTCATAGGCCTCCTGAGCGGAAAAAAATTCGCCGATTAGCAATTTTTCCGCGGCGCGTGGAAAGCCGATAACCTGCGGCAGGAGCATGCTGGAGGCAAATTCCGGACAAAGACCCAGTTGCGCGAAGGGCATGGAAAAACGGGCATTTTCCGCCGCGTAAACCATATCGCAGTGCAAAAGCATCGTGGTGCCGATGCCGATAGCCGCGCCGGCAACCGCCGCGATCACCGGTTTTTTGGCCTCAACCATTTGCAGCATAAAGTGAGCCACCGGACGGTCCGCGAGATCGCCGCCGGGCGGCGTATTCATAAAATCTTCCAGATCGTTGCCCGCGGTGAAAATATCCGGCTTGCCGCAAATAAGAATAACGCGCACTTCTTTGTCCTGGCCAGCGTCTCTGAGCGCGTCAGCCATTACCTGATACATGGCCGCCGTGATCGAATTTTTCTTTTGTGGGCGGTTGAATTCGATGGCGAGAATTCCGTTCTTTTTATTTGTCACGATATCCATCATTATTCCCCTTGTAAGATTGGACTGAGGGCAAAACTGAATTTCAAAAATTCGGCCTTTTACGCCGGTATTTTCCGCCGACATAAAAGGCCGATTATTAACAAGCGCTAACCTGTTACTTATTTTTGTAAATTCTCGATAACCGTGGCCACACCCAGACCGCCGCCACAGCAGGAGCCAAAAATACCATATCTACCGCCCCGACGAATAAGTTCTCTCATTGTGAACATGCAAATGCGGGCTCCGGAAGCGCCGTTGGGATGACCAAACGCGATCGCTCCGCCGTTGGGATTCCATTTTTTGTCCATGTCTATTTTCTCACCGGTCTGCTTTTCGATTTCTTTGATTACCGCCAGGTTCTGCACGGCAAAGGCCTCGTTGCATTCCATAACGTCCATGTCGGAAAGCTTTAAACCGGCGCGCTTAATCGCCATCGGCATGGCGTAAGCAGGAGCGATACCCATGATTTTAGGATCACAGCCGTAGTCGGCGCCGGCCAGCCATCTGGCCATCGGTTTGTAACCGAGCTCTTTGGCTTTTTCGGCCGTCATCATCAAAACAAAGGCGGAGCCGTCGTTGCGGCCGGAGGCGTTGCCCGCCGTCACCGTCCCATCCTTGGTAAATGCGGGGGGCAGAGCGGCCAGCGCTTCCATAGAAGTCATGCGCGGATGCTCGTCAACCTTAAACTCCAATGGCGGCTGCTTTTTGCCCTGCGGGACCATAACCGGGATAATTTCATCAACAAAATATCCCGCGTCCATGGCTTTCTTCGCCAGCACCTGTGAACGTAAGGCGAATTCATCCGACGCCTGGCGGGGAATGTTATACATCTTCTGCAGATTCTCCGCGGTTATTCCCATACCGATACATTCTTCGGGAACAGGGGAAAGTTCCGGCGCCATCGGCATCGGCGGAATAAGCCGATAAGGAGGAGTGCTCATGGAAAACTTCGCGGGAATGTTGCTGTATGATTCCATGCCGCCGGCGATGACAACGTCCGCCTGATCGGCCAGAATTTTCCAGGCCGCGTGGTTGATGCTGTCGATGGCCGAGCCGCACTGCATTTCAATGTAGCTCGCCGATGTCTCATAGGGAAGACCGGCATAGAGCAGCGCCCAGCGGGCGGGATTCATGGCGCGGGAACAATGCGCCGCCGACCCCAGGAAAACGCTGTCCACTTTGCCTTTTTCCTTAATTTTTGTTTTCTCCACCAATCCCTTGATGCCGATGCCGGCCAGTTGCTCGGCCGTGAATTCGCGCAATGTGCCGCCCATTCTGCCAAACGCTGTCCGCGTGCCGTCAACAAATACAACTTCTCTTTTACTCATAGATCACCTCTTTATTTTTAAATTTTACTTCTTATTTCAACCTTATAGACTTAAAAAATTTAAGATAATAAAGTCTCAGAAAAGGAATAAGGACAGGTTTTTTCTGCCCTTATTCCTGATGGCTTTTCCAAATCTATTTTTTATCTTTCTTCGTGTAATCGTACCAGCCCTTGCCCGTCTTTTCGCCGTACTCGCCTTTCACGTAATGCGCCACAACGCTGGGAGTGGGCAGGTCAGCCGGATCACCCGATTTTCTGAACGCTTCCATCGAAGCGATATAGGTCAGATCAATGCCGGTAAGATCCATAAGGCGGAAGGGGCCCATCGGATGGCCGGCGCCGTAAACGCAGGCCTTGTCGATATCTTCCATCGAGGCCACGCCCATTTCCAGCATCCACTGCGCTTCTCTGCCGATGACGCGGAAAATTCTGTTGAGCAAAAATCCATCAACCTCTTTTTTGATGAAAACAGGAACCTTTTCTATCTTTTTGCAAAGTTCCATAGTGATGTTCGCGGTTTCCTCGGAGACATGGGGTCCTTTGACCACTTCCACCAGCTTCATGACCAGCGCCGGATTGAAAAAGTGCATATTCAGAACCTTTTCCGGTCTTTTGGTGGCATCCGCGATGCGGGAGCTGACAATATAGGAGCTGTTCGTCGCCAGAATGGCGTGCGCGGGAGCAATTTTATCCAGATCGGCAAAAATCTTTCTTTTCAGATCCAGAACTTCCGTGGCCGCCTCAATGACAAAGTCCGCGTCACCTGCCGCTTCTTTCATATCGGAGGTAAAAGAAATATTTTTACGCGCAGCTTCAGCCTGTTCTTTAGTCATTTTACCTTTTTCGACCCTGCCGGGCAGATAGGTGTTGACAAAGTTATCCGCCTTTTTGAGAATCTCCGGCACGACGTCAGAGCACTTGACTTTGTAGCCGTAAATCGCGCAAAGAAGCGAAATCTGATGCCCCATGTTCCCGGCACCAACCACACATACATTTTTTACATCTTCCAGTTTCATTTTTCCCATCCTTTCTAAAATAAATTTTAAATAATCATTCCCCCTCCAAAATAATTCCGGATAATCACGCCCTTATCGCCCCCCAAACGCTGCTTCAGGCACATCGCGGAATTATTTTAAGAGCAGTTTTATGAGCTTGAAAAAATTACCAAAGGAAGAACGATTTACGCGTACGCCAAAAAGACTTCTCGATAAAAATATTTCCTTATTTTTTAACCAATCTAAATCATTCGTTCCCAGCGTCATTCACCCTACCAAAAATGCAGATTGAATTCAAATTTTTTTGACCGGCGGTTAGACGCATGTTGCCCTGGAAAAGAAAAAAAGCCGCCCCCAAATCCAACATCTTGATTTTACAGGGCAATCAAAAATATTAATCCCGCCGGAACATGGATATTCATTGGACAAAACGGCAAATTTAGAATATTGGATGACTCGATTGGCGAAAGATTAAAATCCACCAAGGAGGATGTATGAAATATAAATTTATTGAACTGGAAATCAAAAACCATATCGCCGAAGTCGGCCTGGCGCGCACCGCCAGCCTCAACGCGATTAGCCTAGAATTCGCCTCGGAAATCGCCGATGTCTTCAGGAAATTAGGCCGAATGGATGAGGTAAGAGCGATAATTTTGGCCAGCAAAGCGCGGATTTTCTGCGCCGGGCTGGACTTAAAAGAAGCAGGCGGCCACTTCAAGCCCACAGCCAAAGGCGTGATTGATTCCATAGAAAAGTCACAACCTTTGTTTGACTGCTGCAACGCGATCGAGGATTGCCCCAAACCGGTTATCGCCGCGGTGCACAGCCGCTGCATCGGCGGCGGGCTGGATATGATATCGGCCTGCGATATCCGCCTGTGCACCCAAGACGCTACTTTCTGCCTCAAGGAAGCGGCTATTGGTTTTGTCGCGGATATGGGTGTGCTGCAGCGCCTGCCGCGCATCATCGGGGAAGGATTCACCCGCCAGATGGCCTATACCGCCGCCGAATATCCCGCGCGGGTTGTGGAAAAAATGGGGCTGGTCAATGAAATATACAAAGACCAGGAAGCGCTCATGAGCGCGGCGCGGAAGATGGCTGCCGAAATCGCGCAAAACGCGCCGTTGGGCGTGCGCGCCACCAAAGAAGTTTTAAACTACAGCCGCTATGTCAATGTCAAAGACGGCATGGCGATGGCTATCCAGAAAAACATGGTGCTGACAACATCAGAGGACCTCAAAGAGGCCATAACCGCTTTTATCGAAAAACGGCCACCAAATTTCAAAGGCCAATAAAAACAAAAAAGGGCGGGTGCACCACCCGCCCTTTTACCAATCTCTACAATTTATCTTCTAGCTAAAATTAGAATCTCACGGACAAGCCGCCGCCGACCAGCCAGTTGACCTTATCTAATTTCATCTGCAATAAATCTTCGTCGTAGGTTCCATCGCCGTTTACTTTGTATTTTACATAGCCGGCATTGAGGAAAGGCTCCAGGCTGACTTTATTGAGCTTTACAGTGGCGCCCATAGAAGCATTCACGCCCATGTTATATCCGCTGAGGGATATGGCCATTGGATAGTAAGGCCAGCCATACTCAATAGCTGCAGATGTGTAATCGCTTTTTACCCAGCCATAAAATGCGCTTAATCCACCACGCAGAACAAAAACCGGCGTCAATTCTTTTTCCGCCAGCATTTTAAGCGTCAGGCGATGTTGCGCGTTTTTCGGATAATCAGAATAAGTGTAATGATAATCTGGGCTGTAAGAATCATCTTCTAAATCATCCCAGTCAAAGTAGGCATTTTCTTTTGCGAATAGATAAGCATAGTAAAGCCCCGCCGCCAGCCTTGTGCCTTTGGCCGGCGTGAAATCAATGCCACCGCCCAACTCGACAAAAAGATTTTTCACTTCATGCCCATATGTATCAACAGACGTTGCGTCCCACCAATAATCGCCATCTCTCTTAATCTGACGATAACCGGCGCTGACCACAAATGGTAAAGCAACCGCGTTAGAGAGGGGAATTCTCAGCCAGAAATCACCGCCTATGTTGAAACCTTTGACTTTACCCTCCCAATTCATGATGCCATCCTCATCATCCCCTCCGGTATATTTATTGTCCGATGCAAAAGGAAGTCCTCCTTTTAAGGTAAAAGCATATTTTGCGGCACCAATCATACCGGCCGCAGATACTTTCCCCTGCGCTTCCCAGTAGTTGGATTTATAAGGAATCATATAGGGAAAGAGGTTATACCATGGATTGTCATTAACACCCCATGGATAATTTTTCGCAACATTTCCTTCATACCAATCAAAATCCAGCATTGATGTTTCTTTTTTTTCATTGCGGTAAGCCAACTGAATCTCTGCGCCCAGATTGACCGCGCCTACCGGCAGACCGTAAATCAACCGCAGGGAGAAGTTATCCAGCCTATCTTTCATTTTGAAGGTGTAGTAATAGTAATCGTCCCCTTCGTAAATTTCATTTTCATCACCTTTATATTTGCCACTGATGCCCATGTACTCAAAGAATACTCCCATTCTACCCGCGCCTAACTGGAAAACTGTTCCCAGCAAACCTTCGTTTTTCCACTCATAACCATCGGCTTTAAAAGATGTATAGTCGTAATCGGGAATATTGAGACTGTAATCCCACTTGGCGGTATTGTTGTAGGTCAGCCGATAATGACCATACGCGTTAAATCCCTTGCCCATGGCGATAACCGCCGGATGTGTCAGGTAATCCGATTCATCCTCAATCAGGCCATAAGCATCTCCCGCGCCTGCCATTCTGCCCTGCCAGGCCGAAACCGGCGCGGCCAGAAACGTGAGCAACAATAAAATTGCAAAAACAGATAACAAATTTCTCTTCATCTCTTCCTCCTTTTCCTTTTGTTAATTAACACGCAAAGCGTAAAAATCTTTGGCACGTATACACAAGATTGCCAGTCTACGTCAAGTGTAAATATTATAATATTCTTGGCATTTTTATTATTTATAATATTGGAAATTATATGATAATAATTAAAGCGACATGAAAAAAACCGCCCTGATCTTTTTTACATTATTGAGCATATTTCTTTTTTCCTGCTCAGGCATTCCGCACAAGATATTTCCTTTTCGGGCAGTGCCGGATTATTGCCTGCCCAATTTTCCGGACAAAGACTGCTGGTACGGCGCTGACGCGGCTTATTCCATAAAACTCGATAACGAACGAACATTGTGGCTTTTCGGCGATACCTTTGCCGCGCCGGAAGAAGGCCGCAGGGATCGCATCGGCATGGATGTAATACTAGGCGCCACGCTAGCCATCTCCACCTGCGCGGAAGAAGGCAAATTTAATATTAAATATTTCATAAAAAATAAAAACGGAAAGTTCGTATCCTTTTTCGGCGAAAACGAATGGCTCTGGCCGCAGGATCCATTCCTTATTGATAACGCGCTTTATATCCCCCTGCTTGTTATCGAAGCTCTGCCCAAAAAATACGCTCCTTTTAATTTCAGGGTGACCGGTCACAAGATAGCCCTCATCAAAGATTTTACCGACGCCGATCCGCGTAATTGGCATGTTGATTATCTGGATATAACGAAACACATCCCGCCGGAAATCACCGCCTGGGCGACGACGACAATAGTCCATGACGGCTATTTATATTTTTATCCTTTGTTCAAGAGCAGAGATACAACCGGAAACATTCTGGCGCGCATCAAAACCGGCGATTTAAAAAACCGGATTTGGGAGATGGAATATTTACATCAGGACGGAAAATGGGATAAAAAGATTGACGCACGGCGCGTTCAGGTGATTTTTTCGGAAGCCCTCTCGGAACTTTCCGTGCGTCCCCGCTATGACAACAACGGCTGGATGGCCATTTATCTTTCCCCCGCTGACGGGGGCAAAAGACTCCTGCGCCGGGAAGCGCCGCGGCCGGAAGGCCCGTGGTCGGAGGGAAAAACGCTAATCGAAAAAATTCCGGAGATGGATGAACAAAGCCCGCTTTATGACAAAAACACTTTTTGTTACGCGGGCAAGGAACATGTTCAGTATTCCCGCCCGCGCCGTATTGTGGCCACTTACGTGTGCAACTCATTGGAAGAGGACACGGAAACCAGCTTCCTCCGCAGAAATCTTTTTTTGTACCGCCCCGTGGTTGTAAATATCAGTTACTGATTCGTATATGGAGACATAGCTTGCATGGTTGTTTTCTTTCATCGCGAGGAGCGTAAGCGACGCGGCGATCTATTTAAATAGCGGCTACTCTTGAGATTGCTTCGTCCCAAAAAATCGGGCCTCGCAATGACCATCTGTTTTTGGTCATCACGAACACGTTTATCTGATGAAGCGACATCATACGCTAGCCACAAAAGCCTGAGATGCTCGCGGCGACTGCGTCGGATTGCCTTTCGCGATGACACTTCCCCCGTCATTGCGAGAAACGAAGTGACGAAGCAATCTTACAAATTCTGAGATTGCCGCGCTCCCTTTGGGAGCTCGCAAAGACAAACGATTATCGCCCCATCCGAAATACTCCGGGCGCGCTACCGTTTACGCTCTCCTGGTCATTGCGAACCCCGCGACTGCGAGGGTGAAGCAATCTCTTTTTAACGCATGAGATCGCTTCGCTTTACGCGTGATGACAAAAACAAACTACGCTTTAAACAACCGCGCCGCGCGTTCAAGTTCGTTTTGCGCTTTCTTAACCATCCGCTCCATAACTTCTTTGCAGGTGGGAATGTCTTTTATCAGGCCCACCGACTGCCCCATCATCATGGGCGCCGCATCGACATTGCCCGTTTCCCAGGCCTCTTTTACTCTCTGGCCGGAAATAAGCGGGATCAGATCTTCCAGCCCGCAGCCCTTGGCTTCGCGCGCCAACACCTCTTCCACAACTTTATTTTTAATGGCGCGGCCCTGCAGGCCAATAGTTTTACAAATCAATGTTGTTTCAAATTCCTGCCGACGCACTATTTCCTGTTTGATATTTTCGTGAACCTCGCATTCCTTGGTCGCCACAAAGCGCGTGGCCATCATCACGCCCTCGGCGCCCAGTGTCAGAGCCGCGGCCATCGTGCGCCCATCGGCAATGCCACCCACCGTCACCACCGGAATTTTCACGGCTTCGGCAATGCGCGGCGTAAGCAGCATGGTAGTGACATCATCATTGAGCGGATGGCCGCCTTCCTCAATGCCCGCCGCATAAATGCCGTCGTAGCCGATTTTTTCCGCATGCACCGCGTGGCGCACCGAACCGACCTTGTGAAACATTTTTACGCCGGCTTTTTTCAGCATTTCGATAAATTCCATGCCGGCCGCTTTGTCCAGAGGCGTGCCGGAAATTTCCAGGCCCGCGACTTTCTCTTCGGCGCATACCCGCAGATACATTTTGTGATGTTCCGGCGTGATATGGACGGAGGGAAGAATTGTCACATTGACCATAAAGGGTTTGTCGGTGAGCTTTCTGGTTTCTTGGATCGCCGCGCGGAATTCTTCCTCGTTTGAGTAATTGCCGGCGGTAAGATTGCCCATGCCGCCCGCGTTGGATACCGCCGCGCAGAGCTTCGGCTTGCAAAGCCACATCATCGCGCCGCAAATTATCGGATACTTAATGCCGAACATTTCCGTGATTGCTGTTTTCATTTTACACTCCTGATAATTATTTAACCTTTTTAATCGTCTATAGTCAGAGAAAATGCGCCGCCGGATACAAATTCATCGGGCGCTTCCAGAATTTCAACAATATCTTTATGCAGGCGTCTCTTCAGCTCGCCGAATATGCCTCGTTTCTTCTTGAAAGTTTTGGCAAAAGCCAGCGCCTGAGCCATGAGATCAGCCTGGTCCTCGCACGCCTTTAAAATTACGTGGTGCGTTTCCAGTTCCTTCGCCGTATAACGGTTGCCGGTAAGCTGCATTTCCGCAAGCTTATACATGGGAACGGCTTTCTTGATAAACGCGTTCATGCCGGGGCGAAAGGGAATGCCCAGATTCACTTCCGGAAAACAGAAAAATCCCTTGTCCGCGCGCATAAAGCGAAAATCGCACGCGCAGGATAGAATCGATCCGTTACCGTAGGCGTGCCCGTTTATGGCGGCAATCACCGGCACGGGATAGGTGACCAATTTTTTAAAAACCACATCCATCCCGCGGATGAAATCGATCACCGGCTGGTAGTCCTTTTTCTGCGCCTTATCCAAAATCCACACCACGTCGATGCCCTGCGAGAAATTCTTTTCGTCATTGGAAGTGATAACCAGCGCCGTGATTGTTTTGTCGGCGATTATTTCGTCAAGCATTTTGTTGAGCGTGTCGGAAAAAACGAGGTTTTGCCTGTTCTCGCCGTTGGTCATGGTGAGAATCGCCACCGTTTCGTCTTTTTCCCATTTCATGATTTCCATATTATTCCATCCTTAGCGCATTTTTGGTTTTCCTGTCATATTTGCGTTGCTCTTTGAGGTCAAGCAATAAAAATCAAAGGGGCGATTAAAAACTCATTGCCTGCCTCGTGAAATGAACAAATCCTTTAATTTACAAAAACTTATAATAAAATCCTGACTACGCGCACGACAGCAACGAAATACGCATGACCCGCCTTAAAAAGCAAATTCCTATTGACTCTTATGATTCATCTGGCAAAATGGGCGGCAACTTTTACCTCAAGGAATGGCATGATTGCGCAAAAAAACACAAAAGCCAAACCCGGCATGATCGCCTGGGAAGTCACGCGCAGTTGCAATCTCAACTGCGTGCACTGCCGCGCCGCGTCCAGCTGCGGACCTTATCAGGGCGAACTGGATACCGCGCAATGCCTACGGCTCATTGATGATATAACGTTGGCTGCCCGGCCCGTGATTATTCTTACCGGCGGCGAACCGCTTTTGCGGCCGGACATTTTTGAAATCGCCTCCTATGGCACAAAAAAAGGACTGCGCATGGTCATGGCAACAAACGGCACAATGGTGAATGATCAAATCGCCAAACAGATGATTGGCAGCGGCATTCAGCGTGTCAGCGTCAGCATTGACGGCAAAAACGCCCAAAGCCATGACGCCTTCCGCGCCGAACAAGGCGCCTTCGAAGGAGCAATGCGCGGTATTGAGGCGCTCAAATCAGCCGGTATGGAATTTCAAATCAATACAACGATTACCTCGGCAAATCTGGGGGAGATTGAAGAAATCCAGAATCTGGCCGTAAGTCTGGGGGCCGCCGCCCATCACATTTTCCTGCTTGTGCCCACCGGCCGGGGCAGAGATCTCGCCGGCCAGGCTATCACCGCCGCGGACTATGAAAAAACATTGCTTTGGTTTCACAAGCAGAGCATGACCTGCCCCATTCAGCTCAAAGCCACCTGCGCGCCGCATTATTTCCGCATCACGCGCCAGCATAAGAAAAAAGCGGCATTGCCCGCGCCCAAGCCGGGCGGTCATTTTCACGAATCAACACGTGGTTGTCTGGGGGGAATCACTTTCTGCTTTATTTCACACGTCGGACAGGTTCAACCATGCGGTTATCTGGAGTTGGATTGCGGCAATGTGCTGAAGCAAAGTTTTGCGGATATCTGGAAAAATTCGGAAGTTTTTCGCAACTTGCGTGATTATAGCAAATATAAAGGCAAATGCGCACGCTGTGAATTCATAAAAGTATGCGGCGGCTGCCGCGCGCGCGCTTATGAAGCCACCGGCGATTACCTGGCCGAGGAGCCTTTGTGTTTGTATGAGCCGAAAAAATAATTCGCTTTTTATATATTATGCCTGAGTTCAGATTGTTTTATAATGTCTTTGCAAGAGAGAGTAACGGCCGAAGCCTTGTCCCGAGCAAAGCGAGGGAACTTTTGGGATTGCCACGGGCTATGCCCTCGCAACGACTGCGCCGGATTGCCGCGCTCTCTAAGTTCGCTCGCAATGACACAGCGGAGTGTTTAAAATGGACGAAATAGACAAAAAGATACTCAACATTCTGCAGAAGGAATTTCCCTTGACGGCACAGCCCTTCCTCGCGGTGGCGGAAAAATGCGGTGTCAGCGAAGAAGAAACGCTTAAACGAGTGCAAAAGCTGAAAGATGAAGGCATCATCCGCCGCATCGGCGCGGTTTTCGATGGCGCAAAACTGGGCCGCGTCAGCACACTTTGCGCGGCGCGCGTGCCGGAGGATAAAATAGATAATTTTGTCAAGGCAGTTAACGCCCATAAAGGCGTCACGCACAATTACCGGCGCGACCATGATTACAATATTTGGTTCACCGTCAGCGCAGCAAACGCCGATGAACTGGCGGCTTTTCTGAATAACCTAAAGGAAAAAACCGGCGTGACCGACATTCTGGATATGCGCGCCGTAAAAACCTTCAAAATCAACGCTTCCTTTGACATTTAACGGTCAATATCACTTTACCTTTAAGGACAACTCACTTGTTTCATCAATCCCAAAAACAACATATTGACGCCAAAGCTAATTCGTGAGAAATACCCTCCATAATTACAAAATTATTTCTTATAAGGAGGAAGGGGATCATGGAAGTAAAAGAAATTGATTTTGCCGTCATTCCGCAAAAGGCCTTGAGTATCCTGACAAAACCCGTGGATTTCTTTAAAACCATGCACAAAACCGGCGGATTCCTCGAGCCGCTCATCTTTGCTCTGATCATGGGTATCGTCGCAGGCATCCTACACGCGATCATCAGCGTTGTCGGCCTTGGCTATTACAGCAGAGGCCTCATGGACAGCCTGGGCATGATTATCATCATTCCTGTTGCTGTTATCGTTGGCTCCTTCATCGGCGCCGCGATCATGTACGTCATCTGGAAACTGCTTGGCTCGCCGGAGAATTATGAAGTTTCATACCGCTGCGTAGCCTACATTATGGTTTTGGCCCCCATTGCGGCAATTCTCGGGTTAATTCCTTACGCCGGAGCAATCCTCAATGCCGCCCTGAGCCTTATTTTCATTGTCCTCGCGAGCATCTATGTGCATAGCATCCCGGCGAAAAAAGCCTTGCTTGTTTTCGGAATAATTTTTGCCGTTATACTCATCTTTCAACTCAGAGCGGAATATAAGATACGCAACTTCGCGCATTCCGCCGATGAAGTGAGAAAAAAGATGGAAGAGCTAAACCGGCAATACAAGCAGCAAATGGAAAAACAACTCGAAGAAGCCAGAAAGGAAGCCCAGCGTTACCGCTGAGGCAAAGTGATTTTATCATCAGCCCATCTTTTTGATACCCCGCTATCATAGGATGGGCTTTATTTTTATAATTACGGCAAATGACAAAAAAAAATAATACGCCGCTTGTCGCCCTCGTGGACGGCAGCAACTACCTTTACCGCGCCTTTTACGCAATTCCGGCGTTGACCAATTCCAAGGGCTTTCCCACCAACGCCATTTACGGCTTCACCAACATGCTTCTGAAACTGCTGCGGGAGATCAATCCGGACTATGTCGCAGTGGTATTTGACGTCAAGGGGCCGACAACACGCCATGAGGAATTTACCGATTACAAAGCCACACGCAAACCTATGCCGGATGATTTGAGCCCCCAGATACCTTTTATTAAACAAATCATCCGCGGCTTTTCCATCCCCGTGCTGGAAAAGCAAGGCACGGAAGCTGATGACATCATCGGCGCGCTGGCTGATGAAGCCACAAAAAGAGGATGGCGCACGGTGATCGTCTCTGGCGACAAGGATTTGCTGCAGCTCATCAATGAAAACGTCACGATGGTCGATACCATGAAGGATAAAACCTATGACATGGCGGCGGTGAAAGAACGCTTCGGCGTGGGGCCGGATAAAGTGGTGGAAATTTTAGGCCTCATGGGCGACGCATCCGATAACATTCCCGGCGTGCCGGGCGTGGGCCCTAAAACCGCGCAACGGCTGATTGAAGAATACGGCTCGCTGGAAGCGGTCATTGCCAACGCGGACAATTTGCGCAACGTAAAACTGCGGGAGAACTTTAAAAAATACGCCGAGCAGGCGCGGCTCAGCCGCCAGCTGGCGTTGATTCGCAAAGATGTGGAAATTGACTTTGATTTAAAAGATGCCGCACGCCAGGAAGCGGATAATGAACTCCTCGCCAGACTTTTCAGCGAATTTGAATTTACCTCTCTGCTGCAGGAAATCAAAAAAGGGAGGCCCGCTCCGGCGCATAATTGCGTCATTATCACCGGCGAACAAAAGCTCGGCGAACTGACCGGGATGCTGCTTGAAAACCGCGCCTTTGCCTGCGAATTTATATGGGAAATTAACGAACCGTCCAAACCGGCAGGCATTGCCCTGTCCGTGAAAGAGAAATCTTTTTATGTGCCCACCGGCCATGCCAACCTTAAAGAGCAGCTAAATTGGCGACAAGTTATCGACACATTAGCTCCTGTTTTGTCTGATAAAAAAATCAAAAAATATTTTCATGATTTAAAGACTACGCTCGTTTTGCTCAATGATTTGTCTGTTGAGGCAGCGGATGACACCGCGCTCATGGCTTACCTGCTCAATCCCGCCAGGCATTCTTACGAGCTTGCGGAAACCGCCTGGGAATATCTGCATGAACAATTACCTTCCGCACAGGACATTACCGGCGGCAAAAACAGTCTTCTATCCACCGCAGATATTGATAAAGTTTCCGCCTTCGCGGGTCACCGCGCCGCAGCCGTGGAAAAGCTCGGCGCGCTTCTGTCCAGCAAGCTCAAGGAAACGGCCGCAGACGAGCTTTATAATAAAGTGGAAATGCCCCTCTTGCACGTGCTGGCCGCGATGGAAAAGAAAGGCGTGCTCATCGACAAAAAAATTTTAAACCAGATGTCAGAAGAACTGGGGCAGTTATTATCGATTTCCGAAGACAAAATTTACAAACTGGCCGGCGAAAAATTCAACATCAATTCGCCCAAACAATTGCAAACGATTCTGTTTGAAAAACTCAAACTCCCCACGGGACGCAAAACAAAGGAGGGCTTTTCCACGGATGTGGAAGTACTTACCCTGCTGGCCCAGAGCCATGAACTGCCGGCAGAGATTTTATCATACCGCTCTTTGGCTAAACTGAAATCAACTTACGTGGACGCGCTGCCCGCGCTGATTGACGAACAGAGCGGCCGTATTCACACATCCTACAATCAGATGGCCACAGCCACCGGCAGACTGTCAAGCTCCAATCCCAATTTGCAAAACATTCCCATCCGCACGCTGGAAGGAAAAAGAATCCGCCAGGCATTTATCGCCGCGCCGGAATGTGTTCTCGTTTCCGCTGATTACTCCCAGATAGAGCTGAGGGTGCTCGCCCATCTTTCCGGAGACCAAACACTCATCGACGCTTTTAAATCCGACGAAGATATTCACGCGCGCACGGCGGCCGATGTTTTCGGCGTCTTCCCGCAAATGGTAAACGCCGATATGCGACGTCAGGCCAAGGTTATCAACTTCGGCATTCTCTACGGCATGAGCGCTTTTGGCCTGGCCAAAGAACTGGGCGTGGCGCAGAAAACGGCGCAGGCTTATATTGACGGCTACTTTGAGCGGTACAAAAAAGTGCGCGAATATCTGGACGATATTTTGGAAGGCGCGAAACGCGACGGCTACGTCTGCACTCTTTTGAACCGGCGCCGTTACCTGCCGGAACTCAAAAGCAAGATTCCTTCCGTGCGGCAATTCGCCGAACGCATGGCGATCAACACACCCATTCAGGGCACGGCGGCGGATCTGATAAAGATCGCCATGGTCAACATCGCTCATCTGCTGAAAACCAAAAAACTGGCCGCGCAACTAATTATGCAGGTGCATGACGAACTGGTTCTGGAAACGCCGGAAACGGAAAAAGAGACAGTAATGAAGCTGGTCAAAAAAGAAATGGAGGAAGTGATAAAATTGAAAGTGCCGCTGAAAGTGGAAATCGCCGCGGGCAAAAACTGGGATGAGGCGCACTGATGGCTGTTGAAAAAACAAAAACGACGACGATAATTCTGTTTGTCCTTAAGTTAATTCCGAGATTTGTGCGCAAAGCGATATTCATAAGTTTATTCATGATATTTTATCGCCTTGATTCACGTCGTCGCCTGATCGCCTTGCACAATCTGCAAAGGTCTTTCCCGGAAAAAGATTATAAAGAAATTATCAAAATAGCAAAGGCATCATACCGGCATTTCGCTGTTGTGGGGGCGGAATTTGCCGATATGCCGCATATTACCAAAGACAATGTCGGGAAATGGTTGGACGTTGATGGCTATGAAAATTACCTGACGGCCAACGCCAAGGGCAAAGGGATCCTTTCCATTGTCGCGCATTTCGGCAACTGGGAGCTGTTACCGGTGGCCATCCCGATTTATGCCAGGCCGATTCATATCGTCTACCGGCCCCTGGATAACAAGATTATCGACAACGTCGTCGAGTATGTGCGAACAATGCGCGGCAACAGTCTGATTCCCAAAGGCGGCTCAGGCAGGCAAATTATGGAGTTATTGAAAGATAATCAGATTATCGGCATTCTCAGCGACCAGAATGTGAACACCAGCGAAGGAGTCTTTGTTGATTTCTTCGGACGGTCCGCCTGCACGGGCGTCGGCCTTACGGTAATGGCCATGCGCTCCGGCGCGCCGATAATCGCGATTTTTCCGGCCCGACAAAAATCCGGAAGATATAAAGTTATTGTCAGGCCTCCCATTGAAGCCGTCTCCACGGGAAATTACGAAGCGGACCTGGTTTATAACACGCAGCGTTTTACAAAAATTATTGAAGAAATCGTGCGCGAATATCCTGAGCAATGGTTCTGGTTCCACCAGCGCTGGAAAACGAAAAAGCATCAGATAAAATAACTTAACACAGAAACAGTTTCAAGAAGCCGCCGCTTTACCGCCCAATTCAAGCGCCTGTTTTCTGACGTTATCGTCTTTAGCGATTTCACCTTTTTCCGTTGCCGAGGCCATGACGGCGCCCAGCCAGTTTAATCTGGTCATTTCCGCGGTCGATTTAAAACTGTGCACAATGGGGTCGGCCGTATGCGGGTTGGGATCGCCGCAGACGGTAATCAGGCCAATACGCTTGCCTTTCATTTTCGGATAATACTGCTTTTGCCAGCGCCATTCGGCATCAAATAAGGCGCACCACCTGTCAAGATATGTCTTCATTTGCGCCGTCATCGACCAGAAATACACCGGGCAACTGTGAATGATGGCGTCGGCCTCAAGTATTTTTTTGTGAATTTCGGGCATATCGTCTTTGATCACGCAGATGCCCGTCTCGTTGCACTTTTTGCAATCATGACAGCCGGAAATCTTTAGTTTATTCAGAATGATTTTTTCCACTTCCGCGCCGGCTTTTTTTGCCCCGGCCAGAGCCTCATCCAGAAGGATGTCGCTGTTGCTGCCCACGCGAGGGCTTCCCATAATTCCCAATACTTTCATATTTACACCCCTTTTCAATCGGCACTATCACTGTAAATCTTTTTTCATCTGGTCAAATTCTTCTTTAGTAATTTCGCCTGTGCAGTATCGTTTCTTAATAATATCCAGCGGCGTACCCTGCGCCTCGCCGGCAACATTTTTCGACCTTAGCACTCGCACAATAAAATAAATTGCCACGACAAGAACAATCAATAAAATAATCCACATGGCTATTCCTTTGTATCCGTAGCCATAACCATATCCGCCCATCATGCCTGGCCACATTGCATAATACGCCCCAAATCCTCTCCTCATGCCGAAACTATAACCATGCCCCATCTGCAAAGCATGTTCAAACATCGTTATATGATACCGGCTTTGGATGAGAATAGCATCCAGTATTTCAGCGCTGCGGTGATCTTCCGCGTTTTTAACCAGCCATTCATAACGGGGAAGCAAATCTTTCTCCATTTTGACGCTAAGCTCATAAGCTTCCGTCAAAGTTTTTGTTTGCACGACGGGATGCTCTTTCCCGTTGGCATTCAAACTATAAGAAGCAAACAGCCGCTGAATCCACTGCACATGCTGTTCCTCCTGGGGAATAACCATCATGTAAGGCATGTGAGCATTGAATTTTGCCTGATCGGCCTCGTATTGAGCCAACGAATTTTTTTCTAGAACCAATATTTCCTGCAGTTTCTCCACCCATTGGCTATTTTTCGGCGCCGGCAATTTATCCGGAACATCCACCCATCCGCCTGGACCCATGCCGTAACCACCCATTATTCCCCGCCCCATGTCATAACCATATCCAGGCTGACTGTGCGCAACAAAAGAATAAATAACCAATAATCCCATTGCCACCAAAACAACAGACAATGATTTTTTCATGGCCACTTCTCCTTTCTCTTAAATATTTGTTTTTTAGTTAACGCGTGCTGCCACATGCCCTTAAGATAATTACCGCGTTACTGTAAATAAGAAACATCCCAGAAATGGAGCAATGTTTATATTTAAAAATACTTAATTAACATAAAATAGCAATATGTATATTGCCGCGGAACTACAATGTATTAAATTTATTGAATAATATCTGCCAGAGGAGCTATGGTTGATTGCGTGATAACAAATATTTATGAAAGGCTGAAGTATCTAATTTTTAGTCAGAATCCGTTTTGCGTTAAGGATAAGCCTTGATAAAAAAATGAAGAAGTGTGCTTACAAATATGTTAAAAAGCGGTTAATTTTATACTTACCCAGTGATTATTATGAATAAAATATTAATTTTATTTGCCCATCCGCGGTTTGAAAATTCAAAAACCAGCCGCGCCCTGCTCAAAAACATCAGACAGATAAATGACGTTACGCTGCACGACTTATACGAGGAATATCCGGACTTCAATATCAATATAGAGCGCGAGAAAAAATTGTTGCTGGCGCACCAGATTCTCGTCTGGCATCACCCCCTTTACATGTACAGCGCGCCCGCCCTGCTCAAACAGTGGCTGGACATGGTTCTGGAACACGGTTGGGCGCACGGCAGCCGCGGCAACAATCTTAAAGATAAGATTATTTTCAACGCACTGACCATCGGCGGCACGAAAGACGCCTACACGGCGGGCGGACATAACAAATATACCATCAGCGAATTTCTACGGCCTTTTGCACAGACCGCCGCTTTGTGCAAGATGATTTACCTGCCTCCTTACGCCGTGCACGGCACACATCTTTTGAGTCCCTCGGATTTGGCGGATTACGCGCGCCTTTATCAAACACTTTTGGAAAAACTCGCCCAAAACGATTTCGATGTCGATGCGATGAGCAAATATGATTATCTCAATGATTGGCTGACCGAAGAAATGGGGGCGAATCCATGAGTGCCACATTCTTGCACGACGCATTAATATATCTGGCCACGGCCGTCATCTTTGTACCCGTCGCCAAGAGACTTGGGATGGGTTCCGTTTTGGGCTATTTCATCGGCGGTATCATCATCGGGCCGTTTTTTCTGGGATTTGTCGGAGAAGAAGGAAAAGACATTATGCACTTTGCCGAATTCGGCGTGGTGATGATGCTCTTTTTAATAGGCCTGGAATTGGAACCAACCTCTTTCTGGAGAATGCGCAGGCTTATTTTCGGCACAGGCATTATGCAAATGGGCGCGACCACGCTTCTTTGTTTTACCGTTCTGTTTATATTTGATTTTACCTGGCAGGCGGCGCTCGCCTGCGGCCTGGCGCTTTCCATGTCATCCACAGCCATCGTTATGCAGACACTGCGCGAAAAGGGGCTTACCAAAACACAATCAGGGCGAAGCTCTTTTGCCGTACTGTTATTTCAGGACATTTCCGTCATTCCCATTCTGGCGCTTCTGCCGCTCCTGGCTGTATCCGGAGTTCACAACGCCTCGTCCGGTCATGCTTCTTTAATGGAAGGCCTGCCCGGCTGGGCGCAGACACTCGTTTTACTGGCCGCCGCAAACGCGGTAGTTCTTGCGGGCAGGTTCTTATTTGTTCCTCTTCTGCGTTTCATCGCCCGCATCCGCCTGAGAGAATTATTCACGGCGGCGGCGCTGCTGATTGTCATTGCCACCGCCGATCTCATGATCATCGTGGGGCTGAGCCCCGCGCTGGGAACGTTTCTGGCGGGCGTGGTTCTGGCAAACAGTGAATTCCGCCATGAATTGGAAAGCGACATCGAACCATTCAAGGGCGTGCTGCTCGGTTTGTTTTTTATTGCTGTCGGCGCTTCCATAAATTTCAAGCTCATTGTCGCGAATCCAATAACGGTCGCCCTTCTGGTTTTCGGCCTTATCGCAATTAAGGCAACTGTGCTTTTTATCACCGGAAAATTATCGCGTCTGAGCTTTGACCAAAATATGATTTTCACTTTGGGATTGTCACAGGTCGGGGAATTCGCTTTTGTTTTGTTCGCCTTTATTTCCCAGTTAAAAATTCTCTCCACGCACTGGACCGATATGATGATGGGCGCGACCGCCATCACCATGACCGTGACACCGCTTCTTTTGCTGACCAATGAGCGCTTTATTCTCCCCCGGTTCGGAACAAAAGAATCTGTTGAGGAAAAAGAAGCCGACGCCGTCGATGCGCGCCATCCGGTGATTATTGCCGGTTTTGGTCATTTCGGCAGCACCATCGGGCGCTTTCTGCGCGCCAACGGCGTTCATGCGGTTATTCTGGATAACGATTCCGACCGGGTGGATGTTTTAAGGAAGATGGGCTTTAAGGTATTTTACGGGGATGCCACGCGCCTGGATATCCTGAAATGCGCGGGGGCGGACGAAGCAAAAATTCTCATTGCCGCCATCGATTCGCCCGAAATCAATCTGTCGCTTGTTGATACGATCAGGAAAGAATTCCCCCACCTGCGAGTCATGGTGCGCGCCAAAAGCAGGCTCGATGCCTATGATCTGATCGACGCGGGCATAAGCAACATTTACCGCGAATCGCTGGACACTTCCGTGCGCCTCGGCATTGACGCGCTTATCGCGCTGGGTTTCCGCAAATACAGCGCTGTGCGCGCGGGGCAGAATTTCATCAAATACGACGAGACGGCATTGAAAAAATTAGCGGCTCATCGCCACGACCAGGAAGCCTATATTTTCAACACACGCGAACAGATCGAAATCCAGGAGCAGCTTTTAGCCGCCGATCGCGAGGCCAATCCCACACTCTACGATCACGCCTGGGACAGCGAAGCGCATGCCGAAAAAACCTCCGGCGACGAACCGGGTAAATAACGTAACAAAAAAGGCGGGGATGGCAAGCCAATCATTTTGCCACCCCGCCTAGCGAACTTTTTTAATACAGCTTTAAGCAATCAAATAGGGAAGAAAAAACACCGTAACAATAGCCACGCTGATTACCACGGAACCAATGATATAATACATCATTTTTCGCGAATCCCACTTCGCCGCCACTTCATAAGTGGAAAAAACCGCGCCCAGAATGATAAACAAAAAAATCAGCAACGCGGCGTGCGTGGTCCAGTGATGCCCCAGCGCCGCCTTCATCGCATTCATCACGGGGGCGCTGACTTCCTTAACAACTAAAATAACCGCGTTGAGCAGATTGGTTACCACCAGCGAAAGGCCAAAACCCAGCGCATATTTATTCATCTTCGTCGCGCTCTTCATCAACTTTTTGCCTTTAACAGAAACTTTTTTCATTTTCATGGCCCTACCCCCTCAATCCTATTGTGACGCCTTTGCTGATAATGCCGCCGGCCCCCTCCATAAACACTCCCAGCAATATAATCATCGCGCAAATTGCCAGAACCAAATTCTTATTCTTTCTGCTCGTCAAGGGGGTATTTTTATAAACGGCTATCGGCAGGTATAAACCAAGAAGGAGCATCGCGAAAAAGATATGTTCTTTCACTTCCATAAAGAAGTTATGGGCCCAGGGCCACGCGCCTGCTTTAATTATATCTCTTTCCGCACCGTAAAAGGTCACATACCAATAGCCGCCGACAAGAAAAGAAACGACCAGGAACGCGGCAACGGTCAGGCTCAGTATTTTGATTCTTTGATAATTTTTCGCGCCAGCGTTTAAGACATCCATGAACAAGGCGACAGCGCAAAGGATGCCCAAAACGCCGAACAACACATGTAACATCATAATACCGTGATTAAGCATTTTTTCTCCTTTCATGAATACTGTGACTGGGGTTGGTTGCTTTGGTTAACGCTTACAATAAAAACGCCAAACAAATTATTTTTTGGGGAAGATTTAAATTACGGCGAAATATATGGCGTAAAAGCCCATAATGTCAAGATAATTTAATGTCGTTCATATGTTAAGCGCTCAATTTAACTAGTTATTTGCAATAACATTTTTTTCTGATAAAAAGGAATCCCTGTTTAATAGGGCAAAAATATTTTTGTTCCGGAGATAATATATGGCCTGCCTTTTTACACCATTTACCATGGGAAAAGTTACGTTGAAAAACCGTTTTGTCTTTTCCGCCTGCGAAGATAATCTTTGCGATAATAATGGCTCTATCACTAACAAAGTTATTCGTAAAAATCAAAAACTGGCCAGAGGCGAGGTGGCTTTGATTATTTCCAGCCAAGCGTATGTCCACCCCTTGGGGCGCTCCAGAATCGGCCAGCCGGGAATTCACAGCGACAAAATGATTCCCGGATTAAGAAACCTTGCATCAGCAGTTCATGACGAAGGCGGAAAATTTGTTTTTCAACTGGGGCATGCGGGGATTAACGCTCAAGAGAAAGTAATCGGCCGTCAACCGCTGGGGCCGTCGACAAAAACAGGCGGCATGACGAAAGAGGAAATTCGCGAGGTTATTCATGCTTATGGAGAGGCTGCAATGAGAGCGACTGAAGCAGGCGCGGACGGGATCCAACTGCACGCGGCGCATGGCTATCTTATCAATCAATTTCTTTCTCCTTTTTATAATCACCGCGATGACATTTGGGGCGGCTCCGAAGAGAATCGCTTCCGCCTGCTAAAGGAAATAATCAAGGAAGTTAAGAAAAACATGGCAGCTGGAATGATACTGCTTGTGAAACTAAATTCACATGATTATACGCCGCAACAGGGCATAACTCCGCCGCTGGCGGCAAACTACGCGCGGCGGCTGGCGGACGAAAGAATCGATGCCCTGGAAGTAAGTTGCGGTAATTCCGCGCTTGCCCCGTGGAATCTAAGCCGCGGCGAAGTGCCCGTGAAAGAAATTTTGGGCATCGTTCCGGAAGAAAAGAGAACTCGCGCCCGGGAAACGCTGGAAAAAATAAAGGATAATTTCAAGATAGAAGAAGGATATAACCTGAATAGCACCATGTTACTAAAACAGTCAGCGGGGGAAATTTGTATTTTTGCCGTGGGGGGATGGCGGCATTTTCAAGCCATGGGGGATGCGGTGACCGCCGGACAAACGGATCTGATTTCCATGTGTCGTCCGTTAATCAGGGAACCTTCTTTGATAAGAAAATTCAAAGAAGGCCGGGTCGCTGTTTCCTCATGTATCAACTGCAATAGATGCATGATCGCCCTGGCACACAACTTGCCCGGACGATGTTATTATAAAGGTTTACCCGACAGTGTCTAATTAACAATTTTTAAGACAGTTAGTCATTTGTGAATAAAAAACATGAGAACTACTTCGTCAAATGTGCTAATAATTGCCATACTAATAACTACATCACAAAAGGATTTCTCGTGCAAATTCTCGCTGGCCTTAGAGTAATCGATGTCACCCAGTTTATTTCCGGTTCCCGCTGCACGCAGCTTTTGGCCGATATGGGCGCCGAAGTTGTTAAAGTTGAGCCGCCGGAAGGCGACACGCTCAGAATCAATTTTCAGCTCATGCCCGGTGCGGAGCGCTGCTACTCTGTTTTAAACCGCAACAAATACGGCATCGCCGTCAACTGGCAGGGAAAAAAAGGACAGGAAGTAATGCGCCGGCTTACGGCACAGGCGGATATTTTTGTGCAAAACCTGATTCCCGGCGCGCTGGAGAGAAACGGCCTGGGTTATGATGATTTAAAAAAAATAAAAAAGGACATAATCTACACGCAGATTTCCGGCTTCGGCGCCACAGGGGTCAATCCGGAAAGGGCTGCTTTCGATATTATCGCGCAGGCGACCGGCGGCCAATTTTGGAATGACCAGGACACTTATCTGATGCCTGCCAACTACTGGGGCGATTTGATGGCCGGCGCCTATGCCGCCAACGCCACCTTGCTTGCCCTCATTCACAAAATGAAAACGGGGCAAGGGCAATATATTGACCTTTCCATGCAGGACGTCATGTATTTCAATAATTACCGCGCCCTCATGGATAAAGCCCTGGGCAACGTGGCAAAAGATATCGAAAAAAGACTGGGCAGAAAACCGGAAGAGGTCATGAATTCTTCCGACCGGATGCCATTCTACGGATTTTTTAAATCAAAAGACGGGAAAGTAGCCATAGTTTCCGTTACCGCGCGCCAGTGGAAAGCACTCGCGGAAGTGATTGGACGGCAGGAGATGATCACCGATCCAAAATTCAACAATCTCATTTCACAAATCCATAATCACGAAGAAGCCGTCGCGCTCATTGAAGAGTGGACTTCACGGCATACGTCGCAGGAAATAATAAAAATTCTCGAAGACAAAAAAATCCCCTGCGGTATTGCCTACAGTAACGAGCAGGTAAATCGGGATGAAAACCTGAAAGCGCGCGGCATGTTCCAGAAAGTTCACCACCGGCAGTTCGGCGATATCGATATTCCCGGCTTTCCCTACAAATTTTCGCAAGCCCAAGGAAGCATCCGCCTGCCCGCGCCCGCGCTCGGCGAACACAGCAGATTCATTTTAGAAAAATGGCTCGGCTATACCGCTCAGGAAGTTGAAAACCTGTTTGCGGCTAAAGTGATAATTTAGCCACACCTGCCAATAATTTATTTGGCCAAAGAAAGGGGAAGCGATGAAAAAATTTAGTGCAAAAAAAATAGTTATCAGCCTGACGCTAATAATATTTGCCGCGGCGACGGTTATAGCAATCTACAAAAACAGAGAATATTTGCAGCAGTTGCCGCTGGGCTGCGCTTTCAAAGCCAAGGCGCTTTGCGCGGCGATTTTCGTTTCCGGTCGCGACGCTGAAACAGTCGCGCGTGAAGACATGGGATTTAATACTCTTTTCAAACTGTTCACACCAAAAATAAACACGCACAGAAAAACGGTGAGCTGTTCTCTATTGGGAACGGGAATGTTCAAAAGGAAAGCGCTGCATGTGGAAGGACTGGGGCCGGTGCTGCTTTCAGGAATCAACGAAAATACTATCCGCGAGTGGCGTCCGGAAATTATTCCCGCCCAACCGGCCCATCCGGAAAAAATTCCCTGGCCGCAAGGTGATTTGCTGCCCGCCGGAAACCCCAAAAACATCAACATGGCAAGAATCGATAAAGCTGTCGCAAAACTTTTTTCCGAGGAAAATCCCCAGAAGAAACTATATACCCGCGCCGTCATTGTCGTGCACAAAGGACGCATTATTGCCGAGCGTTACGGTGAAGGCATAACTAAGGACACGCCGCTTCTGAGCTGGTCGGTCGCCAAAAGCATGGTTAATGCCCTGGTCGGCATTATGGTCTTACAGGGAAAAATCGATATCAGAAAACCTGCGCCCGTAGCCGAATGGCAAAGCAAAGATGATCCGCGCCGCGCCATTACGCTAGATCAAATGCTCAGGATGAGTTCCGGGCTGGACTGGGTTGAAGCTTACGCGGAGAAGCCCATTTCTGACGTGAACATGATGCTCTTTTTACAGCCGGACATGGCGGCTTTCGCCGCGGCTAAACCGTTAATTGCGCCGCCGGACAAAGAATGGCGCTACTCCTCCGGCACCACAAACATTATCTGCAGAATTATTAAAGAACAAACCGGCAATCTAAATAATTACTGGAATTTTCCGCGCCAGGAACTTTTCAATAAAATCGGCATGAGAAGCGCCATATGGTCCACGGACGCCTCGGGGACATTTATCGGTTCATCTTTTGTTTACGCCACCGCCCGCGACTATGCCCGCTTCGGGCTGCTTTATCTCAACGACGGCGTGTGGCAGGGCAAAAGGATTCTGCCGGCAGGCTGGGTAAAATATTCCACTAAGCCTGCTCCTGCCGCCCCCCAGGGTCAGTACGGCGCGCATTTCTGGCTTAACGGGGGCACGGGTGTCGCCTCTGCAGAGCGTCCTTACCCAAAACTCCCCGCGGATACTTACTTCGCGCGCGGTTACCAGGGACAGGTTATCGCCATAATTCCGTCCTATAAACTTGTCGTGGTGCGGCTGGGAATGACGTACGATAATGAATGGGGCATGGAAGACTTTATCGCCGGCATCATTGAGGCCGTCCGTTAACAGAAATTTTCGGCAGAAAATACTATTCACTGAAATTCTTTCTCTAAGATCTCGCTGAATTTGCGGAAAACGAGGCGATCGCTTAGTATGGTATCATGATTGCAATCGAAGCCGAAATTATCCTTGGCGCGCAGTAAGACGCGGTCATCCAAAGCGCGGCCGGCGGATACATCGTCTTCTTTTCCGTAAAAAAGGTAATAGCTGATTGTTCCGGGCAACTTGGCATTCAGCGTTCTCCTAATGAAAACGCTCTGCGTTCCTATATCCATCCAGCTAGGCAGGCTTTTGTGCTTTCTGCGCTGGGAGACATCCGCCATTTCAAAACCGGACCAGGGCGTGGCCAGTGTTACATATACCTTTACAAAATTATCCTTAAACTTATAGCGCGTGAGCAGAGAGCGCGTCACCAGACCGCCGATGCTGTGCGCGACGATGCACATTTTTTTAAACCCGTATTGCGCGTGCAATTCCATCAATTCATCATAAAGAAGATGCGATGCCAGCGAAAGATGAATGCCGGAAGGATAATAGAAAAACCACGGCTGATAGCGCCGATGGTCAAGGCGCATAAAAAAGTAAACCCAGTTTTGCGGGCTGCCCTCCGCCCCGTGCACAAAAAGCACCGGGATTTTTTCCGGATCATACTCCTGAGTAAAATAAATCCGCGCGCCAAAGGCGCGCATAAAAACCGACGGATTCCACCAGCCCGCCGACGCGTTTTCCAGGGAAAATCTCTCGTCATAAATTTTGGTTACCTGGCCGCTGTACGTCAGCTGGCTTATCGCCTGTCTCTCGTCAATATTCAGCGGCTGGGGAAAACTGATTTTTTTGGAGTTTTCCCTGGAAGTATTAATGACAATGCCCTTGACCAGATCCTCTTTGCGCAGCGATATTTCCCTGGGAGCGGAAGGAAAACCGAAATAGCCGGATACCTCTTTTTCCGTGTAAACGCCGTCATTGTTAAAATCCGTTATCGCGTATAGATGATAGCGGCCTTCAGACAAATAAAGCATGAAGGGGCTGGTGCTGTTGAGCACGACATAATCCGACAGAGAGCTGTCGTCGCCGGTAAGCGGATAGGCGACAAGAAGAGTGGGGTTTTTGACGACATCAGAGCTCACCACCCTGCCTTTGACGACGGCGCAGTTGTAGACCAACATTCTTTCCTTGCCCTTCGAGAGAGCTACCGTGTCATCTTCAGGAGTAATGCTTAAGTAGCGGCAGCCACTGATAAAAGTCGCCGTGAAGAGACATAAAAAAAGAATTTTGTATTTGGCTCTATTCACTTTTTGCCCATTCTTCTTTGCAGGTAGGCAACTACCTCGCGGTGATTATTATCCTGAGCGGCGCCAAGCGCCGTTTTTCCCTGATGATTTTTAATAAACAAGTTTGTCCCCTTAACAACCAACAGCTCCACGGCTGCTTTATCGCCGCGCGCTGCGGCAAGCATCAACGGCGTATTCCCCTGCCTATCTTTAATGTTAGGATTCGCGCCTCTGGACAGAAGCAGAGACAACGTGTCGTAATAATTTAGGCCGGCGGCCAGATGCAGCGCTGTTTCGCCTTCGTAATTTTGAATATCGATTCCCCTGCCCGCGGCGGCCAGCAAAATAAGGCAATCCCAGTAATTGCCGTAAACCGACCAGTGCAGCGCCGTATAGCCGTATAAATCCTGAATGGCGGCATCTGCTCCCATTTCCAGCAGATATTTGACCACCCTTGCCTGGCCGACGCTGGCGGCGATGATCAGCGCGGTCTGGCCTTTTTCCTCACGCGCGTTGATATCGATTTTTTTTGTGAGAAAATATTCGATCAGCCCGTCATGCCCGCCGCGCGCCGCATACATCCAGGACGTCCAGCCGTAGCGATCGCGCACATTGACATCAACAATCTTCTCCTCGACCAGACGCATCGCGAGGATAATATCTCCTTTGCTCGCGGCGTCAAAGAAAAGACCTTCCGTATTGTCAAACGAAGCAATAACGCCCGTATTGAATTTCTGAACCTGCGCCGGCGCGCAGGCAAGAAAAACCGCCGTGCAGAGCAATAAAAAAATATTCCTGACAAAAATACTTACAGCCAAGAAATATCCTCTTTACACATTGTGTTTTGTGATAGATAAATAGCACCAGTTTTTTGAGAATTCAACAAGATAATCGTTAACACTTCACTTTCCAAAATCAAGATTTCTCAGCTCCCGGCGCAAAATTTTACCCACCGCGCTTTTAGGAAGAGCATCCATGAACTGTATCGCCTTGGGCCTTTTATACGCGGGCAGCTTTTCCCGGCAAAAATTCATCAGCTCTTCACACGTCGCCGTGGCCGGCGCCTTGAGAACAACAAAGGCCTTGACTGATTCGCCATAAACTTCGTCCGGAATTCCGACAACGCCCGCCTCCAGCACCGCCGGATGCTGGTGAAGAACATTTTCTATTTCCTTGGGATATATGTTTTCCCCGCCGCGGATAATCAGATCTTTCTTCCGGTCCGTTATATAAAAATATCCGTCCTCATCCATGTAGCCTACATCACCGGTGTGCAGCCAGCCGTCTTTAAGAACAGCGGCGGTTTCTTGCGGCTTGTTCCAGTAGCCTTTCATCACGCACGGCCCTTTGATGACTATTTCGCCCGTTTGCCCGGCGGGAAGTTCTTTCCCCTCATCATCGAAAATTTTTATCGTATTGCACTTCTGATAACACGTGCCGATAGATCCGTATTTGGGCGGCCTTCGCTGCGCGATATTGCCGCAGTTAACGGTCGTGGCCTCGCTCAGTCCGTATCCTTCCCAGATATCAATGCCGTATTTTTCCCTCCACTGACGCGCCACCTCCAAAGGCAGCGGCGCGGAGCCGCAAATACATGTCTGCAGAGAACTCAAATCATATTTATCCGCCTGAGGATGATTAAGCAGTTGGATATACATCGTGGGCACGCCGCGGAATTCGGTGACTTTATATTTTTCAATACGTTTCATTGCCTCTTCGGCATCCCAGCGCGCCATTAATACCAGTTGCCCGCCGGTTAAAAACTCCAGATTCAGGGCAAAAACACCGTAGCCGTGAAAAAGCGGCAGCGTAATCAGAGACACCCGTCTGCGGCGGACACCGAACACTTCGGCTTTTTCCGTAGCCGGTTTTTCATGGACATCAGCGCGCTTTCTGATGCTTCCCCTGACCGCCAGACCCCAGGCATCGAGCAAAACCCTCTCGTAATATCCGGTCACATGTGTATACCAGTTATAATGAGTCAGCATCACCCCTTTGGGACTCCCGGTGGTTCCGGCCGTGTAGATCATCACCGCCGTATCATCATTATCAGTTTCCTCAATAGCCAGTTCGCCGAATGATTGCTTGACGAGCCGGTCATAGGAAACCGCGTCGCGGGGAATTTTCTTCCCGGTGAGGATAACGTGTCTCAACTGCGGGGCGCTGTGGCGCGCTTCGGCAATCGACGCAAAATACTCAACTGAGCTGATGAGAATTTTCAGTCCGGCGTCCTGATAAAGATATTCCAAATCCAGCACGCGCAACGATGGATTTATCGGCACAAGCACCGCGCCGATTTTAAAGATGGCGAAAAACGCCTGCAAAAGCTCCGGGCAGTTGAGCAGCTGCACGCCTACCCTGTCGCCTTTTTGCACGCCCAAGGATCTAAGCGCGTTCCCCAAACGGTTGGACGCATTGTTCATCTGCACATTAGTATGCCAGCGCCCTTCGTAATTGACAAATTTGTATTCACCAAAGCGCTGAATATTATCTTCCGACAGCCTGCCGATATTCATATTTTAATGGCTTCCTTCAAAAACAAATGCCGTGTGCGACGCTGATATTTTTTTAAGAAAATTCAACCGCAAAGTTAAAAGATATTACATGTAACCCGCTTAAATATCAATTAGCCAATTAATGTCCACCTGCTAAAAACCATGATAGCACTTCCGTGAAAAGCTTTCCCAGATATTAAATATTCATAATTATTAAATAGATAAGTTTCCGCAGCCAATAAATTACAAGATTTTCTTGATTTTTTTACCGACAATGCTGTATTGTTTCTGACTGGTAGTTCAGTAATTTTTAAATTGCCGGATTTTTGTGACCTCTTGCCTGCCGGACCAAAATCTAATTCAGGCAGTGTTTCAAACAGGGCAATAATTCCGCATAAAAAATAACTTGAGGAGTGTGTTATGGCATTAAATCCGTTGATTGATTCAAGAGATGTAAGGTTTGTGCTTTTTGAAATGCTGGAAGCGGACAAATTAAGCAAATACGAGAAGTTTTCCAGCTTCGATCGGGACACTTATGAAGCCACACTGGAGTTGGCCGAGCAACTGGCTGTGGAACAGGTCTATCCGGCCAATGCCGAAGCCGATAAGACCGGAGCAAAATATGACGCGCAAACCAAGACGGTTTCCGTTCCTGCGGGCTATAAATCCGCGATGGACATATACAAGGAATCAGGCTTTCCCGGTTTGGGAAACGATCCCCAGTGGGGTGGCACCGGAATGCCTGAAGTCATTTGCCGCGCTGTCGCTGATTATTTTTCCGCTGCCGCCGTCGCGTTTATTGTTTACGATACTTTAAGGGGCGGCGCATCCAGATTAATCGAAAATTTTGGAACGGAAGAACTAAAAAAGACTTATCTCGAAAAAATGTCGACAGGACAATGGGGCGGCACGATGTGCCTGACCGAACCGAGCGCGGGTTCCGATGTCGGCGCTTTAAAAACAAAAGCGGTCAAACAGAAAGACGGCACCTATCTTCTAACCGGCCAGAAGATATTCATCACCGCCGGCGACAATGATATGTATGAGAATATCATCCATCCGGTTCTGGCGCGCATTGAAGGCGATCCTCCCGGCACGCCCGGCATATCAATCTTCATCGTTCCTAAATATCACGTCAATCCTGACGGCACCCTGGGTGAAAGAAACGACATCATCACCACGGGAATCGAGCACAAAATGGGCATCAAAGGTTCTGCCACCTGTTCTTTAAGCTTAGGCGAAAACGGCAAGTGCGTGGGCTGGCTTTTGGGTCAAGAGCGCCAGGGCATGAAAATCATGTTCCAGATGATGAACGAAGCGCGTCTGGACGTCGCCAACCAGGCCGCCGGATGCTCGAGCGCCGCCTATATGCACGCGGTAACCTACGCAAAAAACAGAATCCAGGGCTCCGATCCGGCGGCAAAAGGAGGGGCTCCCGCTCTGATTATCAAACATCCCGATGTCAAAAGAATGCTTTTGTGGATGAAATCACAGGTCGAGGCAATGCGCATGCTGACGCTTTTGGCCGCCATTTCCGGCGATGTAGCCCATGCGGATAAAGGCGAAAAAGCCAAAGAAGCGCAAGCGCTGGTGGATTTCCTGATTCCTCTTTGCAAGGCGGGCAACTCGGACTTGGCATGGCTCGTAACCTCAGAAGCGATGCAGGTCTACGGCGGCTATGGATTCTGCTCGGAATACCCGGTGGAGCAATTTGCCCGCGATTCAAAAATCTTGGCTATCTACGAAGGAACAAACGGCATTCAGTCCATGGATTTAACCATGCGCAAACTTTTGATGAATCCGGAAATGTTTAATTATGGTGTTTTCAAGAAAAGAATAGCCGAAACCCTGGAAAAGGCAAAAGGAATAGTTGATGAAAAATATGTGGCCGCCGTGCGTGACGGCGTGACCAAAATGGACGCCACGGTCAAGAAACTCGCGGAACTGCGCGATCAGAAAAAAATGCTCGACATTTTGGCTGTCGCCACGCCGCTGCAGCAGGCCATGCGCATGCTGGCGCACGCCTGGATGCACCTGTGGGCGCTGACCTTAACCATCCCGAAGCTGAAAGCAATCGCGGGTGACATTACCGGGGAAAAAGTGGTTAACATGGTCAAAGATAACGCGGAAGCCGCTTACTACTACGGCAGAATTCTTTCCGCCCGTTTCTATCTTGGCTCCGAGTTCAAGCATTTTCAGGGTTATCTGGACTACATAACATCGGGCGAACAGGCGGTAATCGAGGCGTTTGACGAAATATTCACCGGCGCGCTGCCGCAATAAATTGAATAGTTTTACCGCGTAAAAAAGCCCCCGGATGTTTTTTCCCGGGGGCTTTTTATTTTCCTTTAATTCTGCAAAAGAAATTGCTGAAAAACAGGGTCGGCGAGCATCTGGGCAACAGTCAAATCAATCATGTCATAGGCGCGCAGCCTTAGCGAAACGGGATCACGCGTCACGGCAGGAGGCATGCGCACAAGAATTTCCTTTTCGTAGACAGATTCCCTGTTTTTCAGAATGTTCATTTTCAGGCGCAAATCATCGTCATCAAGCTCCTGAAAGATTATCCACAGCTCCGGCGTATTTTCGCTCGCGCAGCGGTGCGAAACTTCAATCCCCGCGTGGCGGAAGGCTTTTTCGTAGGCATACCAGAAATAGCTCTGCACAAACATTATGTGCGTGTTGGGCTTATTGGATAATTCGTATCGCACCTTTAAATCCTTGCTGTAAAAAGAAAAATTTGTCGTGTTTTGCGCGTCATTGCGAATACCGGACATGCACATGCCCTTTCCTTTTAAATGCCGGTAGCTGTCCGCGTCAAACTTCGGCGCATAGTCATATAAATAAAGTGGCACGAGATAACTTTGCGGATCAGAATGAACGGCGGTAGTTGTCTGGCAGGCGGCAAACAACAAAATGTTAAATGATGAAATTAATAAGCATTTTGCAAACGTCATCATTTTTTTCATGATATACATGCCTCCATTTTTATTTTTCCAAAAAAGGCAGCGGTTTATCCAGCCGATAAACCATGGCCTGGCATACGGCCAACAGCTTGCCTTCCTCATCTAGCGCGCGAATATCATACGCTGCCGTTTTATTTGTCCGGTTGATTTCCTTCGCTTCGGCTGTAATTTTGACCCCCTTGGCGGGAGAAGCCAGATAATTGATGTTCATATTCAAAGCCACGGCCATCGTACCGTGCGAATTAGAAGCCACTTCAAAAGCCGCGTCGATGAGCGAAAAAACCGCGCCGCCGTGCGCCATACCGAACATATTTTCCAGGTCGTCAGCAAAAACCATTTCCACTTGGGCGTATCCTTCATCAACTTTAATAAGTTTCAGGCCTATTTTATTAGCAAAAGGCTCCTGCGCAACTTTGCGCAAAATGGCTTTCCTGATTTTTTCATCCATCGGTATCTGCCCGTTTCATTTTCTGGCGATGTTTCAGCTGATTATCACCAGCGCGACATAAGGGACCAGATTGAGCATGAGCACGAGTATTTTCATGGCGCCGAAAAAACCATATAGTATCGCATCGAAAGATTTCCGGGGAATTTTAAACCACCGGCTATGCATTTTATACACCCAGTTTCCCGCGTACCCACAGACTAAAAACGAGAAGATGAGTAAGCTTCCGTTGATAATCGTGCACCACATAAAAAAATCACGCAGCATTGTTATATCCATGACCATGCTCCTTTCTTAGGATTAGCACCCAAAATATAATCATTTAAGTGGTTACAATATTACACTTTTTGATTTATTTTAAAAGGCGTATTAATACGGCAAATAAGTATCACCATAAGTTTTCTAGAAAGAAATCTTATGGTGATAAGCGTAATTTATCTTTGGCTAAAGATATATGCGAGAAATAATTAAAGCACGCGGACGTTGATCACGCCTTCAATTGCCTGGATTTTCTTGACCAGGGTATCGCCCACATCGCCTTCCAGATCGATAATATTGTAGGCCAGATTTCCTTTGCTCTTGTTGATCATATTCGCCACGTTGAGCTTGTTGTCGGCCAGTAGGCCTGTGATCTTTTCAATCATCCCCGGCGTGTTCTGGTTGGAAATCGTTATCCTTTTTTTGCCGTTTCTGTCGAGATTGCACTCAGGGAAGTTCACCGAGTTTTTGATGTTCCCGTTTTCCAAAAAGTCCATCAGCTGCATGGCCGCCATGACGGCGCAGTTTTCCTCCGATTCCTCCGTGGAAGCTCCCAGGTGCGGAATAGGGATTACCTTTTCTGTTTTAATGACTTCTTCATCCGGGAAATCGGTCACATAGCAGCCGACGATGCCGTCCGCGACCGCTTTTTTCAAAGAACCCGTGTCCACAAGACCGCCCCGGGCGAAATTCAAGAGCACGACGCCTTTTTTCATGATCGCAAATTTTCCGGAGTTAATGAAACCCTTTGTATCCTTGTTTTGCGGAACATGCAGCGAGATATAATCGGATTCCGCCAGAAGCCGCTCCAAATTCGGTGCTTTCTTGATGTTGCGCGACAGCTTCCACGCCGCTTCAATCGACAGGAAGGGATCATAGCCCATGACTTCCATTCCCAAGGCCTCAGCGGCATTGGCGACCAGAGTGCCGATCGCGCCCAGTCCTACCACTCCCAGAGTCTTGCCCTGGATTTCAGTGCCGACAAATTTGGATTTCCCTTTTTCGATCAAATCGGGCACTTTATCTCCCTCACCCAAAAGACTCTTTGCCCACACAATGCCGTCGGCGACATGACGCGCCGCCATAATCATGCCTAAAATGACCAACTCTTTAACGCCATTGGCGTTCGCACCCGGCGTATTAAAAACAACGATTCCCTTTTCGGAACATTTGTCGACCGGAATATTGTTGACACCGGCGCCGGCGCGGGCAATAGCTTTCACGCTGGCGGGCAGTGTCATATCTTTCATTTCCTTGCTTCTCACCATGATTCCGTCCGGATCTGGTATATCGGCGCGATACTCATATTTATCGGTAAAAATACTTAAACCTTTTTCCGAAATCTTGTTCAACAAATCAATCCGATACATAAAATACCTCCTGTTCCTTTCCCTGCATGTTTTATTAGAGAGTATTGCGATAAAATCGAATACTTACTTTTCCCGTATTTAACCCAAAACAAATCGTTCTATTGGCTTGAAATAAGAACTTTCGTTTTGCGTCAGGAAGTATAAAGTGACCCCTGGCACGTGTCAAGAAAATCTTGGAATTTCCGAACACGAAATATGCAGTAAAAACAGGCGCTTTCCTGACGTCAAGGGCGAAGGACAAAAAGAGGAAAGAAAAAAGACGCCAGCCGCGTTCTCTCGCTTTTTCCGGCAGGCTGTGCGCGAATTTAGCATACAGCCAGTGAATAAAGATTATTAAAGCAAAAAAGGCCTTTTTTTCATTCTTTTAGAACTCAAAAATTAGCAGATTAATGTGTTTGCCTTACTTTGTTTTAAGCACGGGAAAAACCAGTTTTCCGCCATGCTCCCCGATAATGGATACCAATGGCAGGCAAAGGAAAATAAGGGCTGGAATAAGCATTTCCCAGCCGGAAGGATTTTGCAGAATCGCCGGCTTTACAACAAGCGCTACGATAATAATGACATCAAAAATCAGCAGAAAAATGGAAAAAATCGACTTACGGATAATCAGGGGATTGGCTTTGCCTGAATAATTGACCAGCCAGGAAAGAATTCCCGTGCCGATGGCTGCCGGTAAAGATAAAGTTCCCAAAATATAAAGATAGAAAACAGCGTCAAGCAGCCCCTGGGCCGGGTTGACCAGATAGTACCAGCACAAAAAAACCGGCGCGATAATAAAAATCGCCATGGGAAAATGAACGACCATAGGATGCGGGTGCCGTTTGAAAAACGGGTAGGCATCCAGAAAATTTATCAGCCATAGAGAAAGAAACGGCGGTTTATCTTCCGCATCTTTTGCCAGCGTGCCCCTTATTTGTATTTTTTTCAGAACATCCATACCGTGCGGCGAGGCGGCAATGGCCTCCGTAAGATCAACTCCTGCCTGGTGCCTGTTCATATGTGTTCCGTTTTTCCACAGACGGTTTCCCGTGACATCATACACTTTTCCATCCACCGCCACCAAGGCCTGCCTTCCCTCCTGGCCATCGTGTTTAGCTAAACTTTCACGGTCAAATTCCATATTGTCCTCCTCTGTTTGTCATGTTTTGTTATTTTACTACATTAAAAATCGCACGTCCGCATTTTTTATCATCGCTTTTAAAAAACACCTCGACGGCAGCCGGAAGATAAAAAACTGTCAAAATAATCACGGCAAACATGGCAGGCTGATAGCTCTGATTATTTTTTATGCCCTGTATCAGAAAAGCAAATATCAAAAAAATCCCCGTCAGATTATGCACGCGGATAGTCAGCAGATTTGCCGGCGCCAAAGCAGCTGGTTTTCGGATATTTTTTTTCAGGATTGTCCATGCCTGCAAGGCCCAGGGCAAGGGCAGAAGAGCCAAATAAAGCCAAAAACTCGTCATCTTCAATAGCGGCAGAAAAAAAATAACTGCATATGCCGTGAACAAAGCCGCCGCATAGAGCCAGGCGGCTTTTTGTGCGCCGAGGAGCACGACAAGGTTGTTTTTCCCCGCCGCCGCGTCATCTTTCCTGTCCGGTATTTCATTAATAATAATCATCGCGAACATCATCAGTCCCAAAGGCGATAAAACCAATAAAGCTTCCCATGACAATGAAACGGCCTGCACCACATAAGCGCCCAGGCCGATGGTAAAACTGAAATTGATGAGTTGAGAAATTTCTCCCCAGCCCCGGTAGCCGTAACGGATGGGCGGCGCCGTGTAGTAATAAGAACTTGCTATTCCGAACAGGCCAAAGGCAAGCACCCACCAGGTCTGCGCCACGCACAAATACAAACCGATAACAATAGTCAGCAGATAGAAAGACGAGAAAACGCGGCGCATATCCGCGGGTCTGATTTTCCCAGAAGTAAGCATCCTGCTGCCGCCCGCGTAGGGATTTATTCTTTTTTTATCTTTTTGGTCCACGGCGGCTAGATAATCAAAATAATCGTCAGTCATATTCAGCGCGATATGGTTGATTGTGACGCCCAGCACAACTAAAAAGAAAAACCATTTATTCATCGTCCCGGTCTGTGTCCAGGCTAAAATACCGCCCAGAATAGCCGGCAGAAAACTGGAAGGAACAAAATGATAGCGGAAAGCCCGCCACCAGACCCGCGGCGCTATCATCCCCGTCATTGATTCCGGGCACTTATTATCCTTTGCCGCGTGCCTGGGCGGCTGTTTTTTTGTCTGCATTGTTTTTATGTTTACGGTTGCTTGTTAGCACGAATATATTTTTTATGCCAAAAGAGATTTACCGTTCAGGCGTTATGAATGACGTTCGTTAATCTATCTGTAATATAAACAGATACTGCGGCTAAATAATGTTTACGTTTGATTTTATTTATTTTTGGTTATGATAGATGAAAAGTATTTTCAATCGGCTGTAAAAAAGCGAAAAGTTGCACCTTAATGCAAGTGCAACTTCTCTGTTTTTCTGGTGGGCCGTGCGGGGATTGAACCCGCGGCCAACGGATTAAAAGTCCGCTGCTCTACCGCTGAGCTAACGGCCCACTGGTGCGGTTATTTTAGGACGTGCCCTATTAACAGCAAGTCAGGCGGGTGTCAAGGGCAAACTGAAGTAATTTCAACCCGAAAAAGGATCTTGCAGCAAGATTGTTTCCTCGCGGCCGGAACCCACGGAAACCAAGGCCATCTTTGCCTCGGCCAGCTCTTCCAGACGTTGCAGATATTTCTGCGCGTTGGGCGGAAGATCCTTCATCTTACGCGCCGGCAGTATATCCTCCTGCCATCCATCGAATTCTTCATATACGGGCCGGCACCGGGCAAGAACGCTCAGATCAGCCGGCACTGAATCAGTAAATTCCGCGCCGTCTGTTTTATAACCGACACATATTTTAATTTTTTTCAGGCCGGTCAATACATCCAGCTTGGTAATCGCCAGCGCACTGATTCCGGAAACGCGCACCGCCTGTCTTACCAGCACCATATCCAGCCAGCCGCAGCGGCGCTTTCTGCCGGTGGTCGCGCCGAATTCCTGTCCGACTTTCTGCATATGCTCCCCGATTTCGTCATTCAGTTCCGTAGGAAACGGCCCTTCACCCACGCGGGTAGTGTATGCCTTGCAGATACCCACCACTTTATTTACGGCGCTCGCTCCCACGCCACTGCCGCAAGAGGCGTTGCCCGCCGTGGTATTGGAAGAAGTGACGTAAGGATACGTTCCATAATCAACGTCAAGCTGGGAGCCCTGCGCCCCTTCAAAAAGGATTTTCTTTCCCGCGCGGTTCGCTTTATCTAAAACCAATGAAGTATCGGCAACGTACGGCTTGAGCTTTTTGGCAAAATTGAGATATTGCAGCGCAATTTCTTTTTCGTCGAGAGGCTTCTGCCCAAATAATCCTTTAAGTAAAAAGTTTTTTTCTTCCAAGGCGCGAAGCAGCTTCTCCCAGAAAATTTCCTCATTATAAAGATCAATCACGCGAATGCCGGTGCGCGCGACTTTATCTTCATAAGCCGGGCCAATGCCGCGGCCGGTGGTGCCGATTTTCTTACCGGAGGCGTGCGCCTCGCGCGCCAAATCAATGCTGCGATGATAAGGCATAATCAGGTGGGCTCTTTCGCTGACAAACAGTTTGGTCCCCGCCGGAAAAAGAGAGCCCTTGTTCAGTTCATCAATTTCCTTGAGCAAAACTTCCGGATCAACGACAACGCCGTTGCCAATAATACAGATTTTATTATCATGCAGAATACCCGAAGGAATGAGATGCAGGATCGTTTTTCTGCCGCCAACCACCAGAGTGTGCCCGGCGTTGTTTCCACCGTGAAAACGCGCGATCACATCCGCTTTTTCGGCGTAAAGATCGACGACTTTACCCTTGCCCTCATCTCCCCACTGAGTGCCGACAACCGCAACATTAGCCATGCGTATATTCTTTCCTGTATTTTAATAGAAACGGGAATTACGCCCGGTAATTCCCGTAATTTTGCCTTGCATTTCCCCCGAATTAAAGGGCCTTGACCTTTTCGTTAAAGACTTTTTCCAGTTCCGCCAGCGCCGTCTTCAGATCCGACTCTTCGATGGTCGGGCCGCACCAGAAACGATAACCGGCGGGCGCGTCCTTATAGGAATTGATATCGTGCGCGATATTTTTCTTGCTGAGTTCGGAAGCGATGCTTTTAAGAAACTTGCTTTTCGTGTCTGCGTCGAGCGACGCAACTTTCGGATGCGTCACCGAAAGACAAACGGAGGTGTTGGAACGCACTTTCGGATCATCAGCCAAAAATTCAATCCAGTCGGTTTTGGCTACCCACTCTTCAACAACTTTCAAATTGGCGCGGCTTCTTTTGAACAAACCATCAAGGCCGATTTTGGCAGCCCAATCCAGCGCGTCCAGATAATCTTCCACGCACAGCATCGAAGGCGTGTTGATGACGTCGCCGTCAAATATGGCCTTATTGATCTTGTCGCCTTTTTTCAGGCGAAAAATTTTGGGCATCGGCCAGGGCGGCGTGTAGGACTCCAAACGGGCGACGGCTTTCGGGCTCATGATCATCATGCCATGCGCCGCTTCGCCGCCCAGACATTTCTGCCAGGAAAAGGTAAGGACGTCAATTTTGCTCCAGTCAATTTCGTTGGCAAACGCGTAACTTGTCGCGTCGCACAAAGACAGGCCCTCGCGGTCGGCGGGAATCCAGTTCCAATCAGGGATGCGCACACCGCTAGTGGTACCGTTGGCCACAAAAACAACATCCGTTTTCCAGTCCACTTTCGTCAGATCGGGAATTTTCCCGTAATCGGCTTTGAGGATGGCAGGATTGAGCTTAAGCTGTTTATTCACATCTGTTGCCCATCCTTCGGAAAAACTTTCCCAAACCAAAACGGTAACCGGCCTGGGACCCAGAAGCGACCACATGGCGCACTCAAAAGCGCCGGTGTCCGAGGCAGGCAGAATGCCGACAAGATAATCTGAAGGGATTTTCAAAATTTTTCTTGTTTCATTAATGGCTTTAACCAGCCTTTCCTTGCCCAGCGCGGAACGGTGCGAACGTCCCACGGGCGCGTCCTTTAAAACATCCAACTGCCATTGCGGCCTCTTGCTACAGGGACCTGAACTGAAATTTGGGTTTTGCATACTCCACATCCTTAAAAATAAATTTCAAAAGCGCTTATTCATATCAGTATTGAATTTTTTACTCAAGAAAATTCAAAATGACCCCTGGCCTTTATTTTTCTTAAATAAAATCATCATATTGACCTTCCCCCCGGAAACTAATCCATTTTCAAGTTGAGTCCTTCCTGATAAAAGAAGAAAGGGAGGAACATGTAATGAAAGGGAAGCGATTTACACCGGAGCAAATTATCAAAATCGTCAAAGAATCAGAAATAGGCGTCAAAAACATCGATATTTGCCGAAAATACGGGATATCGGAGCAGACATTTTATAACTGGAAGAACAAGTACGGCGGCATGGACGTGAACGACGCCATGCGCCTGA
>Ga0209407_1000609_pt1 | contig 44494 bp, 44 predicted proteins | sample AD_JPNHG3_MetaG_FD_184410 | JGI IMG/M metagenome (GOLD analysis project Ga0209407, IMG submission 184410) | Active sludge microbial communities of municipal wastewater-treating anaerobic digesters from Japan - AD_JPNHG3_MetaG (SPAdes) (version 2) | ecosystem: Engineered > Bioreactor > Anaerobic...
CCGGTGAGAACATCTTACTGTGTCTGCTTGCGACAACAGCCGCTTGTTCAGATATTTTCAGGTCTGAAAATGACCTTTGGATAAGGTTGCTTTTGATGACATACATCTCTGCCTCGTCCTCGGTCAAACCCGTCTTGACGATAGCTGGCACGGTGGGCAGTCCTGCGAGTTTTGAAGCGTTCCAGCGGTTGTGACCGATCAGGATCTCATAACCGCCCTCGATAGGCTGTACGATGATCGGAGACAACACACCATTTTCCTTGATGCTGGCGACCATATCCTCAAGGCGTTCGCCCGAATACAGCTCAAACTTGTGGTTGTGGTAGGGGTGAAGCTGATCGCACGGTATCTGCTGAATAGCGGTCTGCGGTGCGGAGAGCATTGTTCCCAGGTCAAACTGCGGTGTATTCATCGTTTCATCTTCCTTTCCATGTCCGCAAGCTGTTTGCGAAGCTCACGGTTGTCAATATCAAGCTCCATGATTCGCTTTTTCAGCTTCTTGATCGAAACATCGGCACGGACGATCATATCCGCAAACCGCAGGAGCGTGTATTTATATCTGCGCTGATTGTAGTGAAATTCGTAGCAGAGCTTTCCTGAGAGCCTGTCACGGCTCTCGGAAAGGCTTGCAAGCACTTCCTTTGAAGTCTCTGCGATGATCTTGCTGCGGTCGGTGCTGAAATACTCGTTCAGCTCACCATCGCCGTGGGGAGTGAAAAGCCACGGCATTTTGTCGGTGTCAAAGGGCTTCATGACTCGTCCTCCTCGTCATCATCTTCATCGGTGCAGTAGTCAAGCCCGTTCTGGAGCTGAATGTAGATGCCGGAGTAGCGGTCATGCTCTGCGCCGTCGCTGTTCATCATCGCTTCAAGGAAATAAGCCTGTGCTTCTTCACGGTCGTCCCACACCTTGACTTCGCCGTAGCATTTGGTAGTGACCTTGCGGTTGGGGTTCATTGCGAGTTCGGGGATATTTAACATCTTGAAAGCACCTCCTGAGCCAATTCATCATATTCCTGACCTAACTTGTGACCTGTGAGACAAAGCGGTGTGCCGTTCTCGGAGCTTTTCGCCGCTTCAATGGACTTGCTGATGCTTGTCCTGAACAGCATTTCGCCGTACTTCTCGTTGAGTGTTTCGATCGCCGTTCTGCTGACCTTTGTGCGGTCAACCATAGTCGGCAGCACTCCGATGAGGTTCAGCTTCGGGTTGGTGTTCGCTTTGACAAGCTGTGTAAGTGCTTCGAGGGACTGCAAGCCGTCCATACTGAACTTCTGTGTCTGCACGGGTATCAGCACTCTGTCCGCAGCGGTGAGAGCATTGATAAGGAGCGTTCCGAGGGACGGCAGGCAGTCGATCAGCACGAAGTCATACGCTCCGATCACATCTTCCGTGAGTATCCTGCGGAGAATATGCTCCTTTGAGATCATCGTGACCATGAGCGTTTCCGCATTGGCGAGGTTAATGTCGGCGGGAATGTAGTCCACTCCTGCGGCTTCGCTGTGGCGGATAGCTTTCTGAGCTGTCTCGGCGGTCACGGGAGTTCCTGCGTAGAATGACATGATAAGCTGTGTCATGGTCGGGTTGCCGTCCGGCTCGTATTTCAGGTACTCGGAGAGATTTGCCTGCGGATCGAAGTCGATGAGAAGCACCTTCTTATCGTGTTTCAGGGCAAGGCAAGCTCCGAGATTATAGGCTGTGGTCGATTTGCCGACTCCGCCTTTCTGATTGCTGATTGCGATGATAGTCGTTTCCATTTTCTTATCCTCCTGTGATTTTGGCTCAGAACAGCGGATCGTCCTCTGTTCCTGCGTATGAGTTGCCGTTATCGGTCGGTGTGGTGTTCTCCTGCTTCTTCTTACCGCCTGAGAAGTGGATCTCCTCGACCTTGACCTCGATAGCCGAACGCTTCTGACCGTCCTTTTCATAGCGGTTGATGTGGACTGCACCGACAAGCGTTACCATATCGCCCTTGCCGAACCAATCGACTACCACATCAGCGTTGCGATTCCATGCGGTGCAGTCGAAGAAGTCTGTCTGTGCCTTCTCCTCGCCCTTACGCTTCGGGCGTTCGCAGGCAATGGTGAACTTGCAGAGGCGGTTATCGCCAACGGTCTTGATTTCGGGATCGGCAGTCAGTCTGCCGGCTACCATGAACTTGTTTAACATAGGATTTACCTTCCTTTCGTGGTCTGTGGTGTTTCGTGTTCCTGTTGTGCTTTTATTATACTATGCAATATCCCTATTGTCAAGTATAATTTTCAGAAGTTTTTGAATTTCGGCAATGCGCAGCAAATTATCTGATTTCCCCAGTGCAGCTTCACTATATTTTCGATTATACTTGACATATCCCCACTAATGTGATAGAATAGCTGTAATAACCGATCAAGGGGTGATCTGATGTATAAGCACACTTGCCAGATCTGCGGAATGGAGTTTGAGTCTCCGTCAAGCAGAGCGAAATACTGCATCTACTGCCGTGACAAGGCTCAGGTCATGCGGAACAGGGCATACAAGGAGAAGAAGCAAGCCGGAGAAGCTGTTGCGATCGGCAGCGAACAGGTCTGCTCTATCTGTGGAAAGCCTTATAAGGTGACGGCTGGCTCTCAGAAGTATTGTAAGGAATGCCAGCAGAAGCAGGCTCGTTCCAAGAAAATATCCTCAAACGCTCAGTATGCCAAAGCGAATTACAAAACGCTGAAGCTGTATGTGTCCGCCGAGGAGCGTGATGCGATCAAGGCTTATGCGGAATCGCTCGGTATGAGCGTGAATAAGCTATTACTCACGGCGTTGGAGACTTTCAAAGAGTTGCAAAAGGAGAAGAAGCAAAATGAATCTGATTAAAAAACGAGTATCTTATAAATCGTCAAAAGATGGTAGTATCGAATATGGAGATTTATACAAGGCTATTCCTCAAGAACTGTATAATAGCTCTATTTTGGATTGTGTTATAGTTCGGTGCAATGAGTGCAATGAAATCGTAACTTATTGCAAAGAAATATATGACTTTCGCTTGAATGAAAAAAAGGGTTACTGCTTTTGCCCAGAATGTGCTAAGATTCTATTTAACATTTAATCACTCTAAATCCCCATTCTTTTTACGCTTGCGATCTTGCTGCTGCTCGCTGCGTTCCTGACGGAGAAATTCCTCAATGGTACGCTGTGCGTCGGCAAGGTCACGCGCCCGTTTATCTTCCTCACGAAACTGCATATCTTTCTGTGAACGCCCTTGCATAAGGGCGTTTATTTTTTGCTCCAAGCTCTCCACGGTCGGGATATGACCGGACGGGTAAAGCTCCAACACCTGAGCGCGGACTTTCCCGTATTCGTTCAGGTCATAGCTGTGGTCTTTGCGGTACTTCTTCGCAGCCAGACCGCTGAGAGTTTTCAGCTCCTCGGCGCACCTTTTGAACTTGCGGTACTGCCGCAGGACTTTCAGCTTGAATTTGAGATCGTCTATCTCCGTGTTCATGGTGTTCAGCTCGGAGAGAAGTGTTCGGCTGTGAGCATAGGTAGAGATAGCTTCACTGCGAAGATTTTCAGGCTCGATACCATACTCAGCGATCACATTCTTAGCAATACTGGCGAGCTTCATATTGCCACGGTCGATAGCGTCCTGAATAAACTTGTTCAGGGGCTTCTTCGTGATAACTCTGATCTTTGACCTCGGCACATAGATCATAACGCCCTTGTTCTGCTCAATACGCTGCCTGATCTGCTTTGTCTCGTAGAACCAGCCGAGTGTTCGGGCGCGTGTAAACTTGGCTCTCGGATTGCGTTCCTTCTGCTCGGCAAGCATAAATTTCAGGTCGATCTTGTGGTCGGGATTATACTCGACAAACACACCGAAATCGGCGCACTTCCTGAGAAAATCATCGAAGTCCTCGCTGACCTTGATGACCTGATCTATCGTGTATTTCAGCTTTGCCTTCCACGATAATCCCTGACGGTTCATATCCCATTCCCAATGGCTCTTGCCTTTACCCATTTCGGGGTGTTCGACTACGGAGAGATGATGCCGCCGGCATACCTCGTCTGCAAGGGTACGGAGCTTGTTGTATGACCTGTCTTTCTCTGTAAATCTGCGGTTCTCCAATGTCTCAAAAGTAAGCCCATTGATGAGGTTCGTATTATTGAAGATACAATGCAGATGAACATGACCTTTATCGGTATGGACTGCGAGATAGTATTGGTACTGATCTTTAAGGTATTTTTCGCACATTTCCTTGCCGATCTCCATAGCTCTTTCGGGAGTAACCTCCCCAGGCTTGAACGACATAATGAAGTGCTGGGCAATGACGGTGCTTCTGCCTGTACCTGTTGCTGTGACTTCAGCAAATTCTTTGGCAGCCTTGCTGGGTTCACGACTGCACATAAAGGTGCTGATCAGTCTGCCGTTGTCGGTCTTGGCAGCGGCAGCAATGTAGGCTATTGCTGAACCGACCGTAGCTGTGATTGGAAATATCTTAGTTGTTGCCATATCTTCTCAACTCCGTCCTTGATATTATCCATATCCTCACGGTAAACCTTGTCGGTACTGTTCACACGAACCGCTATCTGATTCACATTGTTGGAAATACTGCGGACAAGCCGTAACAATTCCTGCATATCCTCGGTGCTGAATTTCACGATAAGTGTATCAAAGAATGCGATACGCATAAACTCACTTTTAGACTTATAACCGCTGAGCCTGAACTTCTGCTCAAGGAAGTCGTATTCTTCCTGTGTCAACCGTACCTGAACGCTCCGTGTTCTCTTTATTTTATCTTTCATTCTCTCTCCTTTCTTTTCAGGGTTTTAGGGGCGGAAGCCCTCTGACAAGCATCTGCATTGAAAGTCACTCAAATCTCAATTTGTAGTGCATCAATGCCGTGCTTGCTAATTTTGAAACCGCCCTGATCGGGCGTTTTTCAAATTGAACCTGCGGCTCTCGGATTTTTCCTGCTTTGCTCAGGAATTGGAGCTGTGCGACTGAGCAAACATACCCCTTCACCTTACTACCGACATTTTCGGATTTTTGGGAAAGAAAAATCGAAATGTTCACAAAAAGTTTACAATTGACTATACTATAAAAATAGGGAGAACTATCCTGCATCCCAATAACTACTTTCCCTCAAAGCTTGACACTCAAAGATATACCGTGATATAATGAGGAAAAGGGGCTGAGATTTATGGCAGGTATGCGGTTCACGATCAGGTCTGAGGCTGACCTAATAAAAGCGATAAACAAGTACGGGTTTCTGCCGTTCTTCCGAAACAGTATCGAGGGCTTTTCCATAGAGGAGCATATAGCTCCTGAGCATTGGTATTATTCCGACAGCGCACAGTGGGATGCTTGGGACTGGAAAGGTCCGGTCATACAGAAAACAGGCTGTGCCTATGGAAAGTTTTTTGAACACAAGGCGGTATACATCAGCCGTGATTGGTTTCCGGACTTTGCAAACTATCGTCGTGACGGTTATGATTTCGATGCAAGGTATGATGAAGGGCTTGCAAAACATACTGACAAGGTGCTGTATGATCTGCTTGACAGTCATGCTCCCGTTATATCCAAAGAACTCAAACAGCTCGGAGATTACCGCAAGGGCGGCAATAAAGGTTTTGATACCTCTATCACAAGATTGCAGGAGCAATGCTATGTGATCACAAGCAACTTCATATACATGACCGACAAGCACGGGCAACACTACGGTTGGGGCGTAGCTGAATACTCAACTCCCGAAAAATTTATGGGAGCCGCCTTTACCGATAAAGTCTATCAGCGAGAGCCGGAAGAATCCTATCAGCTTATCTTTGAACATCTGCGGAAGGTTCTGCCCCATGCAAGTGATGAACAGATAAAGAAGATATTGAAATAGAAAAAGAGCTGCACAGCTTTTGTGCAGCCCGATGAATAAACCTCCTGATTCTTGACACTCAAACTCCATTGTAGTATAATAGAGCAAGTGTGTGAAATCAGTAGGAGGTTATTACTATGATGGATTCAATTACAGTCGGTGCTAAGATCAAGATGACAGATACAGTCACCAGCGATTATCCTGTCGGCTCGACGGCGACGATTATTTACATAGACGAGATGGACAATGTTTTTATAGAATGGACAGATGGCAAGCTGTCCAAGTTCTCAGATAAACAGCTATTGAATGGCTTTGAGAAAACAGGTGCATAAAAGGTAGGCAGTCGGCAGCGATGTCGGCTGTTTTTCTTTTCCTGCCGATTGACCTTTTTCCGGCGGTATGGTATAATTATCCTAAGAGCTGATGCAAAAGGAGTGATGTATCATGGCAGTCTATATCGTATTCGACGTTGAAACGCCCAATCACGCAAATGACCGTATGAGTGCGATAGGCATTACTGCGGTCAGGGATAACAAGATTGCGGCAAATTACTTTTCGCTCGTTGATCCCGAAACACACTTCGATTATTTCAATACGCAGCTCACGGGCATAGATGCTGAGAAAGTCAAGGGCGCTCCGAATTTCGCAGAGCTTTGGAAGAAGATAGAGCCGATCATGAGCAAGGGTATCCTTGTTGCCCATAATGCTGTATTTGATATGAGCGTCCTCCGTGCGTGTCTGCGGAGTTACGGTATCAAATGGAAACCGTCTGCGGAATACCTGTGTACGGTCCAGATCGGCAGGCGTGTTCTTCCTGATATGAAGCATAACCTCAATGTAATGTGCGATCACTACGGTATCGCCCTGAATCATCATCAGGCGGACAGCGATGCCCGTGCCTGTGCGGAGATACTGCTGAAGTATATGGAAAGCGGCGTAGATGTCAATAAGTATGTAAAAAAATACTCCCTTACACCATAAAGCTGTGGTAATATATGTGCTTCCGAAGGACGGCTATGCCGTCCTTTTTCAGTTATCTCCAAGGTTTATGATGTGTTTCCCTTGCTTTTCAGCATACTGCATCGTCTTGTAAGCTCCGCCGCTGTTACGCTGAATACAGCAGACTATAAGATCTGATCGGTCTACAAGATTTCTGTTCCTGATCTGAATAGCTGACTTCGGGTGAGCATTTGCGGACTCCGCACATATCTCGACTTCATCATAGTAGCCGAGATATTCCTGTTCATTGTCACGGTATTCTGCTTTCATATATGGCAGAACCAGCGTAAAATGAGTATTACCATATCCGTACTGACGGACAGCTCTTTTAATGGCAGCAGAAGCAAGAAGGTCAAATTCTCCGTCCCTTCCTATGAGAAAGTCGATATACTCCTTCTGCCTGATAAGGTCGTACAAGAGTTTATCAAGAGCGTTCTCTATTTCTGATACTCGCTCGATGCTTCGATGCCCGAAAAAACTAACGGTGTAGATACTCAGCATATCGCTCATACTCCTTTGAAAACAGTATATACTAAGTATAACATGGTATCAATGTGGTGTCAATGTGACTGCATACAAAAGAAAGCTAAAGTGGTATGATAATAGTGAAAGTGAGGTATCGCTATGGCTATTATAAAAACATCGTTTACGCTTCGACTGGCTCTGATTGACCACGCAAAGATTAAGAAGATCGCTGAATCGCAGAATCGCTCCATTAACAACATGATTGAAACGCTTGTGAAGGATGCAATAAAGGAATATGAAAAGGAAAATGGAGAGATCAAACTTACTGATGAAGATATTATCGGTGAATGAGCGCTCCTTCCATTATGACAGACTTTGATCCCAATGGGTTCAAAGTAACCATTTGACGAGAGAGCTGTTGGGGAACGGCTCTTTTCTTATAATTACTGATTATATCCGGTTATCCGGTGTAATATATATCAGACAAGCATACAAACTCGGCTTTTGTTTGTTCCTATGCAGTACCATACAGAACAGATCGGATATTTCGATTAAAATGGAGGTGATAGCTGTGTACCGGACAATAACAATAGATGATAGTCTGCAATGATTGCCTTGCGGATTTCTTCTTTGCTGTAACAAATGCTGAGATTGTATGCCCATTGCATACAGCTTAAAGGCGGTCTGAGCAGATCAGACCGTTTTTTCTATGCCTGTTTGTGATAGAATGATGAAACTTCGCCTTGTAAGATGAAAAGTAGGTGAAATCGTTCCCGTTTGGAATATTATCAAAAAGGATAAAAAAGCCTTAATAAATCTATGCTTTTATCATCTTGCGGTTTATGGGAGGAGTGTAGGTCGGCTATCAGAAAACGGCGAAATACGGTGCTTTTGAATATGTGACCGTTCCCATTCGGGAACGCCTGACTACTGGCTTTTTCGCAGCTTATGGTTTATAATGATAGGGTACGCAGTCCATCATAGGACTAATTCTCTATACGGTGAACCTAAATGCGCGATAGGGTTACTCGATCACTGTATGGACAACTGAATAATGAGCGATCAAATGAACGAGTAATGTTTGATTGTCGGACGGATTATACCGAATGGCAGGATAACTATGTTCATTTGAGTATCTCCGTCCGACGGAAAGGACGGAGATTTCTTATGAGTAGTAATATTCTGATTCCTCGTATCGCTTTATTCAGCGAAATTGAAGAACCTCTCGATTATAAGGTGTTCGTGTATGGTACGAAAAACTCCCTTATGATCGACGCAGACACCTTTGGTGATGCACTTGCCCGTTACCTGAAAGAGTACAACATCAGCTATGATATGTTTGCCCGAATGACAGGCATCGGAAAAGGCTCTATTTCTCGTTATCTGAAAAATACCCGTCAGATCGGGCAGAAATACCTCTGTGCCGTATGTATCGCACTCAGGCTTCACCCTCTCCGGCGCGAGTATTTGTTTTCCAAGTCTGACAATGTTATTCCGGGTACTTATGGTTACAACGGTCTGGCAGCTCATATCATCAGAAACTATCTTGACGGCTGTGCATTCAGTGAAAAGTACACGCTTGAAGCTTGTAATAAGCGCCTGATTGAAATCAAGGCAAAGCCTCTTACAAAGCTGACCTCTATTACGGAGGGCAGCAAGTAATGGCGAGATTCATCTATATGCACCTCGGTGATGATATTCCAAAGAGAATAGAAAAGGAATACAACAAGATGCTCCGCAGGGAGAAGTACCTCGAAGAACGTGATGCGGAGTTCATGGCGCAGTCAACCGACTATGACAGAGTTCTTGAAGCGATACCCGATCCTGCAAGTCTCCCCATAAATTTGCTTGCTGAGGAGAACAGGAGAAGAAAAGACGCACGGCTTGACTATCTGCCCATCGCTTTGGAGAAACTGCGTCTCGATTTTCCGGAGGGATATAATGTGATCATCGACTATTTCTACTGCACAGAAAAGGTCACATTAACGGAACTCGCCACCAGATACGGTACTACGATAGATATTGTCAGATACAAAATCACAATTGCAAAAAAGAAACTCAAAGAGTATATCATCTTGCACGAAAATAACGGCTAAGAAATGTGCATAATGCCGATTTTTCTTTTTTGAAGAAAGAAATTTGCGAAAATCTTTCCCAAAAACGCAAATTTATCGGTAGTAAGGTGAAGGGGTTCGGCGGAGCAGACACCGAATGCCCCTCAAGTTCCTCCTTTCTTTTCATTGGAAAGGGTTATGTAGAGCTGAGAGGACGGCGCAGCTTCTTTGTCCATTTTCAGGCTGTGCCGTTCCCAAAGGCTCACATTCTTCTATCTCTATCTATGGTAAGCATAATATAGACTCCTTTCACTAAGACAGCAGAGATGCTGTCGGGAGAGCCTGAGCTACAGCTTGGGTTCTGCCAAAAACATCTCTGAATATGCTTGTTCCATTTCTCCTATTTTCAATTAGACAGCAATGCTGTCGCTCCTGCGACGGGGACGGATTCCGTTCCCGTCAATTGCAGGAGTTCTTTTACAGACACAAAAACACCGACAAGAAAGAGAGAGGGTGTTCTAATATGAATGAGATTTCAATCGCTGTGAGATACAACAACGATATGCGTACCGTCAGCGGACGGGAGCTTCATAAAGTTCTGAATGTCAGGACGCAGTATTCAATGTGGTTCGACAGAATGCGTGAATACGGATTTATCGAAAATACGGACTTTTTCACGGTAACCAAAAATGTGTACCGTGAAGATGGCAGACCAATGCCGCAGAAACAGATTGACCATAACCTGACCATTGATATGGCAAAGGAGCTGTGTATGATACAGCGTACCGAGATCGGTAATCGCTGCCGCAAATACTTCCTGAACCTTGAAAGACAATGGAACAGTCCCGATGCTGTTATGGCGAGGGCGTTACAAATTGCAGACCAGAAACTGGAGCTTGCAAATCAGCAGAATAATAATCTGATTGAAACAACCGCTGTTCAGGCGAAACAGATAGAAGTCATGAAGCCGAAAGCCGACTATTGCGATATGGTACTGCACTCCGAAGGGCTTATGCCCATAAGTACCATTGCGAAGGACTACGGCAAGTCGGCAATATGGCTGAACAAGTGGCTTCACGAACACGGTATCCAGTATAAGCAGGGACAGGTATGGCTTCCGTATCAGAAATATGCAGACAGAGGATATATGAAATCAAAGACACACACTGTTTATGATAAGAATGGTGATCTTACTGCCAAAGTCCATTCATATTGGACGCAGCAGGGCCGTATATTCATCTATCATCAGTTAAAGAAAGAGGGCATCCTGTCCCTGATCGAGCAGGACGATAGCTGAAATGCTGTCGGGAGTATCCGAAATTCGGGTACTGCCTACGGTGCTTCGCACACACCTCCTTGTTTTATTCGGCGGCTGATGTGCCGTCGGGAGCTACTACTCCTCGGAGTAGGGGCTGCCAACAGTACATCAATCTTTGGACATAAAAATAACCGACAGACGATGTATTACAGTATCTTGAAAACTGAATATGAAACATCAACGCTATTATGTTTTCTTTTTCTCCTGAGAGGAGGATCATCTATGGCGATAAGTGCAGATAAGAAGGATATAACCAACAAACTGCGTAAATATCCACCAGTTCTGACTGTAAAGGAAGTATGTGAGATTTTGAAGTTCAGGCCTACCAAAGTATATGGTATGATAAGCAACGGAGAGATAAAGCGCATAGATCATATCGGTCGGCATATCAGGATATTAAAAGCAGATTTGATCGACTTCTTAATTGCGCACAAAAACAACGGTTAAAATCCGGTCACAGCGCCGAAAACAGAGAATTGCGGTCACATAGTCTTGCATTATATTTGGTTCTGCGCTATAATGATAGAGTCAACAGCAGACTTCTACCGCTTTCAAATCGAAGGAGGATCATTATAATGAAAGCAAGTCTGCCTTATAAGTATATCACTTCCGTGAAGAACGGAAAACAGTATGTTGTTTTTGACTACAAGGACAGCGCAGGAAAGCGTAAGCGTAAATGGGTGAACACGGAACTTCCTGAGAAATGCACAAAGAAGGCTCTGAAAGAAGCGGTCGATCAGATCGTGGCAGAGTTTGACGAGCAGTTCAGAACGGGAACGATCGGTAAGACAAAAGCGAAATCTGCGGTGGATGTGCCGTATGCAGTTATGACGGAATCTGCTCCCGAAGCAAAGATGAAGCTGAGTGCCTATATCGACGAGTGGCTTACAGCAGTCAGACCGAACCTTGCCCGTACTACATTCAATTCGTACAAGAATTCCAACAAGCGTTTTGTAGAGTACCTCGATGAGCATTATCCCGATTTGACTCTTGGCACACTGAGATATACTCACGTTCAGGAGTTCCTCAATCACAAGCTCGATGAGGGGCGCAAGGGTAGCTGTGCAAAGCAGTATTATCTTGCAATTCACTCTGCTTTGGCGTATGCTGTTAAAATGGAATATATCCCGATACACCCTATGGACAAACTTGTCGTGCCGAGAGCAGATCGTTATGAAGCTACCTTTTATAATAAGGACGAGCTGAATACACTGTTCGAGACATTCAAAAATGATAAACTTGAGCTGATCGTGCATATCGCAGCCTACTACGGTCTGCGTAGAAGCGAGGTGCTTGGTCTGCGGTGGGACGCTATCGACTTCACCAATAAGACGATCACCATTCAGCGTAAGGTTATCAGTGACTATGACGAGGACGGTCACAGAAAGCTCTATGTGGAGAACAGGCTGAAAACCAATTCCACAAGAAGAACGCTCCCTCTGATACCGCACATCGAAAAGATGCTGTTGGATAAGAAGGAGCTTGAAGCTCACTTCAAGAAGATCAGCGGTAAATCATTCGATAAGGAGTTTGAAGGCTTCATCTGCCGTGACAACTTCGGAAAGTTAATCTCACCTGAGTATGTGACAACCCGTTTTCACTATGTCATTACCAAAGCTGGACTCCGTCATCTGCGTTTCCATGATTTGCGACATTCATGTGCGAGCTTATTGCTTGCGAATGATGTTCCGATGAAAGCAATCCAGGAATGGCTCGGACATAGCAACTATACAATTACGGCGAATCTTTATAGTCATTTGGAGTATAACGCTAAAGTCATTTCTGCGGAGACTATTGCAAGGGTGCTTGGCGGTGAAGCTGAAACAGAAGAACAGAAAAAAGTCACTGCTGAAACTGTTGAACCTGCACCTGAGAAGAAACCGGCACGAAAGAAATCGGCAGCAAAAAAGACTGCGGACAAGAAATCCGCAAGCGTAAGGTCTACATCAAAAACAGCAGAAAAGCCTTCACCTAAAAAGTCAGGTGGTAGAAAAAAGAAAAGCGAAACACCCAAAGCTACGGGTGAATCACAAGTGTCAACATTATAAAATATAATATCGAAAAATGGATAGCGAGAAAAAGAGAACGAAAAAGAGCGATTTTGGTAGAAAAGTTGGTAGAAAAAAAGTGAGTTTCGACAATATATTCATCTACCACGAAAGCTGGTAAAGCCCATCAATACGCTGTTTGAGGGAAGAAAATATGGATTTGTTCATATAATCTCATTGACTAAATCAGCACTATATGCTATACTGTTTAGTGGCAAAAAAACAGGGCGTTACAGAGGCAAAAACTCAAAAGATCGGTTTTGCCGGACACGCTTACAGAATGGAGTGATTTAATGCAGGCTGTTATACTTGCTGCCGGTATGGGAAAAAGACTGAAAGGACTTACTCGCAGCAATACAAAATGTATGGTGAAGGTCAACGGTGTTTCCCTCATCGACAGAATGCTTCACCAGCTTGAAAAGAAATCCCTTTCAAGGATAGTTATAGTTGTCGGTTATATGGCGGAGGAACTAATAAGCTACATCTCAACCCTCGGCATAAAGACTCCGATAGAATATATCGAGAACCCAGTCTACTACAAGACGAACAATATATACTCCCTCGCACTGGCAAAGAAACACCTTTGCAGCGATGATACACTTCTCTTTGAATCAGACCTGATATTCGAGGATGAGGTAATAGATCTTCTGCTGGAGGATCCGAGGGATACACTCGCCCTCGTTGACAAGTACGAGAGCTGGATGGACGGCACCTGCGTTAAGCTCGACGAGGACGATAATATCGAAGCCTTCGTGACAAAGGACAGGTTCCGCTTCAATAAGATCAGAAGTTACTACAAGACGGTGAATATCTACAAATTCAGCCGTCATTTTTCTGAGACGCACTATGTTCCCTTCCTTGAAGCCTACTGTGCTGCCCTCGGAAACAACCAGTACTATGAACAGGTCCTCAAAGTCATCACTATGCTCGATGATCCTGTCATCAAGGCAAAACGCCTGAACGGACAGCTCTGGTACGAGATAGACGATATACAGGACCTTGATATCGCCGCATCAATGTTCGCTCCCGACGAGGATACAAGAGTCAGCCTTGTAACTTCAAGATACGGCGGCTACTGGAGATACCCCCAGCTCCTCGACTTCTGTTATCTGGTGAATCCCTATTTCCCACCGCAGAAGCTCATCGATGAGATAAAGGCAAGCTTCGAGACTCTCCTCACACAGTACCCATCGGGCATGGGCGTAAACTCACTTCTTGCGGCAAAGAACTTCGGCGTTGCTCAGGAGAATATCATCGTGGGCAACGGTGCAGCGGAACTGATAAAGTCCCTTATGGAGAACATAAGCGGCAGGACGGGCTTTGTGCGTCCGACATTTGAGGAATACCCGAACAGATACAGCAAAGAGGATTCGGTCTCGTTCTTCCCCGATGATCCCGACCTCTCATATACTGCCGATGACCTTATGTCCTTCTTTGATGATAAAGATATACGAACACTTGTTGTCGTAAATCCCGATAACCCCTCAGGCAGCTACATACCGAAAAAGGATATGCTCAGGCTCGTGAAATGGAGCGCTGAACGTGATATCCGTCTTGTTATCGACGAATCCTTCGTTGACTTTGCAGATGAGGAAAATGCTACTCTCATCGATCAGGATATACTCAGTGAAAACAGGCATCTTTATGTGATGAAGAGCATCTCAAAATCCTACGGAGTTCCCGGACTTCGACTTGGTATACTCGCTTCGGGAGATACCGAAACAATATCTGCTATGAAGAAGGATGTTGCTATCTGGAACATCAACTCCTTCGCTGAATTCTACATGCAGATAGCAGAGAAATACAACAGTGACTATACAGAAGCTCTCCGACTCTTCCGTGAGGAGCGCAGACGCTTTGCCGCTGCACTCAGAGAGACAGGAGTACTGCGTATTATCGACTCGCAGGCAAACTACTTCATGGCGGAGATAACAAACGGCATGACTGCTCATCAGCTGACCAAATACCTTCTTCTGAAGCACTCAATACTTATCAAAGACCTTTCAAAGAAAATGAAAAACGGTCAGTATATACGCATAGCCGTCCGCGATCAGGAGGATAACGACAGGCTGATATCCGCACTCAGAGTCCTGACGGAGGAAGAATGATATGGTGATAACGATAATAGGCGGCGGAAATATCGGAACACAGTTCGCCGTACACTGCGCCGCAAAAGGTCATAATGTAAGGATACTGACCTCCGCACCCGAGGTATTTGAAAAGCGCCTCATCGCAGTAGATGAGAACGGAAATGTCACTCTTTCAGGAAGTATAGACTTCGCATCAGCCAATCCCGAAAAGACTCTTTCCGACGCTGATGCCGTGTTCGTGACCTTCCCCTCAAACCTTATGAAAAAAGCCGCAGATCAGGTTTACACCTACTGCGGAAAGAACACTCTTATAGGTGTAGTCCCAGGCAACGGAGGAAGTGAATGTGCCTTCCGCAAATGTATCGGGAAGGGAAACACATTCTTCTGCATCGAACGTGTGCCTGCTGTGGCAAGACTCGTGAAGAAAGGCAGCATAGTACGCTCAGTCGGTTACAGGTCGGAGCTCCACGCAGCAGCTATCCCCTCCTCAGAGGCGGAACGCTGCGCTTCATTCGTGGAAGGGATATTCGATATCCCCTGCAAAGCGGTTCGGTCCATCCTTGCGCTCACTATGACACCTTCAAACCCTGTACTCCATACCACTCGCCTTATGACGATATTCCGTGATTACCACGAGGGAATGGTATACGACAGACTTCCGCTCTTCTACGAGGAATGGGACGATGAAACTTCCGAGCTGCTCTTCCGCTGCGATGAGGAGGTCATGAAGATATGCCGCTCACTGCCTGCGTTCGACCTCTCGGGAGTCAGGTCCCTGAGAGAGCATTACGAGAGCCCGACTCCGCATCAGCTCACAGAGAAAATACGCAGCATAAAGGCGTTCAAGGGACTCGGAACACCCTCTGTCCGCACGGAAAAGGGTTTTATCCCCGATCTTCATTCAAGGTACTTCACAGCTGATTTTTCCTACGGTCTTTCTGCTATAGTACAGATCGCACATTTCGCAGGAACAGATATACCGAACCTTGAAAGCGTCCTCGCATGGTATGACGGAATAAAAAAAGAAACAGACATGTTCAGATACGAAGACTACGGTATCAGTGATACCGCTGATTTCCTCGCTTTCTACTCTTTATGAGCGAGACTTCCGCTCCGCACAGCAAGCGGAGCTTATTTGCATATAAAACAGGAGGCAAGTCTGATGAAGACATACGGACAGCAGGATTACCGGAAGAAAATGGACAGGGTTTTCGCCCGCACTCCCGGCAAGACTGCTATAGTAAACTGCATAAACGAAAACGAACAGCGTCGGTACACATACCGCAAGCTTCAGAAAATGACGGAGCATATCAGGCGCGTACTTGAACACAGCGGCATCAGTCCCGGAGAGCGCATCGCTGTATTGACAAGACCTTCGGCTGACATGGCGGTAACTCTCCTTGCGCTCGCATATCTCGGCTATACTGCCGTGATACCTGACGTACTGCTGCCCGAGGCTGAACAGAAACGTCTGCTGCGGCTGACCGAACCCTCGGCTGTGATAACAACAGATGACCTCTGCGGAAAACTCGGCAGGGAGCTGACGGAACATATACCCGTATTCAGGCTTATTTCAGGAAGATCACCTATGGTACCGCTGAACGGTAAACTGGAAAAACGCAGTATCTCAAAGCTGCCCTGCAATAAGGACATCATCGCCATACTCTTTTCATCGGGAACGACAGGAAGCGTCAAGGGCGTTGAAGTTACATACCAGTCCATATTCTACGCACATAAGGCAGGTATCTCATACGGCAACTATGTTGATAATTCGCCGCATTTTCTCCAGATACTCCCCCTCTCCCATGTTGCAGGCTTCACGATGCTCCACATCAACCTGACACTCGGTGCCGAAATGGGATTTGTACCCGAGCTGACAGCGGCAGGACTCACCCTCGGTCTTAAGGTCTATCAGCCGACGCACATGATAATGATACCGAAGGTGTACGAGACCATACACAAGAAGATGCTGGCAGAGATTGAAAAACGTCCTGCACCTGTGAGAACCGCTTTCAGTGCATGTAAGGGCATCACCTCGGCAGTACGCAAAAAAACAGGCATCAGGCTCCGTTTCCTGACGAGACCTTTCTACTCGCAGGCACTTGGAAGCCGTATCATCATACTCGGCTGCGGCGCTGCACCATGCGATCAGGAGACTGTTGACTTTTTCCTCGATCTCGGCATAGAATTCCTCAACGCCTACGGCTCGACTGAAGCATCCTTCCCGATAACCGCTTCGTCCATGAGGGACAACTATCCGAACAAGGGCGCAGGAAATGTACATCAATTCCCGTTCATTGATATCCGCATCGAAAACGATGAGATACTTGTAAGATCGGAACTCATGATGAACGGCTATTTCCGCGATCCCGAAAGCACAAAGAACGCCTTCACAGAGGACGGCTATCTCAAAACAGGCGACCTCGGCTTCATCGACGAGGAAGGCTATCTCTACATCACAGGAAGGCGTAAGGAGACTATTCAGCTCAGCAACGGCAACAAGGTCTCGGCACCGGATGTTGACAGCTACTATCAGGCTCTTTGCGGCGATATCCCTGTTGCCTGCTGCGGAGTTCCCGACGACTATATGGATACGGAACGACTCGTGCTATTCATCGAGACCGACAAGCCCGAAAGTCAGGAGATTGTTAAACTGAAAGAAACGCTCAGGAGCCGCTCCGAGTCCGCAGGCAGTCTTTACAGGCTCGCTGATATAATGTGTATCCCCGAACTTCCCCGAACGACTCTCGGCAAGATACAGCGTTTCAGGCTCCGTCAGACAGCCGAGTCTGTTCTGAACGAACCTGACGAGGATATCATTCTTCCATGTACCCTTCGTGCCGAGACAAAGGACTACCCCACATTCACAGAGGGCGTTTGCAGTATCATAAGCAAGTACGTCCCCGAAGGTACTGCCGTAACTCCCGATTCCCTCATAACCGAGGAGCTTTTCATAGACTCGATAACCATGTTCGAGATTTGTTCGGAATTACAGACAGTTTACGGTACCGACTTCATGGACCGTCTCGGCAATGTACGTACAGTTCAGGACCTTATCAATATCGTCGGTATCAGCGGATGCTCACCTGTCCGCCGTGCCGCCGGCAAAAAGACGGACGTCCGCAATTATCCGCTGAAACGCAATTCTTCAGACATCTTCCTCCTTGACGCTTTCATGCGCCTTTCGGATAAGGTGTATGACATAAAGGCTGTCGGTACCGAGAACCTGCGGCCTGATGGTCACTATATCTTCTGTCCGAACCACGAAAGTCACCTTGACGGTCTGTGGGTAATGACTGCACTGCGAAAGCACCTTTACTGCACCGCTCTCGCCTGCCTTGCAAAGCAGGAACACCTCGACAACGCAGTATCACGAAAGATGATACGTATACTCGGCGGCATCCCTATAGACCGGAGCGGCAACCCTGCACCTGCCCTCGAACAAGCTGTCAAGGTCATCAGAAAGGCTGACAGACAGTTCCTCGTTCACCCCGAGGGAACACGTACAAGGGACGGCTCAATGGGCGAATTCAAGAAGGGCGTTGCGGGACTTTCCATAGATACGGGAGTTCCTCTCGTTCCCGTCTATATAGACGGAGCATACCGCATTTACCCTGCGGACAGACTTCTTCCGAGAATACATGACTCGGACACACATAAGCGTCTGCCACTGCGGATATTCTTCGGTGAACCCCTATACCCGCAGAAGGACGATACCCCTGATACGCTGACGCAGAAACTGCGGTCCGCCGTTGAGGCACTGAGAGACGGAACAGGAGCTGATAAGGGATGAATATAGGAATAGATGTTGACGGAGTTCTGCTCAATACGCACAAGTTCATGCTGAAATACGGACAGCGCTTCTTCAGAAAGAAGCCTGTTGAACCCTCGGGCTATACGATAGAGGAGATGTTCGGCGTGGACGGGATACCCGTACTGCTGTTCGGAATGAGGTGGTTCCTGCCCTACTATTGCAGGAAGTTTCCCCCTTACCCGAATTCGGCAAAGGTATACAAAGAGCTGAAAAACAGCGGAAACACTATATGGCAGATAACCGCACGAAAGTTCGCACTTCAGTATTCTCCCCTCGGCAGATACAGTTACAATGCGCTGAAAAAATGGCTCAGCAGAAACGGTTTCTGCTATGACAGGCTTCTGCTCTGCGATGAGCACAGGGCGGCTCAGGAAAAGCTGAGCTTCTGTCTTAAGCACGGCATTGACATAATGATGGAGGATAATCCCGATACTGCCATGACACTTGCAGGAAACGGTATAAAGGTGCTTCTCTTTGATGCACCCTATAACCGCAAAGCGGTATCCGAAAACCTTATAAGAGTAAAAAACTGGGATGAAGCCGAAAGGTATCTCAGGGACCAGAATATAATATAAAGGAGCATATTATCATGAGCGATAATAAAAAAGAAGAAAAACTCAGAAAGAAACAGGAAAAGGCTGAAAAGAAAAAGGCAGAGAGCATAAGACCTGACCAGTCGGGCGCAAAGAATGCACCGCTTAAGACAGTTCCGAGCCTTTTGGAGAGAAAGTTTGCGGACTTCAACTACAAGTTCGCCTATCTCATACCCGAGACCGTACATCCCAACGTTGTAACTACCTTCGGTATCATCGCAGGACTTCTCGGCTCAGTGTGTTTCTTCCTCGGCACGTTCTCAAAGCTGTTCTTCATCGGCGCGATAGTCGGTCTTCTCATACACATCGTATGCGACAACCTTGACGGATATATGGCACGTACACGTAATCAGAAATCGCTCCGCGGAGGCTTTTACGATATCATGTCCGATACCCTTGTATGCACATTCACTCTGCTGTTCATCGGTCTCTCATCCTATGGACACCTTGAATTTGCCGCTTTCGGTGCGCCGCTCTACGGAATACATATGCTCTGCACAATGCACTACATAATGATCTACAACGAGTTCCCATTTCCGCCATTCGGTCCCTTTGAGATACACCTTACATACATAATCGTGGCTGTACTCAACATGATCCTCGGACCTGTAACACTCTTCCACATCGGTTCGTTCCCGATCATGCTCCTCGATATCATAATGATACCAATGCTTATCGGTGCAGCCGCTGAGATATGCAGAATGGCGTTCACGCTGTTCTTCAGACTCAAGAAGGAGGGAAGGTGATCGTGCAGAAGCATCTCGTCCGTGATCTGATGTACCTCTACACCTCCATAATTTCGGCAGGCATGAGAAACATCGTTTCACAGATGTTTTTTGACAGCTACTACCCTGAGAACAAGGAAACACTCGTCTCGCTCTCGCTGTTTTTCAACGCTCTGTTCACTATGTTCGGCATCATGGCTTCAACTCGTATGCTGCGCTCAACAGAATGGACAAAGGGACGGAAAAAGATCATTGTAACTGTCGGTATGTCTTTCATATTCTGCATGTCCTTCGCCTCGATGTTCATAGTAAAGAATTTCGCAGCATATACAGCCATGTTCTGCATTACCGGTTTCGCACTTAATTTCCTGTACAATGTATTCGACGTTTTCATATCAGGCGATACCGCACCCGAAGAAAAGGAAAAGAACGTCCGCATCCTGCTGACCTATCAGATGGCAGGATACATCATAGGTCCGCTCTTCTTCTCTCTCTTTGAAGGTTCATCATTGATGTGCATGTGTATCGCTGTCGGTCTGCTGCTGATATGCTATCTGCCTGTGAGCAGCAGCTATATATCATCTTCTGTCGCTGTACGTAAAACCGCCGAAGCTTCAGCTGTCCGTCACTCATCCCTTTCGCTTAAGGACAGGGATAACATAGTTATGCTCTACAGCTTCATGATGTCCTGCGCCACGAACGTTCTTATGACTTCCGTAGCCTACACAATGAAGGACTACCTGCTCGTTGAAAATTATGCGCTGACGAGCAGTCTTTTCCTTGCGGGAACAGTTCTCGTTTCGGCAGCTGTAATAGCTCTGATACCTGCAATGAAGCTATGGAAACTGCAATGGGCGGCGCCATTGTCTATCGCTCTGGCTCTCGCACTTATCATGATACTGAAAAGCAACTCCCCCATTCTGCTGACTATTGCGGCAGTCATGAGCGGTGCAGGAAACAGTATCTTTCTCTCGGGCAGCCGTTACTATGTAAATTCCGCTGAACCCGAGCGCGGTCTCGTTCAGCGTTATAACAGGACAATGACCGAAGCAACACTCATCGGCTTCATGGTCACAGCTGCCATAAGCTGGCTGTGTGAAAGGAACGGCTTCACGGTAGTTCCCGCAAAACTGACGGCAATTATCATCATGCTTGCAGCAGCACTGTTCTTCGGATGTTTCCCGACGGAAAGAAAGAAAACCGCCTGATAATGAGCTTATCCATATCAGTGCAGAGTTACATTTCAGTTACAATTTCTCTTTATGCTTGACAAAATCCGTATATAGGTTTATAATAATCCCATATTCTACGAAAGGATGGTGAACACCATGACATTTATCAGCTATACATACAAGATGCCGAAATCAAATAATTATTTATGCAAGCATGGAGTTTGCCCCGTAAGCTCAGCCATGTGCTGATTTTGCGTATATGAAAAGCGAATGCACTCCTGCGGGAGTGCTTTTTTTGTCTGTATACGGGGGCAGCTCGGAAAGGAAAGACCATGATCGAATTAAAAGGAAAATATAACTCAGCTAAGGTCTTTACGGATGTTATCGAACAGGATGCTGTCGCTCAGATAATATCATTCTGCAACCAGCCTATGAGCGCAGGCTCAAAAATACGTATAATGCCCGATGTTCACGCAGGTTCAGGATGTACCGTAGGTACTACCATGACCATAACGGACAAGATAATCCCGAATCTCGTAGGCGTTGATATAGGCTGCGGAATGGAGACCGTAAAACTGAAGGAAAAACACATTGAACTGCAAAAGCTTGATAAACTCATTTACGAGAAGATACCTTCGGGCTTTGCCATTCGTGAAAAGCCCCACCGCTATAACGAAAAAATTGATCTCACCGGACTTTTCTGCTATAAGCACATCGATCCCCTTCGTGCGGAAAAGAGCATCGGTACTCTCGGCGGCGGAAATCACTTCATCGAAGCTGATAAGGGTGAGGACGGAAGCATATATATCGTTATCCACTCAGGCTCCCGTCATCTCGGAGTTGAAGTAGCAAAATACTACCAGAATGAGGCTTACAGAAGGCTCAATAAAAGCTCCGATAAAGAGATAAACGAACTTATTGCAAGGCTCAAATCAGAGGGAAAGCACAAGCAGATACAGTCGGAGCTTAAAAAGCTTGAAAATACCAAAACGACAGATGTTCCGAAGCACCTTGCCTACTGCGAGGGCGAACTCTTTGACATGTATATCCACGATATGAAGATAGTTCAGGAGTTCGCAATGCTGAACCGTCAGGCAATGATGGACGAGATCATCAAGGGTATGCATCTGCACGTTACTGAGCAGTTCACAACCATACACAATTACATCGATACCGATACAATGACACTGCGAAAGGGTGCAGTATCCGCACAGGCAGGTGAAAAGCTCCTGATACCAATAAATATGCGTGACGGCAGTCTTATCTGTACAGGCAAGGGTGCTCCCGACTGGAACTGCTCAGCGCCGCACGGTGCAGGAAGACTTATGTCCCGTTCACAGGCGAAGCAGAGCTTTACGGTGTCCGAGTTCAAAAAGCAGATGGACGGTATCTACACTACATCGGTAAATGCACAGACTCTGGACGAGTGTCCGATGGCATATAAGTCAATGGAGGATATTGTGGATAATATCGGTGATACAGTGGAGATAACCGAGGTCATCAAGCCGATATACAACTTCAAGGCAGGCGAGGAATAAGCTGTAAACAATATTGCATGTATCATCCGTATTTACTTTGAATGGAGGAAACTATGGAAAAATTTGTACCTTATGATAAACTCAGTAAAAAAGAGCAGAAAAAGATAAATGACAAAAAGCGCGGCAGCTGGAATGAGGTGGATCCTGCCACAAAGGTCGTGGATACTGACAAGAAGCGTTATAAGCGCAAGCCTAAGCATCCGAAGAACTTTGATGAATGATCGGTTCTCTGTATTTCAGCATATTCCATATTGAAACATAAAATAGTCCTGAGAGCTGCATAAGCAAGTCTCAGGACTTTTTCTTTTCGGAGTTCACTTTCTCTGCATCAGACTCGTGAAGAACTCTCCGGCATCGTGTATTGCATAATGTCAGGCTATGTAGTCCCTGACATTAAAGCTTTCTTCAGTACGCTGCTCTGCGTCCATGATTCCCGGAACGAACTCGGTAACATATGTTTCTCCCGAAACAGGAGCAATGTAATAGCGTATCAGCGCGCCTGTGTATGACCTGTAAAGAACAACTATCTCATCAGCCTCGTTTGAAACTACCTCCCAGTAAATATTGTATTCGCCCGAATCTGCCATGTTTTTCAGGTCGGGGTTATTATCGTAACAATACTTTTTTATCGCATCCAATGCCTGCTCCGCTGTAACAGCATCTGATACACTTTCGGTCTGTTCGGTAACTTCGGTTTCGTCCGACTCGTCAGCGGCGGTCTGAGATGTCTCATCAGCTTCCGTATTTTCGGGAATGACCGTTTCGGCTTCCTCAGAGGGAGTTGTCTCGGTCTGAACGGACTCTGTCGGTGAGTTAGTCTGCACGTTTGAAGCCGCAGAGGCAGGTTCGGTTTTGGGTGCATCTGTCTCAACGGTTTTTGTGCCGCAGGATATCAGACTAACGCACAAAAAGCATAAAGCAAGTAATGTGATTTTCTTTTTCATTGTCGTTGTTCCTCCGTTTTTTCGATTACACTGCAAATCAATCGGCACAGTTCCGCAGATAGTCTTCTATCACGGGAAGTGCCTCATCAAACCGCATGGGCAGTCCGTGTCCGCAGGCTAACCACTCGGGAGACAGTTTCACTATCCGTTCGAGAGAGCCTTTCATCAGCTTCGGACTGACAGCGTGAGGTGTGATGTCGGGACGTTTCCACATAGCTGTAAAGGCATCGCCGCAGTAAAGTACTCCCTTGCTGTAGACTCCGACAGAACCGTATGTATGTCCGGGAAGAAGTACGATATCCGCATCAAAGCCAAGCTTCCGCAGAAGTTTGCTGTCCTGTCTTCCGAAATAGATGTCTGCATCGTAATGCGGACTTTTGAACAGGCTTCCGTTTATCCACTGAGTGTAATTTCGGAAAGTATATTTCGGCATTGTCGGTCTGACTCTCTGGGAAAGATAATTCTGACGCAGGTTTTTATCGTCCGCAGAAAGCAATATCTTTGCTCCTGCATTTTGCAGCTTTGCTGCGTTCCAGTCGTGATCGGCGTGAGCGTGAGTCAGCAGTACGTATCTGATATCAAATTGTCCGATCCATTTGTGAAGTCCGTTCCATATATGAAACAATCCAGTGTCTATCAGAAGATCACCCCGACTGCCTCTCAGGACGTAACAGGTCATATCGTTCTGTGCATAATAAAGAATTTTTCCGCATTTCTTTGTTTCGCCAGTAACGACGGGAAACAGTCTCTGTATCATATCCATCTCTTTTGCTTCCTTTCATGTGCAGATTCCTTATTTTAATCAGTAAGCTGCTCTCTATATTATACATCATAAACCCTCAAATAGCAATGCCAAAAAAACTACTCCTGTATCAGTTTTGTATTTGTACGTTTTTGTTAGCGATAAATAACACAAATGCAAAATTATGATGAGAAAAATACATTCCTCGTCCGTCTATTTAATGAAAGGTGAAATCAGCACCTTAAAAATCCGGGCTAAAGGAGGCTTTACTATGAAAAACAGATTATTTGCATTAGCTGTATCAGCTGTTATCCTCGGAACTTCCGCTCTTTCTGCTTCAGCATACATCCATGCAGAGGATGCGTCAGCACCGACAGTTACAGCTGACGAAAAAACCGAGATACAGAAATATCAGATCTACCCCGAAAAGATCGATGTGCCTGCTATCATGGAACAGGCTGAGATCGAATCATATGAATATGCTGCTTCTCTCGACAGAAACGTTTACACAGAGGACGATATAGAAATGATGCGAAGGGAATTCTATAATGACCTCACACAAGAGCGTCAGAGCAAAGCTATGACAGAACGCTGCGAAAAGGTGCTTGAGGCTATAGGCATTGCAAAAGAAGATGCGGAATATCTTGAGCATCCCCAGGTCATCTATGCCGCACTCACTACGGAACAGATGAAAGCCGCTGAGGAATGTGAGCTTGTAAGGGAATTCTACGAGTATAATCCTCCGCAGAAACCCGACTGGGACAGCTATGAATATCCATTGGACGTCCTCATATGGGGCAAGACCACACCTCTGATAACAGAGGAACAGGAAAATGAGATAAACTACGAAAGCATCATATACGCAGAATCATTCGACAGTTCACAATACACTCACAACCAGCTGGAGAACTTCCAGATCGACTACTATCGTAAGAAACGCACTGAACTGATAAAGAAAGCTGTTGCAGAACAGCAGGAAAAGATAATTGCCGAACTCGGTATAAAAGACACCGTAAAATCACGCAGTATGCTCACTCTCACAATGACCGCAGAGCTTACCCGTGAACAGGTGGCAATTGCAGAGAACAGCGAACTGATAGATACTGTGATACCGGTACAGGATATACCTACAGCAGAAAACGCCGGTTATCCAGTCACTACTGCTGTGCCTGCTGCAACAATGGATACATACACAGAGGACTTTTTAAAGTCATTGGCTCCCGGTGATGCAAACATGGACTATGTGACAACATTAGCGGATTCACTGCTTATCCTTCAGTACATCGCAAACAGCGAAAAATATCCCCTTGAAGGTCAGGCACTTATAAACGCCGACTGCTGCGATCCCGGTTCGGGCATTACTCCTCTGGATGCACTTGCTATCCAGAAATACGATGCCAAGCTTCTTTTATACCTCCCCGAGCACACAACTCCGCCCACTGCGGAATGACAACCTACCTCCTTAAGTTACCCATAGAAAAGAAATGCCGCGGATCCCTCCGCGGTATTTCTGTATGTTTAATCTGCTTCATATTCCCTCATGCTGCGTATTCCTATCGCAAGAGTTGATGCGTTATGCAGGAATGCAGATGTTGCAGGGGGAAGTATTCCCATGACTCCAAGTACGATAAGTCCGAAATTGAATCCGATTATCGTTCTGTAGTTCCAGTTGATGCGCTTTATCAGCGAGTTGCTGAGCTTTTTCAGTGTCACCAGTGAATAGAGGTCGTTTGCAGATATGGTTATATCCGCTATCTCACGGGCAATTGCCGCACCCGTACTTATGGCTATGCCTGCATCGGATTCGGAAAGTGCAGGTGAATCGTTCACGCCGTCCCCTATCATTATGACCTTTCTGCCAAGCTCATGCTCACGGCGTATGAACTCCGCCTTGTCCTCGGGAAGAACCTCGTAGTGAAGCTCGTCAACTCCCACACGCCTGCCGACTGCTTTTGCTGTACGTTTGCTGTCTCCCGTCATCATGACTATCTTGTTTATTCCGAGATTTCGCAGGGTTTCGATCACCTCGGCAGCTTCCTCACGGAGAGGATCCTCGATGCATATAACTGCCGCAAGCTTTCCTCCGCAGGCAAGATACAGATGCGAATACTCGCCGTTCAGTGAAGCGAACTTTTCCTCGTCACCCTCGGGGATAACGCATTTCTCGTCCTCGAATACAAAGTGATAGCTTCCTATCACTACCTTTTCGCCGTCCACCGTACTTGAAATGCCGTGAGCCACAACGTACTCAACTCTCGAATGGCGTTCCTCGTGGGTAAGACCGCGCTTTTCGGCTTCGCCCACAACTGCATTTGCCATAGAGTGTGGGTAGTGCTCCTCCAGACAAGCCGCAAGCCGCAGCATATCCTCGGGATCGTTATCGCCGAATGCAACTACCTCACGGACGCTGGGCGAAGCATAGGTCAGTGTACCTGTCTTGTCGAAAACAATGGTATCCGCCTCTGCTATGTTTTCGAGGAACTTGCCGCCCTTTACTGATATACCGCGGCGTGTGCAGTCCCTCATCGCTGAAAGCACCGATATGGGCATTGCAAGTTTCAGGGCGCATGAGAAGTCCACCATGAGAATAGCTATAGCCTTTGCCGCATTGCCTGTTATCAGGTATGTCAGTATAGTCGCTCCGAGACTGTAAGGAACAAGGCTGTCAGCTATGTGTGAAGCCTTATCCTCTGCCGCTGATTTAAGCTTCTCGGACTCCTCAATCATCTTCACTATGCGGTCATATCTTCCTGTACCCGATACCTTTTCCACGCATATTACGCACTCGCCTTCCTCAACGACCGTACCTGCATATACGGGGCTGTCAGCAGTCTTTCTCACGGGAAGTCCCTCGCCTGTGATAGAGGACTGGTTAACTTCCGCTTCACCTGATACAACTCTGCCGTCCAGAGCTATCATACCGCCTGTGCGTACCACGATGCAGTCGCCCTTCTGCACCTCATTTACGGGAACAAGTATCTCCTGACCGTCCTTTCTGAGCCATACCTTATCAACTCCCAGGGACATTGCTCCTGCAAGGTCGGCTACGGACTTCTTGTGAGTCCACTCCTCAAGCAGCTCGCCAACTCCAAGAAGGAACATGACAGATGAAGCCGTACCGAAATCCCCTCTTATCATGGATACGGTTATAGCTGTTGCGTCAAGGACCGATACCTCCAGTTTGCCGTGAAGGAGAGTCCTGAGACCGCTGAATATATACTTCACGGACCTTAAAATACAGAGTATCGTTCTGACAGACACGGGAAGGACAGTATTGCGGACTATCCTGCCGATTATCTTCCATACCAGTTTATCCTCGTATTCACGGTTCAGCGCTCTTCCTGTCTGCTCGGGTACAAGACTTACCGCCCTTTCGTCACTGTAAGAGAACCTTGCAAGTGCAGATACAATATCGTTCCTGCACCCTTCGTATATTATAACTGCGTCACCTGTACGGTCGAACACCTTGACGTCCTTTACGCCTTTTCCGGAGCGCAGATAGTATTCAAGGATATCCGCCTGTTCGAGAGTCATATACTTCTGCATCAGATGAACTCTCATACGTCCGCAGCTGTCATGCATTATCTTACATTTCATATGTTTCACCTCGCAAAAAGAAAGACATGATGCAGGAGGAACGCTCCCCGCTGCTCATGCCTCCCATTATTTTATGCCTCGGGCACTGCTTCTTCAGCAGCATCCTCGATTATTTCCTCAGCCTCTTCCTCGATACGCTGCTTGTTTATTTCCTTTGCGTCTGCGAGGATATCTCCCGCATTCTCTCTGACTGCTGTAACAGTCTCCATGATGTTCTCCTTTGCACGGAGTGCAGCCGCTGTAGTCTGGGTATAGACCTTCTTTGCGTCCTTGCTGCTGAGTATTCTGATACCTGCTGTACCGCAGAGAAGTCCGCCTGCAAATATACCTATTTTACGCCAATCACATTTCATAGTATGACCTCCTTATATTACAGCTTTCGCTGATTTCTTTCTACATTCAGTATAGCACCAAAAAGCTTTATTTTCAGCTCCATTCGGACATATTTCGACTTATATCGTTAATTACAGCTAACGTCTGACTGTCGGTCAGCTGCAAGGGTACTCGTCCGATTCACCAAAAATGTACAGGTATCATCCGCTGAATAAAGGCATTACAGACAATTCAGTTCTACCCGCAGTTATCTTATATTGACTTCTTGAAGCGGTTGATATAAAATAATAGAGTAGACTAACAATGATCTGTATACTGTAAACGTATACGGGCATAATAAAACGGAGGTATCGTTATGACAAAAACAATTGTAAAAATAGACGGCATGATGTGCGGTATGTGCGAGGCACACGTAAATGACGCCATAAGAAAAGTTTTCGACGTTAAGAAGGTAACTTCTTCACACAGCAAGGGCGAAACAGAGATAATCTCTCAGGAGCCGATAGATACAGACAAGATAAAGGCAGTTATCGACGAGACAGGCTATAAGTTCATTTCAGTTGAGAGTGAACCATACGAGAAAAAGGGATTCTCACTTTTCAAGAAGTAATCCACGATCACAAAATAAAAGGAGTATGTACCATTTCAGGTCATACTCCTTTTTTTCTATCATTTATTTGCCGAATTATTCAGCTTCATCTGCAGGCGCACATCATCCCCCACGAATTCAAGACATGTGTAGGTCGATGTAAGCCTTGATACAACCCTTTCATCGTATCGTCCGCTGATGCCCTTGAAATCCAGATTCGTACTTATTATAGTCGGCTTTCTGCGGTTAAGACGGGTATTTATTATGTTGTACACCGTAGAGCTGTAAAACGTCGAAACGTATTCCGTACCAAGATCGTCCATGATAAGAAGCTCGGTATTCATAAGCATATCTATCATTTCCGAGGAATGATCCCTGCTGAAATGCTCGTTCTCCACTATCCTTAGAAGATTGATAACAGAATCGTATATTACACTGTAGCCCTTCTGAAGCACTGCATTCGCTATCGCAAGGGAAAGGTGAGTTTTTCCCAGTCCCGTTTTACCGAACATCAGTATGCTCTCGGAATTAGGTGTGAACTGCTCGGCATATCTGCGAGTGTAGTTATAGATGCGCTCCATAGTGTAGTAATCGTCGCCGTGGTAGTAGCTCAGCCTGAAGGTATCAAAGCTTGACAGCTCAAGCTGTGCTTCACGGTTCAGCTCGTCCGCCGAGAGCTTTCCAATCACCTTTCTGAGGCAGTCGCAGAAGGAATATCTGCAATAGCCTGTATCGTTGCATTTCTTACAGGTATAGTGTATATCGAGATAGTCCTCAGGATAGCCGTTTGCGGTAAGAAGCTGACGCGCCATTGCCTGTGCGCCGAGGTTGTTCCGCTTTATCTCCTCGACCTTTGCCGAAACGTCGCTTCCCTTGGCTTCGGAAATAAGTCTTATAAGGTCTCTTCCCGTGTTGAAAAGTGTATCGTTTATTTCCTTTATCTGAGGTATACGCTGATTTATCTCGTTGATACGCATTTCGTTCTCCGATAATGCCTTATGCCTTCTGTCGCTTATTATCGCCTGAGCTTTTTCAAGAAGTTCGTTATCCAAATCCTTACCTCACTATATATTATTTATTACGAATTTATACTTTTCCATGTCGAAATCATCGGACTTCTGCTCGTTCTTCCTGCGGCGTCGGAAATCGGTCTCTGCGTTCTGAACATCGGCAACTGTAGCGTATCCGCTTTCCTTCCACGATAGAAGTATCTTGTTCAGGTAATCGAAGTTCAGCTTGTCGATATTCTCGATAGTCTTTTCATAGGCAAGGTGTATCAGTTCAACACTGAAACCCTCACTGCGCCACTGTTCTATCATTTCAAGCTGCTTTGTAGTCGGACGGCGCTTCATCTCGAAAGCATTCATTATCTTGTTCACGAAGTTGTGACTGTTTGTAAGACGCTCGACTTCCTCCTGAGCGATACTGAGAGTGTTGATATCCTTTTCGGACCAGCTCCACGCAATTTTTTCGATGTATGCGGAGTTGGTCTTTTCTATGCTCTGACAGTACACGAGAAGTGTGAGTATCACTTCTTTTTTGAGTCCAAGATAGTTATGCATCCATATCAGCGAATTCTGCATCGTATAGTTAAGATTACCCATTGTACATTCCGCAGCCTTTACTAGCTCGGCAATATCCGATGAACCCTTGATTATCTCCGATATCTCTGAAGGAGTCAGATTCTGTTTTTGTCTTGCAGGCTGATGCTCGATAACGGCAGGTGCAGCGGTCTGCTGTACAGGCTGTTCCTGTGGTGCGCTCTCTGTGGGAGCCGTCATTATACTGCTCTGCTGAGGAACTGACATATCAGCTGTAAGAACATTTGCCTGCTGCCAGAAAAGTACAGCATCCTCTGCTTGCTGTATGCTTACTCCTGCTGCAAGGGATATCTCCTCTGCGGAAACGCTTCTTCCCGAGCATCTCAGCAGGTAAAGCAGTACCTTTATCTGTTCGCCTGTTGCAAGCTTAAGGAAATTATCTGCAACTATACACGGAACTCCGAACATAGTTCCCCATATACCGCTGTTTGCTTTGAAGTCCAAACCATTCCCCTCCGTAAAAATATTGCTCCACGTACAAAGGCGAAGCAATTTATAATGTGTTTAATATTATACCACATAAGCGAATCGTTGTGGTATAATTGCCCGATATGCAGGGAGCAAATCAAAGATTTGCGTATCTGCAAGGGCATTCAGATAAAGTATAATGAATGCTTCAGCATTCGTTATACCACATAAGCGAAGCGTTGTGGTATAATTGCCCGATATGCAGGGAGCAAATCAAAGATTTGCGTATCTGCAAGGGCATTCAGATAAAGTATAATGAATGCTTCAGCATTCGTTATACCACATAAGCGAAGCGCTGTGGTATAATTGCCCGATGTGCAGGGAGCAAATCAGAGATTTGCGTATCTGCAAGGGCATTCAGATAAAGTATAATGAATGCTTCAGCATTCATTATACCACATCCTGACCGATTTGTCACTATGTCATTTTCTACAATCACAAGGACAAAAAATAGTGCATTTTTATGTCCTGAGTATCTCCATAGCTTTACGGTATTTTTCAAGGCGTTGACTGTCCTTTTCGGACACGCCGCAGCCTGCGGCTTCGATACGGCTTATATCCGAGTTGTGTTCAAGGTCCGCAAGCTTGACCTTCCTTGCGATAGAATTCGTCTTTATCCGCATAACGTATGAGAAGTAGTCCTCGTCATCGGAGTGGGTAAGGAGTTTTACCGCATCTGTTACCTCCCTCGGGAATTCTTTTTCAAGCTGTTCTATCGTAACGGAAGTATCCTCGACGGTATCATGGAGAAGTGCGGCGCACACAGAAAACTCGTCCGACATCTGCTCTGCAAGGTGGAAGGGATGAAATATGTAGGGAACTCCGCTTTTGTCGTACTGACCGATGTGGGCTTCGTATGCAAGCTTCATAGCTTTTACAGTCAATGGAGTATATATCATGAAATAACCTCCCTATGTTATTATATACATTATATAATATATCCTCAGAGAAATCAATTCTGCTGCATGAGATCCCTCAAAAAAATTTTTTCAGAAAATTTTTTCTTCTACCCCACTTTTTTATTCCCCCCTTCGTATGCTATAGACATAAGGCAATAAAGTCTTAACTCTTCGTTAACGGAGTTTAATAAAAATCTATTTAAAAAGGAGTCTTTTATCATGAAAAGCAGAAAGCAAATCATCGCAGCTGTAGCAGCAGTATCTGTACTCTCAGCTGTAACAGGTACAGGCGTATTCGCTGCAAACCGTTCAAACGAGAAGCTCATCGAGAAGCCAAACAGCATCTCTGAGGAAGAGCTCACAGTAACAGAGGCTGATGTCACTGCTGAGGCAGAGGAGACAGCTGAAGAAGTTAAGGAAGATAACAAGGAAGAGGCTAAGCCTGCTCCTGAAGCTCCTGTAAAGCCTGAGGACGAGAAGAAGGTTGAGGAGAAGGAAGAGGCAGAGACTGCTGAGGACACTGAGAAGGAAGAAACTGAAGTCAAGGAAGACAAGTCTTCTGATGCAGAAGAGAACGCTGAGAAGGAAGAGCCTGTAAAGCCTGCCGGTCCTAAGGAGATCAAGGGTATGATCAAGAAGGCATTCGATTTCGACGTTCGTGACTTCAAGGACGGAGTAAAGAACGAATGGTTCGACTTCTGCATTGGCAGACTTGAACTGGACAAGCTCGAGGACGAGAACAACAAGCCTGAGCCACCTGCACCTCCTGTAGCTCCCGAGGCTAAGGAAGACGGCGAAGCTGTTAAGCCAGAGCCGCCAACACCTCCTGCTGCACCTGAGGTCAAGGAAGGCGAAGAGCACGTTAAGCCTGAGCCACCTGCACCTCCTGTAGCTCCTGAGGCTAAGGAAGACGGCGAAGAGGCTGTTAAGCCTGAGCCGCCTGTACCGCCTGTAGCACCTGCTGACGCTCCTAAGCCGGGCGAAGGTCCTAAGGCACACGAAGAGCACGAGCATCCGCTTCCTCCACACCTCAGAGACAAGGCTGCTCAGACTGCTGAGACAACAGAAGATACCGCTGCTGACTCAACAGAGGTTGCTGAAGAGGAATAAGCATATACACGGTCATCAGAATGACCTCCCCCCTATAATAACCACCCCCTTGAAATAAAGCAAACCGAAAAAAACCGCACAAAATACGGTCCCTCCGCCTTATGGCTGTGAGGGACCGTATTTTTTATTCACCAAGCGCAATGCGTTCCGCAAGATCATTGAGGTATACCCAGCGCTCCATTTTGTATTCAAGCTGTGCATCAAGCTCAGCCTTTTTATCGGTAAGCTCCTGAAGTCTTACATAGTCCGATGAATTCAGGAGTATCTCCTTTTCGGTATCGGCTATCTCCTGTTCGAGAGCTGCAATTTCGCCGTCTATTAGCTCATACTCCCTCTGCTCCTTGAACGAGAAGCGGAGCTTCGTTCTTACTGTGGGAGTGCGCTCCTTTTTTTCCTTCTTTTCCTGCTTTGAAGCGTTCTGTGCATCCCTTTCACGTACCTTTTCCGCATAATCGCTGTAGTTGCCGTTGTACCTGATACACTCGCCTTCCCTGAACTCGAATATCTCATCTGCCATTTTGTCAAGGAAGTATCTGTCATGGGATACTGCTATAACAGCTCCGCTGAAATTCTCAAGGTAGTCCTCAAGAATGGTAAGAGTAGCTATGTCAAGGTCATTCGTAGGCTCGTCAAGGAGGAGTATGTTCGGTGCAGTCATGAGTATCTTCAGAAGGTACAGACGCTTTCTCTCTCCGCCTGAAAGCTTCTCTATCCTGTTCCACTGAAGCTCGGGAGTGAAGAGGAAACGCTCCAGCATCTGTGAAGCCGTTACCGTTCCGTCGGGAGTCTGTACCCTGTCGGCGGTTTCCCTTATGTACTCTATAACACGCATGGTAGGATCCATAGACTCACATTCCTGCGAGAAATAGCCTATATTTACGGTATCTCCGATAACTATGCTTCCCGAATCGGGATGTACCGTTCCCATTATCATCTTAAGGAAGGTACTCTTTCCCGCACCGTTCCTGCCGACTATTCCTATCCTTGCATCACGGGAAATGATGTAGGAGAAGTCCGTGATGAGCGGATTGCCGTTAATGCTCTTGCTGATGCCCTCTATCTCGATAGTCTTTTTGCCGAGTCTCGAAGATACGGACTGAAGCTGTAACTTCTCCGCTTCGACAGGTACCTCACGGTTTTTAAGAGCTTCAAAACGCTCTATCCTGTCCTTGGATTTTGTCCCTCTTGCACGGGCTCCCCTGCTTATCCATTCAAGCTCGCGGCGGTAAAGGGACTTGTTCTTGCGTTCTGCCGCAGCTATATCCGCTTCACGCTGCGCCTTCTGTTCAAGATAGGTGCTGTAGTTGCCTTCACATGCGTAAAGCTTGCCCTTGTCTATCTCGACTATCCTGCTGCATATCTTGTTCAGGAAGTATCTGTCATGCGTCACCATAACGATAGCTCCGCGGTACTTCATAAGGATATCTTCAAGCATCTGTGCAGTCTCGTTGTCGATATGGTTGGTAGGCTCGTCCAGCAGAAGCACATCGCTTGGCTGTATAAGTGCCGCAGCTATACCTGCCCTGCGCTTTTCGCCGCCCGAAAGTGTACCTATATCCCTGCTGTGGTCGGATAATCCCAGCTTATCGAGTATGGACTTCGCCTCGTACTCCTTTGATTCACGGAGGTCCTTCGGAAGATGCAGAAGCACCTGTTCAAGTATAGTTCCATGGTCATCGAATTCGGGTATCTGCGGAAGATAGGATACCCTTGTTCCCTTGCTCCTTACTACTTCTCCGCTGTCGGATTCCTCCGCATCCGCAAGTATCCGCAGAAGTGTGGACTTGCCTGTGCCGTTTATTCCGATAATGCCTGTTTTATCGCCTTCATTGAGGAAAAATGAGACATCGTCAAGCACCTTTCGTTCCATATAGGTCTTTGATATATTCTGAGCTGATAGCAGTATCACGGTATTACTCCTTAATTTTATTATTTCGGATATGTACCATTATATCATAAAAGCGAAGCTTTTTCAATACTGTGATACTCTGACACACGAAAATCAATTTTCAGAATCATTTGCAAGATGTAAATAGATTTTTGTAGGGAACGCCGCCCTCGGCGTTCCACAAGTCACGTAAAATGCTGCAAAAAGGAACGGCGAGGGCGCCGTTCCCTACAGATCAATTATTCTGATAAACGGAATTGGATCTTGCGACTCTGACAAACCGAATCTGTTTTCTGATTTGTGTGTAAAGACTATTATCATGATTGACTTGATAACAGCAACTCAGTATAATAAATAATGTATGCCACACAGGAACATTAATTAAAACAAAAAAATATATTTTTCTTTGCAGCACTTTTTTCCTACGCTCCGATTGTAGTTTATGAAAGACATGAGAAGGAGGTCAAATCAATGACTGACACCGAAATCATTTCCTTGATGAATACCGATCCCCATGAGGGACACCGTTCAATTATCAAGGAATATGGACGTTATGTGTATACCATTGTATACAACAAATTAAGAAGCTGCGGTACCGAAGAGGACGTAGAGGAGTGCATAAGCGACATCTTTGCAGACGTTTTCATTGCTCTTGATAAAAACAATACCGATAAGCTCAAACCGCTTATCTCTACTATCGCAAAACGCACCGCTATAGACCACTACAGAAGCCTTTCCGTGAAAACAGGAAGAACTACTTCGATCGATAACGAATCTATGGGTGAGCTTGCTTCGGATTTCAATGTTGAACATATTTCCGATACAAATGAACTCCGCCGTATTCTACTTGAAAAAATCGAACTTCTCGGCGAGCCTGACTCGACAATACTTATCCAGAAGTTCTACTACAACCGCAAATCCGCCGAAATTGCCGAAGCTGTCTCAATGAACGCTTCATCGGTACGTGCAAGAAGTACAAGAGCATTGCAGAAACTGAAACAGCTTCTCACCGATGCAGGAATAACAAGATAGGGAGGGATAAATATGAAAAACAAAAATTTATTTGATTATCTTGAGAATGCAGAGGATAACGATATCATGAAACTGAACGAAAAAGCTCCCGAACTCAATGAAGCAAAGATAGAAAAACTCCTTGAAATGAGCGAAAGAAAGTATAATATAAAAAAGGATAACGCAGATTTTGATGAGGAAAACTCCGTCAAGGGCGTAGAAAAGTATTCCCGTCCGTGGCTGAGGACTATGTATGCAGCAGCTTCCGTTGCATTGCTGTTAGGCGGTGCAGTCCTCGGAATAACACTGCTTCACAGAAGCGCAACTCCTGTACCTAACGATCCCATACCGCCTATCATAGCTTCCCCTACAGAGGAGAATACACAGTCCACCGATATAGTCACATCTGTTGTATCTGCCACTGAATTCACAAAGCTCGGTACGGGTACAGGTACAGTCACAACTGTTGTTGAAGGCGTAACACAGAGCGCAGTACCGGACAACTCTACAGCAGCCGCTGCACCAAATGCAGAGACCAACGCAGTACAGCAGAAAACTGCGGCACCGAACAACTCCGAAACACAGGCTGTTACTACAGCAGAAAACGAATCAGATGAAGCTTTAAAGGCAAAACTCATAAGCGTCTATGAAGATTACCTCGAAACCACAAACATCTTCAGCGATCCAAGCAAAGTTGACTTCGATGACGCCTTCTATGTAACTGACAGATATATGGACTACAGCGATATTAACGATCGTGAAGGTCATGTTGCTGAAAAGCAGTACAAATATGTACACTTTGATGGTCCACGATTCCATTCATTACAGGATATACGCGATTATCTGAATGATCCCTTCGTATGTGAACAAGGAGGAAGCGACAAGTTCGCATGGTATGACGACCTCTACCCCGGAAGAGTTATCGATGATACCAACAACATGATCGGTATATCAGGCGGTCAGCCATACTGTGTATACGATGACAAGGTATATGTTCTGTCATTTATGTTTGAATCAGATACAATTTATTACCGTCAGAGAGAACAGTTAGCTGATAAAAATAGTGTTGAGATCGTATCAGTAGGAGAATACGAGTATGATCCTTGTGCGGGATATGAGTTCGCTGAAATAAAATGCAACTGCATAGTAGATGCATACACCGCAGGTATCACCCATAACGTGACAGGCAGGATACAATTTCTCAATGTACCCGGAAAAGGCTGGAAGATACTGCAATACAGCTATGAGGATCCGGAACAGAACCAGTAAATCCCACACTCCTTAAATACACGAAAAGGACTGAAGCTCATTGAGCCTCAGTCCTTTTTTATCACTTCTTATCAGGACGTACAAGGAGCATTGGTCTGCTGGTATCAAATGCCCATTCCCAACGATATCCCGTTGCTGGATTATCGTACTGCCTGTCACCGACTTCCATGCCGTAAACTATGCCGTCTATGTTGAGCTCGAACCTGTAATGAGGATATCCGCCCTCTGAATAACAGTGGAGCATATAAACATCGTAGCCCATAAGTGCCATAAGCTCGCAGGCTGAACCATTGAACTGCAAGCACTGTCCCACTTTGAGATTAACAACATCGTTGACGAAATTGCCGTCCCACATGGTATACTTCTGGTACTGATCGTAGGTCGCATAGGAATTGTTGTCATGTACCCATTTCATGAAATAAAGTACCTTGTCATAATTGGTCATGCCCTTGGTGAAATGCTCGTCAGCAAACTTCTGAAGAATTGCCTTCTCGTTGTCATTGATGTAAAGTGCATCACCGTCGAAAGGTCTGTCTCCGATATCGACCTTTACAGCCGCGCCGTTCCTGATATCGTAGATCGGATATGTGTCATGAGGTGTAAGGTCCGCAGTATTTACCTTGAACTTAACACTGTTGTAAGCTCGCTTGCCCGTTTTGAAGTAAGCACCTGTTGAACCGTCAATATAGCGGACTTTACTGTATGTAGTCCTGTAGCCGTCTGCCTTTGCAAAAGGTGTTATCTTGTACCTGTAATTGTGATTGTCACCTAAAGCAGAGGGAAGCTGTGCCGTACAGGATGTACCTGTAACATCAGCAGAATACTTGAAGGGCTGACCTTCATCATCGTAATACTGATCAGTATAGATGTCAACGTGATAGCCTGTAGCTACAGGGAGACTGTCCCATTTAAGGGTGAACTGCTTCTTTCCTGCATCATAGCTTTCCTTGACATTGAACATTGCAGGATCAAGTACACTGAAATCAGCAGGTGTAGGTTCAAGCTGAGATTCATCGATCGCACCAGCAGCAGGTACCTCAGGTTCAAGTCCGAAATATTCGGTAATACTCTCATTTCCGCCAACCGACAGATAAGAGTAGTAAACAAGTACATCCGAAGCGTCAGAAGAATTAACCGAACCATCCGCGTTGATATCCGCAGCGGAAAGCTGTTCCTCACTTAGATCAGGAGTCTCGTTAACAGACAGCGCCGAATAAGCCATGAGAATTGCCGAAGCGTCAGAGGAATCAATCTTGCCGTCCATATTAACATCGCCAAGAGATACCTCTGACGCAAACGTGGACAAGGCAGATGAAGCCATGACGCAGACAGTGCCCATAACAAGGGAAGCTGCCATTTTTAAGATACTTTTTTTCATTGAATTTCCTCCTTATAACCGAATCTGTTACTCCACAAGGTATAAACCTATAACAATAAGTATAATACATTTTTCGGCAAAAGTCATCAGAAATAACAAATTAAATCGCTATAAAACATTTAAATATATATAAAACAGACAAGACTGATACATATATATGCATCAGTCCCGAGAATATAAATAAAAAAGCGATCCATATTTCAGGATCGCTTGTGTGTAGTCGACAGAATAGATGACATACGATAAATCACTATTTATCGCACTTATACCATTCTCTAATCATATAATCAAATAACTAATCACTTGTAACTATATTATATTATAACTTGATTTTGTTGTTTTGTCAAGACATTTTTTAGAAAAGAATAGTTTTTTGCTCCCTGTGAATTACCCAGGGAGCTTTTTGCGTATTAATAGTTGATGAATTAGGTATGTGGACTTATTTCATCGCACTTCCATCTACCGTCTTCCAATACTATAGCAAATGCTTCTTCTCTAAACTCATAGCCTTGCGAAGCGTAGAATTCAGGAAGTAATTGGTGCCTCACCTTATATACAATTCTATTATTTGAATCACTTGTGATTTCAAGTACTTCATCATAGTCCCATGATGGATCACCACCATATCCAGTAGATTGCCACAAATAACCATCTTTTTCTATGTATACTCGTTCTTCAAAACCTGGATTATACACATTACTAGAGAAATAAGAATTGTAATCTGATTTAAGTGAAGCGATTGTTAACCCTTTAGGTTCTAATTTATTATATCCCATATAACTTTTTGTACCATTAATGTCATATTCGGCGTTATATTTATCATCAGTTACAGTACAATCTGAAATACCTCCATTATGCCAAAAATCGAACCATAGCTGAGTATACTGGTTATATAACAACAAGCCTATCGCATACTTTTGTTCTATTGAAGAGTTATTCAAATCAAAAGTATTATCAATTAGCAAGTATCCGGGATAGACGTATCCAGTTTTCCCATTATATTCAACCTTAACCATTGAATCATCAATCATTCCATGTTTGAAACCATTTTTTAATGAAATAACTTTAATAGATGTTCCATATGGTATGAGATCCAATTGTTTTGTTTGAGTTGAAGGTCCCTCCCTTAAAACTAATCCCTCATGTGCTCTTGTTTTGGCATCAAGACTAAACTGAATTTTACTTAACTCACCAACAGCATATTTTGAAATAGTACTATTTGTATCACTTAATATGACAACATCTTTATTGAAGCTTGAATCATCTGATAAAACAGACACTTTGTAAGGCAAGCTATTTTTATAGGCAATTAGATTCTGCTGTTCGACAGAAAAATCTATATTATCACCAAAGTTTTGACAGCGTATTCTTATTCCATCAGATGTTTCGTCGAGAATAAAGCATGTTGTTTCTAACTTCCTAAGCAGATCGAAATCTTCATCTCCCCAGGCATTCAACAAAACTATATTGTCAGTCCATCTATATGTCAATTTTTTAACTGTTATGATATTTGTTGATACTCCATTATTCATATATGAAACAACCGGATTTGTTTCATAAAATGAAGAAAGATAGTCCTCAAATGCCTCTGTTACAGCATCTAACGATCCATTAACTGTATTATTGAATATATATTCAGAATTAGCCCAATTATCTTGAATCGCATTAGATAACTGCATAAACTCTTCTTCAGATAGGTTTTCATTATTCCAATAACAATCACTTATATCACGAGTGCCATTTTCTCCTAAACCATCGTAGAACAATGAAATCAAGGACCATTCCTGACCATTCCATTCAGAGAATTCTATTTTTCTATTTCCTATAGATGACCAGTTGTTATTGAATAGTATTTTTCTGGACTCAGTATCATAAACAAATCCGCAGTATCCAGCTGCACCTGTAGCCGTAAAGCTAAAGATACCTGGATTATTAGTGTTTTCAAATAGAATACAACTTCCGCGTCCGCTTTCTTTTGAAATACCAGTATAGACAGCTAATTCCAGCTTTCCGTCATTGTCGAGATCATTCACCATATATTTATCTTCTATGTCATCATTCTTAAAAGACTTAGATAAAGCTGCAAGTATTGTACTGTCAAATGCGTAATACATTTCAGTATCGGTTGAATCCGTAAAATCTAAACTATTCATTGAAGAATTGAGAAGTTTTATCCTCTCATTTATGTATTCTTCAGAATCAGTAAGGCAGCAATTCTTAGCAAGATACATTTTTTTCAGGGCTTCATTGATAGAGTCAATCTTTCTCTGATATACAGCACCAGTATGGCCATAGGCTTTTTCTGAATCAAGAAGAGCTTGGTACATCGAACGGCTGGAAAGCAATGCAAATATAGCAGAAAGTCTTGCTTTTTCTATATTGTCCTTCGATATGTTATTGTATGCATTATTATAAGCCCAGAACTGGTTAACTCCTCGTTCCATTAGCTTATTGTAGTACCTAAGATTTTCGCATTTCCGTGATACGTTATATACAGGAAAATCTGTGGCAATGAAGTATGCTTTCATAACAGAAGCTGCGAGTTTGGACCATGCGAAAGCATGACCTAATGCTAATTCTTCTGATATTCCGTCTTTTATACCATCTTCTATCATATCTTTGACTTTATTTTCGATTTGCTTTCCTATGTAATTAGCGATTGCTTGTTTCTGATCATCAGAGTACATTTCATATACTTTCTTAGCAGCAGAGTAAGATTCTTCTGTTATGCCAATTTTATTATTCTCTATCTTACTAAAATCTAAACCATATATCGCATCAAGCATTTCGTAATGATCGGTTACATGGTCAGTATATATAGCGGCAAAAGAGTAAAGCTTTATAGCGTAATCAAGCTGCTTTCCCAATGCGGCAGATGATTTGATCATTTTTAAGTCTTCTGAACTAATATCATAGTCAGAATAATCCTCGACTATATCGTTTGCTGCTTCCATTCCCTCGATAACAGTATTGATCCTTTCAGAATCGTCGTCTAACAAATAGTTTATCATGGGAAGGTCGTAATGTTCCTCATCTCCAATTGCTGCAAAGTATGCATCATCTTCTGCGAGATATGATGTAAATATTTCTTCATAGGACTCAATTTTATGACCACGAGCTCCTACTTTGATTATCAACAATTGAAATGTTCGATATACTTTGTTTAAGTCCTTCAATTCGATTATCTATGTATTCTTCAGAATCCGTAAGGCAGCAATTCTTAGCAAGATATAGTTTTTTCAGCACTTCGTTAATTGAATCAATTTTCTTCTGATATATGTTTCCAGTGTTTCCAAGTGCTTTTTCAGAGTCACACATGGCCTGATACATAGAGCGACTTGACAGCAGTGTAAAAATGGCTGACAATCTTACTTTTTCAATATTGTCTTTTGAAATAGAATTATCGTAACAGGTGGAGACATAAACTTCGCCGTATCGGCTGCTGTGTTTCTCTGTCAGTTCTTTTTTTAGCTTCTGATATCGTATCGTTGTCGCAAAGTCTTTCAAGGATAGCAAAGCCCATATTTGTATCTGAGTTCAGCTCAATGACATACGGCTTACCTTTACTGTTTACTTTCAGCTTCTCAGGCGGTTCATATCCGAGCTCCTGTAACAGATCCGACAGATTATCGGCATTCATATCGTCGTTTCTATATAAAACTAAAAAAGATCAAAGAAGAACGTCAAAATAAAGCAAAAGAACTTGCTGTCAGCAACGAAAATAAAGAATCGTCTGAACTTGATGTACAAACAGCGGAATCTGACTCAAAGTGAATATTCAAAAACACGCGCTCCATGTGGTTTGTTGAGCGCGTGTTTGCTTTTATTCACATTGAATAAAGTAGCGAAGCAGCAAGGCAAGTAAAAAGGGCGAAAGCCTATTCCTTTCAATGAGGAACAGTTCAGAGCTGAGTGTAAGAAGTGGCATAATGGTGAACAGACTGCTGTTACTACTATGAAAAAGCTCAATATGAAAAAGAATAGGTTTTATCAATTGGTGAAAAGGCTTTGCCTATAAGCTTATAGAAGATTTTCTTTTTTCTATATATTTTTATGGGCAGCATCACATATAGTTTGTATTTTTTTGAATTGTAGCTAAATTTGTTTATTATTCATACGTTCACAATTTAAGAGTCGACGTTAATTTTTAATTGTGGTACGTTGTTATTTATTGCTTCACACTATATAGTTAAATCAGTTGCGTAAACAGTGCTTTCGGCTGTATTTGGCGGAATGAAGCGATTTATTTTTTGATTGACAACTAAGTTATAAACCGCTATAATGAAAGCAGAAGTACTTCAAAAATATTATTTAGGAGAATATAAATGAAAAAGAAATGGATTATTTATTTTTTGATCATCACAACAATTATAGCATTGCTATCTGGGGCGGTTTTTATTACCACCCAAAACGCTCAGTCAACTATCGTTGTAGCAATATTCTTAGTTATAATATTTACAGTTATAACCTGTACTATTGTTCAATGGCGTGAAATGCTTCTTTTATGTGTAGTATTACTGATTATTGGATTCTTTAATACTACCGCCATAAACACGATTGTCATTGGCTTCTTTTTCAATACCGTATACTTAAAATTAAAGTATATTCCTCACCAAGATAGTAGGATAGAAAAAATAGAAGCTTATTTAAACGAACATGACATAGCAAATAAGTATTCTTTCAATACAAAGTTATTTGATAAGACGAATACCAGAGGACAAGTTCTCTCATCTATGCTTATACAATCTTTATTTGTTCTTCCATCGGTATCGATAGATGCTTTGAAAAAGTTGAAGGATGATAAGTATGATATTCCGTTTATTAATGAACAGAAAATATATGAAAAGTACCTTCATTTGTTTAAACTATCAATTGAGTCTCGTACAGAATATAAACGTATTGCATTAGGATTAGCATTTATTCTCTTTTTCTTATTCATGACATTATTTATTTTCATGATAATAAAAGAACAGAAGAAGCTTAGAAAAGAAATAAAAGATCGTTGGAAACGAAAAGATAGCTATTGGGAAGATGGTATTAAATACCTTGACAAAAGTGATTTAATATACATAGATACTTGTTCAAGTGATCCAAACTTTATTCCTGCACCTTCAAATGGAGGAAAGAAATGCAAATGGAATGGAAAAAAAGTCAAGATCGAAAGTCATTGTGATGAATGTGACTTTTTCCTTGAATGCTACCCTGAATGTGGTATCAAAGAAAACGTAAACAACTCGTGAAGAGTGAACAATCTGATAAAATAAGAAGTTCCCTATGCAAGGGAGTAACCGCATTTTATTCAATGTGCATATATTTTCAAAAATTAAGTCCTCAAAAACAATTTCGGGGACTTCTCTTTGTTCATATATTCATTGTCTTATTTCATCACATTTCTGCCTGCAACAATCAGGCAGTGACTTCCTCCAAAGCATAACAGATTTTAGTTGTTCATTGCTGATAGGTTTGCTATTAATCGGTTTTCGATGAAACAAAAAGGACTCGATTCCAGCGTTTCCACATTTCGTGAAAACCACTAAAACCGAGTCCGAAACTTTGTATACTATTTTTTGCCAACAAAATCGTGATTTGCCTGTATTTCGACCTTTGGAGGGGACTGAATTTGCTCTTTTGAGAGTTCAAGTCCTTACACATGGCTAAAACAGTCCAATGTCATCTATGAAAATCGAAGTAGATTTTTCGAGATTTGGGTAGCAAAAAAGCCCGATATTTCGGGCTTTTTTGGGCATGTCATCTATTTTGTCATGCCATCATGGTGGGCCAACAGGGACTCGAACCCCGGACCGTCCGGTTATGAGCCGGATGCTCTGACCAACTGAGCTATTGGCCCATATGAGTAAACGGAAACACATGACTTCCGTTTGATATTGTGTCGGCATTGAAATAGTTTCCCGGGCCGTCACCAGCCAAGTATCGTCTTCGCGGCAGAGCTTAACTTCCGTGTTCGGAATGGGAACGGGTGTGACCTCTGCGCCATAAACACCGACTTTGAAAA
>Ga0209407_1000621_pt1 | contig 44117 bp, 41 predicted proteins | sample AD_JPNHG3_MetaG_FD_184410 | JGI IMG/M metagenome (GOLD analysis project Ga0209407, IMG submission 184410) | Active sludge microbial communities of municipal wastewater-treating anaerobic digesters from Japan - AD_JPNHG3_MetaG (SPAdes) (version 2) | ecosystem: Engineered > Bioreactor > Anaerobic...
CGCCTGGAGCACGCGGCCAAGGGCCTGATGAACGCCTACGAGAACGTGCAGGCGTCGGAGTCCCGGATCCGCGACACGGACATGGCGGAGCAGATGTCGTCCTACGTGCGCTACCAGATCCTGACGCAGGCCGCCACCTCGATGCTCGCCCAGGCGAATGCGAAGTCGCAGACGGTCCTCGAATTGTTACGGTAAGCGGGGTTTAAACCCCACTCTACTAAGCCAGCATTGCAGACCCATTCAAAAAGCCGTCCCAACAGGACGGCTTTTTGTTTGCAACGACAATCTCCCTCCTCCCCTCTGATAGGGTGGGGTTTAAACCCCACCCTATCAGAGGGGGGCTATCTGCTTTAAAAGATCGATCAGGCGCGGTATGTCATGTATGATCGTATCCCATACAATGTCATAGTTGATATCGAAATACCCGTGTATCAGCCGGTTCCTCATCGATATCATCTACTTCCACGGGACATCCGGATTATTTTGTATTAACGCGGGAGATACGCAATTGGCCGCTTCACCGATGATTTCGAGGAGCCGCACAAGCGCAAGCGCGAGGGTCTCATCGGCATCGAGATCGGCACGCGATTTCCCCCTTGTGAATGATTGAATTTTCTCGGCCGCGTCAATGGCGTGACGTATGTATACGAGATCATCGCGCATCGTACTGCACCAGCGCGTTTTCAACAACATCATTTCGGAAATAGCGGTTTAAATCCTCGGAAGTCCTAATATCCGCGCGCCTGCCCCCCATTATTGCGGATAATTCATCTTCCATTTCAGCGAGCCTGAAAAATCCCGGCACATGACCTTTTTTAAACTCGACCAGGACATCTACATCGCTTTGCTCATTGAAATCATCGCGCAATACCGAACCGAAGAATGACAGCTTTGTTATATGATTACGCACACAGAAATGCGCAAGTTCCTGATTATTTATGGCAATACCGATCTTCATGTCTTAAAAAATAGCATGTCTGTTTTAATTGTCAAATAATAATTTGCACCTGCGTTGTTCCCATGATGGGTATATCATGGGTACGAACAGTACCGGTTATTGATGAAAATATTTTTCGGCGCGGTGAAACGGGTATTCGATATAGATATCAAAGGGGAAATTATTTCCCCGTCTGATGGGTCCGTCCTAAAAGCCCCCTAAATCCCCCGGAGGGAGACTTATTAGAACCAAACTTGCATTAAAACCCCCCTCTGGGGGGTTGGGGGGCGTTCTGAGACAGCCACTAGGGGTTTAACCCCACCTGGTCAAAAGGGGGATTTTTTATACTCCCTATACAGCTTCTGATGCCACCGCCATGCCGTGGCAATTATCTCCTCGATATCGGCATGTGCCGGCTTCCAGTTCAAAACTGACATCGCCCTGGCCGAATCCGCTATGAGCACGGCCGGGTCACCGGCCCTGCGCCCCTTCTCCACGACGGGGATATCTTTCCCGGTGACCTTCCGCGCGGCGTCTATGATCTCGCGCACCGAAAATCCTTTGCCGTTGCCGAGATTGAAGGCATCCGATTGCCCGCCCCCGCCAAGGTGCTCCAGGGCCGCGACATGGGCGCCGGCAAGGTCGGCCACATGGATGTAGTCCCTGACGCAGGTGCCGTCCGGGGTATCGTAGTCGGTCCCGAATATGGCGATGTTCTCCCTCGCGCCCAGGGCCGCGTCAAGGACAAGGGGGATCAGGTGCGTTTCAGGATCATGCCATTCCCCCACGTCGCAGTCCGGGTCCGCGCCGGCCGCGTTGAAATACCGGAGCGCCACGTAACGGAGGTCATAGGCGCCGGCGTAATCCTCCAGGATCTGCTCTATCATGAGCTTGCTCCTGCCGTAGGGATTGATGGGCTCCTTCGGGTGGTTTTCCGCTATGGGGATTTCGACCGGGTTGCCGAAAATCGCGGCAGTGGAAGAAAAAATGAACCGCTTGACGCCGTGCTCCCTCATCACCTGGAGGAGATTGATGGTGTTCTTCACATTGTTGATGTAATATTTCTGGGGGTCCTCCACCGATTCTCCCACGTAGGTGAAGGCGCAGAAGTGCATGACCGCCGATATGCTGCGCCCGGCAAAAACAGAGCGGAGACCCTCGATATCGCCGAGATCGCACCGGTGGAACTCCCCCCACCGGGCGAATTCCCGGTGGCCGGCGCTCAGGTTGTCCACAACGATGGTCCGGTAGCCCTTGTTGTTGAGCGCCTTGTTCATCTGCGAGCCTATGTATCCGGCCCCGCCTGCGATGAGGATTGTACCGTTATTGCTGTTCATTGCAGTATTGAATCCGACAAACTCATATCTTATAGATTACAATTCACATTCAATCAAGTCAACCCAGGACTTGGCAAATCTTTTTTTGGTAAATCCATGATCTTCAATAAATGAAAGTGATTTTTGCGAGTAGACCTGATAATTATTTTTTATTATGGTCAACCTTTTATCATATTCCTGGACTATATCGTCTAATGATAAACCGGCGGCATCAACCACAAATTCCGGGATGATTTCAATAATCTCTTCGCCGATCCCAACTTTATTCATTATAATGGGAACGCCGCATGCCAGCGCCTCCAGGGGAACCAGGCCAAATGTTTCCGATCTTGATGGATAAATCAGTATCCCCACCTGATTCATCACCCCGGGAACATCCTCCTGCTTTAGATAGGAGTGATTGATTACGTGTTTCGTGTTCAGTGAACCGTTCGAGAAACAATGGATTGTACGATTTTTATTACTGAGCTTTTCAACGATATCCATGCCTTTTCCGTAATATGCATAACCGCCAATAAACGCAACAGGATATTTCTTTTTCAGTTTTTTATCAGGATAAAATACAGATGTATCAACACAGTTTGGGATAACGGTTGAATGTATTGAATATCTGGCTTGTAAGTAATTCTTGAGCGACCTGGATACCGTAATATTTAATGCTTTTTTAGCACCGTACTGCTGCATCGTGTCCATTTTTCGATATATCATTTTAAAATCCCTGGTTAAACCGGGGACATTTTCGGCATACTGCCTGTAGCTATAGTGAAAAACATTGATCACTCGATCGTAAAAAACCAAAAAATTCGCCGAGCTATCTATTATTACGGCATAATAATTTGTTGCATGGAGATGCCTTGATACATTGAGCGAAAAACCAATTTGAAAACCGAGGAATTGATCAATGATACTAATAACATAAGAAGTGCGAGGGATTCCGTTTTTCCCGTATACATCTACATCAAATCCCTTTTCTCTTAAAGCATTGATAATGATTGAATTGATGCGGGTATCTCCGCCCAAGGCATCACCCTTGTTTCTCGGGTAATTGACAAAAAGGATTTTCTTATTAGACTTGTTGCATAACTCCTATTTTGTTGCCAGATAATAATTCCACAGTCCACATGCTACTATAAATGTCTGATCGATAAAATGATCTCTTTTTGCCCGAGAAACATGGTACACTATTCTCAATCGTTTTACCCCGGCAAATGCATTTTCGATTTTAACCCGTACACGACTGATGTTTTTGTTTGAATTCTTTTGCCGTTCAGTCAATTCACGACCCTTTGGTTTCTTCTTCGGCATTATGACATTTTCATATTCAGATTCCAAACCCAAAAATGCAAGGTCAAATAGCTTCTGAATCCCTTGGGGCAACTTGCTCTTCCGTGATTCGTTCTCCAATACCGCTTTATCATGTATTCGCCCGGGATAATGCCGCGATGCATACAATATTCTGCGTTCCCGATCAGCCACACAGAGATGTTTTACCGTGTGACATTTTTTTTGCCGGAATAGTAATTTTTCTGCTTTTCCCTGTCTTTTGGCCTGTTTTTCCGCTGCTCAGTGCCGTCGATAATTACCAAACCGATACCCCGGATTTGCCTATTCAATTCCTCGATCGATCCCGCAGGCAGCGATCCACTATGTTTCAAGGCAATTTTTAATGCTTCCATGTAACGATTCACTTTCCTAAAGGCACATGATCGATGAAGTCCAAATTGCACACCTAAAACATCATATGTTGGGTAGTTTTTCAGATAAAACAGAATGAAAAACAGCTTTGCCCGTGATGTTTTAAGCCGATCCGCTCTGCCTCCCCTGTACGGATTCTTTCTGGTGCATTTTTTTAGCGCTTCTTCGAATTCAGGGACCAAGTGTTCAAAAACTGCCTTCGTAAGACCAATTGATGCTTGACTTGTCCTGTCATTTGATAATGCTTTTTCTATGTCCATGGGGACAATATCAAATTAATCGAAAAAATTAATAGCACTTTTTTAGTTATGCAACAAGTCTAATCATATCCCAAAATAAATGATTGCATTTGTGATAATACTGTGCTTTTCTTTATCATGCTATTAATCTCCTGCAACTTCTGATATTTTCAATAGTTGGCAAACTCATTGTAAATATCAGTAGCAGAAATTAATAGCATTTTTTATTCAAACCCACAAAATCTATGGGACAGCAGTGATGACAAATAATTATTACAAATGGCTTATTCCGGAATATTGGGAAAAGTGAATAATCTGATAAAAATGTAATAGAAATCCCACCTCAAGTTCCATGATGTTTTTTTTACCAGAAAAAATATCAGATGGGATCGAGATGGGATTAGAAACAATAACAGAATTATGGGGACTACCGGGCTATTTTGTAAAGGATATTAAGATCGAGCGTGATAAAATTTTTCTGTCTGTAGCTCGGCAAGGCTATCCGATATGCCCCCGATGCGGACGGGAATGCCATACGGCGCCCAAGGACAACCGTATTCAGATTGTCGAGGACCTATCGGTATTTGGCAAACGATGTTTTATCCAGTTATGGAAGTACCGGATTAAATGCGGCTGCGGATATCACGGGACGGAATTGATAAAATGGCTCAATCGGTACGAACGGGTCACAGCACGCTATCAGAAATGGATATATGCCTTCTGCAAGCGGATGACCGGTATTGATGTAGCACGGATATTCGGGATATCAAAGCATACGGTATATCGTTTAGATAAAGAAGGCATTGAGGAAGAACTATCGCTACAGAAACCGATAAAGCCGAAACGATTAAGCATCGACGAGATTTCCCGGAAGAAAGGGCATCATTACGCGACAATTATATCGGCACCGAACGAACGGAAAATTTTGGAGGTCGCCAAAGGGCGGAAAATGATTGATTTAGTCCCGTTTTTCGAGCAAAAAGGGGTCAAATGGTGTAAACAGATTGAATCAGTTGCAATGGACGCATGGTTGGCATATCGCAAAGCAATCAAGAAATTCTGTCCCAATGCAGTAATATGTTTCGATCACTTTCACCTGGCTCAATACTTTTCAAAAGCCATTGACAAGTTGAGAGTGAGTGAGACTCGGAAAGCGAACAAAGACGAGAAAGAATTATTTCATGGCACGCGATGGTTGCTATTGAAACGGCCCGAAAAACTGAAAGAGGAACAAAAAGAGAAATTAGATCGGCTTCTTGAAGTGAATAAGAACTTGTTCAAGGCATATATTCTGCGAGATGAATTCAGGCAGGTATTTGATGGGCCAACGTCTCACAGCCGGCTCATTCGATTAACGCATTGGATTCAGAAAGCAAAGAAGGCCCGGATATCTCAGCTTACCGGATTTGCCAAGCTCATTGAGAAGTGGGAGACATTCATTAGGAATTCATTGCGAGAGGGGTGTTCAAATAGCTTTGCCGAGGGTATCAATACGAAAGTCAGAGTAATCCAGCGGATGGCCTATGGATACAAAGACTTCGAGTATTTGAGACTAAAGATATTTCAGCAGTTTAACTTTAGGGAAATTAAATCCGTTTTCGATGGGCTGTAAATCCCAAGAATCCGGAAAGAGTGGAATAGATTAAATGCATCATTTTCTGTTCAGACAAGGTTGCTTATGATATTGTTGATTTTTTTATCCTCATTTGTTTTAACAAATTGCAGGAAATCTTCAAATAGTAATGACGAGCTTACCGGCCTGCTTCTATTGAGTATTATGAATTCGGAGCCGGTTTTATTCAGCAATGAAAGTATGAAGATTTTCAGTACATCAAATGGATATTACCGGATTAGATATTATAATTCCTCTGGAAGGCTGGTGTATAACGAGGAAGTGGAGCCAAACAGCATCGAGCGTACATTGTATCAGAGCGGAGGAGTCACGCTCATGATCCTGGCGGACAATACGGTGAGGCTTACGGAACTCGAAAGCATAGGGACTCATACCTTTGCCGTTAATGCAGCGGGAATGGCGGTGGAGTATGACGACTCCTCCGGAGAGATTATTTATAGAGTGCACATACTGAACCCGGAAAACGGCGAAATGCAATATCACGCGACTATGGTACAGACATCCACTGATGTGTGGGAGGCCCAGTTCGCCGCACCGGTGAGCGAAAATATAGCGGTGTCTTATGCTCACAACCCGTCCTATACTATTAACACCTACTCATTTACATATAACAATTTAGCAGGTCATGGGGATATGCAATTCCAGACCGATGCCAAAATGGATGCGATCGGGAATATAATTTCGACAATCTACATTCTCTATTGAGACAGGGCATACCTATACTTGTCTTGGTTGACGATGCGCAGCGCACCGCCGAGGTTTTTCACGGGACGCGGTCGCTTCGCTGTATAAAACTGGAAGAGCCGGTAGCCCGTCGTGTCCGCATCGACGAAGATGACAAGACAGTTATCAAGGAACGGCATGATGCAGACATGAAGAAGCGATGGCGTATCATGAGCCGTTCGCGCAGAGGCTGGAGCGTTGTGGAAGTCGAGACCCGGCATCCGTCTCTGTATGATGCCGTGGTGAGTGGAGGCAGCCTATGAACCCGCAGATCTCGTCCCTAACGACCCGGCTTGACTACCTCGGTCTCGCGGTCATGTCCAACTCGCTCGAATCCTTCCTCTCCGACCCGGCACGGAAGGACGAAACACTGCTCGACTCTCTCAACGCCTTTCTTGATATCGAGTACTGCCTTCGCAAGGAAGGCTCGGCACGAACGCGGATCAAGGAGAGCGGTATGCCGGGCATGAAGCGACTGGAGGATTATGACCTCACCTGGATCAAGGGAGGGTTATCCCCGGCCAAGTTCAAGGAGCTCTCGAGCCTCGCGTTCATCGAGCGCAAGAAGAACGTGGTTCTGCTCGGGCCCTCGGGGCTGGGCAAGACCCACCTGATGCTGGCATTGGGGCACCACGCGTGTATGAACGGCTACACGGCCTATTACCTGAGTTGTCGCGACGCTATCGATGCGCTCAAACGGGCCGATAACGCGGGCAGACTGAAACGCAAGCTAAAGTGGCTCACCAAGCCTCATGTGCTGTTGCTCGATGAAGTGGGCTACGAATCGTTATCCCCTGAGCAGGCGAGCATGCTGTTTCAGCTCATCAATGCGCGCTATGAACACGGCTTGATCATTATTACTTCGAATAAGTCGTTCGGCAAGTGGGCCGAACTCATGAGCGATGAGGCGGTTGCCACGGCCATGCTGGACCGTCTTCTGCATCATGCCCATGTGCTTTCCCTGAAGGGTGATTCGTACCGGATGAAGGATCGCCTCAAGGCGGGGGCGGTCAATTTTGATTGAAAGCCGGCAAAGTTAGATCGTTGAAAAGCGGCAAAATTAAATCGGTGCTGACAGGCAGAAAAAACTGGCTTTTTTCAAATACGCCGCGCGGCGCTGAGTCAAGCGCCGTACTCTACAGCCTTATTGAATCCGCTAAAGCCAATGCCCTTGAGCCATACAGATATCTTCGCTATCTTTTTGAACGGATTCCGGGTGTTTCCTCAAGAGGACAACTGCGGGTGTTGCTGCCCGATATGATTACCCCTGATATGATCAAGCTTGTTGACTGATTCACGGGACGGGGTTAATTTGACGCTTACTTTATTCGTGCCCGGTGACACACTTATAAATAGCTGAGAATAACCAGGGCAATCGTCGCGACCAGGAGCACTGCCACGGCCGGAGTCCAGTGAAGAGTCCAGCGCTCTCCGCGCCTGATCCCCTGGATTACTATGGCCTGGGACAGCGCGAAAGGTATCGAAAGAAAAAGAAAATACATTACTGCCAGGATTCTCTCGTCGCGGAGTGAATACCCATAGAACGGGACCAGCATAAGGGAAATTACGATAGCCGCGATATGCAGCTTTTTCAGGGCCGGGGGAAGGGCCTTTGCCCCTTCCGGCGAAACGGCCTCGCTCTGCAGCAGGGCATACTCCCTTATAGACACGGCCATGGCGTCAGCGAAGACCAGAACGACGCACACCAGACCTATCACCTGCCCGATCAGCATGTACACGTTGTCAAAGAGGAACTGGATGCCGGGGATGAGCCAGACGATGAACCCGGAAACGGCAGCAGCCATTGCGCGCCACGAGGCCCCGAATGCCCTGATCGACCGCGAGAAATTTTTACGGTAAAAAGAAAAGACCAGCATCAGGACGAAGGCGGCGATGGCAGACAGGTAGAAAACGGCCGGAGCGCCCTTGATCAGCTGGTACCCGTGGACGGTCTCGATTTTCTTCGATGTGCATCCAAGGACATCCACATAGGGCAGCAGAAAGGAAACGATAAAGAGGAAGCACGCCAGCCGAAGCACATGGGGCCGGGCCGCTTTCACCAGGCCGGAGAATCGTTCCCGTGTTGTCATACGCACCATCCTTCCGATTACAGAGTGTAAATCATATCCGCTACCAGGCTGAATACCGGGCTTGCTATCAGCTCTTTGGACGCCGAACCGCTTTTAAGGGAAAAATCAGCGCCGCTCATCAGCGCGAAAACCTTCCGCAGCCGGTCCCGTGGGAAGGCCTCGGTGTAGCGCCAGAACTTCTCCCTATTCTTGCTGTAGACGCCGGCCCTGGTCATCGCACCCTCGGGGGGCACTCCCTCGCCGACCAGGGAGTAGAACATTTCCAGCATCTCCGCCTGCCTCATGATCAGGTACAGGATCCGGAGGTCCGGCATTTCATCCTCCCGCACCTTCTTGCACAGCCCCAGCGCCCGGGGGTCTCTTTTGAACAGGGCGTCGATGAAATCGAACACCGAGGCGTCCCTCACATCATCAATGCAGTTCTTGACCAGGTCCGCGTCCACTGTCCCCGTCCTGCCGGAATACCTGATCATATCGATGGCATCATCGATCTTCTTGATGTCGTTTCCGGTCCGCTCCACGAGGAAGTCCACCGCCCGGTCATCTATCGAAAGGCCGAGCTTCCGGATGCCGGCGATGATGTAATTGTATATATCGTTGTCGAAGTAGCGCCAGAACTGGACGACCTTGAACCGCTCCAACACGGAAGTCATGAACGCCGGGGGGCGCACTTCCCGCGTCGTCAGGATCAGGATCGAGCCATCAGGTATCTCCCGCACCATCTCCCGGAACGTCTCATGCCTGCCCGCGGGGAGGCTTTCTATGTTGTACATCACGCACGCCCTCTTTGATGAAAAGAGGGGGGTTGAGAGGATGAAATCAGCTCCTGCCAGGAACTCGTCATTTTCCACATGGTATCTTCCTGTAGAATGGGCCCGCTCGCCGGGTTCGTCGAAGGCCATCACCATGATGCGGTTGATGCACTTGTCCTTTTCGCCCTCTTCTTCGCCCAGGAAAAGGTAGAGCGGCTCCAGGCGGTCGCCGTCAAGCTCCCGCTTGAACTGTTTTGCGTTCGGATATCTGGTGGTCATTGCCGGTTTTCTCCGCCGCGGAACTCCGTTTCGTCCCCAGGCTTTCCTTTTTCAATACTGGTCATCTGGTCGGTATACCATCCCGTGACGGTCTTGGAAGTGATGCGTTTGCCCAAGTCGTCCAGCACGCACTCCGTGACCTGCGGCGCGGTTTCGATCGGCTGGACCAGGTCGGAAAAAGCCCGGAAGGCCTGGATCCCCCGCTCGAAAAAAATGACCCGGTTCCTCTTCAGGTCCATCAACCGCACGTCGGCGGTGATCCATATCCTCTTTTTCACGGCACGCCCGATGGTGTCATACTCGAGGTTCTGGATCATGAACTTCGTGATGAGGATTTCCAGGCGCAGGTCCGACTTCTGACCATCGGCATCGACGCCGAGCCTTCCGTCAAGGCTTATATGGGCCTTGATCCGGTACAGGAGCTTATCGGTAATTTCTGAAGCGCCGGTTATGTTAACCGGGGGCATGATGTAAAGCCGGTTCGCGTTGCGCGGCACCACCGGCTCCCCCTCGAAGCCTTTGATGATCTTCCCGGCCATGGTCTCCTCGTCGCGGAGATCGGCGGTGCAGCCGCCGGCGAGAACCATGGCGATGATCGGGAGCGCCTTTTTCATGAACTGCGATGGATGCATAATTTTTTATTTTTTACCTAAAATCTGCTAAACTTTTACCGTACCGCTGCCGAATATAGTATTAATCATTTTACACTCTGGTCTTCCATTGATACAAAAGGGCGGTCATTAGAAGACCTTTCGCAACAAATGGGATAGTTTACTATCCCATTTTTTATGGGCGAACGTCCCAGGGCGCCACTTCACTCCAGCACCCTTATCGTTTCAGTGATGGCATACACAGTTTCCACGTATTCCCGCGCCGGCCGGTCCCAGTAATAGACTGATTTTTCCGCGTTCATCCGCGCCTTGAAGACCGTGGCCTCGTCATGGCTCCTGAAAAACTGAAGCGCCCGGTCCATGGCGTCGTAAAAGGCCCAGGAATTATAGTCTGAAAAGAGGAAGCCGTTCCCCTCGATCGCATCGCCGCGCATCCTGACGGGGAACACCGTGTCCCGGAGGCCGCCGGTGGCCCGCGCCACCACCAGATTGCCGGCGGCGAAGGCCTCGATCTGGGAAATGCCGCCCGGCTCGTGCATCGACGGCATCAGGAAGAGGTCTGACGCCAGGAGGGGCACCGTTATGTCCTGGAAGCCGATGTTGACGCTCACCATGTCCGGATAGTACTGCCCCAGCAGGTAGAGGCCGTGGGCGATCTCCTCGCCCTTCCGGTCGCCGGACGACACCGCCCCGCCGATGACCCCCTGGTATTTCAGGTTTTTAAAGATACCTTCGGACGCCTCCAGGAGGAGCTGGTACCCCTTCTGCTCGGAAATGCGGTGGATATAGGAGAAGATGATGATGTCCGGGTCAACCTTCAGATTCCGGGCACTCTGGAGGAAGAGCTTGTTCCGCATGCGCATCACTATGGCGCGGCGGGTTTCATCCGCGATCTCTTCAGCGCCGTTCTGCCCCTTGAGCAACTCCGGGTACCTCTTCTCGATCTTTTCACGCAGGGCATCATCGGCTTTCACCTGTTCGATGAAGACCGGGTAAGCCGCGGCGACAAACCGAGAAGCGTCGAACCTCTTTATCAGGTTCATCTTGAAGTCGCTCCCGATGGCGTTGCTGATGCCTATGACATTTTTCAGAATTCGTTCTAGGCCGTCGCAGGCAAACTCGATCTGCCTGGCATAGGACGGGCTCACGGTGATGACGCGGTCGGCAAAGCGTATCCCCGCGGCCATGCAGTTGAGCCGCTCGGGGTAGACCGGGTCGCAGAAATCGCCCGCGGTCCAGGACGGCAGGTTGAACAGATTGAACAGGTCAAAGCCGTTTTCCATCCGGTGGTACGCGTCGAAGTACTGCCAGCCTCCGTTATGGATGATGTGCAGGAAGGTGTTCCGCCTGAAGGCCATGCTGTTCAGGTAATAATGGTCGCATTTCACGATGCCGTTGAAGATCCCCGCATAGGCGTCATTGGTGAAGGTATAGCTCGGGTTGAGGTTGAAGGAGGTGATCACTTCCACGCAGGCCCGTGAAAAGGCGACCCGTCGCCGTATCTTCTCGATGGACGTGACGCCCCAGTAGAGGCCGTCGAAAAACTCGTGATGATCCAAGAGGTAGTAGTGGACCCCCTCGACCCGGGCATAGTGGACGCCGACCTCGTAATCGTCCCCCATGATCTTAAAGACGACATTGACCCCGGTATAGGTCAGGTTGTATTTTTTCACCGCCTCCTGCATCTTCCGAACCGACTTGTCGTCACCGTGCTTGTAGTACCCCGATATGACGAAGACCTCCTCACCGAGCTTCACCAGCTCCCGGGGAAGTTCATAAACCACGTTGGCGAGGCCGCCGCTCTTGGAGAAGGGCTCGGCCTCGGCTGACATGAACACCATGGCGCCCCGGCGGTTGTGCTCTATCAGGTCCCTCCCGATGGTGGCGAGGGCCTGATCGGGCTCCTTCGACATCCTCCGGGCATAATCGAGTGCCGTTTTTCCGCCAAGGACGCCGTTCCTGACCAGGTAAAAGGACCCCCGCTTCAGCCCCAGATCCATCAAGTCGCGGTGCTCCTTCCAGAATACCGGCACCAGGTGGTCTTTAATGAAGGCGACGGTCCTTTCGTAGGTGGCGCAGTTCTTCGAAAGCTCCTCGTAGGCGAAATTTTCCCGGATATGGTCCACGTTTGACATTTCGCAGAGGCGGATCAGGGAATCCCGGAGAAAATCATGGTAGTGCTCCGCCAGGTCCACCGGCTCAAGCTTGAGCAGCTTCACCCGCTCGGTGAAGGAGACCACGGTGTTCACGCGGGAGATCGTCAGTTCCCTGCCGGTAAAGTAGTTGTAATGGCCGGTCAGGTTCGAGTAAAGGGGATCGCTCAGGCGGTAGCAGCGGTCCCGCGGGATCGGGAGGGCCGGACTGTCGAACTGGATCGACGCGTTCTGGTTGGCGTCGGCGAAATTGAACACGCCGATCCATATATCCTGCCCCACGAACTTCGCCGCCGCCGCCACCATGGTATTGTTGGCCCAGACCAGGTATCCCCGTCCCTTCATCTCCCGGTGGAACCGGTACCACTCGGCGTAGAAGGGCTGCAGGCTGCGGTGCGCAGCGTATTCGAACTGGTTCCAGTTGACGAAGATGTTGTCCAGGTAGACCTTCCATCCCTCGCCTTCGGCGCTGCCCTCGTAATCCATGATGGCGCTGCTCATGAAGCAGGTGAGGCCCACGGCGGCGCGGAGCCCGCGGTGGCCAAAGGTGTTAAGGGCCCTCCGCTCGTCATGGTTCCCCAGGATGCCCAGCATTTCGGTCCCTTCCGGCAGGGACGAGGGGAAGTAGCTGTCGTAAATATGATAGATCTCGCGGACGTCAGTCTTCCCGTGGATGATGTTCTCGCAGATCTTGAAGAGCGACGAGTTGTACGGGATGAGGCCGGTGCGGGTGAGGAACCGCTCGTGGCCCCAGTAGCATTCGGCGACGTTGATGAAAAAGCCCTTCCCGAGCTCCTTCATCTTTTTCTCAACGTTCAGCATCAAGAAAAAGTGGAGCGGCACCGCTATAAGGTCGCGGCAGGCCGAGTCGTAGTAGCCGGTCGTGATGTAGTGATCGTCCTCACGGTCATTGACGATGATGGTCCCCTCGACCATCTCGGCGGGATCCCGCTTCCGCTCGAACACGAAGGGGAAGTTGTTCTTCTTCATCATGATCGGAACGGCATGGGCGGAGTCGAAGCGTATCCCGTCTATCCCGAACTTTTCCATGAGGACGGCAATGGAGTCCGACAGCCACTCCCACACCTCGAACTTGCGGTAATTCAAGAGCTTGCCGTCGTTCCACGAGCCGTAACGCCCGTCCGTGGAGGCGCGCACCACCAGGTTCCCCCCGTCGTCATAGGTCCTGACCGAGTACTCGTCCGGCAGGTGGTCGCTTGACCGGTTGATGTGGGGGATGATGTCGACGATGACCTTGATGTCCAGCCGGTGACAGGCGTCGACGAGCTTCTTCAGCTCCTCCTCGCCGCCCAGGGCCGGCTCGATGTCGACCAGGCTCATGGGCGAAAAGGGCGATGGCGACGAGGCGTTCGGCGCCCAGTCGCCGCGGTTGCGCCCCCGCTTCTGGACGCCCAGGAGATAGATGGTGGTCACGCTGTAATTCTTCTTGATGTCCCCCAGGTGGGCCCTGATGTCGGCGAATGTACCCAGACGGATCACCTCGCCGTTCTCGTTGTAGACCAGACCCGGGTGGCCGTTCCCGTCCGCCCAGTAGGCCCTGGTGTGGCCGTGGATATCGGGGAAGATTTCGAGGATAATTTCCCCCCTGATGTCGGGGACCGCGTTGATCCGGCCCGACAGGCCCGGCAGGGTAACCCAGGCCGTGGTCTTTCTTTTCTTTATAAGGACCGCGAAGTCATAGTGACCGTATTCCTCGAAGCGGTATTCGGCCGAGTACCGCTCCCTGCCCTCGTGGACCAGGGGTATCTCGACAAAATCGATGTCTTTATCAAGGAAGATGCCCCCCTGTGCGCTGTTCCGGTAGATCCTCAGATGGTAGACGACCGGTGCGCCGGGGATCTCGAAGGTGAAACGGTAGGTCTGCCCCACCGGTACATTGGCGAAGCGCGTCGCCAGGGGGGCGTCGAACTCCTTGGGAGCGAAGATCCTCTCGAGGACGATGTTGGCGCGGTTCCGTATCTCGTGGATGTCGTGGCCCGACGCGGCCACCAGGAGCCGCACGATTTCCCGGAGGGACGCCCCATCGCCGGACATCTTGTAGCGCCGCGCCAGTCGCTCCAGGGACTTGACCGCCTCGAGGTTCCTCTCGTAATGAAAGTTCAGGATGTCGCCGGTGATGCGGGCGTCCAGCTCGCGCAGATACTTGGCGCGGCTCGCCGCGCTGAACTTGCGCACCCGCTTCTCGACGACCCCGGCCGCCTCCTCGACCTCGAACTGCTGGGCGTTCCGCATGGTCTCGTCCAGCAGAAAGTTCAGAGACCGCGATACGGCCGGGGGATACACCACGGCATGGGTGTAACCGGTCTGGATGGCCCGTTCCTCGATCATGAGGAGGAGCTTGAAGGCGCCGAAGAGCTTCACACCGGCGTTCCGCTTTTGTTCCGCCGTGAGGGCGTCGAAGATCTTGAGGCCCAGGTAGATCGTGGGAATTTCCGTCCAGGGCGGCCCCTGCCCCACGTGGGATATAACGGTGGTGTCCTCTGATATATGGAATAACGTGGGAACGCCGGGGAGCTCTTTCACGATGACGAAGCGCCGGGCCATGATTCCGTCGAAATCGCCCTCCGCCGTGGCCCGGTGGGCAAAGACGATGGAGGCGATGAGGCGCGACGAAAGACGGATGTCGCTCATGAGTCGTCCCCGGACCGTCTGGTCGCCCTTTGAAACGGCGTCGAAGGCGCTGTTGCGCATGTCGATGAAGCGCTCCCGGTACAACTCGGCGGGATCGCCGGCGCGGAGGCTCGCCACGACCTCACGGTCAAGGTAGAACTCAAAGCAGCGGTTCTCCGCGAAGGCCCGCGAGATATGCTCTTTGACTATTTTATCGGAAATAAGATGCTCGTCGGTTATGCGGAAGCGGCAGAGGCTGCTGGAGATGACTGGTTCCACGTATCGATACCTCGGACAATAGATCGCGCCGGGACCTGAGGGCGGGGGTCTCGATACTCCGCCCTCAGGATCCCACCTTCATCGTATCGGCACGGAACCGTCCGTCAATCGAAAAATGGTACGGGTACGCGGCAACGCGACATAAAAGTCGTGCCGCCGTTAAGCAATATTACCATTGACAAACGGTCAATGCCGGATTATGCTGATGCAGCAGCAGCGACCGGTCCTCAGACAGGCATTGTACTCATGTGGTTTTCTGCCTGGAACATATAAAGATGAGGCGTGGCAGCAATGGATGCGCAACTGATAACCGTACCATCACTATTGTTCCTCTCCTTCCTGTGCGGCGTACTGCTGGTGGCGAGCGGTCTGTACGTGGGCGTCTACGTCTTCACCAGGACCCCGGTTTACCTGTCTGTAGCGCTCCTTGGACTCACCGGATTGTTTTTCGTGGGGTCAGAGGCCGCCGTCATTACCTGCGGCCTCCTGAACGACCCGCACACGGGCATGCAGTTCCACCGTCTGGAGGCCCTTTCCGCGGCCTTTTTCCTCTTTGCCCTGCCCTATTATCTCGGTCACCTCCTTGAACTCGGCCCGGGATTCAAGAAAGCGAACCGCGTCATTACCGCTGCCGGCGCCGTCGCCTTCATCATACTGGCCGTGGCTGCCTTTGCCGTGCCCGAATGGTTCATCGGCTTTACGAGCCACCTCAGCGCGACAGGGATGCCGTGGCGGGAAGGACGGGGCACGCCCGGCATCCTCTACCGCCTGCGGGACCTCCTCATAACGCTGGTGGCCCTCTACGGCGCGGCAATGATGGCGGCCGACCTCAAACTGCACCGGCGCTTCAGTTATGTCCTGTTCTCATTGATCGGCACCCTGTTCGCCATCTTGTCCGGGATCATCGATTTTGCCATCGCGGCGCGGGAACTGCCCAACGGTCTTTTCAGCATCAGGGTCTTCTCCATGTTCAGCCTGGGGGTCATGCTCTTCGTCCTGCTGTCGATGATCGGGATCATGAAATGGTTCATCGACCAGACAAAAATGATAGAACGGATGAACAAGATCGAGGCCCTCGGCATCATGGCGGGGGGGATCGCCCATGACTTCAACAACCTCCTTGCCGGCATACTGGGCAACGCGAGCCTCATGAAGGAGGGCACCGGGATCGATGAAGCCAAGAAACCCCTCCTGGACGAAATAGAGAAGGCGGCGGTGCGGGCGAAAAACCTTTCCCACCAGCTTCTTACTTTCGCGCAGGGAGGCGCGCCGATCCGCAACACCGCGTCAATCGATCAGCTTGTTTTCGAGACGGTCGATTTCATCATGCGGGGGTCGAACATCACGGTGCACTACCACGTCGCGCCGGGACTGGGCGCCATATCGGCGGACATGAACCAGATCAGCCAGGTCGTTCAGAATATCATGATCAACGCGAAGCAGGCCATGCCCGACGGCGGCATCGTCGATATCACCCTGGACAACTGCGCGGTAACGCTGGACACGCCCCATCTCGCCGCGGGGGAATATGTGCGACTCAAGGTGAGGGATTACGGCACCGGCATGGATCCCGAGGTGCTGGCGTCCGTCTTCGATCCGTATTTCACGACAAAGGACAACGGTTCCGGCCTTGGCCTTGCCATATCCCTTTCCATAGTCAAGCAGCACGGCGGCTGGATCGACGCGGCGTCATGGCCGAAAAAGGGATCGGAATTCACGGTGATGCTCCCCCGCGCGGCGATGCCGGCTGACGCCAGCCCGGCCGAACCGGTGTCGGACGGCCTCCTTGCCGGCAGGGTCCTTGTCATGGACGACGAGGAGATCATCCGCACCCTGTGCGGAAACATGCTCGCAGCAATGGGCATCGAGTGCGACACCGTACGGTCCGGCGAGGAAGCGGTGGACGCTTATTCCGCGGCGGCGGGCCGGGGGAAGCCCTATGACGCGGTCATCATGGACCTCACGGTCAGGGGCGGCATGGGAGGCCGCGAAGCGCTGGGGAAAATCCTTGCCGTCGATCCTTCGGTGAAGGCCGTGGTCTCCAGCGGCTATTCTGATTCGAGCGAGATGGCCGACTACCGCAGGTACGGCTTCGCGGCGGTCATTCCCAAGCCCTACACCTTCTCAGAACTCAAGAAGGTGATGACCCTGGTGCTAGCCGGCGAGCAGGACCGCGAAGGCGCCGAAATTAAAAAAAATGGTTGATCGGATATTTATTTGTGTAAATAGAGACATCATTCAGACTCCATAACAGGTATGCAAACATTTACATGAAGAAAGCGAAAGGCCCTGCCGATGAATTCACCCGGGCTTATATGGAATATTATCCGCTCCTTCTCAGTTCGCTCCTCTCCAGGATAAGCAACCCGGAGGAAGCCAGGGACTTGTGCCAGGAGGTGTTCATAATTTTCCTGGAGAAATTCCATACGATCGCCAATAAGCGGGCATGGCTCTTCGGGACGCTGAGAAATGTCCTCTACCAGCACTATGCCAGAAAGAAGCCTGACGTAGACATCGACGAAGTCTTCAATGACGAGGGCCTGGCCTTTACCAACGGCGCCAGGGACGCCAGGATCATGATAGCCGAGGCGATCGAACAGGTGGAATGTTCCGAGGAGGACCGGGTACTCCTTGATCTTATAGCGATACATGACTATTCATACGGAAATGTTGCGGAAATCCTGGGGCTGTCGCGGAGGCAGGTTGAATACCGGTACGGCCAACTGGCCAAGAGTATTTTAGATTACCTTAAGAGCAAGGGGATAAAGGGCCTGGCGGATCTATTATGAGCGACGATATAAAACAACTCCGGACCCTCATCGACACCTACAGGCTGTCCCGGCCGGTCTCCGCGGAACTCCAGCAGTATGTCATCGACAGCAGGATGCCCGACCTGCGCCGTATCCTGAAGAAATCAGGCACATACACCCTGATAGCATGGCTCTCGATCATGATATTCTCGCTCCTCAGGAAATACGGACTCCATGTCACCATGATACAGAGCAAGATAATCGCCGGCCTTGCGGCTGCGGCGGTCGCATCAGGTTCCGCTGCGGCGGTATACGGCGGGGCGCGTTATGTCATCAAGGTCACAGGCCGCCCTGCTTCGCAGGTGGAGGAAACGGTCACGGAGCCTGAAACCGATATACAGAATAAAATCGAAAAAACGCCTGCTCAGCCGGACGTTCAAGAGCGGACTGAGGAAAAACAAACAATCCCTGTTCACAAAGAGAAGGCCGCTCCTTCCGGAAAAAAACATCACAGCACCGACAAAGTGGGACCGGACAAAAAGAAAAAAGATGCCGAGGAAGACACGGTCAGCGATATACCGACATTATAATCAACCTCGCAGGGTCCTCCTTACAGCACCTCTTTTTTTTCCTCTTCTTTTTTCTTCCCGAAGTCAATCCGGTATATAACCGATGCGGTAAGGCCGTAGAAATGGTCGCAATATTCAGAATAATCCTCATTCCTGGATTCCGACCAGACTGTCTTGAAAAACTGGTACCTGAACCCCACGGATATGTTCGTATGTATCGGTTTAATGAAATAGACAAATGACAGGTTCGCATTGGCGCCTATTTTATGCAGCGACCATTGCTCTTCTGGAAACGGAAGCACGAGTGACGGCGTGCCTGATGAATACCAATACTTTCTCCTGTTTATCGAGCTGGACTCATACAATAATGAGGTATTGATCAATATAAAGAAATTCTCCACCACATGAATGGAAAAACCGATTCCCAGGGCCGGGGCGTAATTATCATACCTGTATTTCTCCAGGGTCCCCAAAAGCAGGGTCCAGACCAGAGGCAGCCACAGCGTTTCATTGTTTTGATATTTGTACTGCGTGTATTTAAATCCCGCGAACAGCTTGAAAAACCTGGTGAATGAATAACCGACCGTCGTATCGCTGTCATACCGGTTGATAACGCGGGATTCCATCGTCGGGGACCACGGTATCGATGTCCGTTTGCGCTCGGATGCCGCTTCCAGCCGCGCGTAAAGGAAGCCTGAAGAAATGGTCACATTCCCCGGAAGCCGGAACGACAATCCCGGCCCGTAAAAAAAAGCGGGGTCCACTTTATACACCGAGCTTGGAGTGCTCCAGGAAGGCATCCACTGGCAGTACCAGGTCGACATGGCGATATCCATGCCGGCGGCCACGGCGCTGGCAGGAATCATCAGAAGAACCATCCCGGTGATCAGAAAAAGCAATCGATAGTTGCGTTTCGTTGTGTTCATTTTTCCGTGGAAACCGTGATAGCGCCCTGTTTTCAACACCGCCCCCGGGGAGGCAACGGATACTGCCGATGTCTCTGACGGCACATGGTAACGGGCTCACGGTATCGGGCAAGCAAAAAAATCCCGCAGGAACTGCCTCCTTGTATTCCCGCGGTTTCCCGGAAGCGAAACGCGCCCCGGACCTTTCCCCGTCCACCCTGCAAGGAACCGTCCGCAGACCGCATTGATGATGAGCTGGACGGCCTGATGCGGCAATGGCGGTTATATTCAGTGATATAAAATATTTTTGTGCCGTTTTCAGTCAAGACAGGACAGCATGGTTATAGAAACGAATTTCAACCATGACATGGCTTGTTACACGGAGGGTTATATGAAAACGATAGTCAGATGCAGTATCATCTTCATGCTTGCACTGTTTCTCGCCTGCGAATATAGAGATGAGGATAAGAGTAAAAAATGCGATAACACCTATGCGCTGAGCCTTGCCGCCTGCCGAACGCTTCCCGCGGCGAACCAGAGCGACTGTTTTTTTAATGCAATGGGGATTTTATTCGCCTGTGACCCAAAAAGCTACTGGAAAATGTGGGGATGCGACGACGGGGAGCCCTGCATGTAAGAGGAAGGCCGGGGGCGCGGCCTTCGTCTCCTCGCGCCCCATCCTACTTCGTTTCCTTCCATATCCGCAGCGACTGGCGGTAAAAATCGAAGGGCGGCGGCGACGGCTCGGTCTTCTTGATGAGGACCTTCCGCGCCCAGCGCCGCTCGGTGAACTCGCAGATGTCCTTGATGGCGCGGCCGGAAAGGCCTTCGCTCCGCTCGCCGAGGTGGGAGCACTCGTCCTCGCGCAGGTGCTTCGCGTAGTTGCCGAATATGGCCGACCGCTCCGCCCCGTTCGGCAGGGGGAAGAGGATCGTCTGGTCGAAGCGGCTGATGAGGGCGTGGTCCAGGTCGTCCTTCCGGTTGGTCGCGCCGATGGTGATGGTGGAGGCGGCGGAATCGATGCCGTCGAGTCTTCGTAAAAGAACCGACAGCACCTGACGCGTCGCCTCGAACATGTTCTGGTCCCGGGAGCCCGCCAGCGAATCGATCTCGTCCAGAAAGATTATGGCGCCTCCCATGTCTTCGCAGGCGTCGAAGACCTGGGACAGGTTCTGCGACGACTGCCCGTACCACTTCGACATGATCGACTCCACGGGGACGTAGACCAGGGGGAGCTCCGACTCCCCGGCGATGATGCGCGCCGCCGTCGTCTTGCCCACGCCCGGAGCCCCGTCGAAGAGGATGGCCCGCGGCCGGTTGGATTCGAAGACCTTCCGGGTCATGCGGGCGATCGAATCGTACATGCCGGGGTTCTTCAGGGGAAGGATCACCGACTCGCGGATCTTCCGCTTCACCTCGTCGTACCCGGCGATGTAGTCCCAGTTCAGGTCCTTGTCGGCCTCCACGATGGAGGCGCCCAGCATCCGCAGGCGGTGCGCCGGGTCGTTGCGCGTGGCTGAGCGGGCGTGCTGGAAGAGCTCGATGACCAGGTTTATCTCCTCCTGGGTGAGGTTCCCCTTCTTGGTCATCTCCACCCGAGACGAGGTGGAGAGGACGAAGAACTCGATCTTGAAGTTGTCCAGTATGTTTTCGGTCTTGAATATGTTCCGGTTCAGGGCCTGAAAGGCGTAATAGCCGCTGTCGAAGGAGTGCACCCTGATATGGGTGATGTACTTCTTGACCACCAGGAGAAAGTCCACCAGCATGGCGGAGGTGATGGGGTGGGTCGCGAAGAGAATGCGCGTGGCCCCCTTCTCGAAGGATATCTGGGGCGGAGCCAGCTCCGCGGTGTTTCCCCTCTCGTAATACGACTGGAGCTCTTTCTCGACCTGCTCCTTCATCCGGTCGTAGGATATGACTGGTTCTTCAGGTTTGTTCACGGGCGTCCTCTTTTATCCCATCGGATTCATAACCGGCTTCTGCTTCCGCCCGGCGATCTTTTTCACCAGAATGATCACGAGCCTGCTCAGGCAGAAATATAGGATCATGCCGACGACGATGCCCACCGCGGCATAGGCCGCGCCTTCAAGGGTTACCGGCAGGCCCGGGGTGAAGCTCTCCCAGGCGCCCCGGGCAATGTCGAAGTCGACATGTCGGACGAAGATGAAAAACTTCTTGTATGCCGGGGCGTTCTGGAGCTCCTTCAGGGCGTCGGCAAGCTGGTTGTAGCGCTCCAGATCGCCGGCGATCTTCTGGCCGGTCTTGAACACGGCGGGGTCCTTCGAGTTCAGCAGGTGCTGGCTGTACTGGTAGAGGCTCTTGCCCACGTCCTTGGCTATCTCCCGATACTTCTCCATGTTCCGCGCCGCCTCGTCGACATGGCCGCCGAGGCGCTGGATATACTGGGCCAGGTACTGGGGAAACTGGGCGAAGACAAGGGCCCCCAGGACGGCGCAGATACGGTCCAGCAGGGAATCGACGAACCTCACCGGGGCGAGGAGTAGTGCGTTTTTATCCAGCATCGGTATGCCCCCTTGCGCGCTCTGACCGAAATCGGTCACCGCTTCATCTTTTCTGAATCCATCACGCAGGTGGAGACAATCCCCCCCCTGACGTTGTACACGGTCTTGACCATGAGGTACTTCGGCTTGAGGCACCGGTACAGGTCGTTGTAGATCCTGTTGGTGGCCGCCTCCTGGTAGATCCCGACGTTTCTGAAGGAAACGAAATAATACTTGAGGGATTTCAGCTCAACCAGCTTCCGGTCAGGCACATAGACCATGACAACCCTGCCGATGTCCGGAAGTCCGGAAAAGGGGCAGACGGCGCTGAATTCATCTGTTTCGTAGGTTATTTCCTGGGGGTTGCCGTCATAATCAATGGTTTCCAGGAAATTGTCCCGGATGCTGTTTTCATCCTCAAAGTTGAATGTTTTGCCCTCTGCAACAGCCATGTCCGCCATCCTGTGCCCTGAATCCGGGCGATATAGAGTAAACAGATACAGGCTCCGGAGATGAAAATCAAGGAAAAAAAATGGCGCACTACACACTGTGGCAAGGGGAATAAAAAATAACGAACGTTCGCTCTTTTTTTCTTGACTAAAAACTGCCGCGAAAATATATTGATTACAGTCCAGAGACAAAAGGAGATACCCGGGCAACAACAGGGAGGCAGCCATGGATTTTGGAATATCCGACAAAATGAAGACCATTTTAACGATGATCGACGAGTTCGTCGACAGGGAGCTCATTCCCCTGGAGCATGAGTACCTCACCGCCGAGTTCCGCGACATGGTGCCGGTGCTTGCAGAGAAGCGCAAAATGGTGAAGCAGATGGAGCTCTGGGGCCCACAGATCCCCAAAGACCTCGGGGGCATGGGCCTCACCCTGGTAGAGCACGGCCTGGTGTCGGAATCGCTCGGCCGCTCTCCCCTGGGCCACTACGTGTTCGGCTGCCAGGCCCCGGACGCGGGGAACATCGAGATACTCCACCTCCACGGCACCAAAGAGCAGAAGGAGCAATACCTGAAGCCCCTCGCCGCCGGCGACATCCGGAGCTGCTTTTCCATGACCGAAGTTGACATGCCCGGGTCGAACCCGGTCATGCTGGAAACCACGGCGGTAAAGGACGGCGGCGATTACGTGATCAACGGCCACAAGTGGTACACCTCGAGCGCCGACGGGTCGAAGTTCGCCATCGTCATGGCGGTCACGAACCCGGACGCCCCGACCTACCAGCAGGCGAGCATGATCATCGTGCCCACGGACGCGCCGGGGTACAACCTGGTGCGCAACATCCCGGTGATGGGCCATTCCGGCAGCGACTACGCGAGCCACGGCGAAATCCTCTACCAGAACTGCCGTGTCCCGCAGAAGAACCTCCTCGGGAAGGAAGGGATGGGCTTCGTCATCGCCCAGGACCGCCTCGGGCCGGGACGGATCCACCACTGCATGCGCTGGATCGGGATCTGCAACCGCTCCTTCGATTTGATGTGCCGCCGGGCGGCGGAGCGGAAGATCACGGCCGACGGCAAGACCCTGGCGTCGCGCCAGATCGTCCAGTCCTGGGTGTCCGAGTCGGCCGCGGAGATCCAGGCGGCGCGCCTCATGACCCTGAACGCGGCATGGCGCATCGACAACCTGGGGGCCAAGGAGGCGCGGGACGACATAGCCCTGATCAAGTTCGTGGTGGCCAACACCATGCAGCATGTCATCGACCGGGCGCTCCAGGTGCACGGCGGCCTCGGCATGACCGACGACACGATCCTGGCCTACTTCTTCCGCCACGAGCGCGCCGCGCGCATCTACGACGGGGCCGACGAGGTGCACAAGTCGTCCTTCGCCAAACGTTATCTCAGGAAATACGAAACGGGAAAATAAAGCCCCCTCGGGGGTATTCAGAGGGGACTTCGCCACAGGCAGCGCGAACATATCGGCGCATTGGAACAAAATAGAAAAACACCAGAGGAGAGGAGAATGGACATCAGCGACATCAGGAAAGTACTCATCATCGGCGGCGGCACCATGGGCAGGCAGATCAGCATCCCCTGCGCCCTGGCGGGATATAACGTCGTCATCTACGACATCAAGGAGGACGTGCTCAAGAAGGCCCTGGAAGTAATACCGAAGTTCCTGGCCGGATTCGTGGCCTTCAAGAAGATAACCCAGGAGGAGGCCGACGCGGCAGTAGCCCGCATCAACATCTCCACCAACGCGGAGGAAGCGGCCCGCGACGCGGACATCGTGAGCGAGTCCGTGCCTGAAGACCCGGAGCTCAAGAAAAAGGTCTTCTCGCAGTTCAACAGGCTCTGCCCGGAGCGCACGGTCTTCACCACCAACACCTCGACGCTCCTGCCTTCGATGATAGCGGCGGACACGGGCAGGCCGGAGAAGTTCCTGGCCTACCACTTCCATGACATCCGCATGACCAACGTCGTGGACATCATGCCCCACCCGGGCACCGCGCCGGAGACCGTGGCCCTGGTCAGGGCCTTCGCGGAAAAGACCGGCCAGCTCCCCATCATGCTCACCAAGGAGAACCACGGCTACGTGTTCAACGCCATGATATCGGCCCTCTTCTTCGCGGCCCAGACCCTGGCGTCGCGGGAGGTCGCGTCCGTGGAGGACATCGACCGGGCCTGGATGGGGGTCACCCACATGCTGATGGGACCCTTCGCCATCATGGACAGCATCGGCACCGACACGGTATACCACATCACCAATTACTGGGCCCAGCGCACCAAGGACAAGCAGTCCCTCAAGAACGCCGAGTTCATGAAGAAATACGTCGACGAGGGGCGCCTCGGACAGAAGGTCAAAAAGGGATTTTACGACTACCCGAACCCGGCCTTCAACAAGCCCGACTTTCTCAAGGGCGCACGATAATATTTGCAGTTTGCTGTTCCTCAGCAAACTGCCAAGCGATACACGGATGTATCGCCGTTTTTCGAGGAATAATCCGAGAAAAACGCGAGGTTTTGCGAATTCACTTCGCAAAACCGACCCCCTGAAAAACTCCAGGGATGAAGTTTTTCAGGAATAAAAACAGAGGAGAAAGCATCATGAAAATTGAATTCAACCTGAAAGGAAAAATAGCTGTGGTGTCCGGCGCGAGCCGCGGCATCGGCGAGTCGATCGCGAAGACCCTGGCCGCCCACGGCGCAGAGGTGATACTGACGAGCCGCAAGATCGATGCCCTCACCGAGGTAGAAAAGCAGATCATCGCGGAAGGCGGCAGGGCTGTTTCCATCGCCTGCCACAACGGGAAAATGGACGAGATCGCGAACCTCTTCAGGGAGATCGAGGGCCGCTACGGGAAGCTTGACATCCTGGTGAACAACGCCGCCACCAACTTCTATTTCGGCGACGTCCTGAACGCCAACGAGGCGGCCTGGGACAAGACCATGGAGGTCAACCTGAAGGGCTACTTCTTCATGAGCCAGTACGCGGCAAAGCTGATGGTGAAATCCGGCGGGGGAGCGATCGTAAACGTGGGCTCCATCAACGGCATACGCCCCGCCGTCATGCAGGGCGTCTATTCCATCACCAAGGCCGGGGTCATTGCCATGACCAAGTCCTTCGCCAAGGAGCTCGCCCCCTTCAAGGTGCGGGTCAACGCCCTCCTGCCGGGCCTGACCAAGACTAAATTCTCATCGGTAATGACGGAGAACGAGGAGCTGATGGACAAGGTTTTACTGCCGATGATCCCGATGCGCCGCGCCGGCGAGCCGGAGGAGATGGCGGGCGCCGTTCTCTACCTCGTGTCAGACGCCGCGTCCTTTACGACCGGGGCGACCATCGTGGTGGATGGCGGGGCGCTGGCGTAGGGTCAGAACTTCACCGTCTGGTCCGCGCCGACGGAAAAGGCCGTCTTGCAGTCCGGGCACCGGTATGAACCGGCCTTCTTGATGCGGATGAGGGACCTGCATGTTTTACATTCAACGATTATTGAACCGAAGCCGCCAACCGACGGTTCCGCCGGCCGTCTGACCGCCTCGCTGCTTTTCACGGCGAACTCCCTGTTGCAGTGAGGGCAGAGATAATTGCCGTCCCTGCTCACGCGCACGAGGGACCTGCAGTGGGAGCATTCCATGATCCTGGTGCCGGGCCGCTGCTCCGCCGGCGCCTCCTTCACGGCCGCTTCCCCGTCCTTCTTCCGCTCCTCAAGCGGCTTTACCGACAGGGGCGGAACTTCTTCAACAGGTTCGGGTCCCGCCTGCGGGACCGCAGCCGCCGTAACGGCCGGCGCGGGTTCCGGGGGCGGCTCGTCCCGGAGGCCCTTTGCCCTGAGCTCCATCTGGCGGTCCATGACCTGAATCGCCTCGGCTCGGTCGCCGGCTATCCTGAAGACCTTGTCAAAGCCGAGGAGGGTGTAGAGGGTCATGATTTCATGGGGCAGGTTGAAGATGACGAAAAAGCCGTTGGCCTCGTAGATTTTTCTCTGGAGAAACAGGAGCAGGCCGATGCCCTCCGAGCTGACATACTTCATCTTCCCCGAATCAAACAGTATGAAGAGGAGGTTCCGCTCAAGGAGTTTGTTGATATATTCCTCAAAACCCGGGCTGGTAACGCTGTCAAGGGGGCCGTCTATTTCAACAACGGCCACACGGTTGTCATGTATCTCCGAATGATTGATGATCACGCCGCTACTCCTTGTCCTCCGCCGAAATGGCGTCCTTGATCTCCCGTCTCTGATGGAAGGTGGTCCCACCCGCGGCCGCGTCCCCGCCAATGCCGCTTGCCGGCTCCCTGAGAAGCTCCACGATAACGGGGAGGTCGTCATCGGCCTGTTCAACCGCGGCCGGTGTCACGGTCATGTCATAGAATTCCCCGGCCGGAGCGCCGGAAAACGGGACTTCACCGTACGAGGCGGCCAGTGACATCTTCTGGATGCTCCGGTATCGGGCCATGACCACCAGGGTCACCATGAACGAAACGCCGCAGGCGACCGAGAGGGCGACGAGAAAAATCCCCAGGGTCCGTTGCATGTGGGCGGCCAGAAATGCGTAGATCCGGTCCTTGCCCATGATGAAGCAGACAACGCCGACGGGCTTCTTCTTCCCGGACACCGCCCTGCTGGCAATCCAGCCCGTTGAATCTATACTGGGATAAAAATAGCGCTTCAGGAGCATCCGGTATTCGCGCTTGAACGGCGCCTGTTTAGAGACGATGTTGTATTCGCCGAAGAAAACCTCCCTGCTCTTCATCTCAAGAGGGCGCAGGATGAGGTCCATGTTGTACGCCAGCTCGTCGCTGGCAAGGTTTCCCTTCAGGCTCTCGCTGACCGCGGGATCGGAATGGGCAATAACCCTGCCGTCCCGGAGCACAAAGAACGCCTCGCTGATTATGCGCTGCTCGATTCTTTCCCTGAAGAGGGTCCGCAGGCGGGTAACGTTTCTGGCGCGGTAGCACATCTCCGCCATGTTTCCGAAGGCCTCGGCCACGGGAACGGCGTAGGAACGGGTATTCGACTCGATCTCAGCTATCCCCCCCCTGCCGATGTAAAAGAAGTAGGCGATGCTGGCGCCGGCGGCAACGAGGGATTCAATGAAAAACAACATAAAAAAAATGCCGACCGGGAAAATCATTTTCACCCGTTTTTTGCCGGTATGCGATACGCCGGGAAGCCCTTCCCCGCCGGGATGCTCTTGTTCCGTCATAAAACCTCTGCCTGTCATTACAGGTACTATATCGGTGCCTTAAAGGCTAATTTTCAATAAAAAAAGCTTGTCAAGATCGTCCATTATTAAATCATTTCATCCTGACAGTGCCGGGTAACGGGCGCGGGGACAGGGGCGGGCAACCATCCGGTTTGCGAAGTACCGCGGGGTCCGCTTCCCGCCGCCGTGACCCGCAGCGTGAACATATGCATAACAGTACCATAAGCACCAACGAGATCCTGGAAGTCTGGGACTGGGAAATGGGCCTTCCGACCGGCGAATCGGTGGCCCGTGATGTCGCCCACCGGGACGGGATACCCCACGAAGCGGTCCACCTCTGGATACTGCGCAATGTCCACATGCAGCCTGAGATCCTTTTCCAGTTCCGCGCCCCCCACAAGGAGAACTATCCCAACTGCCTGGACATCACGGTGGGCGGCCATGTCCCCTACGGTTACTGCGGAAACAAAGTGATGAAGGAGACAAATGAGGAGGTCGGGATCGTCCCGGATGAGAAGGACCTGACCGACCTGGGCTGGTACCGCTACGAGGAACAGACCGGCACGCTGTTCCAGCGGGAGCTGCAGCATGTCTACCTTCTCCGCGACGACCGTGACCTGTTCCAGTACCGTTTCAGCGACGGCGAGGTCACGGGAATCTACGCCGTCGGCCTCGGCGATCTGAAAAGGATACTGGCGGCGGACACCGCCATTGAAGTGCGCGGCTTCAACGGCAGGGAGCCGGTGCGCAAAAGCATCACCCGGGCCGATTTCCACCCCCAGCTTTTCCACCGGTCGATGGAGGCCTACATGCGGGTCATAACCGGTGCCGCGACGGAACTCGCCGCAGGCAAACCGGTAACGACGAGAATGCCCGATCTGAAATAGAATGTGCGCATCCTAAAGGCGGCGGCGCCCGAGAAAACCATGAACATACTATCCTACCGGGAATCATTGTCACTAACAGACAGCGTCTACATTGACGTGCGCTCCCCCCTTGAATTCGAAGCGGACCATATCACGGGGTCCGTCAACATTCCTCTCTTTGCAGACGATGAGCGGAAAGAAATAGGCACCATCTACCGCATGGCGGGCAGGAACACCGCCATCGAGCGGGGGACCGAAATCGTCGGTGAAAAACTCCGCGACCTGGTGAAGTCGTTCATGCGCTATCAGGACAAAAACATCATCCTCCTCTGCGCCCGCGGCGGCATGCGGTCGGGGTCCCTCGGGTCGCTCCTCGATTCCCTGGGACTCCGCGTCTTCAAGCTGGCCAGCGGCTACAAGGACTACCGCCGCTACGTGATGGAGGAGATCGAATCCCTCGCGATGCCGGCCCCCCTCTTCGTGCTGCAGGGCCTCACCGGGTCCGGCAAGACCGAGGTCATCCGGAAGTTCCCCTGGTCCATAGACCTGGAGGACCTGGCCGGGCACCGGAGCTCCGTTTTCGGCGGCATCGGCATCGCCCAGAAAACGCAGAAGCGCTTCGAAAGCCTCCTCGTGGACCGGCTCCGGGAGCTCGGGGGCGCTCCCTGCTGTCTCATCGAGGGCGAATCGCGCAAGATCGGCGATCTCCATATTCCCGATTCGCTCTACGGGCTGATGAAGGACGCGCCGGTCATCTATCTCGACACGCCGATGGAGCGGCGGGTGGAGATAATCTACAACGAGTACCAGCCCCACTGCAACGACGAAAACATCCCGGCCATCGTGAAAAGCCTTTCGTCAAAACTGGGAAACACGGCGGTCGAGACCCTTACCGGCTTATATGCCGCGGGAAACATCAGGGAATTCATCCGCATCATGCTGGAGAAATACTACGATCCGCTCTACCGGCACTCACTCCAGCGGAAGAATTTCATCGCGACGGTGCGGTACACAACGGCCGATGACGCCGTCGCCGAAATACGGGAGCGGATCGCGGCCTATTGCGGGCGCGGATAACGGCCTGTCCTTCCCCGCCCCCGGCGTTGATTCCCGCGATCGGGGCCCTGCCTGCCGACAGACCGGACATAATAAACAAATATTTTTTTTACATGGTTGACAATTAAGGGAGGCCTTTTCATTAATCAATACATGCGACGCCATCGCAACCAAACGCTCCGGGGGGAGACGACCGTTTTTCAAAATTTCTGTTTTAACACGGAAAATGGTTTACTTGTGATAATGTTGTTATACATTTAATGTATATACAAAATAAATTACTGCAAGGAGATTTCAAATGGACAAAGCATCTTCGTTGATCGTTGCGGTATCCATTCTGCTGACAGGATGCAGCGGCACCCAGTATAGGGACGCGTCGAAGGACAGGGGCTCCATGGAATGGGGTCCCCGGGAGATAAAGACAACGGTCAACAAAATGGTTGGCTCATTGTATTCCTACCTTAAAAACGACTGGAACCAGGCGGCCCTTATCAAGGTGCAGAGGATAAAGAACGACACCGCGGAGCACATCGACACCAAGATGCTTGCCGACGAGATAGTCACCAGCCTCATCCAGATGAGGATCCAGTTCATCGAGGAGTCATACACGAAGGAATCGATCCAGGAAATGGAAAAGGGCATGACCGGGCTCATCGACCCCGACAGCGCGATACCGGCGGGCAACCTGAAATCGCCCAACTTCTTTCTCTACGGCACCATCAACGAAAACGTCCGCTACGTGAGCGGGAAAAAGGTCCAGTACCTGACCGTGACCCTCACGATGAAGGAGCTGAGGACCGGGCTCACCCGCTGGCAGGACCGGCAGGAATTTCTCAAGGCGACGACCACCGACAGAATCGACTTCTGAGCGGAGGGGGGCCAGCCCTATGAAACAGAAATTTTACCCAATTGCGATCCTCTTTCTCATAATCATCATGGTCTCCTGCGCCAAGGATTACCGCGAGGCGATCAACGCGCCGGAGGAGGCGTTCTACAAGGGCCAGGAATATGAGGCCGCCAAGATGCTCCTTCCCCAGGTCAACAAGTCCGGGAAGGACCAGCTCCTGTTCATGATGGAGGCGGGATACCTCCTCCACATAGCCGGAAGGTACGAGGACAGCAACAAGGTGCTACTGAAGGCGGCGAAGCTGGCCCAGATCAAGCCGATCAGCATTTCCAAGGAGGTCGGCGCCCTGCTGACGGACCAGACGGTGACAAACTACCGCGGGGAGGACTTCGAGAAGGTCCTGATCCACATGTACCTGGGGATCAACTTCCTGATGCTGAAAAAATACGACGATGCGGCGGTCGAGTTCAAGGCCGTCAACAACGAGCTGCAGAAGATCAAGACGGAAAGCGGGCAGGCGCGGTACAAGCAGAACCTCATGGCCAAGTACCTGGCCGCCATCGCCCACGAGCAGCGCGCCGACTCCGAGAACAGCGCCGATGACCGCGAATACGCGGAAGTTGAATACAAGCAGATACTGCAGCTCAAGCCGGGCCTCCCGATGGCGCGCGAGGACCTGATGCGCCTCCAGCAGAGAGGCTCCGGCAATGCCGGCGAGCTCGTGGTCATTTTCCAGGCGGGCCGCAGCCCCATCAAGGTCTCCCGCGGCAAGCTCCTGGATGACCCGGGCATGAATACGGCCGTGACTGTCGCGCTTGGCGCGCAGAAGCTGGCCGCGGGCGTCACCGCCGCGTCGATCCTCTCCACGGTGTCCCTCGCGGAAAACCCGATCCCGAAATTCAAGATACGGTCCAACATGGTCAGGAACCTGAGGGTGACGGTCCTGGACCGGCAGCTCGCCACCGAAATGCTGGAGAACATCGAATACACCGCCATGAAGAACATGGAGGACAACTATTCGCGCCTCCAGGCCAAGGTCGCCGGATCGATCATCGTGAAGGCTGTTGCGGCGGCCGCCGCCGGCGTAGCCGCCGCGGAGGTTACCCGGAAGCTTTCAGACAACAACAAGGGGCTCTCATCGCTGGTTGGACTCCTGGTGGGCGCCGGGACCGGGACGGCCCTCTTCGCGACCATGAGGCCGGACCTCCGCTGCTGGCACACCCTTCCTGCCAATCTCCAGCTGGGAAGGATGCGCCTGGCGCCGGGCAAGTACACGGCGCGGATCCAGTACATCGGCTATAACGGCGCGGTGGTGAACGCTAAAACGGTCAACTTTGAAATAAAGAGCAGAGAGAAGCATTTCATCAACATTCGAACTGTAGAATAATATAACCATTCCAGGGTGCCGGCTGGCCCCATGGACACAGGACAGGGTTCCATTTTCACATGAGCGTCGATTACGAAAACAGGACGGACGAGCGGCGGCCTGCATCATCCGAATATGCCATCTTCGAAACGCTGAAATATCCGGTTTCGATCATCAGTAAGGACGGGTTGATCGTCTACGGCAACAGGGCCTACCATGAGTTCTTCCATGGCGGCAACGGCGAGATCCGTCTCGACTGGGAGCACCCCTTCTTCCCCGAGTACCGCAAGCGCATCGCCCAGTCATACCTGGCGGCGCTCCACGGCACCGAGAAGCGCTGTTTCGCCATCGTGAATTCCCCCAGCGGGAACCATCTCCCGGTGGAGATATACCTGTTTCCGATGTTCAGCGGCGACTCGATCGCCTCGATCCTGGCCCTGATGATCATCGTCGACGACCGGCTCCTTTCATTCGACCGGTCTACCCTGTCGATCATATCCGAAGAGAATTTCCGGTACGACAATCTCCACTTCGAATTTTCACCGATGCCCATACTGCGCGTCAACGACGAGATGCAGATCATAAAGTGCAGCCATTCCCTCGAGGGGTTCGCCGGCTACAGCGCCGAAGAGATGCTGAATGAAAAATCCGTCACGTTCGACACCCTCTTCGGGCGGGATGCTGACAAGGTAAAGAAGGCGGTAACCGGCCTGGTCTCGGGCGAAAGCACCTTCCGGCGCATCGGCGAGGCGCGGATCACGGCGCGGGACAATGAAAAAAAGATAGCCAACCTCACCCTCTACCCGATCGTGGAGGACAAGGAAATCACCGCGGTCGAGATCATCATGGAAGACATCACCAAGCTCAAGGAGCTCAAGGACCGGATAAACGCCGCGAGCCGCATACAGCTCTTCACCGACATCACCAAGGGGTTCCTGCATTCCCTGAACAACACCATCAACGTGATCCTCAACAAGACACAGCTCGTCATGCAGATCACGGAAAAGGAGTCCATTGCCGAAGGCATCCAGATGATGGAGGAAGCCGCCCTGGAAATCGCGGGGCAGGTGAAGCGGATACAGAACTTCATCGGAGGCGCGCAGGAATCGGGTGAAGACCGTACCGAGCCCCTCGTTGACATCATAGAGGACGCCATTGAATTCTCGAAAATGCAGTTCAAGGTCTACAATATCGACAACATGAAAGCGATCCGGGTGGACAAGAAGTATTTCTCTAACGTGCAGGTCAACACGAACACCCGGCTGCTGCGGGAGATAATCACCTCCATCATCCTCAAGGTGTCCAACACCATCCACAGGTCGGGCACCATCGTGATCACCCTGCGCCAGAACCACGACCTCCATCTATCCGTCGAGGTCGCCAAGGACACCGGTCCTTCATTGCAGGCGGCGCACCCGGCCTTTGTCAATATTTTCTCCGGCATCGACATCCGCCAGGTCGCCGAGGTCATCAACATGAAGATTATTGAGGAGGAGTCGCCCGAGTCATACGCCATAAAGGCGATCATCCCGACGCGCATACTGATAGACCGAGAAAAGGGCGAGACGGGCGAAAGCGAATACCGGCTCCGGGACCTCGACATCATAGTGGTTGAAGACGAGGTGCCGCTCCAGAAAATTTTGTTCGAGCTCTTCGACAAGATGGGGAACCGCGTCTTCATCTGCGACGACGGGAGGAAGGCGATCGAGGAATTCAAGCGCAAGCCCTATGACCTGGTCATCACCGACTACGGGATCCCCGGCCTCACCGGCATAGAGCTGTCGGCCCGCATCAAGGAGATCAAGGAAGACACGATAACGGTGCTCCTGTCAGGCTGGATACTGGACAACGTGAAGGCCTACAAAAACGTGGTTGACCTGTTCCTGCCCAAGCCCTTCAAGCTGGACGAACTGTTAAAGAAAATTGCGAGGATACTGGGCGAAAAGCGCAGCAAGTAGCGTCATCCCTGCCGGGAATCAAGCAGCTCGCCGCCCATGCGTTTCATGTCATCGACCTTGCCCAGCACGACAAGGGTGTCTTCCGCTTCAAGGACCTCGGAGGGCTGCGGGTTGAATATCAGCGCGCCGTGATGCTTCTTGATCAGCACGATGATGACCCCGTACTCCTTGCGGAGATTGCTCTCCACCAGGTTCTTCCCCACCAGGCGCGACCGGGGGAGGACCCGGTACTCCTCCATCTGGAGACCGAGGTTTGTTTCTGCCGCGGCGATGTCGATGAAATCCACCACCGTCGGCCTGATCAGCACGTGGGCCATTCTCTTGCCGCCGATGAGGTACGGCGACACGACCCGCGTCGCGCCGGCACGCTTGAGCTTTATCTCGTTGATTTCGTCCGACGCCCGCGACAGGATAAAGATGTCGGGCCGCAGCCCCTTGGCGGTCAGGGTGATAAACACGTTGTCCGCGTCCGACCCGACCGCCGTGACGATGCCGCGGGCCTTCATGATGCCGGCCTCCAAGAGTGCGGCGTCCACCGTGGCGTCCAGGGGAAGATAAAGGACCCTGTCGGCCTCCATCCGCTCGATGGACGACTGCTGGTTCTCGATCACCACGAAATTCTGGCCATGCTGCTGCAGTTCCTTGGAGATAAGGCTCCCGATCCTGCCGTAACCGCAGATGATGTAATGGTTGGTCAACTGGGATATCTTTTTTTCCACTTTCCTTCTCCCGAGGGTTTTTGTCATCTCTCCTTCGACAAAAGTCCTCACCAGCGTCCCGATGGTGTACGCGGCCGTGGTAATGCCGCCGCTGATGATGAAAATGGTGAGGACCCGCCCCGCCGTCGACAGGGGGCGCACCTCCTGGAAGCCGACCGTGGAAATGGTGATCATGGTCATGTATAAGGCCTCGAAAAGGGGCATGCCTTCGATGAGATAATAGCCCATCACGCCGACGGCTATGATAATGAAGAGCAGGGTGAATGATTTCCGGAGATTCTTCATCACCTTCACGTATACCAGCCGATGATTTGAACCGTCAATATATTTTTATCCCTGCTCTAGCCCGGTTTATCATTGACACCGCCGGTTTCCGTGCGCTATCATGGCCCCCTGAAAACATAGATTGCGGCGGCCCGATCCAGATGGAACAATCATTCATTACGCGCACAGCGGCCGGCATTGCCGTGGCCATCCTCGCGGCAATCGCCCTCTCCTGCCATCCGGGGAGCGGCCTGGTGCAGGAGACCCTCCCGGCTGAAAGCGCCGTCGTCGACATCACGGGCGCGAAAACCGCGAGGATCCGCAGCATCTATTGCGACATCACCGTGGAGCCCATTGACGCGTCGGACTGGGAGCGCCTCGCCGGGGTCTCGGCCTACCGAAGGGCGGGACCGGGTCCGTTATCCAGGCGCACGCCGCCCCTTGCGGCCTTCCTGGTGATCGTTAAAAACACGGTCAACGCGCCCATCCGCCTTGAGAAAGCGCAGATCCTCCATGACGGCGCCACCATGGCGGCCCTGACCGCCGACCGCGCCGGCGACCGCCTGAGATCGCCGGCCTATTCATGGATCGATTTCCGGAAGCTGCTGTCACCGCGCAGGCTCATAGCGGAGCCGGAGCCCCTGAGGAAACTCGATTTCGACCGTGACACCATTGACACCAGGCTGGATTTTATACCGCCCCAGGACCATGTTCTGACCATCATCGCCTTTGACTGGATACCCGTTGAAATCAGGAAATACAGGGTTGATTTCACCGTCTCGGCCATGGGAGGCATGCGGAACCTTGCCGTTGAATTCACCAGGAATGAATATCGCGGATGGAAAAAAACCGGGAAAGACCCCATTTATGACTATGATGAATAACAGCGCCATGACACGGCTCTTCTTCGCCATGCCCGCGGAGGGCATGGCGGAGGCCCTCAGGCCGGTCCATGATGAACTGGCCGGGTACCGCAGAGCCCTCAAGGCCGTTGAACCGGAGAACTATCACATCACCTTGAAGTTCCTGGGCGAAACCGACCGGGGCGCCCTCGGACGCCTGGCAGGCGATTTTCGCGCCCTTCACCCGGACCTGGGCGCCCTGCCCTGTACCCTGCGGGGACTCGGCGCCTTTCCGGACATACGGCGGGCCCGGGTCCTCTGGTGCGGCCTCGACCTGGACCTTGTGGCCATGGAACGGGTCCGCCTGCTTATCGAGGACCTCTCGGAAAAGCACGGCTTCGCGAAGGAGCCCCGGCCCTTTCAGCCGCACCTTACCCTGGCGCGGGTTCGGAAGGACATGATAGTCCCGGCGGAATGCGCGGCCTACATTGCCGCGCACCAAGACACGGTGTTCGGGACGTCCCTGTTCGACCGCATTGTCCTGTTCAAATCGGAACTCCGGAGGGAGGGCCCCCGCTACACGGCGCTGGAGGAGAAAAAGCTGCGGTAAAAGACGAAAGGCGAGGATACGGTTCCTCGCCTTTGGCATTACCCCCGGTACGAATCGAACGTACGCACATGGCTCCGGAGGCCACTGCTCTATCCACTGAGCTACGGGGGCGTTCGTTCGGCCTGAATGTAAAAAAGAAATAATCATGCGATCATTGTCAATGAATTTATTATAAAAAACTCGATAGATGAGCTGATAAGCTGGGATTGCGAAGGCCGGGTCACCTGGCCCCGTCTTCGGAAAAAACATCAAATTTCTTCTTGACCGTCATGCCGATTCCGGAAAATGAATAACCATATGTTTACAATGAAAGAAAAGCCCCTGCTCGTTGCAAAAGACCACTATCTGCTTAAATTTGAAGACTTCAAAGAGCCGTCCGCGCCGGGCCAGTTCATCAACATCCGCGTATCAGAGGGAAGCGATCCCCTGCTCAGGAGGCCCTTTTCCCTGTTCGACCATGAACAAGGCGTTATATCCTGCGTAATACGGGCCGTCGGAAAGGGGACGGAGCTCCTGTCTCAGCGGGAACCTGGCGGCATTGACATCCTGGGCCCCCTCGGGAAGGGTTTTACCATACGCAAAGGCGGCAGGGTCCTTATCGCCGGCGGCGGGGTCGGCAATGCCCCCCTCTATTACCTGGCCCGGAAACTGGCCGGATCCGGCTGCGATATCACCTTCATATACGGCGCCCGTTCCCGGGAATACATTTACCTCCCAGAACGCTACCGGGAGGCGGTGGGCCGCCTGGTCATCACAACCGATGACGGCTCCGAGGGCACAAAGGGGCTGGTGACGGACATGGCTTCAGACCTTATCGGAAGAGAGCGCTTCGATATGATATACACCTGCGGGCCGGCACCCATGATGAAGGCCCTCGCGGGCATTGCCGGGAGCACTCCGATAGAGGTTTCCGTGGAAAACTATTTCGGCTGCGGCATCGGCCTCTGTTCCGGGTGCACCATTGAAACAGCGGATGGCCGCAAACGAGCCTGCGTTGACGGGCCGGTGTTCGACGGCGCCTCGATCGGCTGGGAGACCATGCCGGATTAATAATACTTGACCGCGTGGCCATAGCGGAGTACCATGCGGAACATAACACCTTCTAACCGAGGACAATGACCATGCAGATCCCCAGCAGTATCGTCTCACTCACCAGCAGAGCGGTATCGGAATCAATGGACGTCAACGTGATGACCCATGTTGCCAAGGACATCATAGACGGCTATGACCTGTTCCAGAGGACGGGGTTCCGCGAAAGCATGGTCGTCCCCCAGAAAGACGCCGCGAACCAGATCGTGCGGGACATGGCCAGGTCAGGGAAGTTTTTCTACTTCATTTCCCTTCTCATCCAGATGCACACCGCGGGGTACAAGGGGCGGATTTACCCCATCAAGTACCTGAAAGACATCGTGAAAATGATCAACGAGGAATGCGGCTTCATATATGACATGGAGAACAATCTCTTCGTGGAGGACCCGGCGGTCCGCCGCACCAGGAACTGGGGCGCCTTCCTCGAGGGACGCGACTACAACCTCTCATTTCTCCGCCTTGACATAGTCGGGAACTCCCAGCTGGTGCGGAAGTATCCCGACAACCTGATCCAGGCCACCTACGCGGACCTCAGGAAAATCGTCGAAAAGGCCATCGACAAGAGGAACGGGCGCATATGGAACTGGGAGGGCGACGGCGGTCTGATCGCGTTTTATTTCGCCAACAAGAGCCACCTCGCGACCATGAGCGGCATGGAAATCATCAACGAGCTTTTCGTGTACAACGCGCTGCACTGCCGTCTTGAGGAGCCGCTGAAGGTCAGGGTCGCGGTCCATGCCGGGATGTGCCAGTACACCGAAAGCGTTGCGGACCTGCTGAAAAACGACGTCATCAAGGAAACCGTGCAGATAGAGTCAAAATACACCAGGCCCAACTCCATGACCATCAGCAATACGGTCGGATCAAAGCTGGATGCCTCGATCCTTGAAGGGTTCGAAACCCTCATGATCGACAACCGCTTAAAATTCTACGCGTACAGCGTATCAATGGAGCAGTAAATGAAGATAGCCGTTTTTTCAAACACGAAAAACATCGAAAAAAGCTTCGCCGGCGCGGTGAAGGGCAAGAAGCACACCCTTCAGGTTTCACCGGCCTCGGAGCTGAAAAAAAGCTCGAAGAGCGTTCCCCGCGGCTCCCTTATCTACGCCGACCTGTCCTCATTCAAAAAAACCGAGGTCCCTCAAGTCATCAAGCTCCTGGCAAAGCTCGAGGGGATCCCCTTCGGCATCATGGACCCCAAGGGCGCCGTTGCCGACGTCGCCGACCTGTTTCACAACGGCGCCTCGGACTACCTGGACGCGGCCCTGCTGAAAAAGGGCGTGGACCAGAAGCGCATTGACCGGATCCTTGATTTTAAAAATATTGAAGTTGTGGATGAAAAGCTCACCGCGGCAAAGAAGAACTACATCCTGTCGGGACCGGACTGGAAAAACATCAAGCAGGGCCAGGAATACACTTTCTATTTCCTGTTCATCGAGCTGGACAACAAGAACGCCCTTAAGGGGCTGGCCCCCGAGCTCCAGAGCGACATCACGGAAACTTTCAGGCGGTATGTCGAGGAAACGATCGCGCCGATGAATGGACGGATATGGATGTGGATGAATTTCGGCGGTCTGGTGCTCTTCCCCTACAACGGCAAGCAGTGCGACGTCATCGAGGCGGCGCTGCGGCTGATGGTAAACCGCAAGCTCATGAGCGCGGAATCGATCCAGTTGGACATCAACCTGTCGTACCGAATCGCCATGCATGTCGGCAACACCGTGTACAAGAGCAAGGGAGACACCGGCAGCATCGTGTCGGATTCTATCAACTCGGTTTTCCACCTGGGCCAGAAATACACCGAGCCAAACAACTTCTTCCTGACCGACGACATCTTCATGCTTATTCCCTCGCGCCTGATGAACTACTACGTCCCCGCCGGCGAATACGAGGGAAGGAACATCTTCCGCCTGAAGCACATCCTGTAGGGCGGCGCACCCGCCGCTACTTGAAGAGCGGTGAGAGCTTCTTGAATTCCGCGGTGCCGGCCTTTTCCAGCAGCATGAACGATATGGTCTCGGTGGGATATACCACCGCCCCCGCCTGGGCCAGGGCCCGGAGGCTGTATTCCCAGTCATGCTTCCGCCGCGAGGCCACTGCGTCGCTGGCCACCACCACCCGGTAGCCGCCGCACAGAAGGCTCAGGGCCGTCTGGAACACGCACACGTGGGTCTCGATGCCGGTGATGACAAAGGTTTTCCGTCCGACAGCCGCCATGGTCCTTCCCAGGGCGTCGTCCCTGGTGCAGTCAAAATGAATCTTTTCAAGCACGTCACAGCCGGCAATTTTTTCCTGCAGCGCGGGGAGCGTCTGCCCCAGCCCCTTCCGGTACTGCTCCGACACGACCAGGGGCATCCCGAAGGTCTTTGCCGTCTCGATGAGTATGGCGGTGTTCTTCACCACCTGTTCCATGATCTTCTCCTTCATGGCTGCGGCGAGCCTCTCCTGGATATCGATCACGATAAGGGCCGCATCGTCCCGTTTCAGCATAAAAGAATTTGCGTCCATACAATTACCTCCTCCTAATATGCCCCCCTAAAGCCCCCGGAGGGGGCTTTTTTGTCTATTTTTAATAAGCCCCCTCCGGGGGCTGGGGGGATATTATTCGATGTAGCATCAAAGTCACAGCTTCACCGGGTCAGGGCCGGTCAGGGTTACTGCATAGGCCATCATGAAGGTGATGCCGTATGAGTGGTCATAGGCGCCGCCGTAGTCCAGGAACCCCTTTGTCAGGCGGCGGTGGCGGTAATACAGCACCTCGTACCTGCCGCCCAGCATGAATGATATGCCGACCGGCTCGAGAGTGTACCCGAGGGCCAGGGTTCCCTGCCCGCACCATGAATAAAAGCTCTCCTTGTCGAACTGGCCCGCCGGCATGGCAAAGGCGCCGTTGCGCACCTCATACTGGTAGTCGAAGACATAGGAGCTCGATGTGGCGAGGACCAGGCCGGCGCAGCTGAAAGATATACAAATGTTGTCATACTTCGGCATTGGCACCGTGACGCTTATCCCGAACCCCGGGCCCACGTCGATATGCTCGCCCTTTGCCGACGCTTTATATACCAGGGAGCCGGTACCGGTGGCAACGGCGTCATTGATCCCCTCGGTGAAATCGTATGCCCGTGTTTTCAGGCAGAGATAGGCGCCGAAATACCGGTTAACCTGGTAGCCCAGGTGCGCGTCAAAATCGTACTGCTTGATGTCCCGGTTACAGGACAACCGTGACACCGCCGCCGGAAAACTGGGGCCGGCCGATGCCGACCGGGACCGATACTGACCGAACAAAAGGGTGGAGGAAAAATACCAGGTTTTCAGGAATTCAGCCTTAACGCTGAACCCGGCCAGGGGGGCCGGTGACGTATCATATCTGCCGATCCGGTAGGGAACAGAGGCGAGAAAATCCGTCCGGGGAGCGGTAAACCTGACCCCGTTCGTCCAGGGAGGCTTCCACCAGGTGTACCGGAACAGTCCGCCGACGCTGAGGCGGACCGATAGGGGCCCGCCGGACGCTTCAGGGACAGGCAGGGCCGAAAGCATGACGGCCGCGGATAACAGTATCACTCTCTTCATGGATCAGCATATCCTTCCCATACCAGCTGGCTTCCGCCGGTTATTCCAGCAGATCATCGCCGATGTGATCGATGATTGACTCGTCCTTTTTCTTCTCCATCTGGCGAATGATGGTCTGTTTCTGGTCCCGCGTAATGTTGTCCTTGGGGGCCTTCTTCGGGACAATGACGCCGCCGATGACGCCGGCGCAGACATTGCACGTTTTTTCCGGGACCGTGCCCGGAACGAAAATCTCCTCAATGGTGTCGCGGCAGTCCGGCGAGGGAAGAAGGCCCGACTTCTCGCAGACCTCCTTGGTCTGAAGCGCCGCGTACTGCGGAAAATCAAGCACCGGCTCGTCCTTCAGGGCGTCCTTCATGTAATCACCCCATATGGGGGCCGCGACCGCGCCCCCCGCCTGGCCGATGCCGAGGGAGAGGCCCATCTTGTCGTATCCCACCCAGACACCGGTGGTGACCTGGGGCGTGAACCCGACGAACCAGGCGTCCTTCCAGCTGTTGGTGGTGCCGGTCTTGCCCCCGGCGGGCCTGCCGGGCGACGCCGCGCTCCCGGTGCCGGAGGTGATGACGCTCTGCATCATGCTGATCAGCACCTGGGCGGTCTCGGGCTTGATGACCTGGATGTCGCCGTCCTTTTCCTCTTCCGCGAGGAGCTTCTGCACCTCTTCCTCGCGGTTTTCAAGGATCTTTCCCTCGCGGTCCTTCACGTAGCGGATCGCGAAGGGTATCACGTCCTTCCCCCCGTTGGCTATGATGCTGTAGGCGCGGGTAAGTTCGTAGGGGCTCACCTCCATGGAGCCCAGGGCGATGGAGAAGTTCCGCGGGATGCGCTCCTTCGCCTCGGTCGCTTCGAACTTGAGGAGCTTCGCGAGATATTTCATGATATGATCGATGCCGAGCTGCTGCGATATGCGTATGGAGACCACGTTGACCGACAGGGCCAGCGCCTTGCGGAGCCGCACGAAGCCGGAGTAGTCCCCCTCGTAGTTTTCCGGGATCCAGTCGCCTCCCTCGTTGTCGAGGAAGACCACCGGCGAATCGAGCACGGTGGTGGCCGCCGTGAACTCCCCGCTCTCGATAGCCGCCGCGTAGATGAGTGGCTTGATGGAGGAGCCGGGCTGGCGCTTGGCCTGCATGGCGCGGTTCAGCTGGTTGATGCTGGTGAACTCGCTTCCTCCCACGATGGCCTCGATGTAGCCGTTCCGGTGGTCTATGGAGAGTATGCAGCCCTCGACCCTTTGCAGATTTTTGTCTTCCAGGTAGGTCTCCTTGTACTTATCAAGGAACTTGCTCACGTCCTGCAGTCCGATCAGCATATTGAGACCGTCCAGTTCCTCGACGATTTCATCGCGAAAGAAACTGTTGAGCTTTTCCTTCTGCCGTGAACCCTTCTTTGCAAACGGCGGCAGGTCAAACAGCATCGAGAACAGTTCAACCATATCGGAGTAGTGTTCAACGACATAATCCTCTTTCCTGAAGGCCAGCTTAGCCGAGGTGGCGCTCTGACGGTCAAGGCCCCGCTTCAGGGTCTCCTGCGCGGCAAGCTGCTTCTTCAGGTCCATCGTCGTGTAGACCTGCAGTCCCTGCTCGTAGACCATCTCAGGCCCGTATTTCTTTACCAGCTCCCGGCGCACGTACTCGGTGAACCAGGGCGCCTTGTTGGTGCGGGCGCTCATGGTCGTCATGCTCGGCGAAAGCCCGCTCAGGTAATCCAGATAATCAGGCCAGAAATCCAGGTAAGCCCGCTCCGCCTGCCTGACCGTGATGAAGCCCATCTCAACCATCTTGGCCAGGACTATCTTGTGGCGCTGCATCGACCGCTTCGGGTGCCGTATCGGGGAAAACTGGTTCGGCGCCGACGGCAGCGTCGCCAGAAGGGCGCATTCGGCCAGGTTGAGCTGCCACACGTGCTTGTCGAAGTAGAGCTTGGACGCCGCCTCCACCCCGTAGCTGCCCTGGCCCATGAAGATCTGGTTCAGATAGAGGCTCAGTATCTCGTCCTTGGTGTAGGTGAATTCCATCATGACCGCGATGAAGGCTTCCTTGATCTTCCGGTAATAGCTCCGCTCCCTCGAGGTCAGGAGGACCTTGGACAGCTGCTGGGTTATGGTGCTTCCCCCCTGCTTGATCCTGCCGGAGAAGATATTGATGAAAAAGGCCCGCACGATCCCCTTGGGATTGACGCCCCAGTGATCGTAAAACTCGTTGTCCTCCATGGCGATGATGGCGTTGGTCAGGTCCTTCGGGATTTTTTTCAGGGGAACCACGTCCCGCTTCTGCGCGAAAAGCTCAGATACCAGGACGCCGTTGCGGTCATAGATCTTGGTCGTGGCGCTGGGCTGGAACGTGGCCAGGGACTGGACCCTGCTGAAATCGATGGCGAGGATGATGCCGAAGGCGATGATCACGCCGGCCGCAATGCCGACCACGAGGGCCGGGGAGCGCCTCAGGGCGGCCATGAACGACTGCACCATGTCCACAACCGCCACGATGACCCGGTCAGCGGCACCGGACAGGGAATAGGCGGACATGGCGTAGCGCCGGACTTTTTTTACCCGGGCTGATTTGAGGAACGATCCTGTCCTGGAAAGGGCCCTCCGGGGGATCTTTCCCTTTATTTTTTCAAGCGCCATGGCGGCCGTGCCGCCTATCCTGCCGATGACATTCCGAAGCCCGGCCACGGCTGGGGCGGTCTTTTCCTTTATGGTATCTGTAACGGCAGGCAGCGCAGGATGGGCTGAATCAGCCCCCTTTTTCGATAAACGTGTGCCTTTTCCCTGGTATTTCGCCATTGCGTCCTCGTTTTCAGGTTAAAATCATTCCCTCATGATTTATTTTCAACAATAAAAACGCGCAAAATTGCAAATTAATATATTCAGCTAATTTTCAAAAATGACGAATATCTAAACTGGAATAAAATAAATAAAATGCCATCACGGACGGTGGCAGGGAATTTCAAGGAGGAAAAATATGATTATAAACCACAACGTTGCGGCCATTTTTTCCCACCGCACTCTCAAGTTTCACGACTGGAGCATCACCAAGGACATCGAAAAGCTATCATCCGGCATGAGGATCAACAAGGCCGGCGATGACGCGTCGGGCCTGGCCGTTTCAGAAAAGATGCGCTCCCAGATACAGGGCTTGCGCCAGGCGGAGCGGAACACCGAGGACGGCATGTCCATGATCC
>Ga0209407_1000626_pt1 | contig 43777 bp, 24 predicted proteins | sample AD_JPNHG3_MetaG_FD_184410 | JGI IMG/M metagenome (GOLD analysis project Ga0209407, IMG submission 184410) | Active sludge microbial communities of municipal wastewater-treating anaerobic digesters from Japan - AD_JPNHG3_MetaG (SPAdes) (version 2) | ecosystem: Engineered > Bioreactor > Anaerobic...
TGCTGCCGATTATGGAGTGTTGGCAGCCGATGTAAAACCCGATTTTGAAAAAATGATTGCTCGTAGCCGCGGTGTGGCCGATGCCATGAGCAAGGGAATACAATTCCTTTTCAAAAAGAATAACATCACTGTTATTAATGGTTTTGGTAAGCTAAAGGATAACCACACCGTAACAGTAACCGCTTCCGATAGTACACAAGCCGACTACACTGCAAAACACATCATACTTGCCACGGGTGCGCGTTCGCGCGAGCTACCAAACCTAAAACAGGATGGGGTGAAGGTAATTGGCTACCGTCAGGCTCTCACTTTACCCAAACAACCGGCCTCCATGGTGGTTGTTGGTTCAGGTGCTATTGGCAGTGAGTTTGCTTACTTTTACAACGCAATTGGCACCAAGGTAACTTTGGTTGAGTATATGCCCAATATTGTTCCCCTGGAGGACGAGGAGGTAAGTAAAACCCTTGAGCGCGCCTTCAAAAAGGCTGGCATAACCGTTAAAACCGAAGCGTCGGTTGAGGCGGTCGATACATCGGGCGAACTATGTAAGGTTACCATCCAAACCAAAAAGGGCCCTGAGGTGGTTGAGGCCGAGGTTGTGCTTTCGGCCGTAGGCATTACGCCCAACCTTGAGGGAATAGGTATTGAGGAGTTGGGTATTATTCTGGACAAGGGCAAGGTTAAGGTTGACGAGTTCTACCGCACCAACGTTGAGGGCATTTACGCCATTGGCGATATAGTGCCGGGTCCTGCATTAGCCCACGTTGCTTCCGCCGAGGGTATTGTTTGCGTTGAAAAGATTGCCGGGCTTAACCCCCATCCAATAAACTACAGCAACATTCCCGGTTGCACCTACACCACGCCTGAGGTTTCGAGCGTAGGTATGAGCGAGAAAGCAGCCCGCGATGCTGGTTACGAGATTAAGGTGGGCAAGTTTCCTTTTACAGCCTCGGGTAAGGCAACTGCAGCCGGTAACCGCGATGGCTTTGTGAAGCTCATATTTGATGCCAAGTATGGCGAGTTGCTTGGTGCCCACATGGTGGGTGGCAATGTAACCGAAATGATAGCCGAAATGGTTGTGGCACGCAACCTCGAAACCACTGGTCATGAGCTAATCAAGAGCATACATCCGCACCCAACCATGAGCGAGGCAATTATGGAAGCCGCTGCTGCTGCTTACGGCGAAGCAATACATATCTAAATTTACTTTGATATTACCACAAAACCGCTACGTTTCCCGTGGCGGTTTTTTGTTTTTATGAAAATCTACGCTTTTTCTCCATGAATGTCCGTGGCTGCCTGGGTTTCCAACTCTTAATCAAAAAATAGATTACAGGGCCTAGTATTGGCGGGAAAAATGCCAAAACAACAATTATGGGAGTCCTCTGCTTTTTCAGGTTTTTCAGCACATCAAAAAAAGTAAACAGATGTAACCCAATGATTAGAATGTATGCTACCGTTTCAATACTTATATTCCACATACTTATTGCATTTAACCACAAAGATAATCAATATGGTTGTTAACTCATCGATAAATAAGTGTGAGAAGTAATGTACCTAAAAAACGAGTAAAAATCAACTAACAACGAAAACCCACTTATTAACACCTTTAGTTAATCACTTTGCTGTAACTGTTCATAAACATACCCTGAAAATATCGAGCCATAAAATCAACTTACACTATCTTTACAAAAGAAAAAGGCCAAAAATGTATTGCTAAATGATTGACCAGCATACAGTTGATAAAATACTGGCAGCAGCCGATATTGTTGAGGTGGTAAAGGAATACGTTACCCTTCGGAAACGCGGGGTTAATTACCTAGGCCTTTGTCCATTCCATAATGAGAAAACGCCCTCGTTCACCGTGAGTCAGGCAAAGGGTATTTTCAAGTGCTTTGGCTGTGGCAAGGGTGGGAATGTGGTCAATTTCATTATGGAGCATGAGCGGCTTAACTACGTGGAGGCTCTTAAGTTCCTGGCCAAGAAGTATCACATTGAGATTGAAGAGAAAGAGGTTACCCCCGAGGAGATAGAGAAGCGGAACGAGCGCGAGAGCCTAATGGTTATCAACTCGTATGCCCAGCGCTACTTTTCCGATATGCTGCATAAGCATTCCGATGGCAAAACCATTGCCATGGCTTACTTCCGCGAGAGGGGATTTAAGGACCATATCATTGAGAGGTTTCAGCTGGGTTACTGTTTGGACCAGCGCGATGCCTTTACCCAAAGCGCACTTCGCGATGGTTTCAAGCTCGACTACCTTGTTAAAACCGGACTTACCATAAAGCGCGACGACGGCAGCACCTTTGATCGCTTTGCCGGTAGGGTGATGTTTCCAATCCACAGCATAAGTGGCAGGGTTATTGGTTTTGGGGGGCGAATACTTAAAACCGATAAAAAAACGGCTAAGTACCTTAACAGCCCCGAGAGCGAGGTTTACCATAAAAGCGAGGTGCTTTATGGCATTTTCCATGCCAAAAAAGCCATCACCCAGGAGAACAAGTGTTACCTGGTAGAGGGTTACACCGATGTAATATCGTTGCACCAAACTGGCATTGAGAATGTGGTGGCCAGTTCCGGAACATCGCTTACGCAGGATCAGATTAAGCTGATAAAGCGCTTTACCCCAAACGTTACCATTCTTTACGACGGCGATGCCGCCGGCATTAAGGCCTCGCTCAGGGGTATCGATATGATACTGGAGGAGGGGCTTAACGTTAAAGTGGTGCTTATGCCCGAGGGCGAAGACCCCGACAGCTTTGCCCGTTCCCATAACGCCTCGGAGGTGCTGGAGTACATCAACCAAAACGAAACCGATTTCATCAAATTCAAGACCCGCCTTCTGCTCGATGATGCCAAGAGCGATCCCATTAAACGCGCTAATCTTATTACCGATATTGTACGCTCAATAAGTGCCATACCCGACCAGGTGATTCGGGCGGTTTACATCAAGGAGTGCGCCAAGTTAATGGATATTGGCGAGGATGTGCTTTACTCCGAGGTTGGCAAGCTGCGTAGGAGCAGAATGGAGCAGCTGCTCCAGCGTGAACGCACCGAGGCGGTCAGGGAACACGAAACACCCAAAATTCCTGCTTTTGTTCAAGGAATTAGCTGCGAGGAGCAGGAAAAGGAGATTGTACGGTTTCTGCTGAATAGCGGAAACCAAGTGCTATTTAGCCAGGAGGTGGAGGAAACCAATGAGCTTATCACTATTACTGCTGCTCAGTATATCATTGATGAGATTCTTAACGATGATTTAGAGTTTCAGAATTTGATTTACAAAAAGGTTTTTGATGAATACGTGCGTTTGCTGGAAACAAACGTTGAGGTCGATAACCGATTTTTTATTAACCACACCGATCCTGAAATTAGCCAAATGGCCGTGGATTTACTTACCGAAAAATACGTGCTTAGCCGGATTTGGGAAAAACACAAGGCCGAGGTTACTGAAAGCCCCGATTTTCTACAAACAGCCATACCCAAGGCTATAATGGTTTACAAAAGCAAAGTGCTGAAGCTGGCCATTAGCAAGCTAACCGATGAGCTGAGTAAGCTCAAACCCGATCAGGTTGAGGAAACCAATCAGTTACTCCTACGGCTCAGGGAGCTTTATGCCCTAATGAATAAGATGTCGAAGGATTTAGATAGGGTAATTCTGTAGCAATTTTAGCAGTTTACATAAGCATAATGACACCTTCCCTTAAATTCTGCTAACTTTTTTAAGTGTTTTTCTTTTGTTATTATTGTTTTTAGTAAATTTACAAAAACCAAATTAGGGTTTCGGTTGCTTTAAACCTTTGCCGGTTATACTGGTTCAAACATATTAAAGCAATTGTGGTTATTGTTTATGTCATGTTTTTTGCTGAACCTAAATAGTTTAACCTTTAAACATTTATAAATATGAAAAACTACACTAACACCCTACGAGTTCTTACGTTAGCCATGCTGGCAACAGTTTTTTTCAGCTGTGGCAATAAGCAGGCAAAGCAAGCCGAAGAACTACAAGCCGAGTCAAAGGAGCAAGCTTTTCAGGAAGTAACCAGCTATCCAATTCCAACCTCTTTTGAAGTAATTCAAATGATTAATAAGGCCGGAGCAAGTTTTATTATTGGCATTTGTAACCCGGTTGATAATGTTGGGAAATACATGACCGAAAAGGCTAAGGCCGTTAACCTGGGTATTTACGGTGCTGACCTTGCCTACTCAACAACCTACCAGATGAAACAGGAAACCATGAATTTCCTTAAGGTTTGTAAACAGCTTGTAGAGGAGCTTAACATAAATGCCGGATTTACCCCTGAACTGGCATTAAATGTTGAAAAGAATATCGACAATAAGGATTCATTGATAGTTATTTTTACCAATTCCTACTATGAAACCTACCGCACCCTGGTTCAAAATCAAAAGGAAAGCCTCTCGCTTTTGGTAGTTGCTGGTAGCTGGATTGAGGGTGTTTATATCACATCGCAGATTGCTTTGACAAGTCGCGACAACACTGAGTTTATCAAAATCCTTGCAAACCAAAAAGCCCCACTTGGCAAGCTGATGGAGCTCATGACTCCCCGTGTAGATATTCCTGAGGTTAAGGAACTGATGGATATGCTTGCCCCCATTCAGGCTATTTACAATAAGGTTGAGGGTGAAAAATTGACCAACGATCAGTTTCAAAAGCTAATGGAAGAAATTACAAAGGTTCGTAATGCCTTGGTATAATTCATTTTTATAAACCATCATTAAAACGCACCCCAAAAAGGTGCGTTTTTTTATTTTTTTCGTGTAACTTTTAACTTTTTAAACTATCTAATTAGTTAGAAAGAAATTGCAAAAAGAGTTTGGATAAGAATATTGCCATAGGACTTATCGATACGCTAGCCGATTTAACTCGCAAGGACTGGGATATTGAGCAATGCCGGAGCATTATTCAAAGCTTCTTTTCATCACCCGATTTTGATGTTAATGGAGAGGAGCTTCTTAAGCAGTTCGATAGTATCATTAGCTCAGAGAGTTTCGTTAGCGGTAATCTTAAACACGATGCCGGTTTGCCCTGCGAAACGATGACCACCGAACAGCGTATTGAATTGGCCATAGCATTTTACCATGTACTCTCTTCGTATCCTGAATCTGGGCATCAAAAGCTTTTTACCGCATGGAATGTAATTGGCATTCAGCCAGAGGATGCAATTTGCCTGTACCATTTCCTAAGCTTTGGCCCATCCGCTAATCAATTTCAGCTTCCAGGCAATTCTTTTATTTCACAAGATGTTCTTGAGGGTTGGGAGCAAAACAATAGCAATAGGATGATTTTCCTATACGATGAAAATTCCCCTACCCAAGAACTTGATAAAGCATTATGCGAGAAACGTACTGGACTTGGAGGCAATCTACTTTTTGCCTACTTCCATAGCATAGGCTGTTACATAGTTAAGTACCATGGCGATAGACAGGTTTTGATTGAAGATGAACCACTTATAGCTGGACGTTCGTACTGTTTTAAGCCGGGTTCAAGCATTACGCTTAGCAATGGTGAGCAAATCCGATACGACGATATAACACGTATACGCTTGCTGGGTAGCGGCGTTCAGCCGGTTAAATTGGTTGTTCAGGATCTTGAGTTTACTTTTCCCGGAAGCAACCAGGGCATTAAGCCCTTTAGTACCGTTGAGGAGTCGGGGAGGGTAGTGGGAATACTTGGCGGTAGCGGGGTGGGTAAATCAACCCTACTGAACCTCCTGTCGGGCAAGCTTAAGCCCCATAGGGGCAAAGTGCTGATTAACGGCTACGACGTTCATAACGAGTCGCATAAGCTGATGGGTGTTGTTGGCTTTGTACCCCAGGACGACTTGCTTATTGATAACCTCTCCGTTTACCAGAACATGCTTTTTAATGCAAGGCTTTGCTTTGGCAACTATAGCCGTAAGCAGGTTAGGGAGCTTGTGGATTCTACTTTAAAAAGCTTGGATTTATGGGAAATTAGGAATTTAAAGGTAGGGAATGCTCTGGATAAGGTTATAAGCGGAGGGCAGCGCAAGAGGCTAAACATTGGGCTTGAGCTGCTACGCGAGCCTGCGGTGCTTTTCCTCGATGAGCCCACCAGCGGCCTATCGTCCAACGATTCGGTTATGGTACTTAACCTGCTCCGCAACCTTGCCGATGCCGGCAAGCTGGTTGTGGTAAATATACATCAACCCTCCGAAAGGCTTTTCAGAATGTTCGATAGGCTATGGGTTTTGGATAAAGGCGGGTATCCGGTTTATGTGGGCAACCCAACCGAGGCGGTTGGTTACTTTAGGGAGAAATCGGCTAGGGTTGGCAACCTGGTGACATCAGCAGTGCAAAGGAAAAGGGTTAACCCTGAGGATATACTCGATATTATTGAGCAGCGTCAGGTTGATAGGAGCGGTTCGTTTACTGTAAACCGTAAGGTATCGCCCGAGGAGTGGTATAGGCTCTACCGTGAATCGATTCAGCCCAAAGTGATTGAGATTGAGGGGAAAACGGCATTACCCCAGGGTAAGTTTCGGTTACCCGACGTAATAAAGCAGCTAAACGTATTTACTAAGCGTAACCTGCTATCAAAGCTGGCCAACAGGCAATACATGTTGCTCAATATCCTGGAACCCGTTGTTCTGGGGCTTATCCTTTCCTTCTTTATTAAGTACTCGCCAGGCAACGATTACATTTTTGCGGCAAACCGCAACATACCCGCTTTTATATTTATGAGCGTGATAGTTTCGCTCTTTCTGGGCCTTAGTGTTAGCGCCGAGGAGATAATTGGCGACCGCCGCATTCTGGAGCGTGAGTCGTTTCTTAACTTGAGCCGCTTCAGCTACATCAACTCAAAGGTTCTTTACCTGTTTGGTCTTTCGGCCATTCAAATGCTACTGTTTGTAGGGGTGAGTCTTACCATTATTGGAGTTAAAGGTTTAACGCTCAAGTACTGGTTGGTGCTTTTCAGCTCGGCATGCTTTGCCAATATGCTCGGGTTGATAATCAGCTCAGTGATGAAATCGGTTGTTGCCATATATATTACCATACCGTTGCTGCTTGTGCCGCAAATCCTTTTAAGCGGAACGGTGGTTGATTTCGATAACCTAAACTCATCGCTCACTCGCAGAGTTTACGTTCCGGTTATTGGCGATGTTATGACATCGCGATGGGCCTACGAGGCGCTTGCGGTAACGCAGTACGTGGACAACCGTTACGAAAAGAATTTCTTTGATGCCGAGATGCAGCTTAGCCGTGCTGCTTTTAGGGCGTCGTTTCTTATTCCCCGCCTGCAGGTTAAACTTGAGGAATGCGTGAGGCTCGATGACCTTGATGAAGATAGGAGTGCCGATATATCGCGCCATTTGCGCTTTATTGCCAATGAAATTGAACACCTTGCCCAATCCGACGATGTACCTCAGTTTGAGTTACTGGTAGACCTAAAAAAGGGTCAGCTTTACGACCAGCTTGCTTTTGAGCTGAATGGTTACCTACTTTACATCAAAAAGCTTTTTCAGGAGCAGCAGCGTGCCGCCACTGCCAAACGCGATAGCGTTTACCTGGTTCTTAAGGGCAAGCTTGGCGACGATGGCGTTTACAAGCTGAAACAAGGAAACCATAACACTGCTTTAGCCGAGTGGGTGCTAAGGAGCAACGAGGTTACAAAATACCTCGAAACCGACAATAGGTTGATTCAGAAAACCGAGCCCATTTACATGTTACCTGACCATCCCTTTGGCCGCGCACAGCTGTACGCACCCTATAAGTACTTCAACGGGCAGTATATCAAAACTATATGGTTCAATATAATTGCCATTTGGCTTTTTACCATTGCCCTATACACGCTGCTGAACCTTATTAACAATAAAAAAACTGGCAGGGTGCCGGTTTTGTGGAGAGTTATTGGAAAGTTTACTCGGTAACAGTCTTATTCTCGAGGTCTTTAACCGTATCCCAGTTGTTGAATACTGTAACCAAATCCGATTCGGTTAGCTTACCGCTCAGAATTGATTGTATGGCTGCGTTTTTAAGCATCTCGTCAACCATAAAGCCTTCGGCTGCTTTCTTTTCCTTTTCCGAGGCTTTCATTAGCTGCTCCATGGCATTTAAGCTCGATACTGCTGTTATGCCCGATATTACAACAAGGTAATCGTTGGTGTATTCGGAAATATCGACATAGCCAAACTCCTTTACCAGCTCCATCATTTTGGCATTATCGCTTTCGTACTTATCGAGCTCTTCGGTAAGCTTTACTAATCTTTCAATCTTCTCCTTTGTTATTGAACCACTACCCGTTGAAAGGTGAACCTTAACCACTTCCAGCGCTTTGCTTGGGAACTCATCGGGTTTCTCGTTGCTGTAGTAGTTATAGTCGGCGTTTTGGTCCTCCTCTTTTTCGCCATAAGCCTGTTCATAACGCGATAAATCCTTACCAAAGTTTTGAAGAGCCCTTCTGCTAAAGTAACTAATGATTTGTCCAATTACTAAAAGGGCTATTAAAACATAAATAATAATGCGGGCTGTTTCCTCTTTCCCTTTTAGTGTTTTGGTAAGAGCAAGGTAAAGCAGATATAATCCGTATAAGCCAATGGCTATCGATACTATTGTTCCCAGTAAGCCGCTTATAAACCCGAAGACTGCGAGTAAAGAGTTGATGGGCATAAGCACCATTAGTGCTGCGCTTACCCTTAGGTTTGCCTCAAAATCGGTATTGCCACTACTTATACTCGATAGCAGAAGAATAATTACGGCTGCAATAAATAGCCCAATTATGGCTGCAATTATTGTAAAAATAAACGCTACAATACCAAATGTACCACCAAATGCCCCAAGTGTTACTAGGCTTCCCAGGGCAAAGAACCAAATGGCGTTTATTATTGCAGCAACTACTCCGTAAATGAGAGCCTTGAGGAGGGGTTCTACCATACCGCCAGCGGTACTCATCGACTCAAAATACCCTTTGGGGTTAAGCAGGGTATTCTTTGAATCGGCAATGAGCTTATTGAAGTCGAAAGCATTCTCGTTCATAGTTATTAGTTTTTTGGGTTCAAGAACGAAAGTTCTGTTAAAAAAACGAGAAAGTCAACTTTAGGCAAATATTTATCAAGCTAGGGCTTTAATCGGTATCAATACCGTACTGCTTAAGCTTATTGTAGAGCGTCTTTCTATCGATATTAAGCAGCTTGGCGGCCTTGGTTTTGTTGTATTTAACCTTTTCTAAAGTAGCGATAATCAGCTCCTGCTCGGCCTTCTCCTTGGTGTTTTTAAGGTTATCGGTTTTTGTGGAGCTGCTTTTTTGGCTGGGCGATACAATTTCAGTGGGTAGCGATTCAACGGTAATACTGCTTGACTGCTCAAGAAGCACTGCCCTGCGAATGGCATTTTTTAGCTCCCTGAGGTTACCGGGCCAGCTGTACTGCAGCATGGCATCAATAGCCTCGGGCGAAAAATCATGGATACTCTTTCCCATTTCCCTGTTGGCATTGTTCAGGAACCACTGGGCGTAAACCATCAAATCGTCCTTGCGCTCGGCTAGCGGCGCTACCCTGATGGTAAACTCGTTGAGCCTGTGGTAAAGGTCCTCGCGGAATGTTCCGCGGTTCACCATCTCAAGCAGGTCCTCGTTGGTGGCAACAATTATTCGCACGTCAACGGGTATCTCCTTGCTGCTGCCAATGCGCTTTATTTTTCGTTCCTGAATGGCACGTAGCAGGTTGACCTGAACATCGTAGGGTAGGTTTCCAATTTCGTCGAGGAAGAGAGTACCGCCATTGGCCACCTCAAACTGGCCAATCTTGTCGGCAATGGCCCCGGTAAACGAACCCTTGATATGACCAAAGAACTCGCTGGCGGCCAGCTCGCGCGGTAGCGCGCCACAGTCGATAGCTACAAAGGGTTTGCTGTTCCGTTTGCTGGCGCGGTGTATTTGACGGGCAACAAACTCCTTGCCGGTTCCGCTATCGCCCTGTATAATAACCGATAGGTTGGTGGGTGCAACAATGTTGATGTAACGCATCACCTCCTGGCTGTAACGGCTTTTGCCCTCAATAAAGGTGAAAGCATCGGTATCGGTTTCGGGGGTTTTCCCCACCGAGATGGGCAGAGCGTTGTTTATGGTTGCCAGGATTTCCTCCGGGTTTACAGGCTTGGTAACGTAATCGTAGGCACCCTGCTTAATGGCCTTAACCGCCATGCGTATATCGCCATAGCCGGTCATCACAATTACAATGGTATCGCGGTTTTTACGTTTTGCCTCGGTAAGCACATCCATTCCCGACTTCTCAGGCAGGCGGAAATCGGTTAGTACCACATCGAACGTTGTGGTCTGAATAGCCTGCCTTGCATCATCAAACGAGAAGGCCTCAGTAACCTTATGCCCGTTCCTTACCAGAAAGGTTTTAAGCATCAGGCAAAAGGTAGAATCGTCGTCAACTACAAGAATCTTAGCCATTTAGTTTATCCCATTCACCAACGCTAAGGTAGAAACTATTTTGGAGAAATAGAAATTTAAGTGTTTGGAGTATGGTGTTTAGTGCTTAGTTAATAAAAAAAATATGTAAATCAAGCAAAGCAGTTTAATTTGAGCCCCACTCATTCAATCATCTACTAACAAATTCATTTCCAGGTAAAATGGTCTAAAAAAAATTAAAAAGTCCTTTTGATGATTTATGAAATTATTTTATTTTTGAATAAATAAACCCTACAAAAAGTACGGTTATACACCCAAAATAGATTTATAAAATTACTTTTGGTACGGTTATAAACGAGTTAGAGCAAATAATAAGAAACGATATGGAAAGAATTCAGATTTACAAAAAACAAAAAGGCTTAGAAATTTATGTTAAGATTTTTGGCCTTCTATTTATTCTTTTTGGAATGACTTTTTTGATAAAGTCGCTAATGAATGGGGACAAAACAGATTTTAATCAAGGAGACTGGAACTATTTATTTTATATTATACAAGTTATACAAGGTGCAGCTTTATTTGCTCTTGGGTATTCTAATAAAAAGAATGAAAAATTATTCATCGAGTGGGATGAAAAAGAAATGAGATACTTGCTATCAAAAAATAAAACGATAGAAAAAATAAAATTTGAAGATATTAGAAAAGTAACTATCCAACTTTACGAAATAAAAATAGAATTACCATCGACTGAGAAAGTACTAAATTTAAAAAACATCCAATACAACGAACTTAAAAAAATTAAAGAAAAATTTGAAGAATTGAAATTGGATTTAGAAAAGAGAAATGGTTAAATTACTTGCGCTAACAGGCAGTTCCTTTCACTAGGGCTGATGATGCAGATACGAAAGTTTTTAGTAATTTAGTTTCGTTTTAACGTGGGATGACGCCGCTGGCTCTTAACTCCCCAGCAGCCCAAACCACCGACCGTTGTAATTAAAGAAATGCAATGAATTTAGGTTTATAGTAAGAGATATCGATAAATTTTTTGAAAGTTTTCAGAAGATTGCTCTGAAGGTTAACAGGATTTTAGAATATAAAAATTACTTTAGTTCATATTTCGACTATAAAACGATTTTATTAAAATGAATAAGCATATTTACTTCACCCTATTGTTTATAATTATATCATTTTATCATGTAAAAACCATGAATATAGATGCAACACGAATACTATTTCAGGTAATGATAAAGGATTAAAAAAAGCATAAAATAGATTAGTATAAATAATAGAATAATTGAAAAATCATTAATAATTGAAAAAGAAATAGCAAAGCAGCACAATTCTGTAGAACAATTACAAAATTTGCTACCCCCTGAAATTGGCGATAAATATCATGATTTTAGTGGAGTAAATAGTAATGGCGAATTTATGAAGATTTCAGATATTAAAGGGAAATATATTCTATTGAAATTTACAGGATCTGGTTGTGGTGCTTGCGTAAAATCTATACCTGAACTCAGAAGGGTATATGAAAAATATCATAAATCACTTGAAATAGTTGATTTTACTCTGACGTAAGTGTATATGACTGGTTAAAGCATGTTGAAAAGGAAAAAATTCCTTGGCTAACATTATGTAACGGAAGAGGAATGTATAGTAATACTTGGGAGAATTACGGGATAAAGGGAATACCTACATTTTGCCTTATTAACAAAAAAGGTATTATTATTCAAAAATGGATTGGATACGAATAATGGCTAATAGAAGAACAGATTGAATTAATAATAGAAAATAATAATGGAGCCCAACAAGGGATGTAACCATTTTGGGTTGAATGGATAGGCAAGCGGGTTGGCACGCAGGAACTCCTTAAAGTGGAATATATCTCAAGCCCCGTACCCCCAAACTGGTCACACCCCAACCGTTGGACACAAGAGTATTAAACGACGAATAAATCGTCTTGTAAACGTTAATACTTAAACCTATTTGATTAAAAGCAAGAAAAACTTGACTTTATCATTCATTTTAACGCACCTAGAATTCATATTTTATTTGCAATGACAGCATACGACCAGGTGAAATCATATTTCGTGAATCAATATAATGATTATTAAGTAAATTATGAATCATTAGTGAAGCTTGCAAGCCTTTATATATAGGCCTCCATAGCTGTAAGTCAATGAAATAATAACTATTAATTTTTTCTGTATTAATATCATTAATCCATTGCGCTCCTTTATAGTTGAAAACAACTGATGAATTGATTATAGAATTTTTCCAAATTAAAGTCGTATTGAATATATCACTTGGTTGATAAACTAGTTCTTTCCCAACTAAGTTATCTTCAATTTCAGAGTTAAGTCTCTTATAATCTAGAATATTAGTAACAATATGACTGTATGCTAAAGACCAAATAAAACTATTGCTTAACGTGAAATTTACATTAAATTCTGCTCCATAAATTTCAACTTTTCCGATATTGCTTTTAGTCATAATTGGGCGAAGCTTATTATTCAAAATAATTGAATCGCCAGTTGCAATATATGCGTGATAATCTTGCCCAATAGAGTAGAAAAATGATGTTGAAAAACTTACCTTTTTAAAATACAAAATATCTGCACCAATTTCGTAGTTATCTATATATTCAGGTTTTAGCAAAGGATTAGCAATTTTCATTCCGCCTGAAATACGACCTGTACGGCACAAATCATCAAGTACAGGAGCTCTGTAACCTCTGCTATAGCCAAGGTAGGTTCTGAATTTTTGGGGTTGGTAATACTGAAATGAGACCCTTGGACTAAAAGCAGAAAAATTTGCATTGTTCAAATCTCCCGAGAAATTCTGTAAGAAAGCAGTTTCACTTGTTGGATTTTCAACTAAAAATTTACCATCGTAGAACATTGCGTAATCATATCTAATGCCAGCTAATATGCTAAGCGGTGTTTCTCCGATTTTTATCTCATCAAGCAGGTAAACACCTACTAAATTCATTTTCCCTAAGTTTAAAACTTTATCGGTAGATGTAATGTAAGTGTCGGCACCATCAACAGCACCATAACGCATATCAATACCTGAAGTTAATTTGTTGTATTTGCCCAATGAAAAACTGTAACCAGAAAGTAAGCCAATGTCATCACGAGTTGAAAGCACGTCATATCTTTTTATTTCATTATTCTTTAAACTTTCTCTTATGTTCTTATAGTACTCACGTTGAGTATAAAAATTAACCTTTAGGTTGCTGTTGTCATTAAATATACCCTGATAAGAAACCCTGCTGTTTATGTCAGTGTACCAGTTATAAGCACCTTTGCTAGAGGCTAAATTTTCATTTGTAAAACCATAACCTGTGAAGTTTGAACCAGTACCACGTTGCCCTGAATAGTACCCACCTGAACATTCAATTTTATGTTTTGCAGAAAGTTGAAATCCAACTTTTGCTCCAACATTGTACTCAGTTAAGAATGAAGGAATTGAAAACTCATCAACCTCATCCGCTTGGCTAGTAATATATCCATCGCTTTTCCTGTGACTTCCATTTATTGACCAGTATAATCTATCTTTTATACCTGAAACGTTAGCTTGTGTTTGAAGTGTTGAAAAGCTACCATAACTTAGTGAAACGTCACCCTGTAGCGGTTCGCTTGGCGTAGGAGTAATTAAATTTATAACTCCGCCCATTGCATTTCCACCATGTATTGTTGACCCAGAGCCTTTTAAAACTTCTATTTGTTTTAAATTAGCCGTATTAATAGAATTCCAGTTAACTGTTCCCCCATCATTCTTATTTATGGGTGCACCATCAATCATTACCAATGTTCGACCTGCTTCGTTGCCCATACCACGCAACGAAATATCAGCTGCTCCAAAAATTGATGCACCTCTACTTATGGAAACGCCTGGGATGGAGTACAAGTAATTATCAGCCGAAAGAGCAGGGATTCCCTGAATCTTGTTGTTACCAATAACCTCGACCCTTTGGGGTACATCTAAAATTTTTCTCTCGCTTCGGGTTGCTGTTACAACTACGGTTTTTAACTCATATATTTCAGCATCAAGCATTATTGTAATTTCTTTATTAAATGAATCGGGGCTTATAACAAGTGACTTGGATGAGTATCCTAAACTTTTAGCTGTAATTTCAATTGTATTGTTACCTGTAATTTGGAGTAAAAATGCCCCGTTACTCTGTGATACTGTTTTGATATCAGAATCCTTTACTTCAACAATTGCAAATGGGATTCCATTTCCCGTTTCCTTATCAATTACTTTTCCGCTGAGGCTAACCTGCGAAAAGGTGTTTAGGCTAAAAAACGCCATTGCAAAAAATAAAAAGGTCTTTTTCATTTAAAATTGTTTTTAAAAGGTGAAATTTAAACAACTGAATATCTGACTTAAAATTGAAGCAACACTAATGTTAATAGGCAACCCTAAGCGAAAAAAATTTTTTCAGTATGTATCATTTGCTTCTGGAATTTTTTTTGCACTTTTGCGATATGCATATATTTGCATAACGCAAAAATAACAAAAGATTGGTATATGAGAAAAAATATTACAAAAATTTTAAGTGCACTCGGGTTTATTACGATTTCTGCTGCTTGTAGCTATTTGCCAAGAACTTGGATTGATGCATTATCGGGTGCATCCATTACATTATCCCAGAATGGTAATAGTTTATTCCACCAAACTGATGCAAAAAAACTGAATATTTCAGAGATTAGCATTCAGGGGGAGGTGAAAAAAACAGGAGTGGTTGATTTAAGAAAATTCTACAAGCGGGAAGTTTTTGTCAAAGAAGCTATTCTTGACGAAAGCAATGATCCTAAATTTATTGGTGCTTTTCGTTACATTGGGTATTCTCTTTTTGACCTTTTGAACTCTTATAATCTTGACAAAAAGAATGAAAAGTTTTTTAGACCTTCGATTGATGTGTATGTTGTTATTTCAAATGATAAAGGGGAGCACGTTTCGTTCAGTTGGTCAGAAATTTTTCATACTATTAACCCACATCAGATTATTATTGCCACTGAAGTGGCTCAAATAAAGCCACATAAAAAAGAAGTAAACTACCTCACGGGCAATTGTTGGAAGGTTGTAGCAGCAAATGATCTTTTTTCTTATAGAACAATAGAAAACCCAACTTCTATTACAATCAAATCTTTCGACAAAAAAGAATATCCAATCAACAGAGAAATTAAACCTATGTATAGCCCAGCTGTAAATGTTGTATTTGACAATGGTTTCGATTTTTCTATTCCAACAATTTCAGATACTTCAAGAATTATTAAATACACTTCAATATTTGTTGGTATGGGGATGGGCTATCACCCCAATCCCGAATTTAAGGGAATACCTTTGAAGTCGCTTATGAAAAAACCTAACAATTTATTTGATAGGGAATGGATAATGAATGGATTAGTTTGCTTTTCATCAATTGACGGATACAGAGCAATTTATAGCTATAGTGAGTTGTTTAATAGAAGCGACCAAGTAATTCCTATCCTTTCTATTCCAGAGAATGTTGAAGATGGTGGATATTATAGAATATACTTGCCAACTGACTTTTTTGCAGATAGGAGTGTTAAATCCTTGAAAGAAATCTATTTCTTTAAGGATTAATAATCAATATAGTATAGTTAACAAACCGGATACTCCTTTTATTATTCTTAGTGAATCGAGGGTTTTCTATTTTTATTGTTTTGAGATGCTTCGCATCGCTCAACTTGATAAATATCCTTAACTAAACGACACTTGAAATAATTTGTGATAAAGTAAACAGGTTAAATTTAAACTTTAAGAAAAAACGCTAGGGTTCAACAAGGGATGTAACCATTTTGGGTTAAATGGATTAGGCAAGCGGGTTGGCACGCAGGAGCTTCTTAACGTAGGATATATCTTAAGCCCCGCACCTCCAAACTGGTCACCCCCCCCAGCCGTTAAATCCCTCCCTTACTCCTTGACTTTTTCTTCATAGCTCTGCGTTAAAACACACTAAATAAAATCCCCCGGACTGTTTAGGTACCGGGGGATTTGGTTAGGTTTGGTTAGGTGAGTGTATTACTGCAATGGTTTTACTACTTCGATGAGCTCGGGTAAATCCATGCCAATTTTCTTGAGGTGCTCAATGGTGGGCACGCCATTCTTATTCCAGCCACGGCGCTCGTAAACGGCATCGAGCAGTTTCTCGTAGCGATCCTCGCGGTACTTGCGTAGGGCGGCCATCTTCTCCTCAAGGGTCATCTTGGTAGGATCAACTCCCACCTGCTCCTTAAGCTGCTTATCGTAGCGCTCCTCGCGGCTGAGGTACTCCTCCTTGGTAACAGGACCAGCAGCGCGGTAGGGTTGAGCGTCGTACTTGCGGGTACCATAGCCCCGGCGAATGTTGAAGATGCGCTGGAAGTTGTAAACGCGTTCGCTCTGGCGGATAAGCTCATGCTTATCGATATTGCTGCCGGTTACGGCGTTGTATATGGTAACGTAGTTGTCAACGTGCTCGGGAACCTTAGCTGGCTCATCGGTCTCGGCGTTGTTTTCGGGCTCAACATCGTTCCAGGGGAGCTTGCAAAGACCCTGAAGCCCAAACCATGTACGGAACATGGGGAAGTAGTGCAGCGCCTCGGCCTTATCCTCAAAGGTTGGTATGTGGTTGTTAACCATATCCATGAAAATGAGCCAAGCCTCGTCGTGTTGTGGGCCCTTGTTGGTCATGGCGTAGCCACCCTGCTGTGCCAACGATTCCTTTGAAACGTACTGGCTGTACTCCAGGCCTTTGTTAACCATGGCAATGTCGTTCAGGAATTTCTCATCGGCACCGTACTCCTTAACAAAGTGTTCCTTAAGCTTTTTAACGCCCATCCCGGCAAGTTTACCAAAGCCTTCGCCTCGGGCAACCTGGTGCAGCAGCTCAAGGGCAGCATCCTTGTTGCCAAACCTGAGTTCCAGACCACCGGTACGCTCCTTATTAAGAATACCGCGCTCATAGCACTCCATGATGAATGCCATGGTGGTGCCCCAGGTGATGGTGCAAATGCCGTAGGTATCGCAGTAGAAGTTGGCCTCAATAACGTATTCAGGATCAAAAATTCCGCAGTTGGAGCCTAATCCGGCAGCGGTTTCGTACTCGGGACCATCAACAATCACTTTCTGTCCCTTGTAGGGGCCGGTTTTAATCTCGAACTTATCCACACCCTTGGCGCAGCTCATGTTGCAACCAATCCAGCAACCATCGGGAACACCCTGGGTGAAGTAGCTCTTCCATACATCGGAATGAATCTTGTGAGCATCCTTATGCGAGCCGTACTGGAAGTTGTGGGTTGGGAGCAGGTCGTAATCGTTCATGATTTCAACCAGGTGGGCGGTACCCTTGCTGCGCATCTGGCACTGCTTATCGTCGAGCTCACGTATTTCGCGGTTAAAGCGGCGGCCACGCTCAGCAATGGCTTCAAGGTCGGCCACGTTGTTAAGGTTACCCTTAACGCCGGGAATCTTGCAAACAATAGCCTTAATCTTCTTATCGCGGAAAACGGTACCAATACCACCACGGCCGGCTTGCTTTAGGCGGATGCACTTACGTTTGGGATCGTAGAAGGTGAAGTTTAGCATGCCAATAAGGCTATGGTCGGCAGCAGCGCCAGTTGATACTATACCGATATTCTTCTTATCGGCTTCGTCGTTGGCAAACATCTCGCTTAGCACCTCGCCAAGAATATGGCTGTCGAGCGGCTCGGCGGGAGCTTCAAAAATCTCAACCTTATGCTCAACGCCGTCGATGTAAATGATCACATCGTTTTTAGCCTTTCCCTGAATCTCAAGGGCATCAAAACCTGAGAACTTGAGGAAAGGACCAAAGAAACCACCTACGTTTGAGTCGATAACAATATCGGTTTGGGGCGAGATGGTACAAACTATCGATTTACCAGTACCAGAGTACTGGGTGATACCGCCAATGGGACCCGAAGAGATAACAATCTCGTTCTCGGGGTCGTTCCATTTGGTATTGGGTTTGGTTGCATCCCACAAAAGGCGCAGGTCGTAACCCTTACCGCCAATGAATTTCTCCTTCATGATTGGGGGTACGGGTTTTTCCTTAACCTCGTTGGTTCCAACGTTTATGTACAAGGTTTTATCGGTGTAGCCGCGGTAAAGCGGTTTCCACTCGTACTTCCACTGGTTCAGCATCTTGTGCTGCTTAGCCATTTCCTTAACGTCCATAGTGTTTATGTTTTGGTTTAATTTTTAGTTCTGTTATAGTATTCGCAGCTATAAAAGTACCCGTAAAGTTATCAATAAAAAATGACTTCTATCAATATGAAATCGTTTGCATATTGGAATATTGCCGCGAAAGCCATGTGCAAACTATCATTTTTATAGCGATTTTTCAATTTTTTATTCGAATTGTTATTCCTCTGAAATTCTATCACTTAAAAAATTATTCGAAATTTAACACAAATTAGTCGAATATTTTATTCACCGTTTAAGCCTATGTTGTATTTTTGGAACGTTAAACTAAAATGTTCGAAAGTTTAAATACTCTAAATATGAACCAGTTAGAAGATAGCCACAAGGGAATGCGCGAGAATATTGTTAGCGCGGCTACCGAAGTTTTCAGCCGGTATGGCTTTAAGAAAACATCGATGGAGGATATTGCCCGGGCACTACGAATGGGTAAAAGCTCCATTTACTACTACTTTAAGGGTAAGGAGGAGATTTTTCAGGCAGTGGTTGACCGGGAAGCCAACCTGCTTAGGGTTAAGGTTAAGGAGATACTTGAGAGTGGGCTGCCCGTTACCGAAAAGCTTCGCTCCTACGTTAAGATGCGAATGGATTTAATCAAGCAGCTATCAAACTACATGGAAATCCTTAAGAACGACGACCTAATGAACCTGGAGCTAACCGAAAAGTTCAGGAAAAAGTACGACGACGAGGAGATAACCATTGTAAAACAGATGCTTGAGGAGGGTATAAATAGGAATGAGCTCAAGGTAAAGGATTTAAACCTATCGGCATTGGCCATAGTTACGGCCATGAAAGGATTGGAGATTCCACTGGTTACCTCAACCATGGGTGTGGAGAGCCTTAATATGGTTATTGACGATATGCTCGATATTCTTTTTTACGGAATTGTAAAACGTTAACATACAACAGCTATGAAGATTTTAAGATTGGTTTCTTTTTTCGGGGCATGGCTAATTGGTATTGGCTATGTTTCGGGTCAGTAAGTTCTAACTCTGGAACAGTGCCGGCAAATGGCGCTGGAGCATAACCAAAAGGTTTTAATTGCCGATGAGCATGTTGAAGCGGCAGGTGCATTGAAGCGTTCTGCACAAACACAATTCCTGCCAAGTATCAGCGCAAACGGGCTTTACACCCGAACCAACAAAAAGTTCAGCCTGCTCGATAAGGATTTGATGCTTCCGGTTATACCCTACACGGCCATTGACCCGGTAACCGGCGGGCTTAACAGCGCAATCCTTAGCCCAACCCTCCCCGATGGAACCCCAAACCCAAACTTTAACCCATCGGTTTTTGGCAGCACCTTTGCCATTGACCCCAGTACCGGACAACCCTATACCGATAGCGATGGGAACCCGCTCTTTCAGCGATATACCTGGCTCCCAAAGGATAAGGCTGAGTTTGGCAATAAGAATGTTTACGTGGCAGGTGTTAATCTCACCCAGCCCATCTTTACAGGTGGAAAAATCAGGGAAACCTATCGCATTGCAAAGTATGGCGAAAAGTTAGCCCGGGCGCAAAGCGAAGCTGAACGTACCGAGGTACTATACAAAACAGAGGAATCGTACTGGCGAGTTGCAGCAGTGGCTGAAAAGGTTAAGCTGGTTCAGGCTTACATTGCCCTGCTCGATAAACTCAATACCGACCTGGAGAACTACTATGCTGAGGGCATTATCATAAAGAATGACCTGCTTAAGGTAAAGGTAAAGAAAAACGAGGCTGAGCTAAACCTGCTGAAAGCGCAGAACGGGCTTACCCTATCCAAAATGGCTCTTTGCCAGCAGGTAGGATTACCCCTAAATACCGATATAGTTATAGCTGACTCATTACCAGCTCTAATGGAGCCCATAGCCCAAATGAACTACACCGACTCGGCTTTGGCCCGCCGCCCTGAGATTGAGGCGCTGAACCAAACCATCAACATAGCCAAGTCCGGTGTTAACCTGATGAAATCGCGCTACATGCCAAACATTGGATTAACTGCCAACTACATGTTCTTTAACCCCAACCCCTACAATGGGCTGACCGAGAATTTTGGTGGCGACTGGAGCGTAGGCATTGCTATAAACGTTCCCATTTTCCACTGGAACGATCGCGGCCATACCCTTAAGGCAGCCCGAAGCGAGCAGCGCGTAGCTGAGCTTAAGATGGACGAAGCCAAGGAGCTAATCAGCCTTCAGGTGCAGCAGGCCATTTTTCAGCTCAACGAGTCAATCAAGAAGGTTGAAATGGCACAGGTAAACTTAAAACAGGCCGAGGAAAACCTAAAGGTTGCCCGCGATGCCTTTGAGAGTGGCCGCCAAAAAACTTCCGACGTGCTTGAGGCTCAAGCTATGTGGCAGAATGCTTTCAGCGACCTGATTGATGCCCGCATGGAATACAGGCTGAATGTGGTTAATCTTAAACGCGTTACAGGAAGTTTGAAATAGACTGGTTAAACGCACTTCTGAAATTTTGAATTTGGAATTTTGAATCAATTAAAAATATTAAACCATGAAACGATTAATTTTACTATTTACAGCAGCTGCTGCGTTGGTTTTTGTATCGTGCAGTGGCAATAAGCAGGAACAAGCCCAAAGCGAAGTGAATGTTCCTCTTGTATCCACCATCAGGGTTGAGGAGCGCACTTTCAATCCGGTTCTAACCTTTACAGGTACAGTATTTGCCTACAAGGAGGCAAACTTAGGCGCTACTCTACCCGGAAAGGTTGAAAAAATCTACTTTGAGGAGGGCCAGATGGTTAAAAAGGGCGATCTCATTGTGGAACTTTCCGATGAGATGCTTACCCAGGCAATGATTGAGCACGAAACCATCAAGAAGGATTTTGAGCGTGTATCGCGCTTACGAGAGAAGGGAAGCATAAGCGAGATGGAGTACGACCATGTTAAGGCTAAATACGATGCTTCAACCGCAAAGGTCGAAATGGTTAAAAAGAACACACAGGTTTACGCTCCCTTCAGCGGCATAATTGCCGAGCGAATGATGGAGGAAGGAGAAGTGTACTTCCTTAACCCCGGTCTGGAACCCGGCTATTCCATGCGTTCGGGCATTGTAAGGCTGATGCAAATTGACCCTGCCACTGTAAAGTTCGATGTGAACGAAAAGGATTTAATCCATATCCGTAAAGGCCTACCTGTGGTGGTTAAGCTCGATGGTATGCCCGGAAAAACCTTTCAGGGAAAGGTTGATAGAATTAAGCCCATGCTCTCAACCACAACCCGTTCCACATCGGTTGAGGTTACCATTCCCAACTCAAACATGGAGGTTAAACCGGGGATGTTTGCCTTTGTTGATGTAATGCTACCCGAGGTGAAATCGGCAGTGGTGCCCCTGCGTAGCATTTACCGTATGCCTGGCACATCGGACGATTTTATATTTACTGTGGTTAACGATACCGTTCACCGTGTTAAGGTTGAGCGCCTGCAAACCATAGGTGAGCATGTTGCCGTTAGGGGTATCGATGCAGGTACCGAAATTATCCTCGAAGGCAAAAACCGCGTGAACGACGGTTTAAAGGTTAAGGTGAGCAACAGGTAAAAATCCTAAAAAAACGGAAGAACATGAAACTACCACAAGTTGCCGTAAAAAGGCCTGTATTCACAGCCATGTTGTTTGTGGCAATCCTGCTCTTTGGCGTGGTATCGCTTACCAGGCTACCGCTCGACATTATGCCCGAAATGGAGTTACCCACTCTTACGGTAATTACTGTATATCCGGGCGCCAGCGCCGATGAGGTGGAAGAGCAGGTATCCAAAAAGTTGGAAAAAATCCTATCGGGAACGGAACACCTAAAGGAGATAACATCGCAAAGCAAGGAGAACGTATCGTTTGTTCAGCTTCAGTTTGAGTGGGGAACCGATATTACTTCAGCAGCCAATAATGCTCGCGACCTTATTGAGCTGGTAAAGAATAAACTCCCCCGCGATGCTCATAACCCAATTATTTTCAAGGTAAACAGTTCACTGATGCCTGTTTTGGTGTATGGCGTTACCGCCAACGAGAGCTATAACGGGCTTTACAAGATTGTTGACGATGAGGTGGCCAGCAAGCTACGCAAGGTGCCGGGAGTGGGCTCAGTAATTGTAATAGGCGCACCCGAACGGGAGATTAAGGTTGATATCGACCCCGTTAAGCTACACGCCTACAACCTGTCGCTCAACCAGGTGGCAACCGTGCTAAAGGCACAGAATATTTCTATCCCCGGTGGAAATATAAAGGTGGGCAACGATGACTACTCGGTTCGCATTCCCGGCGATATTGCCAGTGTTGATGAGCTTCGCGATATGGCTCTAATCAGCTTCAACGGTAAGGTTATTCGCCTTAGCGATGTGGCCGAGGTGCGCGATGAGTATAAGGAGAAGGACGATGTGGGAAGAACCACAAACGGGAAAGGGGTCACCCTGATGGTGCAAAAGCAATCGGGTGAGAACACCCTTGAGGTGGTTAAGAAAATACGCAAAAAGGTTGCTGAAATTAAACCCGCCCTACCATCGGATGTTAGCATTACCGAGGTGATGAAGAGCGACGAGCTTATCACTGAATCCATCAACAACCTTTCCGAATCGCTCTGGTATGCTCTGTTCTTTGTGGTGCTTGTGGTTATGGCATTTCTGCGTAACTGGAAGCAGAGCTTTATCATTTTCATAACAATACCCTTCTCGCTGATTGTGGCATTCATTGTGATGTTTGCTTCAGGGTGGACAATCAACATCTTCAGCTTGATGTCGTTGGTGGTGGCATCGGGTATGGTAGTGGATAATGCCATTGTGGTGCTGGAGAATATCACCCAGCACATTGAGAAAGGGGCTAAGCCCAAGCAGGCAGCAATTTTCGGTAGTAGTGAGATGGGTATGGCAATTTCAGCATCAACCCTTACCACCATTGTGGTATTCCTGCCCATGATATTCATGGGTGGCATTGTGGGTATCATGTTCAAGCAGCTGGCCATACTAACTTCAGTAACCTTAATAGCTTCGTTATTCACAGCGCTTACCCTAACCCCAATGGCATCGTCGCAAATGCTTGAGGGCATGAAAAAGAACGAAAAACGCCGCCACGGAAAGCTATTCGAGTGGAGTGAACGTATGTTTCAGAAACTTGAAAATGGCTATAAGAAAGCATTGGCATGGGTTGTTCACCACAAAACATTTACTGTTATAGTAACGGTTGCCCTGCTGGCATTCAGCCTTTGGGTTGGTAAGGGCTTGGGAACCGACTACATCCCTGAGTTCGATGCTGGCGATGTGGTTGCAGTAATTGAAACCGAGGTGGGAACATCAACCACCAAAACCGACAGTGTGGCTCAGGTAGTTATGCAAATATTCCAGGATGAGATTCCTGAAATGGTTCCCGGCTCATTGGCATCGATTTCCGGACAAACCGAGGAGGGGCTTTTGTCGTCGGTGGGCTTTAGCGAGGGTAAAAACATTGCTACGGTGATGTGTCACCTTTCCAAACCTAATGAACGCAAGTATTCCGCAAGACAAATTGCCGATAGAGTTCGTCCGCACATTGCCGCCATTCCCGAAGTGGAGAACTTTAACTTGCTTGGGGGTAGTATCATCTCAGCTGCTGTTACAGGAAATAAAAAACCTATTGAGATTGAGGTTTCAGGCAACAGTTTTGGCAGTATAAACAGCACAGCCGAAGCCATTACTGCCCGCATGCGCCAATCCAAATACTTTAGCGATGTTATCAATAACGTTGATAAGGGAAAACTCGAGGTTCAAATCAGGGTTGATAAGCGCAAGGCTTCGGCCATGGGCCTGAACTCAGCCATGATTGGCCTACAGGTTCGCCAGAGTATATATGGTACTGAGGCCGGCGAGTTTAAGGAGGGAGGCGATGAGTACGATATAACCCTGCGCTACTCGCCCGAGTACCGTAACGATATCAGCCAAATCCGCAACATACAGCTTAAAAACCTGCTGAACCAAACCATACCGCTATCGGCTGTGGCCGAGGTGGAGATGGGAACCAGCCCACTCCAGATTAACCGTAAAGGGCAACAACGTGTGGTTAAGGTTATGGCTGAGCTAAACGATGTTTCGCTAGGCGATGCACATAAGGAGGCTAAAAGGATTCTGGCCGGCTTGGATATTCCAAGCGATGTTACCGTAGAAATTGCTGGCCAAACCACTGACCAAGGGGAGTCATTTGGCGACCTTTACCTCATTCTGGCTCTTGGCGTGTTGCTTGTTTACATGGTAATGGCATCGCAGTTCGAGAGCTTCCGTGACCCATTCATCATTATGTTTGCTGTTCCGGTTACCTTTATTGGGGTCATTTGGGCTTTCAAGCTAATCGGTTTAACCCTCAGTATCACAACTTTTGTGGGTTTAATTATGCTTATGGGTATTGTGGTGAATAACGGTATAGTGCTGGTTGACTACACCAACCTGCTACGTAAGCGTGGTTACAAGCTTTACGATGCCATTGCCGAAGCAGGCCGAAGCCGTTTGCGTCCGGTGCTTATGACTACATTTACAACGCTTTTGGGCATGGTGCCTATGGCTACCAGCAGCGGTATGGGACGCGAGGCATACTCACCACTTGGGATCACCATGATTAGCGGGCTACTGGTTTCAACCCTTATCACCCTGCTGCTTGTGCCTACCATTTATGCCATTTTCCACGATAATGAGCGTAAGGCCGAAGTGGATACCAATAAATCGGTTTTGTTTAACTAAATTGATGTTAGCTATGAAGATGATATATTGCACCTGCAACGTTGCTGTTCTTGAGCCATTACTCAAAATGCTTGACGATAACAACGTTCGCGACTTTCAGGTTGTGGAGCAGGTTACGGCCAAGAATAAGAAAGGCGACCACCGTTTTAACAATCCCGTTTGGCCCGGATATAACTCTACGGTATTTATCCAAATCACCGAGGATGAGAAGGCTAAAATGGTTATGCAGAAAATCCGCGAATTCAATCGTAATGCATTTAATGATAATGAACTGGTTACTGCTTGTATGTGGTCCATTGAGGATTACTTTTTCGATTAATTTTTTACGTTGTTAAATCACGTTAAAGCCCCCAGTTAATTGGGGGCTTTAATAAAATTTATGATTATCCGCTTTAGTAACAATATTATTTTTACGTTATTGCGATCCAGGCGTTGTTTGATGGGAGAAGCAATCATTGGCATTGATTTACAATAAATTGCTTCTTCTGGAAAAGTACTCCCTGCCTGCCAGCAAAGGCAGGGCAAGGCAAGGGCAGGCTCGCAATGTCAAATTCATTATTATTTTGTTGTATCTACTTAAAAAGGGATAAATTACGATATACTTTTCAGAAAATAGTTGTTAAAAATATGTATAATTCACTGGTATTCATCGTATTTATGTCATAAGATCAATATCTATAGTTCTTATGAATATCATTAAATTCAGTGCACAATTCCCCGTCGAAAAGTCTTGTATCGAGCATTTCAAGGCTCAAAGAGATGCTTGCGGGGTCGTTTGTCCCAAATGGGGTTGTGTGCACCCCTATTGGCTGCAGAATAAGCTGTGCTACGAATGTAAACAATGTCATCACCGGCAATCCTTACGCTCAGGAACAGTGTTGGAAAACAGCAAATTACCTTTTATGTATTGGTATGCTGCCATGCATCTGCTTACCAGCACCAAAAAATCGTACTCTGCTGCAGAACTGCAACGACAATTAGGCCATAAACGCTATCAGCCTATTTGGGAGATGGTATGCAAATTACGCGATGTGATGGGGAAACGCTATAATTTGTACCAATTAACCGATGAGGTAGAACTCGACAATGCTTTTATCGCTACATTAATTGCGGAGGAAGAAAAGGATAAACCTCTCAAGCGGGGCATAGGAAGCCAAAGACAACCCAAAGCAGTGGTTGTGAACGAAAGTTCCTTCGTGGAAAATCCCAAACCGGGCAAAAAGCCCAAACGTGTCAATCATCTAAAAATGTTGGTTATCGAAGATTTAAGGGCTGATACCATTTCAAAAACTGTCAATGAACACGTAAATCCAAAGGCGGAATTGACCACCAATGATGCAACTCCTTACAGTAAGTTGTTCGAACAGGTCAAATCACATCATGCGCAGGCTATAAAGAAAGAAGACCTGCCAAAAACATTACCATGGGTAAACATTGCCATTGGCAACGTTAAACGATTGTTGTTGGATGTACACCATCAGCTTACTAATGAATACTTACAATACTATCTCAATGAGTTCTGCTATAAATTTAACCGACGTTATTTTGGTGATGCCTTCTTCGACGGGTTTCTTATTGCTGCTGTAAGCTACAACACCGATTTTAGGTCAAGAATTTACAATAGGAATTCATGCGGATAATCATTTAAAATTTTTAAGCAATGCGAAAAATTGGTCTTTATATCAGCGTTTTACTTTCAATTTTAAATTACGCTTGCACCGACCTAATGGAGTATAGCCCCTACGAGGGAAAGGTTCAGGAAGGCTCAAGAAGTTTAAACCAAACAGCAATTGGTAAACTTCAGTTGCAAAGCTCTAAAACATTTAAGCCCTTTACATTTGCCATTATAGGCGACAGCCATACCTATTACGATGATTTTATCAAGCAAATATCGGTGCTCAATAACCTCGATAGCATTGACATGGTAATACACATGGGAGATATCACCCTAAGTGGTATTTATAGAGAATTTCTGTGGTACAGGGATATAATCAAACCGCTGAAATATCCATTAATCACAATTATTGGCAATCACGATTACCTATCGAATGGCGAATACATGTATCGCGACATGTTTGGCCCCACCAACTTTTCGTTTACCTATAACAATTGCCTGCTTGTGTTTTTTGATGATATCACCTGGGAACGTAATACTAAAGACCCTGACTTTGAATGGTTAAAATCAACCATCTCAGCTACAGCAACCTACACCCATAAATTTGTGTTTACACACATCCCTCCGTGGGATGAACAATTTAGCCATGGTAATGAGCTATATTACAACTACCTGCTCGCAAAAAACAATGTCGATTACTCAATACACGGACATATTCATCGGTTTTACCATGACAAGCATTACGCTGATCTTTATGGCAATGTAAATTATCTTGCCTGTGGCGATAGCCAGGACCATGAAGTTGTTCTGGTTAAGGTAAAGGAAAACAACATAGATGTTGAAGTAATCCACTTTTAGCCATGAAAACGAATAGATTTTTACTTTTGGGATTATTGATTTTGCTTTATCATCCAAGGCTACATGCTGAAGACCCAGTAAAAGGGCTAAGGCAAAAGATTACCGAGGAGAAAAAGATAGTGCTTAAAAACGATACTGTAACCATAAAGCCATACTGGTTTATGCCAACGCAATTCAAAGTTCAGTATGCAGGGAGTATAGGTTTTGTATCTTTTGGTGCGGGTTACGATTTCCGTAATGGATATCAACCAACTTTACTATATGGTTTCCTCGATAGAAACTTTGGAGGGAGCAACATAACCGTTCACACCATATCTCTTAAAAATCGATTTAAGCTTACACAAAATCCAATACTTGGATGTTTTACACCTATTGCGGGAATATCGGTAAACTGGGGCATAACCAATAATACGTTTAACCGCTTGCCACCACATTACCCGGAGAACTACTATTTTCAGAATAAAATCCATTTATCTCCTTTTTGGGGAGGTGAATTTAATTTTTCGGTAGCTCAAAAAAACTTGGGCGTTTACTTTGAGTTCTCGACCCTTGATGCTTACCTTTTGGAATATTTTAGAACCGATTTTGTAAAACTGAACAAAATTTGGAGTTTAGGCATGGGTATAACGCTTTACCTAAACTAAAAACTTCAGCAAAAAGAAAAGGGATAAAACCCACATAACCAAGCTAACCTGTTTTACCTTTCCGGTAAATGCCTTAAGCAAAACATACGATAGCATGCCAAATACAATTCCCTCGGCAATGCTATAGGTTAATGGCATCATTATAATTGTAAAAAAGGCAGGAATTGCTTCGGTTACATCATTAAAATCAATTTTAAGTATAGGGCTTAGCATAAAAGAACCCACAAGAATTAATGCAGGAGCAGTTGCTGCTGCAGGAACCATTAAAAACATGGGCGAAAAGAAAAGTGCAGCAATAAAAAGCATGGCTGTAGTAAATGAAGTCAAACCAGTCCGACCACCTTCAGCAACCCCCGATGCGCTCTCAACATAGGTAGTAACAGTGCTTGTGCCAAGCATGGCCCCAAGAGTTGTGCCAATGGCATCGGCAAACAGGGCTTGCCTAGCACGGGGTAGTTTGCCTTTTTCATCTAACATGTTTGCTTTTGTGGCTACGCCAACTAGGGTTCCTAAAGTATCGAACATGTCAACGAATAAAAAAGTAAAAAGCACTATCAGCATATCGATACTCAAAATAGTATGAAACTCAAACTTGAATGCTATTGGTTCAACTGAAGGTGGCATACTAAATAATCCGCCTTGGGGTAATTCAGTTAAACCAAAGGGAATGCCTGCAAGGGTAACCAAAAAAATCCCGATAAGCAAAGCCCCTTTAACCTTGCGAGCCAGTAAAACACCGGTTACAATCACACCGGCAAGGCACAACAAAACCGATGGGGAACCCATTTGCCCCAATCCCACCATCACGTTATCGTTCTTTACAATCACCCCTGCATTCTGAAGGCCAATAAAGGCTATAAACAACCCTATGCCAGCCGATATGGCATGTTTAATTCCAAGAGGGATAGCATCAATTATTTTCTCCCGGATATTTAAGAAGGTTAATGCAATGAATATCAACCCTTCCAGGAATACGGCTGTTAAAGCAAACTGCCACGAGTGCCCCATTCCAAGCACTACCGTAAAGGCAAAAAAGGCATTAAGTCCCATTCCTGGCGCCAGCGCAAAAGGCAGCCTTGCCCAAATTGCCATTATCATGGTTGCCAAAAACGATGCCAGGGCTGTTGTGGTAAAAAGTGCATCGCGGCTCATTCCGGTATTCGACAATATAGAAGGATTAACCGCAAGAATGTAGGCCATGGTCATGAAAGTGGTTATACCAGCTAGAACCTCGGTTCTTATTGACGTGTTAGCCTTACTGAGTTCAAAATAATTATCAATCCGCTTAATCATTGGTTTTTGGAACAACTGATTCTTTCGCCTGTTGATTGAAAAGGTCATTCAAATATCAAACCCAATACAAGGTGTATAAATTCAGTAGATTATTTATCAACGCCCCCCATGGTAACTGATAGTATGGTTGTATGGTCGTATTCCTGACCGGGTAGCAAAAGCGTTGTAGGGAACCTACCCTCGTTAGGTGAGTTGGGGAAGTGTTGGGGTTCCATGCATACCGCCCAGTTACCTTTTTCGGGTAGTTTTATCATGGGGTTGGCAATATTTGGCTTATTCATAGGGGTGTAAAGCTGAATGCCGGGCTGTGTGGTGTAAATGGTTAACCCTATATGGGTTTTGGGGTTGAACAGCACCACCGATGGATTGTCAATTGTGGGGTTGTTCAGCATGTAGCAATGGTCGTAACATGTTCCCACCAGGTCGGTATCGGCCCCAACGGCCTTAAACTTCCGGAAATCGAAGGGTGAACCATCAACCTCTCGGATTTCGCCGGTTGGAATAAGCTCGCTGTTAACCGGCAGGTAATGGTTGGCATCGATGCGCAGCATGTGGTCAAGTACATCGGTTTCAAACCCGCTCAGGTTAAAATAGCCGTGAGTGGTAAGGTTCAGGTGGGTAGGCCTATCGGTAACAGCACGGTAGCTTATGCTCACCTGATTATCATCGGTAATCTGGTAAATTACCCAAACATCAACGTTTCCCGGAAATCCTTGGTCGCCATGCAGGCTGTTTAGGTAAAACTCCAGCATGCACACCCCATTATGCTCCTCAAACATTACGGTTTCCCAAACTCTATGGCTAAAACCTATTTTCCCGCCGTGCAGGATGTTTTTACCCTCATTAGCGCATAGCGCATACTCATCGGAACCAATGGTAAATTTGGCGTTAGCAATACGATTGGCATACCGCCCAACAATTACCCCAGGGTAGTAATCGGCCTTCAGGTAGTCCGATGGGCGTAAAAGCCCATAAGCCAGGTTAAGCGGTTCGTTCTCATCGTTCAGGAGGCGCATGGCCACCATGGCAGCACCCAGGTTCGATATGGATACCTCCAATCCCCCCTCGGTGGATATGGAGTATTTCATTACATCCTTACCATCTATGCTACCCCAGTGGCTGGCAAAAAAGTTCATAGGCTACAAATCGGTTTCGTCAACAATAAAAATATCCTCGTTTGGTTTTTTCATAAGATACTGTTCCCGCGCGAATTTTTCGAGGTTTTCGGCATTGGTGCGTAACTCCTTAATTTTCTTTTTATCCTCTTCAATCTTTTGCAGGTAGTAAACTTTTTCTTCCTCAAGGCTCTTTATACGGCGCTTTGCGGCAAGCATTTCTACCCAGTTGCTACTATCAAAAATCAGCATCCAGATTAAAAAAATAAAAACTGTCAGGAAAAACTTATTCCTAAGCTTGGGCAAAAACCATTTCCAGAAAGTAATTTCGCTAACCGGCATGTCAACCTCCACTAATCAGGTGAATAACCTGCACATCATCGCCATCCTTGATGGTTGCCATGCTATACTCGTCCTTTTTAACCAGTTTACCATTCACTTTAACCACAAGCATTTTAAAGGAGAAATGCTTAAAGGCTAGCAGCTCGTTAACGGTAATAGCAGCCTTATTGGTATCTATGTGCTCCGGCAAATTGTTAAGTGTAATGTCCATAGCAAAAAGTATTTGGGCGTGCCCCCTGAAGGGGTCGGGCTACTCCGGGCTTCGCTTCGCTCCGGCAATACCCGCCCCCTGGCGGGTATGTGCTGCTGCGCACCCTCCGTATCCCTCACGCAAATATAACCATAACGCACTGCAAAATCATAACATCAACCAAAGATTTTTGGGATTTCAACCCCGGGAAAAAACATCGTTTTGTTCTCTCCTGTCATGCTGAGCTAGCCGAAGCATCTCTTTGTACCTTCTCTACCTTAATGTCTTTTATAGTTCTTTGTCATGCTTTCCCGTTGCGATGCAATGCTTCCCCCTTGCTCTTTGGAAAAATATTGTGTGCATCGCTTTACGTGTGGGAGTTGTCATAGGGTTACAAACATTATGCCCCTACGGGGCTGGAAGCGTTGTTCGTGGAATTGACCTCACCCCAGCCCCTCTCCTGTCAGGAGAGGGGAGGGCCGTTAAAGTCTCCCCTCTCAGGGGAGATTTAGAGGGGTCATCTAGGTTGAATGTGGAAAACAGTCTCACCACAGTCCTTTACCCTGAGAAGGAATGGAGCGGAAAAAGCAAGCAGTGGCATAAAAGCCAGACCCGGTAATGGGTCGGGGGTGGAACGTGGCGGTGGGCTTAGTAAGCGATACCACATGAGTCACGCCACAGGCGTGGCGAATAGTATCGCGTGGCAGTTCCACCCGCGGGGAACCCATCGGGTCGGGCTTTTCAGCCTTGATTTTCTTTGGTTCTTTCTTGTATCAAGACAAGAAAGAACATGTGAATGGCTCTTTGTCATGCTTTCCCGTTGCGATGCAACGTTACCCCTTTGCTCTTTGGCATATGTATTGTGTGCATCGCTATACTAGTGGAGGTAGCACTTTGGTTACAAATATTACGCCCCTACAGGGCTGGGAGCGTTGTTCGTGGAATTGACCTCACCCCAGCCCCTATCCTGACAGGAGAGGGGAGGGCCGTTAAAGTCTCCCCTATCAGGGGAGATTTAGAGGGGTCATCTAGGTTGAATGTGGAAAACAGTCTCACCACAGTCCTTTACCCTGAGAAGGAATGGAGCGGAAAAAGCAAGCAGTGGCATAAAAGCCAGACCCGGCAATGGGTCGGGGGTGGAACGTGGCAGTGGGCTTAGTAAGCGATACCACATGAGTCACGCCGCAGGCGTGGCGAATAGTATCGCGTGGCAGTTCCACCCACGGGGCACCCATCGGGTCGGGCTTTTCAGCCTTGATTTTCTTTGGTTCTTTCTTGTATCAAGACAAGAAAGAACGTGTAAATCACTCTTTGCAATGCTTTCCCGTTGCGATGCAACGTTACCCCCTTGCTCTTTGGTATATGCATTGCGAGTATCGCTATACTAGTGGAGTAGCTCATTGGTTACAAATATATCGCCCCTACGGGGCTGGAAGCGTAGTTCGTTGTTCGTGAATCGTTGTTCGTGAATGCTATGTTATACTCTCTGTGCAACACGTGTTACACTGTGTAACTCTGTGATACCGATATAGTTGTTGGTTGATAGTTGATGGTTGATGGCATAAGAGATTACCTTAAATCTTGAATCTGAAATCTGAAATTTAAATTTTTATCCTTTAACCTTTAACCTTTAACCTTTATCCTTTGCACACTGCACACTGAATACTAAACAAAAAACCCCGGCTCATCACCGGGGCTTGGGTATTTAGAATGCAAAGTTATTGGGTACATGGTATTGCGGGCCAGTTTCGGGAATCTTGTAAACATTTACATTAACACCACTTCCTATAACAGTTCCGGCACCACATCCCGAGTTATCAGTTATGCTGGTAATGGAATAGGTATATACCGTTGGTGGTGCTGCAGGTGAAATCCATGTTGGGTTATCGGGTATGGTGTAATCGTAAGTGTAAGGGCCTGAACCTGTCAGTTCTACTGCTGTAACAGTTTTATTCCAACTATGCCCATGCCCATCGGATATTGTAAAGGTAAATGGCGGTGTACCGGTTAACTTTATACGCAACTGAACAGCATTGTTTTCACAGGCATTGGCCGATGTAAGCAATTGCGTTATTTCGGCTGTAGCCGAAGAACCTAAGAAAACAGTGGTACTTGAAGCCAGCCAATTGGCACACGAAGTATTAAGTTGGTTGAATGCTCTGACTGTATAAATACCTGCCTGGTCAACACCAGGGTAGGTAAGATTACTTCCATTACCCGATAATGTCAAACCATAAGGAACACCGTTGATATAAAGTGAATAGTTAAATCCATTTTCGGAACCATCCTGCAGAACGTTAGATGTAATTCCCCCGCATATATTACCAGTATTTGATAGGTTGAAGGTAGTTAAAGGCATTTTGTAAACGGTTACAACTGGGTTTGAACCATAAACTGTACCGGAAATATTGTCTTTATCAACCAAAGAGGTAATTTGGAAAGTATAAGTTCCCATGGTTAAAGTTTGTGGAAGTGTGGCAGGCGAAGAGTTTATTGAAACCCCTGTGTAATTATTTGTTCCATCGGTGTAACTAATAGTCCACGGGGCATTTCCTGTTAGCTCAATGGTTAAATTATAGCTTGAACCTTCGCAGATATTTGCATTGGTTGATGTAATGTGTGCGGTGGGTGCAACAATTAGTTGAACGGAAGCTAATGTAAAGTACTGATTAGTACCATCAAAAGTTACAGAACTAGTTGTGGTTACAGTACCATTTGTTACTGTGCCTGTAATGGATACATTACTGCCCACAATTTCCCACTTCGAAGTTGATGGATTCCAACGAACAACCCTAAGTTTCGAAAGGTTGGCATTACCTAGTGCGGCGGCAACATCGCTAGTGCCTGTTAATGTGAATCGAAGTGTGGCAGTTGCGCCAACAGGTCCCTTCAATACCCAGTACTCTGAAAGTGAAACATTAGTTATGGGAGCATCAAAATTGGAAGCACCGTAGTAGCCAGAACCTAGATTGGTGTTATAGTACTCAGCTGTCCAGTAATTTTCACCCGCTCCATGGTTAACGCTTAGGAATGAAGTGATTTTCTTTCTTCCGTTTCGGCCAACAGGGAAGTCCTGCGACGTACCGTTTGTTTTATTGATTGAGAGAGGTCCCTCAACGTAACTACCTGCACTAATGGTACCTAAACCATATGAAGCGTTGGTTAATCTTAAAAGGTTGGTTTGCGATGTGAAAACCACTGAGTTATTTTCAAGGGTTAAGTACTTACGGACATCAACTGGGCCAGCAAAGGTTGTGTTCTTCGAAACCACCAGATTGTTAAATCGGTTATCGGTTGATCCATTGAAGTTACCGCTAACAGTAGCCTCATTGGTTCCGTTTAGCAAAGTGTTTTGGTCAGGATATTCAGCATAAAAACCGGCAGTGGCCTCTTTAGCGATATTCCCATTAACCGTTAACGAGCGACCATTGGCCGTGTTTAAAGTGGCCGTATTCTTAATTGTTAGGTTATTACAAATACTAATATCCTTGTTAGCAGGTAAACTTTTAACACCCGAGCCTGTAATTGTAAGATTATTGTACAAGGTGTACCTATCGCTTAATGTATAATCGGTTGTACCTCCATACTCCATGGTACCTCCGCCACAAGTAAAGAAATTAGTGTAATTACCTGTGGGTATGGAGTTGGTATTGGTGGCAAGTGTACCGTACCCTTTCACGTAACCAAGTATGTGGTTAATGGTACTACCCAACTCTAACCTGCCATTAATGGTGGTTTCATAAGAGCGTATATAGTTTGTAGGTATGGTTACGGTGTGTTCTGTTCTGATTTGAACACGCTGACCTACAGGTCCGTTTGACGGTACAGGGACTCCATCATCACGATCCCATGTGGTGGGGTCGGTCCATTCGCCATTCTTTTTGGAGTAAAACAGTGGAACACGGTCGGGTATCCAGTCGGGTTCACCTGCTGTGTAATCACCTGATATTAGGTTCTGGTTGTTGTAAACAAAGTTTAACCAGTTATTATTCTCATCAACCACCACGATAGGAGGCGTAGTTGATTCCAAAAATTTACTCCAATTCCCATCATAGAGCGATGCTCCAATATAATCGGATTCGCTTCCTTTAACAGCGTCGTCGGTATAGTGCATGCGGGTTAAGGCGGTTAGCTGCGATATGCCACTGCTTTCCAATTCCCAGTACTGGTTAAGTACATGATCGGTTTGGCCTGGGTCAGTAAAGGTTGGATGCGGTGTATTTACCGGAACAATTCGTATATTCCCGCCACTGCTGTTGTTTGCCAGGTAGATATCAACTGGCATGTAGCGTTGATTGGTGCCATCGTCAGCGCCAATGGGTAGGGTAATGTTCCAGGTATATGCTGGGTCAGAAGTATTGTAGGGATCGGTTGGGTTTGAACCCGATAGAACTGGTAAATCCTTTGAAATGCCTGTTGGGGTAAACATCCCACCGTAAACCGCGATCATTTTACCAGAATTGAATCCACTACCCTCAATACTTGTATTTAATCCCAAACTCAATTTATGGTACTGAATATGGAAAATTCCATTTGTAAGCTTTAAGGGACTGTTAAGTGTTATGCTATTCTCTAGGTAAACCTTGTTAAGATTATCAATTTCAATCCGCCCAAATTGACCTGAGCCATAGATACGCTGAGTAGAAGAACCATTGAATCTTAAACCACCCGAAGAGTTGTTTGAACTCACATGGTAGGAGTTATTGTAAACATTACCTTTTACATCCACCAAATTACCACCGTCGTTAAATATACCTTTGTTTAGGTATAAGTCTCCATTTACAGTAAATGATGTGCTGGCATTTAGGGTTACCGAAACGCTAGGACTAACATCTACGTGATTTGCAATTATTGAGCCGCTAACGTTTTGGGTGCTTCCAATAAACGAAAGTGTACCAGTATTAATATTGGCAGTACCCGAGTTTGATATGTCCTTGTAAAGGGTAAGATCTAAGTTGTTGCCATCAAAAGTGGCACCGGTTCTAATTTCCATGTTACCCTGAACGCTCAAATTGTTAATGCTTAACCGTGCTAGTGTGTTTTGGTCTATGGTAAGGCGGGGTAGCGTTTTTGTTGAATTGATGGTAATTGCATTGCCCGCTGGTGTTGTACCGTTTAACCCAATTTGAATGGTTGGCCATTCATTGGTTCCGTATGTTACGGGGTCAATAAATAGGGCTGCCCTGGTTTCGGTGCCGGGATTATTGTGCCCGCGTGCAATGGTAAGGGTCCCATTGTAAAGTTGGAATAAACTACCCGGGTTCATAACCTCAAAAACGCCACGGCTTCCTTCGGGAGCATTACGGGTACCAACAATTACGTTTGACGTTGGAGCGCCCGATTTCGATAATTGTCTATATTTGAGCACCCCCAGATTATTAACTGTTGATGATCGAATCTGCGATCCAACCTCAAGGTAACCGCCTTTTACATCTAATTGGGCATTACCCGACGAGGAGTACTCGATGTAGTTATCAGACCCTGCTCCACCATCGAGGATTAAACGTCCCTGATTACCACCTTCACCTTCAATGCCAAGATACCCATCGAGTTGTATTCCGCTACTTCCAGGGTTGGTTACCCTAACAGTACCCTGGTTGATAAGCAAACCGGCGGTTGAGGGGATAACGAAATCCTCTCCTCCCGAATTTATGTTGATATCGATAGATGGGTGGTTAAACACCAGTGTACCGTTTTGGAGTTGGATAGCTTTTTCAGCGGATGTGCCATTGGTAGGGCCTGTTAAAGTAAATGGCCAATTAAACTTGAACCTATTTGAGGCTGTTTCACCCTTGTTCATATTTATTCTTGACAGGGTTACTGTTGCCGTTCCTGCTGCATAAAGCGAATCGGAACTAGCACCAGCTAATTCTATGGTGACATTGGTGTTAGCGGGATTGCCATCGCCTAGATTTATACTACATCCTGTTTCTAAACTAATTGATTTTTGTGCTACAAGTTTATGTGTTCGCCCACCTCCAGCAGGGTTTAAGATTCTTAACTGGGAGTTATTAATTAACCTTATGTTGCTCATGGCTGTTACTGTTTGGTTAGCAGATGCAGTTCCCGGAAAAGAAACAATACCCGAACCAAAAGGATGCCCTATATCCAAACGTTTCTCAAAGGTTGCACTGGCATTACCGCCAGTGTTAAACCTAAGTTCGTGACCATAGGTAACAATTACAAGACCATGGAATGTAACCTTGGTATCGGGCAAAATAAATGTTTTAGCATTAGGTGGATCGAACCAAACCTGAGGGTACTCAGTAACCGATGATGGCAAAGTTACTGGATTTGTAGTACCTTCATTTCTAAATATTACCAAAGCATTGGGGTAATTGAAAAAGTCGCCAAAATCGCCTGTGGGGAACTGTCCTGCATAGCCGGTAAACAAGTCGAATTGCATAACAGCACCGTGAGTTTCGCCATTTAAAGTCCCACCCTGATGTGTTTCGGCAACCTCAACAGCAAAGAAGTTGCTATTAAATGATGTTTGCGTTGAAAACCATAAACGAGGGCAACCGCTCGAAAAACCATTCTCGTCATCGAAAATAACTTTTGCAGCTGCTTCAGCATTTGTAATTTCAACAAGACCTGAGTAACCAACATTTAACCGACGAATTACGGCTATATCGCCTGCTTGGGGATATTTACCTGCCGGTACAGCAGCCCCACCTCTTGTGTACGACCAAGTATTACTATCTCTCCAGTTCCCATTTGCCCGTAAGTAGAAAACCTCAACTGTTCCAGCAAAGCGGGTATTATGGCCAGTAGTAAACTCTCCCTCCTGAAGAATTGGTGGAGTATTTCCAGTACGTCCAGCATCCTGATATTGATATTCTAAAGAAAGATCCTTTGTTCCATTATCCCAGTTTAATGGTCCTAAATCATATATTCTGTTAACACCAACTACCTTACCGGGTCTCCAAGAACTTGGATTTGCCACTCCGGGATAATATGCTGCTGGCAAATTATAAAAATAAAAAATATTGTAAATTCTTGGAAGTGTTGTAAATCCATCGTGACGAATTCGCCAGTAATACTGTAATGCCGATTGACCAGAAGGTGCAAGTGTTGGTAATTCCGCATCAACTGGGTTAACCTGAACATAACCACTATCTACAAAAACTGTTATTGCGTTGCTCGATGGAGTATACCTATTACCATCGTTTGTTTTTGTGAATACGCCAAAGGGATAAATATAGGTTGCATTGCCACTAATTCTTCTACGAATACCCAAATCGGAATGTTTACCAAGGGTGCGAATCATTTTTGTTGTAGAATAATTGGTAATTACCTCACTCGATAATGAGCCGTCAAGAGTTAGTAGTTTTGAGCGTAAGTCTAAAATACCATTTGTTAAAGTTAATCGATTTGATATGGTTTGATTGCCAATCAAATATGTAACCTCAATTTTACCCGAGGCTTCGCTTGGATGCGGCTCATTAATCTCCAAATTTCCAATTACACCATTCCCATCGCCACCAAGTTGGTGTTGGGTATTAATGGTTGCAGTTGCTGAGGCACCGCCGCTACTAATGGTTACGGTAGGTGCGGAGGTGTAACCGGAACCTGCATTGGTAATTGCAATGCCCAGGAGTGGTAGTGCGTTTCCTGCTGCAGGTATTCCGCTAAACACCGGAACAGCAGTAGCTCCAGTGCCACCGCCTCCACTTATAGTAATGGTAGGAATGGTTGTATGGCTACCGGGATTTGTTACTGTAATGGCCGATACAATTCCACGATTAGTTAGCAATACCTTACCAGTATTGGTTGCAGGATTATCGAGCTCAATGGTGCCGGAGTTAGTAATATTTCCCCTTACCTCAATGGTTTGGTTGCTATGCCTCAAAACGGCACCACTTTCAATGGTTAAGTTATTAATGGTTAAGGTTGTAAGCGATCCAGCTAGGTTAAGCCTGGTATTGGGTGTTGTATTAGGATTGTTTCGAATTACTAGATTGTTGATCTGAAGTGTGGGGTTGTTAACCGAAAGGCTGCTGGTATTAGTAACCAGCAGGGTGGTAGTATTGTCGTAAGCAAGGTATTGGGCGTTAGGGTTGATTATAAAAATCCTTGCCACCTCCAGGTTGTAGGTTTTATAGTTATAGTTGCTATGCTCCCTGCGAGCCTTAAGGGTTGTATAGTTGTTAAGGGTTAGGCTGCCATTCAGGGTAATATCGCTGCCCATGTGAACATTTGCCTGAACTGAACCGGTAATTTTTTGGGTTATAAGATTATATAACGGACCATTTGACGATAAGTCATAATTATCATTGTCGTTCATTAAAAAATAGAGGGTGCCACCGGTTGCAGTGTGGTTAGCCAAATCCGATGTAACCAAAAAAGCGTTACTATTGTAATTATTATTGCCCGAAGCCTGAGCAATATAAATCTTACCCCCTGTCATTTGAAAAACGCCATTGGGATCAATAATTCCAAATGTTGGGTAGGCTCCAGTAATTTCACCACCGCCATCGGGATTTACTGCATAGCTCGATTGATAGTCGGTATTCCAAGTAAATTGTCTGTTACCGCGAACCATGAGCTCACCACCCGATATTATAAATGAGGTTTTACCCCCAGCTCCACCGTATGCGCTACGGAATTGAGCCACATCGCATAGCCCACCCGCTATTTTTACCACTGCCGAAGCCTCGGACCAGAAAATAAATCCTGCTGAGTTGCGGGTATTAAAATACCCTGCAGTAATCTCAAACTCGCCATATACCGAGAGGGCTTGGTCACTTGAGCCAGTATTAACTCCTACGCTTCCTGCTGGAACCTGGGAGGCATTATTGGCTGTGGAAAAAACCTTTACATCAGTACCGGCAATCCATAACTTACCGTTACCGGGAATCGGGTAATCGCCATTCCCGCTAATAGCATTGCCCTCGCTAAGGGTTGGAATAATAATAGCTCCAGTTAGCTTTAATGTACCATTTTTAATCCATAATGCTTTACGGACTTCGGGGTTGGCTGCAGTGTAAGAACCTCCTGTAACTCTACCTACATTGTTAGGCCCAAACAGCCTCAAATTATTGGAGTTACTGCTGTAAACCTCAAGAACAAAGGTTCTATCGGTTCCTTTATCAACTATTAATTCATACAGATCGGTAGTTCCGTAAAGCATCATGCTATTATCCGATGCACCATAAAAGGTAAGTGTTGCTGCTCCGGTTGAACTAAACTCGTTGTAAACAGGTGCGACTTGGTTTGTTAGCCTAATTGTTCCCTTATTGGTTAAACTTCCACCTACTCTAAGCTGATGATTGATACTATGGTATTGTCCAACTGTGGGTATGTTGCCGCCTGAAATGGAATATGTACCAATAGTATTACCAAGTCCTACTCTTATTTGTCCACTTGATTCAACAGTTACATCTTTTGCCACATCAAGGGTTAGGATGCTGGTTTGAGTGTCGTTGTTAATCCTGAAAATACCCCTCTTTATATTCAGGTTCCCATTAAGGGTATAGTTTGCCAGCAAGGTAAGGGTGTTAGCCGAAGCATCAAGGTTAATATCAACATTATTAAAGGTACGTTGAGTGGTAAGATTATATCCTGACCCATAGTATACCACGGTACCGCCTGTGCTGGAAGCAAAATTTTCGGCATTGCCGTTGGGGAAATTATCGGCTGCTAGTTTTATTATACCATTAGTTTGTCCATTAATGGCAACAAATGAGCTGGGAGCGTTAGTTCCAAAATCAATAGTTCCATTGTTAACATCTAAAATACCACAGCTTACCGGTGAAGCAACTGTCACAAGTTTTCCATTGGTAATAACTGCCCTGTCGTAGCTACCGGGTATTTCATTTGCTGGATTATTTGGGTAATCAGGATTTAGGCTCCAAGTGTTGTAATCGCTCCATGTACCGTCGTTAAAGGAGTACCAGGTCCTAACGGTTTCACTCGATTCGGCAATGGTGTAGTAACCAGTTTTGAAATCGGCACTGGCTACATTGAACCACACTGTTCCTTCATTAACAATTCCTGTGCCTCCACTAACGGTAGAAAACAATCCCGAAGTACCCGAACGATATAGAAGGTAATAAACCTTACTGGAGTTTGGTGTAATTCCTGTACCAGTAAAGTTAAAACCTAAGCTGATGTCGGTAGTCCCCGCATCAATAGTACCGTTTTGGATTCGTTCAACGTAATATACTCTTGCCCAACGGTTAGTAAGTGTAATTGGACTTATGTCGGGCAAATCGGTATTATCGATGCCGTGTGGTGTTCCATTGTGAGCAGCAAAAACAAACTCATTAGTTTCGTTTAAAGAGTTTGCATATTCCTTAAGTAAAATGTTACCCTGTGCGCTTTTATCGGTTTCGACGTGTTTGATTGTACCATTAGTAGTACCAATTCCTATCAGGTCGTAAGTAAAACCACTTGTATTGTTAAAATAATTGGTGCCATCGTTAAGGGGTATGTTGTATTTTGTTGAAAGATATGTATTCAGAATAACTTGCTGGGCTGAATTAAGGGCTTGGGTGTAAAAAATAACCTCGGCAATATCTACGTTGTAATATACTCCGCTACGGCTAGCCAATCCTGCTCCTTCGTAACTTAATAGTTGGCTTGGGTCATTTATATTTCCTATCTCTTGGCCGTTTTGAAAAAGTCTTCGCTGAGGAGCTGGTTCAGTTGAACCCAAACGGTTTGTGAAAATGCCAAAACTATTTACCCCGCTTCCAGAACCTCCATTAACATTAGTCCATATGTCGTTACCCCAGTGGTTGCATAAAAATTGAGTAGTATTATCACGCCATCCAATATGCATATTACGGTTTGCTTCGTCGCGGGTACCCCCCACAAAAAGCTGATAGCCATTAACTCTACGGGCGGCTACAAATGTTGCCGTTAGGTCAGTACCAACTATTATATTTCCATCAAAATTCAGAATGTTGTTATTTGAAGCATTAAACGATACAGCAGGCCGCCCATTGATATAGTTTGTTTTATATGAAGGTCGTTGACCTGCTGAAGGGGATGTTGCATTATTGTTATTTCCCGATTTATCGCTCCAAGTGGCAACCGGATCATTGTCGTTCAAACCCAGGGCTGAGGCGTCGAGCCACATAACCAAACGAGGCTGTCCGTTTATTCCGGTTTTATTTCCAATACCTGCCGGGCTATACTGTGAAAAGGCCGTTTGGCTAATCCCAAACAGCATTAACAGGAGTAGGAAGCTTTTAAAACTAACATTCCCTTTCATATATTGCATTTTGATTTTTTCGAGCATAGTGTTACAATTTATCGTAAAAATGAACAAAAATGTTTCACTTATACCTATAAAATAAGCATAATTTTCTAAGCAAAAACCAATCCAAAAATTGTAAAAAACAGTATAACAGGTTTATATATAACTTTACCTGATTGCGAAAAGTCCGAAAATGGGAAAATTAGGGTTTAAAGATGTGTTAGGTGCTTGGCGTTTCGGGTTTCCCTCGTTAGCGCTTGTTTCATGGCGCGTGCGTTCACTCTAAAAAATTGCCCTGTAGGGGCAAATTAAGGTAGCCCAAGGTTTTAACCCTGGGTATTGAGGTATTCCAAGTATTTGGCGATGCACGTGTTGTATAATCCAAAGAGCAAAAGGGGAACGTTGCATCGCAACCGAAAAACCAATGCAAAGCACTATCTAAACGTTCTTTCTTGTCTTGATACAAGAAAGAACCAAAGAAAATCAAGGCTGAAAAGCCCGGCCCGATGGGTACCCCGTGGGTTGAACTGCCACGCGATACTATTCGCCACGCCTGTGGCGTGGCTCATGTGGTATCGCTTACTAAGCCCACCGCAACGTTCCACCCCCGACCCATTCTCGGGTCTGGCTTTTATGCCACTGCTTACGTCATTCTTTGCTGGTTGAAGAATATCATTAAAAAGAGATGCTTCGACTGAGTCTATCCCGATATATCGGGAACTCAGCATGACAAGAGACAAGCGGTGCAACCAACAACCATCAACCATCAACGAACAACTAACTCATCTGCGTCATCAGCGTTCCATTTCAATTCACGAACAACTAAACCATCTGCGTCATCAGCGTTCCATTCCAATTCACGAACAACCATCAACAATCAACGAAAAACTAAACGACATCTTGTTATTTTCGGACAAATTATGTATATTTTAAATTTAAAAACATAGTATAAAATTCAGAAAAACAATAACATGAACAGTTTGGATTAAATTTTGTAAAATAATTAAGTTGAAATGTACCTAAAATATGAAACGAATTTTACTGGTAAGTGTCCTTGCCCTGCTGGCTGTTTTTGCTGCGGAGGCGCAAAACGTTGACGATTTCCGTACTGTTGCCGATGGCAATTGGAGTAATGTTGCAAGCTGGGAACGTTACGATGGTAGCAGCTGGGTTGCAGCAACATACTACCCCGGAAATGGTTCAACT
>Ga0209407_1000627_pt1 | contig 43767 bp, 35 predicted proteins | sample AD_JPNHG3_MetaG_FD_184410 | JGI IMG/M metagenome (GOLD analysis project Ga0209407, IMG submission 184410) | Active sludge microbial communities of municipal wastewater-treating anaerobic digesters from Japan - AD_JPNHG3_MetaG (SPAdes) (version 2) | ecosystem: Engineered > Bioreactor > Anaerobic...
GAATCATGAGCCACCCTGTCAGCAGGCTCCGGGAACTCCTGCCCGACCAGTGGCGACCACTGCCCAAAGACGATCGCCGTTGATCCCGAAGCCCCGGCCCTGACTTGCAGGCATATCCGGGTGTCCTCCCGATCACCCCTTGCACTCCAACCCGGCACCGCTGCTTATAAGATTGTCAAAGATCGTACCGCCGCCGGCCGTTATCTCTGACCGACTGCCGCACCTTAATCAACTTTGAAACAAATGCCAAGATGAGTTCATCAGACGGTTACAGCCCACAAGCCTTTCTCGATCGTCATTTCCTGGTTTACAGATTTCCGGAGTTCAATCGCCGGCGGGCGGAAATATGCTTCCGGGCCAATGAAGGCAAAAGCATCCCTACTCTGGCGTACGGATTGATCCTGCTATGGAATCTCTTCTGGGCCCTTTTCAAGGACGGCAGCTTGAGAGCGGTGGGCGGCATTTATCTCCGTTATTTCTTCGGAAGCAGCGTGGGCCATCGAAACGATATTGTGGGTTTTGCCCAGTATATGAACCGGTGTGCCACCCACTGGCATTTCTATAAATTCACGCGGGAGGGAGTAGCGGGCTGGCTGCGCCTCTTCAATTCCGGATGAGATCCGCTTAATTTAAAAAAGCGATTATGACATAAGGTGAGCTGGCCAGTCCGCTCACCCTTTGTCTCCGCCGTCGCAGACATGTCAGGCATTACATTTCCCGAGCCGCTGCCCCCGGCACCTTCTTCCCGCTCGCAACTTAAATCGATGTCTTGCCTGACTGTATGTTTCGTTTGCACAAAAGGCCCATTTTCGTCACTACTTGCAAACGAATCATATACAATCTGGATTGAACCTGTCAGGAAAAGCTTAAATAGATCCAGTCATCTCCTAACGCAGTGAGTACAAATATTAAACTTCATCAAGGCAGTCCAAAAGTTCTTCAATCTTAACCTGCTGATCAACAGAAGGTCTTAAGACATCTCTGGCTAAATCTTCTTTAGATCTTAGTAACTCATCTAAACGTTCTTCAACGGTTGTGAAACGATCATTCGTAACGATTGGATAATAAATATGGACAGGTTTAGATTGGCCGATACGATGTGTTCTGTCAGTGGCCTGATTCTCTTTCGCGGGGTTCCATGGACGCGTATAATGGATTACATGATTGGCGGCTGTGATGTTAAGGCCAACTCCTGCAACCTGATGTCCTAATATGATAACGTTAAATCCTTGTTTCTGTGAAAATACATCGATAACAGCTTGCCTGTTGCTGTTTAAATCACCGTTGATAATGTCCGGCCATATGCCAAATTTATTCCGTATAGCGGACTGGAGCATGCGCTGGACTACCTTAAAATCGGTAAAGACAATTGCTTTCTCTCCTAATGAGCGGATATTTTTTAAAATCGATAAAGTTTCATTTAGCTTTGGGAATGAGTATTCAGTTTGATTATTGGCGCCCGCACATGACGAGCCCCATGGGTTAGCACACATAATAAGAAGCCTCTGGATTGCGCCGAGAGCGGCGCCCTTGCCGCCTGATCTCCCCTGGCGGGCAATTTCGCGATATAGTTGTAACTGTTTATCATCGAGCGGTACACGGCGATGATTAGCAACCTTTGGCGGGAGATCCTTCAGGATTTCACTTTTAAGACGACGAAGATAATGGCCGCGAATCTCCTTTAAAAGTTTCCTGATTATTATTTCTCTTTCTTCGGTAGCCGAACTTATTATCGGTCGCTCATAATTTGCGCGAAAATCGTTCCAGCTCCCCAATAGGCCTGGCTGAACAAAGTCCATTATACACCAGAATTCGATTAAACCGTTTTCTACAGGCGTACCTGTCAATGCCGCACGATGTTTTGACTTAAGCGCCTTTACCGCCGATGTCCTCTGCGCGGTTGGATTCTTTGCATACTGTGCCTCATCACACGCAACCAAATCCCAATCAATGGTTGCCATCCTTGCCTGATCTCTGCGCAAGGTTTCGTACGTGGTCAAAACAATGTCATACCCATCAAAACCCTCTGCACCTGGCCAGCAGTGACCGGAATGATATATTAGTACAGACAACAAATTATCGGAGAATCTGTTAATTTCACGCCACCAGTTTTCAAGTAAGGTTTTAGGCACGATAATCAAATGGGGCCCCAACGAACCCATGTTTTTCAATTGCATAATGTGGGCAATTACTTGTACGGTCTTTCCGAGACCCATATCATCGGCAAGTAAGCCGCCTAACTGATATTTGCCAAGGCGGCTTAGCCATTGATAACCTTGGACTTGGTAAGGGTATAATTGACCGTTAAAGTTTATTGGGGGCGAATCGTCCGGCAAATCTGCCGGCATGAGGTCTCCTTCAAGGGCCTTTAATGATTTCTTATCGACAAATTCCAAAATCGACAAATTCTCGTAAATATCAAGGATGCTTCCCGTAGGGAGTCTTAAAGACCCGTCATCTTGGGGCGTCAAATTATCCAGGATGTCTTCAAATCGATCTGATGTATTTGAATCTATTCGAATCCACCCGTCATTCCACCGAACATATTCGTTACCCGTTTCCTTGGCCCTTTGGGCAAGTTCCCTGTATGTCTCTGGCGAAAGACCTGATGCTGTCGAATCCTCTTGACCATCTGACCGGTCCGATGGCGACCAGTCTTCCACTTCAACTCCCGGAACACCTTCAAACCACCCACCCACCTGGGAACGGCGAACATGAATATAGGGCCGTGAATTATAGACACGTGTTTTTATACCTTTAACGCGTTGGCTGAACAAAGAAAGGTCAAAACCCTCCGGCACAATCTGTTCGGGATTTGTGAGCAGAACAGGTACATCCACACCACGTACTTTCCCCTTGGGTGGCAATTGAGAAAGATCTTTGCGCAGCTTTTTGTCAATGATCAATCGCTTTCTTTGTAACCCCGGCCCGGGCCTGCTCAGTACACTCGGCGGCCTGTCAGAGAGGAGAGCTTCACCTCCTGACGGGTCAAATTCATCAATATTTGGTACGCGCGGAATCAGCGTAATCTCCTCAGGTGAATCTTCACGGATATCAAGATGTGCGGTATCTGCAATCTCATAATTCTCATTTCGGAAATATGAATCAAGTCGTGCACCTGCCTGTCTGGCTGCTAACTTAACATGGGCAAGATATGCCATTCTTGATTCCAAGTCGTCCCAATCCACATCCCTGCCGCGCGCCGCCTCCAGTAACAGCCTCATTTCCGGTGAGAGCGGAAGAATGGACGATTTATCGAAAATGAGCACCGGACCTGGACAAGAATAATCGCCATCACGGATTGTACCTTTTATGGGGTGGCGAATTTCTACAGAAGCTCTAAAGGCTTTATCTGCTACAGAGCCCCGTGATAAAACCTCAACATCCAGGGGATCGGGACGTGGTATGCCAAGAATATCCAAAGGTGAATCCTCGGCTGCCTGGAAGCTATCCATTGCTTCCCAAAAGATGATCCACTGATTGGGGCCATTATCTTTCAAGAAGTCATCTTGCCATAATTCTTCGAGAGCGCCCCAGATTTCACTATTTTCTTTAAGAATATGTAATGCTGCTTCCTCATTTGAATTAAGAGGAAACCTGATTGTGCAGTCGCGGGAACCCAACCAAACGATATGAATGCCATCGAGTTCATAAGTTCTTCTGAAATGTAAGGTTTGTTTGTCTAGTGATTTCTGAATCATATGGATTTAATAATTCCCTCAATGCGTTGCCTGGCACCTGGTTGCCACGCACCGGAGTGAATAATGCGTCCATCCCAATATGGGTCAAAGGATGTTTTTACCGTTGTGTTGCGATTCTTGAAGTAAGTGGGGATGGTGTATTTTACAGCTATGCTCTGGAAGAACCGGAATACATCTCTTGGATACACGTAAGCAGCATTGCCTTTGTCTTTAAACTCGATAACGCCAAAAGAACCAAAATCTAACATGAACCCCTTCCCGTCAAGTATTTTCAAAACATCACGAACGGAGCGCGTTTTTACAAAATGGCGCCAAAAGTCAGCACGCTCACCTTCAAAGAAATCGATAATTTGTTTTGTAATGTACCATTTCAGAAATTCATCTTTGACATCGTCATCCACACCACGCCAAAAAGCGTCTTCGATTTGATTCGAATTGGCTGGACGGCCATAGCGCGTGGCGATGAAATTAAGAATCGGTTCATGCCACTTATCTTGTTTTCTAAGCACATTAAGATAGTGACGACCATAAGCCACTTTGTCAGCGCCGCCCGTAGTCGGCTTTACAAACTCCATCAGTATTCGATCTGGCGATTCTGAATTAAGCTGATTCTCCGACCCCGCCGTAAGTAATCGATGCCAGACGGCATGAAAAAGTCCTTGCTCTTCTTTTATTTTTGAGGCGAAAAGATAGGCATCTAAACCAGTGCGCCCTTTCGTCTGATGATAATGCGACAGAACACCTGAAGGAATAAGTGAATCCTTAAGCCATACAGTTACATACTGTGGTGCAATGGCTCTTTCAATCAAATAGTCCGTGCCGAGTTTCTCAATCAACCCCCTGACAACATCTTCAAGATTCTTCGGACCCGGGTAATTCTGTATCCATCTTTTCCATGCTGCGATTAATATACCTTTGCGGGGCCTCTGAAGAATAATCTCCGCAGCTTTGTCGGAGACTGCATGATCATCTAAGAGGTACAGACATGCCCTGATTTCCTCCGGCACTAATTCCGCGGCAAGCTTTTTTATCTCATCAGTTGGGCAGGCAAGCAACTTGGCGCGGACTTTCTCGATGATGCTCTGAGCTACTTCATGCGTAATGTGTTTAAGTATTTGGTGTTTCCTTCTTATTTCAGTTAAAACCTTCTCAACTGCCTTCGGGTAGAAGTCAATTTTCATCTGTTCTGCCAAAATCTCAATTCATCGAGTATTCTTGAGATCTCCCCAAGCACTTCATCACTTCTAAGCCTGATGGTTATCTCCACCCTTCTTGCAGTGGCGCATTCGTCACCGGGACATATATCCGTGGCTGGGTAGCGGGTGTCAGCATATCCCACGGTTATTGCGCTTTGTTTGAGAAAATCTCTGTGTGGTGTCATGGTAGACTCTGTCAGCAAATAGTCAAACACGGAGGCGGCGCGATTTCGAGATATCTGAGGATTTGCTCCAGAAGCATCTCTTTTATCGGTATGCCCTGCGATTTCAATTACATCAATGAACTTTTCCAATCCAGGTTTGCTCCTGATAATTTGCAGATATTTGGGAACGACCTCTTTGAGAAGTTCTTTACCCTGCATGCCGAGACGGCTGTCATTAAACTTAAATTGGAGATGATCACTGGAAATGATCAATGCACCTGTTTTCTTATCTATAGTGACACCGGGAACTGACTTTAATGTAGGATCTGTAACGAGTTCTTGTATCGCCTTATGCCATTTTCTGATAATTTCTGTAGGCTTTGCAAAGCTGTGACCGATCCCGGCCATCATGGCAACGGTACTCAAGGCAAAAATCAATAACAAACCGGCCATCAAGTCGCTATATGAAACCCAGAAAGACTCCGGCTCGTTCTTTTCTGTATTTGACCAATCATCTTTTCGGTGGGAAAAGATATGCCTCATCGCCCGAACAAACCTCCGAAAATACCTTTCTTCTCAGGAGGTTCCTTAGTCTTAATATCTGAAAATGTTTTTGAAATATTCTCTGCAGAGGCTTCAATGTTCTGCAATAGAGTACGAAATTGTTTCATCTCATCAAGAGTTTGTCCATGGGTCGTCTGAATTTTCTGAAACGTATCATCTACCAACCTGCGAGCTGTGTCGTTGAGGTTAACGCTTGAATTCTTAATGGTTTCCAACAGGGAAGAAATGTCTGCTCTCAATGAACACAATTCTTCTTCCCAATTTATATTGTAGGCCTCATCCCTAAAAACTGGTTGCGTTTTTCCTTCTTCTTTTTCGATGACCTGATTCAGATTCTCTGTTCGTTTTATTGTTTCATTTAATTGATTCATAAAGCCACCCAAAGCTGCTACGGTGGTGCTTATCTGTTCAACAGATGCTGACAATACAGAAGCAGCCTCAACGGCTTTTTCAATATTGTCAGAAACGAGCCCCTGGGTTGTTCCTTTGATTTCTTCGAGGATCTCTTTCTGTGTTTCCATCTTGGTAGCAATGGCATCAAAACTTCCGGAAAGATCCCCAAGAAATGAAGGAAGCTCGCCTATTGTGTCTTTTGTCTCCAAGAGCGTGCCGCTGAATCGACTTAAAACCTCAGCAAGTTTATCATCGAATGAATTCAATGCCCCCGTAAGCTGCTCGCTCAAAGCTGTTGACATTCTATTAATGAGCTTTTCCATGTACTCCGTAAGTTCCCTGATGTCCTTAGATAGCGCCGTAGTCAGATCGGAAAGATTCTCCTTGATATATTTGATCCCCTCCATGGCTTTTGCAGCTTCAGAGAAAAGTGTGGCCATTTCATGCGATGTACTTGCCGCCTGTTTTAGGTCTGATGCACAGTCGCCAAGGTCACCCAAAATATCATCAAGATACTTTACGGTCTGTGTAGTTTTCGCCAGCAACTCACTTTGAACGGTAAATTGATCTTGAAGTTTCTTGCTAAAATCAATAATGGCTTCTCTCATCTTTTCTTGCGCATCTGACGTTTCTTCTATCATCCGCATAATCTTGTTAATTTGCTCTGCAAAAGATCCTTGAAGCATATTGACGTACTGCTGAAGCATCTTTGCAACAGCTTTTGACTGGCTTTCATCTGCTTTTTGAAAAAATTGACTCATAATGTCCTGCATTTCACCAACGATTGGGACCAAGTGTTTTGAAACAGCCGTATCCAGGGCCGGTACTATGCTGTCTGATATTTTTAGGGCGATGTCGGTAGCAAGGGTCTGGAATTGAGCTTTAATATCTATGAGATTCTCCAAGCATTGCCTGGCATAATACTCTTCCGTTATACAAGGATATAGTTCACTTATCTCATCATCTATTTCTGCGACAACCATTTCCAGACGACGAACAATTCCGCGATGCCACCATGAAAAGGCAACAGAAGATATTATACCGATAAGTGACGTTATAAAGGCCAATTTCATTCCTTCCACTATGCCCCGCACCCCTTGCAGAAGAACATTTGGTTCGGCAGATTGCGTTAGGTTAACGCCGGCAAGACCGAATACAATGCCCAGAAAAGTTCCGAATATCCCACCGGCGAGAAAATATCCCGGAATAGCTTCTGCTGTTTTCTGGTTTGCAGCCGAATTGATAACAATCTGTGGCGTCAAAAAATATTTTAGCCGAACCGTGCATGCTGCCCTTTCTTCACCATGAAATCGCGCATCTCGCCATGCTGCAGCATAATGCCGAAAGTGGGACTGTGCCCACTGTGCTCCTTTAAACAAATTCTCTTCTAATTCGTTCCGCTTTTGGTTTCTTTCATCGTTGGATGACGAAAAGCTACTGACCAGTGTATTGTTTTCTTTGAGTTCCGCAAGTCGTTTTGAGAGTGGCTTGATATATCTGATTATTGATGCAAAAAAGAATAATACTTGAACGGTGCAATATACATATGTAGTTATATTTGCAATTAAAATCCAATTCATGCTGGTTTCCTCACATCAATAATGATTCCCATTGAATCCTCACAAAAGCTGATCAACGATGGACTGTATCAACGCAGAAGTATTTTAACAATTTCATTCCTGCTGCAATACGGGATAAACAGTCTCTCCCTCGCCCTCGTAGCTGCCACATAGGCCAGCTTCCTGATCTGTTCTTCCGTCCAACGCTTCCCCGGTGTCAGCCAGTCCAGTCCAAGCACGAAAACACAGGCGTAATCAAATCCTTTGAGGCTATGAATCGTTGAGATCGTCACGCTATCCGTCGTCACGTCATAGGAACGCTTCGCCCGGTAATCCTCCGAGATCCAGTTGTGAAGGATGCTTTTTCTCTCCAAGGCTGCCTCCAGGAGCCGGGGAAGGTGCATCGCGCTATCATTTTCTGGATAACGCATCGTATAGATCACGGCGATTTCCGATAGGGGATAGCCTTTATCCTCATTCAGGTTTCGGATCCCGTCGCCGACCCAAGAGATGATAGCTTCGTAGCTGCTAAACGACCTGACCTCCGGTTGCGGACCGTGCATGGTCTCAAAGATCTCTGGGAACAATTCCGCCTGGGATCTGTCCCGAAGTGATTCCTTGCCGTCTTCGATAATCCTTTTCGCAAAATCGGCAATCTCTTTTGTGTTACGGTATATCCACGTCAGCCGGTGTACCCGTCCCCGGGCATGAATGCCAACCTCCTTCCAGGAAGATCGTCGTCGGTAAATGTTCTGATTGTCATCCAGGGCGATGGCAAGGTGATCGGTCTGGGGATTAAGGAGGGTGGTGACGATTTTGAGCATCTCGTCGGAAAAATCCTGGCCTTCGTCGATGAGGACCGCATCATACCGGATATTGCAGGCCGGCAGTTTTTCCAGCGTGTCCTGAATTACCATATCGTAATATTCTGAATCCGCCTTTTCGTAAGGGATGTTTTCCCCCGTAATCTTCGCGCAAAGCTGGAAAAAATGGCAAACTTCAACACCGCCATCCCCGAGAGGGACGTGCTTGTCGGCCAGAAGGCGGCGAATGTAGCTGACGAGGGTGATGTTGTAACAGACAAAGAGGATATTCCGGATGGCCGGGTTGTAATGTTTCAGCATAGTGGCGCGGTGGACCAGGATCAACGTCTTACCGCTTCCAGACGGCCCAGTGATGATCCGGTGCCCGCCATCATACTGCCTGGCAATGCTCTCCTGGTTATGATCGAGGAGCTTCAGGCGGCGGGTTGCATCGGTCCGCTTCTTCCGATTGTCCCGGTCCGGCAGATCAATCCGCACCACAGGAAAGATCAATTGCCGGAGATGGTTCAGTTCCCTCCCGGTAATTGAGAACCTGGGCTTTGCGGTCAGCATTCGCTCCAGAGCTTGGCGGAAAATTTGGCCGGTCAGGTCTTCGCATATCGGTGACTGGGGATGAAGGTCATCCCAGAAGAAAATTCGCTCCGAAGGAATGACATGCTGGAGCCCCTTCTGTTCGTACTCGTGCTTGTTGATGTTGGGGAAAACGATGCCGCTGTTGACAGTCACCTTGAGCCGGCCGTAGGTATGAGAATCTCTTGAAACGAGTTGGCCGTCATGCTTGATCCTGTCCATGACTTGGCTGAAATACTCCCGAATCTGCTGAACGGGATTCTTGCGCCTTTCCTCTTTTCCTTCGAGACGCAGAGTGAAGAATTGGGGATCGGCAGCAACGATCTGATCCAAGGCCCAATCCTTGACCTCGAAGATGATCAGGCCAGCATCATGGGCGAATAGGATGAAATCAGGTTCACGCCCCGCAATATCAGGCTGATACCATGCAATATATCTATCATCCGGCTTGGCGCATACTTTGAGAAAACGATAGAACTTTCCTTCGCCTGGTGTTGTAAAAACCTGAATATCATCGGGGATCATTGTAGCCATAAGTTAGCAGCTCCCACTTATTGCTGTCGGGTGAATCCCGTTGGTATCAACTTTTCATCAAATCCCTGAAAACAGTGATGACAAAACTTCATGCGATACCCAAGAAATATCTAAATCCGTTTGGTAATCGACCGCTACCCATCAACAAAAGTGCTTGTTTGAGGCTGCCATACCATCCTGCCGGTGCGGCAAAACTTCTTGAGGCTGCCAAATGTTGTGCCTGTGTGATGATTCCCTCTTTTAGATGCTTGGGGATGGCTGGCCAAAGCTTTTTTGTCTTGATACCTTCTGGCAAGAGTTTGATTAATTCCTTAATGGATTGAGTTTCTTTCCAGTCTGCTTCATAAGTATTCCTTACTGGTGTAATAGAAATAACTAACGGATCTGTGAGATGGGTTTCGTTCGAATACCTTGCTGGGATGGCGGGTGTTACAACCGGCCTTGTAAGAATCGTAGTAACCTTCTCGGGATCATTGGAGACTTTATGTGGTACTATTGGAGCAGTTTTTAAGAGGGCGGATGTTTTATCTCTTTCTTTAAATCTTTCCCGCCTTCTCTTGCGCCGTCTTTTTAACTCTTTTCTTCGTTCAACAAGGTGATGAGACATTGCTATCCTCCCTCGTCTAATGAATTATATGGTTTCTTTTATATCTGCAGTTAATGCCGCAGTTAATGTGAATCTTTGGGACCTATATGGGCCATGTTACAAGTTAAGACATCAAAACATATAGATGGCAAGTTAGCTTTTATGGCAATAGATTGTATCAATTGTTGAATCTTTTCATGTTGTTCTCTGTTATCAACAAAACTCATGGTTGACATTGTACTAAAGGTTCCTGATAAATACCTCCGGTTGCTCCTTCATGATTTCTGTTGCCATATCCACAATATGCCGATGGTGGGTGAATAGAATCACCTGGGTTCTCTCTGCCATTTCCTGAAGCACGCCCAGGGTAGCAGCGCCCCGCTCTTCGTCGAAGTTGACCAGGACATCATCCACGATGAAAGGCATCGGTTCCCCGTGCAGGTAAGTTTCCGCGGTAGCCAGTCGTAAGGCAAGATAAAGTTGATCTCTCGTGCCCGAACTCATACCTTCAACACCCAGGCGGGCGCCGTCGTTGCGCAGTGCGGTCAGGACCGGTTCATCGTCGGGTCCGATATCCGTCGTCAACTTTGGGAAGGCGCCGTTGGTTATCCGAGCAAATATTTCACCGGCTCTGATCAGCAGGGGCGCCTGATTTTTCTCGCGATACCGGTCCATGGCATTCTTCAGAAGAAAATAGGCGGCCCGGACGCGATGATATTTTTCCACGTCATTCCTTAGCGAGGCGAGGATGGCCTGCGCCTGTTCTTCGGCCGTCGCGGCGATAGAAAGCCCATTCATTCTGCGCAGCTCCGCATTCTCCTCTCCGATCTTCGTGTTCAACTCCTGCCGGTGTGATATTCGCTCATCAAGTTGTTTGCTGATATTCTCCAGGGATGCCGGTATTTCATCAGGTGTTATGGAGGCGGATTCCGCTTCGAGGTCGGCTAAAGGCAGGCCATCGCCATTCTCTAGCAGGAACTGTTCCACGGCTTCAAGGCGTTGCTTATGACGGAGATATTCTGACGAGCGATCCTCCGCTGCTTCGAATTCGGAAGGATCATGACAAAGCGCTTCCTTCAGGAGATCCGCAACCTTTTGTTCCATGATTGCACAGGTCACCTCGGCATTGCCGAGATCTTCTTCCATTTCCCCGATCCGGTCGATATGGTTCTGGCGCTCTTCCTGTTTCACTCTTGCCCTGTCTAGATCATCCTTTAAACGCAGGACAATCTCTTGGGGCGGGTAGGATGCATACTCCGGCACTTTGCGCCGGGCAAATTCAGTCACTTTTTCTTGAAAACGCGAGACTTCCTGATTGACGGCCCAGATGCGGCGGGCCATTTCATCGATGCTTTTTGCCTGGTTAAAAAGTTCGGCATACTGTTCCAATACGGACATCGCTTGCGCTGGAAGGGTGTCCGGTGCCAGCCCCAACCCTGTCATGGCGGACTGCCATTTTTCCTGCCAGGCCTGAAGTTCGGCAGCGGAAATTTCTTTTTCTGTCGCCGCCTCCCGAATCTGCCCGGTGTTTTTTTCAATTTGCTTCTTAAGTTCTTGATGTTTTCTGATCTGCTCGGAAATGTTTTCCAGGCAACGGTCGGCCTCTGCGAGGAGATCATGAAAAATCCACTGTTTCTGGTCCACATCAGGTTTAAAAGGCCGCAGGGCTTCCCTAAGGTTTACCAGGCATGATTCATATTTAAGCTCCACCTCTTTCAGGTCATCAACCGCCTGGTTCATCTGGACAACCATGGTGCAGAGTTCGCGGAAAGAGACCAGCCAGGCGCGCATTTCTTTAGGTGAGTGCGGCTTGATATCACAAGGCGCCCATAAGGCCTGCCATTCATTCTCTATTCTGTTTTCTCGCTCAACCTGTCTTGCCGACTCCGCTTCTATTTGCTCGCGCTGCTCTGCCAGCGAGCGTTCCGCCGCCTGAAGATCAGCAAGGACATGCACGCGCTGTGCCTCTCTGCGCAGCCGGTCGGCGATGTCGTCTGCATTGGCCACTGTCACTTCATAGGCATCCTCCAGAGGCATGTCGGGACTGAAGGCCCGGCTTCCCTCCTCGTCATGGATGCCTTCCACCAGTGCCCGGCGAATCAAGGCCCATCCCGATTGCCTCCTTTTACGCGCTTCATCCAGATTGGCCTCTGTGGGCACCTTGCCGGTGATATTGAAACTGTCGAGCTTTTCACGGACATCAAGGCTTGCTGCAGCTATTTCCTTAGCTTTTCGTTCGATTTCTTTGCGCCTTTCCAGCGCGGTCTGAAATTCCTCTTCATAGCGATCGAGGGATTCTTTCACAGGGATGGGCAGGGTGAGAACGTTATCGATGTCGCCTTTCCACAACCCCAGGCCGGAAAGCAACAGTTGCGCCTTTTTTTCGATTGCTTTTAGTGTCTTGCGTGCCTTGCCAAGCTCACCATCCAGATCGCCGGCCTTCTGCGCCCTCCGGACAGCCTCCCGTAAGGATGACGGATCGCATAATTCCGGCAAGCCTTGATATTCTTTCTCCATCCCCTCCTGTTCCCGGATTTTTCGTTCCCATGTTTTTTCCGCCTTCTTTTTTGCATTAAGAACAGCTTCGTGAAGACGGGCCAGTTCGAGCACGAGGACCCGGTTTCTCTCTACGCGGGGTATGATCTCCCCTACGGCCTCAAGCCGGGCTTCGATACCAATGGTCTCCATGAGGAGGCGCGCGTCATTTTTCATCTGTCGCAGACGGCCTTCCAGATCCGGTTTATCTTTCAGGGCTTTGAGATGACTGCCGAGGTCCTGCTGAAGGTCATCAACGGTCATCGCATCGTCGAGAAGCGGCGACGGCAGCTCCAGCTTTGCTAAGGACAAGCGCAGATTTTCAAGTTTTTTTGAAATCTTTTCCTTTTCTTCTTTGGCGTTTTCCAGTTCCTTCAGGCAAGCAGCGCGCCGCACGGGAAAATCGATTGCCAGGGTGTGAACCGCTCCCATCTCAGAGAGACGGGTGAGCAGGCCTTGCCTTTCCGTCAGGCCTTTTAAAACCCGCTGTATCCTCGTTAGGCGGTGTTGCTCAACTTGCAGCTTTTTGATCTCCTCATCCACCGCTTGCCGTTCCTGCTCCAAATCCTGCCGCCTCTTCCAATGCTGGTCCCATTCGCGCGCCGGTAGGGATTCTTTTCGTACTTTGTCGCGAAGCCCTTTTAATTCTGACAGGCTGGAATTGATGCGCGGCTTGGATGCCCGGGGGCTAAATAGCTCATTGGAGGCGTTTTCGAGTTCTTTCAGAAGGGTGCGGAATTTTTCCGCGCCGATGGCCGCAGACAGCAATGCTTCCCCGACCTTGCCCCGGTTGGTCAGGATGTCGTTGCCACCACGGACAAGCTCTTCATGATCTATCCCGAACATGGTGGTGAACATTTCCCGATTAATACCCGCCAGGTAGGGGGCCAGCTCTTCATCTTTGACGGCTTGACGTTCATCCGGTGTCAATAAGGTGTTCTTTTGCCCTTTGCGGCGGACAAAATACTGTGTTCGACCGTCAGCCAAACAGATTCGCCCGCCGATCCGGAGCTGGTCGTTGCCGTGGAGAAAACCGTCACGGGTACGTACGGGGATGCCGTAGAGGAAATCCGTCAGGGCGCGCAGGGCGGAACTTTTCCCCGCTTCATTGCCGCCATAGACAATATAAAGTCCGGAAAGCGCTTCAGCAAAGGAAAGTTTCAGGTCAGTAAAAGGTCCAAATGCCTTTAAATGGAGTTCCAGAATTCTCATGGTTGCATTCCTCCTCTTAGCAGGCGTGCTTCGATTAAGTCGCGCGCCTCGGAAAGTATGCTATCCATGGTTTGAGGTTCGGTGGGATCGGCACTGTCGGGTCCGAGCAGTAAATCGGGGGGCAGCTTCTGCTTCAACTGATTTAAATCGTCCAGCAAACCGGCTACTTGTGATGGGTCGGTTGCAAGCATCCGCAGCTCTTTAATAATCGTTGCAATGGCTTCATCTCCCGACCAATCTCCTGTATCCACAGCCGGCTGGGTGTTGAACAGGATCTTTTCAATCCATAGTTGGCCTTGACCGTATTCTTGGGCTATGGCCCGGAACTGCGCTGCCCAGTGTTCCGGGTAGGCCCGGAAGGTATCATGAGCGGCCGACGTACCGCTGATCCGCAAGCGAATCACGACCGGCATGCCGCCATGCTTTGTCCATTCCTGATCGAGAGCCTGTGCGGCAAGATTGATTACTTCCAAGGGGTCCTTTGTCCCCGCCGCCGCGACCTCAACCTCAGACCAGCGCAGCACATCCACGGGTTCATGACGCATGGATCTGACTTCTCCATCTTCAACATGGACTATTACGCAGCCTTTTGGTCCTGTTTCCCGGATATGCCTTCCTTGCAGGTTGCCGGGATAGATTATCCAGGGGTCACGGGAGGCGACCTCGTGTTTGTGCACATGTCCCAGGGCCCAATACTGATAGCCCTTCGTCTTCAAGCCGTCAATGCTGCAAGGGGCATAGACGTCATGCCCCTCCCGGCCATTCATGCTCGTGTGCAGGACCCCGATGTTGAATGAGCCTGACCTCGCTGGCGGGTATTGTTGTGATATGTCATCGGGGACGACCCGTTCGGCGAACCCCCGGCCATGAACGACCACATTTAATTCCGGTAAGAGAATGCTTTCCGCCTTGCGATGCGAAAAAAGGTGCACGTTGTCGGGCAATTTTAGGGACCTGGTGATCTGGCTTGCTGCGTCATGATTGCCGGCGGCTATGAAAACACGGATATTCGCCTCCTTCAGACGGGCCATCTGACGGGCAATGAAAATCCCGGTGTTGTAGTCCTTCCAATCGCCGTCATAAAGATCACCGGCGAGGATTAGAAAGGCAGCATCTTCCTTCAGGGCAAGTTCAACGAGATTTTCAAAGGCCCGCCGTGTTGCTCCGCGGATTTCCTCGATGGGGGCGTCTCCGTAGCGCTCCAACCCGATCAGGGGGCTGTCCAAATGGACGTCGGCGGCATGGATGAAATGAAACATGCTTGCTCCATATAAATGGCCTGCTGATTTTTAAGGGTGATGGGAATATGGCTATTGTTATTATGATAAGAAAGCAAGTAACCCATGACAAGACCATTGTTGAGAAAAAACAACCATTTAAGGAAATACATCCTTAATGAATGAACAATTGTTTTGTTCTGGATCTAAAATTTGATAACACTTTAATTATAAAACATCAAACAGTATTTTCCGGTGATCATTTTGGTCTTGACGCTTCGATAAAAAGTTTCTATCTCGTTGCCGAAGAAGGATAAAATTGAGATGGTGCGAGACGGTTGCAGATGAAGGAAGCGGCGGGGCAAAAGAAGGCGGTTATCAATTATCCCTGCCCGTGGAGCTATCGGGTCATCGGCGCCGACGAAGAGGAGTTGCGCCGGGCGGTGGCGGAAATAGTGCAGGACCGGAGCTATCGGATGGTCCTTTCCCGGAGCAGCGCCAACGGTAAGTACCAGAGCTTCTGCGTGGAGATGATCGTGGAGAGCGAGGGCCACCGGATTGCCCTTTATCAGGCCCTGCGGAACCACGAGGCGGTAAAGATCGTTCTGTAAAGGAGAAACCAGACATGCCATACCGGCCGGAAGATGTTTGGAAAGCAGTGGAGCGGGTTAGAAGCAACAGCCCGCTGGTTCACAACATTACGAACTATGTGGTGATGAACTCCACCGCCAATGCCCTGCTGGCGATCGGCGCCTCGCCGGTCATGGCCCATGCGGAGCAGGAAGTGGAGGAGATGGTGAATATCGCCTCGGCGCTGGTGATCAATATCGGCACCCTGAGCGAGCAGTGGACGAAATCCATGTTCATGGCGGCCCGCCGGGCCAGTGCCCGCAATATACCCATCGTTTTCGATCCGGTGGGTGCCGGTGCCACCTCGTACCGCACCCGGACGGCCCGGCAGCTCATCGAAATCACCGCCCCGACAATCATCCGTGCCAACGCCTCGGAAACGATGGCCATGGTAGCGGCGGACAGACAGACCAAGGGCGTGGACAGTACGGAGGCTTCCGTGAACGCCCTGACGGCGGCCCGGACCCTGAACGAACAGTTTGGTTCCGTGGTCTGTGTGAGCGGCGAGCGGGATTTTGTGGTAGCCGGAGGAAGAATGGTGATCATAGAAAACGGCCATGCCCTGATGAGCCGGGTGACCGGCCTCGGTTGCACCGCCTCGGCGCTCTGCGGGGCCTTTGCGGCGGTGGCGGAGGGTGATTTCCCGGCGGCGACGGCATATGCCATGGCCGTAATGGGGATCGCCGGCGAGATGGCCGCCGCCCGCGCCGCCGGTCCGGGCAGTATGCAGGTCCACTTTCTCGACGCCCTGCATGGATTGTCCCGCCAAGACATCGAAACCAGGATGAAAATGAAGGTGGAGGATTATTGAGGGCGATGCAGGGCTTATATCTGGTGACGGATCGCGACCTCTGCGGCGGCCGTCCCCTGCAGGACGTTGTCCGGGCGGCGGTGGCCGGCGGCGCCGCCTGGGTGCAACTGCGGGAAAAGAATTTGTCCACCCGCGCCTTCGTCGAGGAGGCCGCGGCCGTCAAGGCCCTCCTGGCGCCCCATAAGGTGCCGCTGATCATCAATGACCGTCTCGACGTGGCCCTGGCCGTGGGGGCCGACGGCGTGCATGTAGGACAGGACGATATGCCTTATCCCCTGGCCCGGGCTGTCTTGGGCAAAAAGATGATTATCGGCCTTTCCGTGGAGACCTGGGAAGATGTGGAGGCGGCGGAAAAATGGGATGTGGATTATCTGGGCGTGAGCCCGGTCTTTGCCACACCGACCAAGACCGATACGAAGGGAAGCTGGGGTTTGGAGGGCATTACCCGAATCCGTTCCTTTTCCCGCCATCCCTTGGTGGCGATCGGCGGTCTCAATGCGACCAACACCGGGGCGGCGGTACGGGCCGGTGCGGATGGCATCGCCGTTGTCTCGGCGATCTGTGCCGCCCCGGATCCCTTTGCGGCGGCCCGGGAGTTGTGCCGCATCATCGGCGAAAACCGGCAACGGTGATAGCGGCCGGCCGCACGCCTTGAACAATGGCTTCACCGCCCCGCCGGAGGACTTTTCGCTGCCTGCGAACAATTTTTCCGGTTATGCCGGGTTTCCCATCCGTTCCCACAGGTGGTAAGGCAAGATGAAAACATCCTGGGAGGCTGAGGAAGAATCTTTGCTGGTGGTTTTCGACTATTCGGGGACCCTGTCCCTGGATGCCGTGGCCTTCGCCCGTCCCGCTTCTCTGGCCGGGGAACTTTACCGTTCCGGTCTGGCCGATTTCGGCGTCGCGGCACCGGAAACTTTCTGGAACCGGATCGTCAATCCCACCTGGGAGGAAGGAAGCCTCGGCGTCGCCCCTTACTGTCGCCTCATCGTGCGGGAGGTCTGCGCCGGCTGGAGCGAAGAGAGAAGGAAGACTTCCCTCGCGTCGCTGGAGCGGGCAGCGGCCATGTTCGTGACCCGCTATCTCGCCTCGTCCTTGATTCACCCCGCCTGGCATCATCTGCTCAGAGGGCTTGTCGAGGAGTCCCGGGTTACCGTCGTGGCCGCAACGGATCATTATGCCGAAGCGACGACGGCAATAGGCCATCATTTCAAAACGATGCGGATAGAAGCCCGGCCGCTGTCCGCGGCGAAAACCGCTTCCGAACGGAACGTTTACATCGCCAATTCCGCGGATCTTGCCTATCGCAAGGATCAGGACGGATTCTGGCGATGCCTCCGGCAGGGGATCGGAGGCGCCGCCGGGGGTGAGGTCCTCCTGATCGACGATTTTGGTGCCAACGAGGCGGCCGGGGACGATTACGGCCGTCGGGAAAAGGTGGCGGAGCGACAGCGACGGACGGCGACGATCCTGGCGAAGGTATTCCCCGGCCGGGTGACGATCCTTCCCTTTGTTCTTCCTGACACCGAGGGCCGCCCCGAAGAGACTACGTCCCTCATCGAAGCCGTAAGTAACCGAATATTCAGCATTGTTGCCGGTTCCGACCCGTCGCGGCAGCTTGAGCGGCCATGAAGAAAAAGGGCTTTCCCATCATCGATTGAGACATTAATGACGGCTTATCGTCGCCAAGGGCGATGAAGATAGGTGTTTCTCCCTCTTCAAGGGGAGATCCAGAGGAGGAAGGGGTAATTTGATAGGATCTGTCACCGCCCTGATCCTCCCCTTGCAGCGGGAGCTTAATGAGCTAATGATTTCAAATACTTGATGATGCACCATCGGATGGAAGATAGATTACTGACCGCTGAAGATGCCACGGCATTTCCGCATGAGTTCCGCAGCGCGGACGGCGGGGATCGTGTTTAACGCCTCCCTGGTCAATCCGCCCGGCGGCGACCCGGGGGTTTATCTGGAGCTGAAGTACCGGCGCCGGGCCCTCCTCTTCGATCTGGGCGAGATCAATGTCCTGCCGCCCCGCAACCTCCTCAAGATCGAACTTGTCTGCGTGAGCCACACCCACATGGACCACTTCATCGGCTTCGATCACCTGGTGCGGGTCTGTCTGGGCCGGAACCGCCGCATCGCCCTCTTCGGTCCGCCGGGTTTCCTCGCCCAGGTGGAGGGGCGACTCCAGGCCTACAACTGGAACCTCGTTAAGGAGTATACCAATGATTTCGAGATCGTGGCCACGGAGATCGATCCCGGAGGATGGATGAGGACCCGCCGCTATTCGTGCCGTCGCGCCTTTCTCAGCACCGGGGAGGAAGCGCGGCAGGTCTTTACCGGAACGCTGGCGACGGACCGTTATTTCTCCCTGCACGGGGCCTTCCTGGACCATCGGATCCCCTGCCTCGCCTTCCGCCTGGAGGAGAAGCAGCGGATCAACATCCGCAAAGACGCGTTGCAGGAACTTGGTCTGCCTACCGGTCCCTGGCTAAACGAACTGAAAGACTGCCTTATCGACGGACGACCGCCGGATTTTCCCGTGCGGATCCGCTGGCGGGAAGGAGAGGGGGTATGGAGGGAGCGACAGGTGCCGTTGGGCGAACTGGCGGCCGGGATCGTACGGATCACCCCGGGGCAAAAGATCGCCTATGTCACCGACACGGTTTACAACGCCGCCAATATTCGCACCATCCTGGCCATGGCCCGGGGGGTGGATATCCTTTTCATCGAAGGTTCGTTTCTTCACGAGGATGCCGAACAGGCGTCCCGGAAATATCACCTGACAGCCCGGCAGGCCGGACTGCTGGCCGGGGCGGCGGGAGCGAAACGCCTGGTCCTCTTTCACTTTTCCCCGAAGTATCGGGGACGGGAAGGGGAGCTACTGGCGGAGGCCGATGCGGCTTTTCGGCAGGCGACCTCCGGCGTGGGGTTACCTCTCGAACCGCCGGATTCGCCGCGAGGGGGGGCGGTATGATACAGAGCGTAATAAATAATCGCGCATATTGCAGTTTCCCATGAGTTAATATCGGCTGTCTATAGGTGTCTACCGAACAATACATTGATTAGCCGCTTTCTATAACCACCCACATCCCCGGGTTGCCTCTTTATCACAGAATAAATTAAGCCGGCTTTGTATGAAAATGTCCATGACAGCGCGACGATTTTCATGTTCCGTTGTCCCCGTTTAACGGGCCTGGGGATTGCCCGGAAAATACCGCGGGAGGTGTCGGGATCAGGACCCGGACCGGCAGGACATAAGCAGCGCCTCCGCCTCCGCCAGCCCTTGCCGGTAGGCCTCGGCAAAAACGGTGTCGCCGCACCGGCAACTGAGAAAAAGCGGGGTGAAGATAATGGCCTGAAAGGCCTGAAAGGGATGGGAACTCTGGCCGTACAACTCCGCCAGCAGCTCCCCCGTCGCCCGGTGCCAGTTTCGGAACTCCTCGGAATAAAAGGACATGTCCCGCAAAACGTCGAGCTGTGACAGTTGCTCCGCCAGGCGGGGATGCCCGGCGGCAGTGCGGTCATCCTGCCTTGTCTGCCGTCGGTCTCCAGGCCCGCTGCTGGTCTTGTTCGCGGCGGTGTTCATTTAACCACCATGCGGATCGCTTCCTTGAGCTCCTGGGAGGCTTCTTTCCAGATGATGCTGATCATATGGTCCACGAGGATCTCATTGGCCCCCCGGCTGCCGTAGGCGCCCATGGTCAGGGCGCCGCCCTTGTCCGCCGGTTTGTTCGCCTGGGGATACTTCTTCAGGAGGAGCCTTCCCAGGTCGCCCTCCGAGCCTTTTTGCAGGGAAATGAGGTGCCCGAAGGCCGTGCCGAAATCCTCGATTTTGGTGACCTTGAGTTTCCAGATCTGCCGGGCCGTGTCATAGTGATCGAGAATCTTGCGCACCTGATCCGCCAGCTCGGGCCGCTGTTTCGCCTCGCGACTCTCCAGGAACAGAGTCGTTTCCACCTTGGCGTCGGCCAGGGACAGGGAGTACTCCTTGAAATTGAGCCCCGTCTCTATCCTTCCCTCCAGTTTCATCAACGCCTTGACCGCCTCGAGGCCGGTCTGGGCGGCCGCCGGCATTGAGGTCGCGAAAAACAACATCAACGCCACCACCGGGACGAGCAATCTTTTCATGGGCAATCCTCTCCAATCCTTTGGAACAACGGAACACCGGGACGGCTCAACCGCCCCGTGAAACCACCTGTTCGAAATCACTTTGACAAGACGCTTTCCCATAACACACCGAGCCGGAAAAAATAAACCCAGGCGTTTGTCCGCTTTCCAACGCCGTTGAACGACGCGCCATTATCTATCCAGACGGGAATCCCCGACCGATGGCCGGCGGGGACTATTTTGACCAGTCGTCCGTCAGTTTGATATTGGCCTTTGCCCAGGCGATAAGTTCCGATATGGAGGTGCCTTTGGGGAAGAACTCCACCACCCCGGCCTCCTTGACTTTGTGAATGTCGTTGTAATCCAGAAAACCTCCGGCGGTGACGCGGACATAGGAGAGATCCTCCTTTTTCAGGAGCTCCATCACCCGGGCGATATCCTCGATTCGCGCCCCGGGGAGGGTGGTGATGCCGATATGGTCCACTGCCTCCTGGAGCGCCGAGGCGACGATGGCCTCGGGACGCTGATTCTCCACGTATACGACTTCATAGCCCGCCTCCCGGAAGGCCACGCACAATTTTCCCACCGCATCCTCGTAGCCTTCTCCCAATTTCGCCATCAAGATCCTGATCGTACTGGTGCCGTTCATTTCGTCCCCCTTTTTCCTTCTGATTTACCATGACCCTGTAAAAGCCATCTTTGGTGCTTGTATCCTTCCCGCGCCGGTGGGAAATCGGTGTCGTAATACGTTTCCGCGTGAGAGATTCGTTATATTCCCGATACTTGCAGGAAAATCCGCCGTTGGCGGGGGCGGTTGTCGAAGTCGACAAGGACGATCTGCTGCCAGGTGCCGAGGACCAGGCGCCCGCTGTTGACCGGGATCACCACCGAGGGACCGAGAAGGGCGGCGCGGACGTGGGCGTAGCCGTTGCCGTCTCCCCAGCGGGCGTCGTGGCGATAGGGGATGTCCGCCGGGGCGATGCGTTCCAGGGCGTCGATGAGATCCCGGACGACGCCGCGCTCGTACTCGATGGTGGTGAGGGAGGCGGTGGAGCCGGGGACGGAGATCAAGGCCTGCCCCTCGCCGATTTCCGCCTCCCGGACCTTGGCGGCGACATCGCCGGTGATGTCGATGACATCCGTCCCTGCGGAGGTGGCATATGATAAATGGAAACTGGTGAAGATCATTTGCGACCTACGGTTTATGTTGCTGAAATTGCCCTTATCCTTACCCGGGCTTCCAAAAAAACGGCTTCCGGTGCCCTGCCGGGTCAATATATAACAGAACGGCCGGAAAAAGTCATTACCTCTTCCCGGGGCGCACCGCGGGAAACAAAACATGATGCCCGCACAAAGAGCAGGCATGGAGACGACGAAGCAAAAAACTCCCGCCCCGGAGCCCCCCGCCGCAGAAAAACGGCGTGTTCCTGGCAAGTCCGCGGGAGGGCGCAGGAAAGCATAGGGCGGCGGCAGGATAAAATTTTGCCCCGGTTTGTTGGAAACCCCCCTTGCATTTCTCGCAACAATTCATAAAATAAGAACCCGAAACAGGAGAGGGAAAACGACATGGCCCCTGACTTGCAGCCTCCGGAATTCCAGCCGGGCGACCGGACGGCGATTGATTATGGGACGGCGCTTACCGAACCGCCCATGTACCGGGTGATCCTCCATAACGATCACTACACCGCCATGGACTTTGTCGTCGAAGTGCTCATGCAGGTGTTCCATAAACCGGCGGCGGAGGCCACGAAAATAATGATGGATGTCCACAAGCAGGGCCACGGTGTTTGCGGTGTGTATACCTATGACCTGGCGGTGACCAAGGTACGGAAGGTTCACGCCATGGCCAGAAGCAGGGGCTTCCCCCTCAGGTGCAGTTTTGAGCAGGATTGATGAAGCATCAGGAGTGACAAGATGAAGATAAGTGAAGAACTCGATTCCATATTTCGTGCGGCCTATACGGAGGCCAAGCTCCGGTCCCATGAGTACCTGACCCCGGAGCACATCCTCTTTGCCGCCCTGTTCTACGAATCGTCCAGTGAGATTATCCGGGCCTGCGGCGGGGATGTGAAGAGTCTCCAGACCCGACTGGAAGATTTCTTTGCCACCAAACTACCGAAAATGAAACGGGAAACAGATCCGATCCAGAGCGCCAGCTTCCAGAATGTCATCGAACGGGCGGTCTGGCACACGACCTCGGCCCAGAAAGGCGAGCTCGATATCGGCGACATCCTCATCTCGATTTTCGACGAGCGGGAGTCCTATGCCGCCTTCTTTCTCCACCGGGAGGGGATCACCCGGCTCGATCTGCTCAACTACATCTCCCACGGCATTACGGCGGCCCCCCGGGAAAAACCCGGCGTTGGGGACACGGAGAAAAAGGCGGTGCCGGGGGGCAAGGAAAACAAGATCCTGGCCAGCTTCACGACGGAGCTGGTGCAGAAGGCCAAAGCGGGGGAACTGGATCCCCTGATCGGCCGGGAGGAAATCCTCGAACGGACCATGCAGGTCCTCTGCCGGCGGTACAAGAACAATCCCGTCCATGTGGGGGAGGCGGGGGTGGGCAAGACGGCCATCACCGAAGGCCTGGCCCAGTTGATCGCCCAGGACAAGGTTCCCAAACCCCTGAAAAGCGCCAAGATTTACTCCCTGGACATGGGGGCGTTGCTGGCGGGGACCCGTTTCCGGGGGGACTTCGAGGAACGGCTCAAGAAGGTGATCGCCGAACTGCAGAAGATCCAGAACGTCGTCCTGTTCATCGACGAAATCCATACCATCGTCGGGGCCGGCGCCGCCTCCGGGGGGGCGATGGATGCCTCGAACATCCTCAAGCCCGCCCTGACTTCCGGCAAGATGAGATGTATCGGCGCCACCACCTACGACGAATACCGGAAATGCCTGGAGAAGGACCGGGCCCTGTCCCGGCGCTTTCAATCCATCGACATCCCCGAGCCTTCCGTAGAGGATACGGTGAGTATTCTCAAGGGCTTGAAGGAGCGCTATGAATCGTACCACCAGGTCGTCTATACCGACGAGGCCCTGCAGGCGGCGGCGGAACTGGCCGCCCGTCACATCAACGACCGCTATCTTCCCGACAAGGCCATCGACGTCATGGACGAGGCGGGGGCCAAGACCCGTCTGTTCCGGGGAGATGAGGAGGGACCCGTAACGATCACCACGGCGGATGTGGAACGCATCGTGGCAAGGATGGCCCGGATTCCGGAAAAATCCGTTTCCTCGTCGGAAGGGTCCCGTCTCCGCTACCTCGATATGGATCTCAAGACCCGGATCTTCGGTCAGGATAAGGCCGTGGACACGGTGGTCCAGGCCATTCGCCGCTCCCGGGCGGGCTTCGGGGATGTGAACAAGCCGGTTGCCTCCCTGCTGTTCGCCGGTCCCACGGGGGTGGGGAAAACGGAGTTGGCCCGGCAGCTTGCCCTGTCCCTGGGGATTCCCCTGCATCGTTACGACATGTCGGAATACCAGGAGAAACACACCGTTTCCCGGCTGGTCGGCGCCCCGCCCGGCTATGTGGGCTTCGAGGAGGGGGGGCTCCTCACGGAGGCGATCCGGAAATCCCCCCATGCGGTCCTCCTTCTCGACGAGATCGAAAAGGCCCATCCGGACATCTTCAACACCCTGCTGCAGGTCATGGACTACGCGACGCTCACGGACAACAACGGCCGGAAGGCCGACTTCCGCAACGTCATCATCATCATGACCTCCAATGCCGGCGCCCGGGACATCGGCCGGGTGGAGATCGGCTTCGGGGAGCGCCGGATCAGCCGCCGGGCGGTGGGTGACGCGCTCAAAAAGATCTTCAGCCCCGAATTCCGGAACCGCCTCGACGCCATGGTGACCTTCAACGGTCTGACGCGGGAGGACGTGATCAGCATCGTGCAGAAACAGCTCCGGGAATTCCGGCAGCAGTTGGCGGAGAAGGACATCAGCCTGGAGATGTCCGACGCGGCGGTGGAATGGCTGGCGGACAAGGGCTATTCCGACGACTTCGGGGCCCGGCAGATCGCCCGTCTTATCCAGGAAGAGGTCAAGGACTTCTTCGTCGGCGAGGTCCTCTTTGGACGTCTCGCGGCGGGCGGCAGCGTGCGCGCCGACGTTGCGGACGACAAGATCAGTCTGACGATCCTCGATGCCTGTATTCCGGCTCACTGAGGAGCTTGTTTTCCCCCCGCCGGACCTTGCCGCCGCCGGGGGGCTGCTGGCCGTCGGCGGTGATCTCTCCCCGGCGCGCCTCCTCCTGGCCTACCAAAACGGGATCTTCCCCTGGTTTTCCCAGGGGGACCCCATCCTCTGGTGGTCGCCGGACCCCCGTTTCGTCCTCTTTCCCGACCGCCTCAAGGTATCCCGGAGTATGAAGCAGTTGCTCAAGCGGGATGCCCTGGCCATTACCTTCGATGTCTCCTTTGCGGCGGTGGTGGCGGCCTGTCAGGAGGGACGCCGGCGGCAGGAAGGAACCTGGATCACCGCCGGGATGAAGGAGGCCTACATCCGGCTCCACCGGTTGGGACTGGCCCATTCCGTGGAGGTCTGGGCGGGGGGGACGCTGGCGGGGGGACTTTACGGCGTTTCCCTGGGCCGGTGCTTCTTTGGAGAATCCATGTTCAGCCGCATCCCCAACGCCTCGAAGGCGGCCCTCATCACCCTGGTGCGAAAACTGGCGGCCCGGGGCTTTCTGCTTATCGATTGCCAGGTCTATACGGAGCATCTCGAGCGCCTGGGGGCGGAGCTGATCGACCGGGCGGATTTTCTAACCCTGCTGGACCGCGCCCTCGCCGCCCCTACCCTTGGCGGTTCCTGGCGCTTCCTGGATGAAAGTTCCCCCGCCGCCGCCGGGGTAAGGGCGGCTCCTGCCCCGGTCCCGGTTGCCGGCCGGCGCCGCCGTTCTTCCCCGTACTTCGTTTAGTATGCTCCGTCCGGCCCTCAATAAATCATTGTCATCATAAGAAAAAAATATTAAAAGGCAGAGAATGAAATTTAGTGGAGGTGCGGGTGATGAAAAAGAAGGAGATGGATTATTTTTCCGCCCTGTACGAGGTGGCCAGGGTAATCAACGCCTCCCTGGAACCGGCACGGGTACTGGAAAAGATCGTCATGTCCGTGGCGCGGGCCATGAATCTCAAGGCGGCCAGCATCAGACTCCTCGACGACCGGGAAAAGAAACTGGTTCTCGGCGGGGCGTATGGCCTTTCCGAGGATTATATCCACAAGGGACCGATCCTCGTCGATGAGAGCGGCGTGGACAAGAAGGCCCTCAAAGGCCGGACCATCTATCTCAAAGACGCCCAGACGGACAAGGGTTTCCAGTACGGAGACAAGGCGCGGGCGGAAGGTATCAAGTCGGTCCTTGTCGTCCCCCTCGTGGTGGAAAAGAAGGCCATCGGCGTCCTGAGGGTCTATAGCGACCAAATCAGGGAATTCCACGACAAGGAGCTTCAGTTTCTCCAGGCCGTGGCGGATCTCAGCGCCATTGCCATTGAAAACGCCCGGCTCCATCAACTTCTCCAGGTCCGCTGTGAACTGATGGCGGCCCACAAATACCGCATCGACGACAATTGAGGGAGGTACGCAAATGATTCGCCTGGGCATCAACGGATTTGGAAGAATTGGGCGGCAGGTCCTCAAGGCCGTCATGGAGCGGTATCCCCAGAACCTGCAGGTGGCGGCGGTCAATGACCTCTTCCCTGTGGAAACCAACGCCCATCTGTTGAAATACGACACCAATTACGGCCGGTTTGCCGGTGAGGTGACGGTAAAGAAGGACAGCTTTCTCATCAACGGCCAGCAGATCAGAAATTTCGCCTTTCGCGATCCCGCGGCCATCCCCTGGGAAGACGAAGGGGTGGATATCGTGGTGGAGAGCACGGGCCTGTTCCTCACCGGTCCCAAGGCGGCCGCCCACTTCCAGGGCGGGGCGAAGAAGGTGATCATTACCGCCCCGGCCAAAGAGGAAGACATTACCATCGTCATGGGGGTCAACCACAAGCAGTACTCCCCCCAGAAACATCACGTCATCTCCAACGCCTCCTGTACCACCAACTGCCTGGCCCCGCCGGTGCTGGTCATCCACCAGGTCTTCGGGATCGAGAAGGGGATGATGACGACGGTCCATTCCTATACAAACGACCAGCGGATCCTCGATCTGCCCCACAAGGATCTGCGCCGCGCCCGGGCGGCGGCCCAGAATATCATTCCCACCACCACCGGAGCGGCCAAGGCCCTGTCTCTCGTCATTCCCGATTTGGCCGGGCGCTTTGACGGCTACTCCCTCCGCGTCCCCACGCCCACGGTCTCCATCGTCGATTTCACGGCGGAACTGAAGACGAAGACCACGACGGATTATCTCCGCAAGGTCCTCGTCATGGCGGCCCGCAAGTCCCTCAAAGGGGTCATGGCCTGTGAGGAGGAACGTCTCGTCTCCATGGACTTCAAGGGCAACGAACATTCCTCGATCATCGATCTGGAATTTACCATGGTCCTCCAGGACAATTTGGCCAAGGTGGTGGCCTGGTACGACAACGAATGGGGATATTCCTGCCGGGTCGCCGATCTGGCCAACTTAATCGCTCAAAAGGGCTGGTAGGAAGTCATGAAAGTTCACATTCTGGTCATCGACGACGACGAAGTGGCCTGTGAATTTCTTCAGGAAGCGCTGCGGCGGGAGGGTTACGAAGTCCATTACTTCACCTCGGCGAAGGCCGCCCTCGCCGAGGACCTGAGCCGTTACGATCTCCTGCTGTCGGATATCCGGATGCCGGGTATGGACGGGCTGGAGTTTCTGAAGCGGGTACATGAGCAATGGCCGGAGCTGCCCGTGATCCTCATGACGGCCTACGGTTCCCTGGAGACGACGATGAACGCGCTGCGCCTCGGGGCGTGGGACTATATCAGCAAGCCCTTCTCCCCCGAGGCCATCCGGGGGATGGTGAAAAAGGTTCTCGACGTCCGGGAGCTGCGGCAGAAACGCGGCCGGGGTACCCAGAAGATCAGGGAGGACCATCAGTTCATCGGCTCGTCGGCGACGATGGTGGATTTTTACAAACAGGTGGCACGGGTGGCCGATGCCGAAGCGAGTGTCCTGATCGAAGGGGAGAGCGGCACGGGCAAAGAACTGACGGCCCGGTCCCTCCACCAGTTGAGCATCCGCCGGGACAAGCCGTTCGTTGTCGTCCATTGCGGTGCCATTCCCGACACCCTGCTGGAATCGGAGCTGTTCGGTTATGAGAAGGGGGCCTTTACCGGCGCCGATCATTCCCATGCCGGTTTGATCGAATCCGCCCAGGACGGCACCATCTTTCTCGACGAGATCACGGAGATGTCCACGGGGCTTCAGGCAAAGCTGCTGCGCTTCATGCAGGACGGGGAAGTGCGGCGTCTGGGCGGGCACACGGTGCGCCATGTCTCTCTCCGGGTCGTGGCGGCGGCGAACCGGAACATCGACGAAGAAATCAGGAAAGGCACCTTCCGTTCCGATCTCCTCTACCGCTTCGTCGTGCGCCTCCATATCCCCCCCCTGCGGGAACATAAGGAAGACCTGCCCCAACTCGTGGAATCGCTTTTGAAAAAGCTGGGCTCATCCTCCGTGCGGGTCTCGGATGAGGTTATGGAGCTTTTCCTTGCCTATGACTGGCCCGGGAACGTCCGGGAACTGCAAAATGTCCTCCAGCAGACGCTCCTGCTTTCCCCCTTCGGTCTGATCCTGCCGGAGTATCTCCCGGAACGTTTCCTCCCGCAGAAGCGAAAGGAGGGGGAGAAGGAGGCGCTGTCACCTCTGGAGGAGGCGGAACGGGAGCAGATCCTTCAAAGTCTCAAACAGGCGGCCTGGAACCAGACCCGGGCCTCGCAGTCCCTGGGCATCGACCGCAAGACCCTCCGCACCAAGATTCAGCGCTACGGGCTGATGAAATGATGGGGGCGATGCCCCCCCGACCTGAACATTTCCCCTTCCCCCAGTCTCCTTGGCCGATCATTCCGACGGGGTCGTTTTCCCGCCGCTGCTTCGCCCGGCGCCGTCGGTCGTGGCCGCCCGTTGCCGGGGCGCCGTTCATTTCCCCGACCGGGCCAGTCGGGATGCGTTTGTGAGAATGTCCGCCGGAGCGCCTCCGGACAGGGGCGGCAAGGGATATGCCGGCGCAAAGATCTTATGGTCTGCCGGCGGTGCACCGAGCGGGGCGGCTTCCGGCGCGGTCACGGCCGTTTGCTGATCGTAAACCGGCAGGTAAAGGGTGACGGTGGCGCCCCCGCCCGGGGTGCCCGTTATCTCCAGGGAACCCGAATGGATTTTCATGATGTCCTGGACGATGGCCAGCCCCAGGCCGCGGAGTCGCTCTTCCGCATGGGTGCTGAAGAACGGTTCACAGATCCGGTCCCGGAGTTCCGGGGGAATACCCGGCCCGTTATCACCGACAGAGATGCCGATCCGCTTGCGCGGGGCGTCGAGGGCGACGGTGACGGTGATCGCGCCGTTTTCCCTCCCCGCCAGGGCCTCGGTGGCGTTCTGGAGCAGGTTCATCAGGGCGGTTTGAATCCGGTACCGGTCAACATGCAGGTGCGGCAGTTCCCCCGGAGTCTGGACCTTCAGGGCGATGTTCGCTTTCTGGATCAGGGGCTCCACCAGGGGCAGGGTTTCATTGAGCAGCTCTTCCACGGTTGTGGCCTCGAAATGAGGTTCCGGCGGCCGGGTAACGCGCCGGATGTTCTGAATGACCGCATGGAGACGCTGGGTCTGCTGCACGATGATTTCCAGCTTGCGGCTCACATCCGGATCCCAGTCCCCCCTTTCCAGGAGGAGCCTGGCCATACCGGCGATGGAGTGGAGGGGTGTGCCCAGATCGTGGGCCAGATTGGCGGTCAGATGACCCATGGCGGTGAGCTGCTTGAGCTGTCCGACCTGATTCTGCAGTTCCACGACCTTGATCGTTTCTTCCTGGACGCGCAGCTCCAGGTGCCGGGTCAACTCCCGGTTCTTCGCCAGGACATGTTCGATCTCGGTGGCCATATCGTTGAAGTGGTCGGCCAGGTGTCCCAGCTCATCCCGCCTTTTCAAGTCGATGCGGTGCCGGTACTTTCCTTCCTGGAATTCGTCGATCGTCTTGGTGATGATCCTTAACGACCGGCCGATCAGCCAGTCGTAGCTGATGAACAGAACGGCGAAGATGGCGAGCAGCAAGCCGGCGCTGCTGTAGAGGAGCAACACCTTCGCCCGGCCCAGGATTTCGTTCCTGGTCTGGGAGAAACTCATGATTCCCACTACATGGAGGCTTCTGTCCCGTTCGGAAACATCGGGATAGAGCAAAGCCAGGGCGGGTCCGGCTTCGGTGTCGATGTTCAGATACTGGGAGCGCATCGTTTCTATGGCGGTGGTGAAGGTGCTTTCCGGCCAGTCATAGGCGGTCCGGCCGGCCCCGGCGACAAATTCGATGGCGCCTTTTTCGATGGCGAAAAGATCGATGCGGGCCAGGCGGGGGTCGTTCTGGACGTGGTCCTTCAGGGTGGTATCCAAGACGGACAAGCCCTGGCGGGAGGGAAAGTGCTCGTAATAGGTACTCACGACATCGGCCAGCTCTTCCAGGCGCTGGGCCTGCTGTTCCGTCAGGAGATTGTCGAAGACCTGCAGTTGGACCCATCCCCAGGCGGCCATAGTCATGGCGATGGCCAAAACGGTAACGATCATCAGACGGGTGCGAATGGTCATGGGCGAACTTTAACATAACCTTGGGGAGCTGCAAGCTGTTTTTGTTCCGGAGGCAGGTTCCGGCAACAGGACCCGTTTTTGACCGGGTAGTCCGGCGGCTGCTATTTGGCGGCGGGGGAAGGGGCCGGGGAGGAGGCGCTTTTGGTGGGCAGGAGCTTCTTTTTTGCCACCTTGGTGATCCGTTTGGCAATATTCCGGTTATCCTTGGTGATGTAGCTCACGCCTACTTCGTCTCCCGCCAGGATCTTGTCCTGGGGTTTGGTGAGGATAAAATCCATGGTTTCCACGGCCCCCTTGACGTTTCGTTCTATCGTCAATGATGAGGATGTGATGGCGATCACCTTTCCGGTGGCCCGCATGCGCGTCTCCGGCGGCGTCTTCGGGGTCGTCGCCTTTTTGGGGAGCGATTTCACCGCGGCCGTTTTTGCCGGATCGGAATGGGACTGATCGAGAGCCGGGGAGGCTGCGACACCCATGAAGAAAATACAAAGAATTATCAGAAACCTGCGCTTCACCAGCTTACCCTTTTCTTGTCCAACCCAAGATACAGAGCCGATATCTTTTCGTTATTACCGGCACCCTCGGTATGGGGATTGGAGACGCAAAGATTGTGCCATGATCGGGGCACTGTCGATGATCATAGATCCTAAGGTATTGAAAAGAGACCTTAAAGGGATAACTACCGCCATCGGCCTCCCCCCCGGCCGTAGGCGGTAAAGGAGAATTAATCCCCAAGGATTGAGGAATTTTGCATCATGCCCTTGACCGCCGCCGATCTTTCGTGTAAGCCCTGAAAGCCGGATCGCGGTGGTTCCGGCCCCCGTCCCCGGACCTAAGGCCGGGGGCGCCCGAACAGGGACAAGGGGTCAGGAAAGGGGGTAAGTTCTTGCAACAGGCTTCATCGCCGGCAAATCTTACGAACCCGACCGGAACGTCATCGCCTGCGCCCGCGCAAGAGGTGGAATTGAATATTGGAAAAGAGAGCTTTGAAATACTACGATATGATCATGGCCCTCTTCGTCACGGTCCTGATCATGAGCAACATCCTCTCCTCGGCCAAAATCGTCGACTGGGGCGTTTCCCTCTTCGGGGTGCCCCTGGCCTTTGACGCCGGGACGATCCTCTTTCCCGTCAGCTACATCTTCGGCGACATCCTCACGGAGGTTTACGGTTACCGGCGCTCCCGGCGCGTCATCTGGATGGGGTTTGCCTGCCTGATCATCTCGAGCCTCCTTTTGTATTTAGTCAAGCTCATGCCCGGGGAGGGAATCTGGGAAAAAGAGGCCGGACAGAAGGCCTATGACGCCATCCTTGCCGGCATGACCTCCGGGGGTATCGTCGCGGCCAGTCTTTTGGGCTATTGGCTGGGGGAGTTCTCCAATTCCTACGTCCTGGCCAAGATGAAGATCGCCACCCGGGGACGGTGGCTCTGGACGCGCACCGTGGGCAGCACCCTGGTCGGCGAGGGGATCGACACCCTGGCCTTTGTCTCTGTGGCGGTTTTCTGCGGCGTCTTTCCCGCCGCCCTCTTTGTCACCCTTGTCTTGACCAATTATCTCTTCAAGGTTGGGGTGGAGGTGGTCATGACGCCGGTAACTTACGCCGCCGTGGGCGCCCTCAAGCGGGCGGAACAGGAGGACTGCTACGATTACCGGACGAATTTCAACCCCTTCTCCCGTGGTTCGAATATCTGTTCGTGAAACATTCATGACGACGTCCCGTCCCCGGGGGGGTGATGATACGCGGCCCGTCCCCCCACCGGTCTTTCCCTCGGAGGGAGAAAAGTTTATGGCGGCCCACGCCACCGCGGCGGCACCCTATCGAGGAGCAAATTCGGTCCGTTTCCTTGGAAGGTGTATATGAGCGAATGCCGGGGCTTCCATCTGCCGGCCAAAGAGGCGGGGTTGAAACACCGCATCGTCCCCCGGCTGATTTGGATCTTCATCCCGGCGGTCTTCCTTCTTTTTACTGCCTCCGGCGGTGCTGACGACCGCGGCCTGAAGTTCCGGACCCTCCTGGAGCAGCCCACGGTAAAATATGAGACCGATTTTGTCGTCGCAGTGCCCCTGGAAGTCTGGAACCGGGTTTTGGCACATCCGCTGCTTATGGCCAAATTGTGGAACCTCTACAATTTCCAGCCTGCTTACGAGGTTCATGATGCCCGGGAGGGTGTCTTGGTTGTCGATCCCTCGGGAATCCGGGGCCAGTTGATCATGACCGACTGTCTTCCAGACCGCCGCAGCTTTTACGGCCGGGGGTCGGTCGATCACTGGGCCATTCCGTCCTTCATCAGCGCCGAGGGCGTCTTCCGCTTCCGGTACGCCGAGGAAGGGCCGCAAATCAAGGGAACCTTCCAAGCCTATTTGCGGGGAGACAACAAGACCACCGATTTGCTGATGAAGCTGACGGCGGGAAGGCTGAAGAATCTGCTGCATCGCCGTTTTACCAACAATCTCAACGATATGAAAAAGATCGTTGCCGACATTGCCCGGAACCCGGATCAAATCCGCCAACGCCTGAGCGGTGAGTCCCTCCGGGAGTTCAACAGCATCTTTTGATCCCCCCCAGCCTTTATTTCGTTCAATCCGGTTGAAAATTTGTTTCAAGCGTTGGGGTTGACACCGGTGCCGCCCTTGGTTAAAGGCGTGTCTGTTCAATTAAATATCTTGTGATATCAGATATTTGTCATTTTTATGGCGCGCTTTTGTAATGCTGGCATGTCTTCTGCATTAAGCAAAGTCAAACAGACGCCGACAAAAAAAATAAAAAATAAACGGAGGACACAGAAGATGAAAAAGACATTGGGAACTTTGGTAGCGGCAGTTGTGGTCGTTCTTTGCACCGGGACCTTCGCCCTGGCCGAGTATGCGGCGGCGGGTGTGGCGAACTTCCCCTACTTCCAGCTGGGCTGCCTGATCGTGGGCGGCATGGTGATCATCAGCCTGAAGCACAAGTACGAGAAGATGTACACCGGCGAGGTGGCCGGGGTTTTCGCCCTCTACACGATCCTGATCGCCCTGTTCACCAATCCGGTGATCGAAGGCATCAAAAATCTGGTCGGATAGGCAGCGGAACATAACGGCGCAGAGCGGGGAAAAAAATAACGGCGACAACTCCCCTCAGGACAACCCCCGGTCTGTGTCCCTCAAAAACCCCCCTGGCGAAACCGGTTCGTCAGGGGGGTTTCTTTTTTGCGGCCCCTCCGGCGACCCGGAGTTAAAGCGCCGCCGACGGTAAGTCCGGATGCGCCACGGACATTTGGCTGCGTTGTTGCAACCCTTGTCGGGCGGTTGTGTAAATCGCGGCCGGGACCTTGACGACGGGGGTGAAAAGGGATACTGCTGAAGGAAAAGTTTCAGAAAGGAGGACCTCCTTTCCCGGAACCGGGAGTGGGAGGGGGTGGCCCCGTGGAGGCTGGAAGCGATGGACAAGAGGAGCGGGTGATCGTCATCGGGGCCGGGGCGGCGGGCATGATGGCGGCGGGCCGGGCGGCGGAAGCGGGGGCGCGGGTCCTGCTGCTGGAGAAGATGGAGCGGCCGGGCAAAAAAATCCTCGTCAGCGGGAAAACGCGCTGCAACCTCACCAACACCCGGGAGCTCCGGGAATTCATCGCCATGTACGGGCCCGGAGGCGCCTTCCTCCATGCCGCCTTTCACCGCTTTTTCCGGGACGACCTGTTGGAACTCCTCCGACGCTACGGGGTGGAGACGAAGGCCGAGCGGGGTGGACGGATCTTTCCGGTTTCCGACCGGGCCGCGGATGTCGTCGCGGCGTTCGGGCGGTGGCTGGCCGAGACGGGGGTGGAACTCGCGACAGGGCAGCGGGTCCTTTCCCTGGCCCTTGCGGGGGGCAGGATCGCCGGGGTGAAGACCGCGGCGGGATTGCTGCCGGCCGCGGCGGTGATCGTCGCCACGGGAGGGGCCACCTGGCCCGCCACGGGCTCCACCGGCGACGGTTACGAACTGGCCCGGGGCGCCGGCCACCGCATCGAAAGGCTGCGACCCGCCCTGGTGCCCCTCGTCGTTAAAGAAACCGCCCTGGCGGGGGCCATGCAGGGGGTGAGCCTGCGCAACGTGCGCTTGACGGCCTACCGGGGGCTTCCCGGTGATTTCCGCCCGGAGTTTGTCCCCCTCCGGGACACCGGCCGGGGGACGGGCGGCCGGAAGGCCCGGGGCCCCCTCATCGAGAGCCGCTGCGGGGAGATGATGATGACCCACTTCGGGATCGGCGGCCCGGTGACCCTGCTGATGAGCCTGGCCGTCGTCGATGCCCTGGAGGACGGGCCGGTGAGCGTCGCCGTCGATTTCAAGCCCGCCCTTGATTATCCTCAACTCCGGGCGCGCCTGCAGCGGGATCTGGATGCCCACGGCAAGCGGCAGTGCAAGGGGATCCTCGCCGGGCTCCTCCCCCGGAAGCTGGTGGATCCGCTTGCCGCCCAGGCCGGGATACCCCGCGACAAACCCGCCCACCAGATCACCGCGGCGGAACGGGAACGGCTGGTGGAAGTGCTCAAGTCCCTGCGCTTTACGATCACCGGTTCTCTCCCCATGGCGGCCGCCATCGTCACGGCGGGCGGCGTATCCCTAAAAGAGGTCGATCCCCGGACCATGGCCTCGCGCCTGGTGCCGGGCCTGTATTTCTGCGGCGAGGTTCTGGATATCGATGCCGATACGGGGGGTTACAATCTCCAGGCGGCCTTTTCCACGGGCTGGGTGGCCGGGGAGGCGGCGGCGCGGTATCTCGCCGCCGCCGGCGTCAAAGACAAATTTGCTTCATAGCGGCGATTGATATTTATTCTCAACGATGACTAGACCCAATGGCAATGCAGTATCTATCATGCTTGGCTATATATGGGTGCACGATTGCGGCTGTACCCACGGGAGAACAAACACGCGAAGTTTCTTTTCCGGTACATAGGCCATCTTGAAGAAGCGCCACGCCGATGCATTCACCATCGGCCGGTTGCACCTGACTGCCCCGGGAATCTTTCATCCGGGCCTTGAGGGCATCGCAGATGGCCAAAAGTTGCAAGCGATAAGCCGGCAACCCCGCCGGCGGTGCGGTTACAGCCGGAGGATCTCGCTGAGGGTCGGGTGGGGGAGGATCCAGGATTGCAGCGTCCGCCGGTCCACGCCGGCGGTGACGGCGAGGGTCAGGGCGGCGATCAGGTCGGGGGCCCCGGCGCCGGCGATGGTGGCCCCGACGAGTTGGTTTGCCTGGAAAATGAACTTGGCGAAGCCCTGCCCGGCCAATTCCGCCCGGGCCATGATGTTGGCCCCGTAATCGTTGCGGACGATTTCCACGTCCCAACCCTTTTCCCGGGCCTGGCCCTCCGTCAGGCCGATCCGGGCGATGGGGGGGTGGGTGTAAGTGACGGCGGGGACGGCGTCCTCCCGGCAGACGACGGCGCCGTCGCCGAAAAGGCGGGAGGCCAGCGCCCGCCCCTGCTGCATGGCCCGGTGGGCGAGCATGATGCCCCCCGTGACGTCCCCCACGGCATAGATCCCCGGGATGTTTGTCTCCTGCCCGGCGGTGACGGCGATGCCCCGGCGGTCATGGCGGATTCCCGTCCCGGCCAGGGTTTCTTCGTCCAGGCGCGGCCGTCTCCCCGTGCAGAGGAGGGCGTATTCCGCCCGGAATTCGTAATGTTGCCCATCTTTAACGGCTTCGACACGGATCCCTTCCCCGTCTTCCCGGAGCGCTGCGACCTTCGTGGCCGTATGGACCTCCACGCCGAGGCGGGTCATCTCCTTTTGGAGGAAGGCCCCGGCCTCCGGCTCCTCATAGGGGAGGAGGGCGGGGAGGATCTCCACGATCCGGACCGGGATGCCCAGCTCCGCCAGAAAGGTGGCGAATTCCACCCCGATGACGCTGCCGCCGATGATCACCATGCTTTTCGGCAGGGCGGCGAGGCGGAGGAAGGTGTCGGAGGTCAGGACCCGCGCCGAGGGCGGAAAGATGGCCGCCGGTTCGGAACCCCAGGCGATGGCGATATGCCGGGCCCGGAGGCTTTCCGTTCCGCCGTTGGGGGCGGTGCAAAGCACCTCGCCGGGGGAGGTGATTTTCCCTTCTCCGGTCTTTTGAACCACCCGTGCCTCCTGCAGGGATTTCTCCACCCCCAGGGCGGCGATCCGCACCGTCTGGTCCCGGTGGCGACAAATCGCGGCAAAATCATAGGCCGCCGTGCCGGTGGCGACACCCAGGCGGGAGAGTTTCTTCAGCGCGGCATAGTGCCCGCTGCAGGCCAGGAGGGCCTTGGTGGGGACGCAGCCCCGATGGGTGCAGGTCCCGCCCCAGAGTTCTTTTTCAACAATGCCGACCCGGGCGCCGTGCCGTGCCGCCTCCGCCGCGGCCGCGTGACCGCCGGGGCCGCCGCCGATGACGACAAGATCGAATATTTCCTCAGACATGGCAATTACCTTCTTCGGGTTCCCGCCTCCCCTGAAGGGGACGGGAATCAGTCGTTTTCTTTGCGCTACTTTGATCCTTCCCCGCTAATCCCGCCGTTGCCGCCGCATGATAGGAACTCCGGACCAGCGGGCCCGCCTCCACATGAGCGAATCCCATTGCCAGGGCGATTTCCCGCAGGGCGGCGAATTCGTCGGGATGGTAATATTTGTGCACCGGCCAGTGGCGGCGCGTGGGCTGGAGGTATTGGCCGATCGTTACGGATCGGCACCGGGCGGCGGCCAGATCCTCCAGGACGCGATGGATCTCCCCGCGCTCCTCGCCCAGGCCGATCATCAACCCCGACTTCGTGACGGGACGCTCTCCTCCCCCGATGCGAGCGAGGATGCCCAGGGACAGGTCGTAGTTGCCCTGGGGGCGCAGGGCCGGAAAAAGGGACGGCACGACCTCGATATTGTGGTTGATAACATCGGGCCGGGCGGCGGTCACCTTTGCCAGGGACTCTTCCCGCCCCTGAAAGTCGGGGATGAGGACCTCGATCTGCACCTCCGGGAGTGCTTCCTTCAGGGCGGCGATGCATGCGGCGAAGACGGCGGCGCCGCCATCGGGGAGATCGTCCCTGGTCACGGAGGTGATGACCACGTATTTCAGGGCCAGGGACGCCACGGCGGCGACGAGATTTTGCGGTTCCTCCGGATCGACGGGGGCGGGGTTACCGTGGTTGACATTGCAATAGCGGCAGTTCCGGGTGCAGATGTCGCCCAGGATGAGGAAGGTCGCCGTGCCTTCCTGAAAGCACTCCGCGATATTGGGGCAGCGGGCCTCCTGGCAGATGGAATGGAGGCCGTAACGGGCCAGGGTGTCCCGGACGCGGTTGCAGGCTTGCGTGCCGGGCAGTCTTACCTTCAGCCAGGGGGGCTTGCGCCGGCAGTCGCCGCCGCCTTCGCCGCCGTCCGGTGTTCCCTTTGCCCGGAAATCAGGTCTCATATCGTTGAAATCATTCATATAGACGGTTCCCGTCCTTCAAGGTTGCGGGCGAGGACGGGTATGCGCCGCATTTTCATCCCTTCTGGCGACGACAGATCGGCATGGTGTTTCATCGCCTCGTTTTCCCCACCGGAGAAGGGGACGGACGTGGCGCCGGAACATCAGGGCCTTTCTTTCATGCCGGCGGCCGCTTGGGGATCACCAGCCACATGGCGAGGTAGGCGATGACCCCGAACCCGAAGGAAAACAGGATCAAAAGGATGAAGAGGATCCGGAACAGGGTGGCATCCTTGCCGAAAAATTCCCCCAGACCCCCGCAGACCCCGCCGATTTTCTTGTCCGTATCGGACAGATATAACTTGTCCATAAATGCCCTTTACCCCCATCGTCAAGATGTCCGCCGGCGGGAAGCCGGCCCCTGAAACCGGTATGGTTGCTGCGCCCGTAAGAAAACATTCCTGCCCCGTGGCGCCCAACGAAGCGGGAAAACTACCTTTTCCCGGTAACTCATCAGGGTGACGACAATGTCGTCATGGTTGCCTTTTCTTCAATAAATACGAGCCGTTTCGTCTGCCGCCACCGCAGGGGTTACGGAGACCGACGGCGCCGTCAGCTATGGCCGCCGACGCTCCCTCCGGGCATGGAACTCAGAAGTAGTACCAGATCGTGGAGTAATCGGCCACGTTCTCACCGTCGGCGTCGAGGCGTTTCAGGTAGTCGTAGATGGGGATGTCCGTGTAGAGATAGTCCCGGGCCGTCACCAGCCGCACCTCCCAGGAATAGAAGCGGTAGACCCGGCGACCGTCCGGCAGGACCATGATCACCTCGTGATCCTGCCAGGCCTTCAGTTGGGATTTCCCCAGGCGGGGGAGGTTGAAGACCGGTTCGTCCGTCCGGACCAGGCCCGGCAGGAGGCGGGCCTCCTCGGTGCGCTCCTGCTCGATCCGGGCGATGGGGACCCGGAAATCCACCGTCTCTTCCTTCCCCTTGGTGCTGAAGGAGTAATAGGGGTCCACGCCGCAGACCTTGAGCACCCGGCGCAACAGGCAGGTCTCGAACTTCCGGCTGTTGAAGTAGGTGAAGACCTGCTGGTTGTAAACGTTGATCCCGGCGTTCTTGAGCTTCTTGATGGCCGCCAGGGAATCGTCGGTCATCTCCGTGGGATGCTCGAAGTGGGTGACGACGGCGATCTCCCGCTTCCCCCATTCATGGTATTTGGCGAGCACCTGCAGGAAACCGTCATTGATCCGGAAGGGCAGCGTCACCGGCACCCGGGTGCCGATGCGGATCCGCTCCACGTGCTTGATGGCGGCGATCTCCCCCAGGAGATTGTCCAGGTAGTCGTTTTTCAGGGTCAGGGGATCCCCGCCCGTCACCAGGACCTCGGTGATGCTCTCATGGTCGGCGATCCAGGCGACGGCCTCCCGGACCTTTTCCCGGCTCATCTGCACCTCGTCGTCGATGCTCTTGATCTCCCAGTTCCGCTGGCAATAGACGCAGATCTGGGGGCAGGCGTTGAAGGGCTTGAGGATCACGATCTCCGGATAGCGCCGGGTGATGCCGTCGATGGGGCTGGTGGATTTTTCCCCCATGAAGTCCATGTCGAACCCCCTGGCCCGGCTCTCCGCCACGGACCGGCAGTAGGCGGCGCTGGGGATGACCTGGGCCCGGACTTGGCGGTCGTATTCCGTGCGGCCGTCCTTGTTGAACAGCGACAGGTAGTACGGCGTGATCTCCACGGGGATGTTGTGCTCCCGGGCCGCCTCCATGCCGGCGATCTCGTCCCTGTCCAGAGAGACGATGGCGGCGAGGGTGTCCAGATTCTTGATGATGTGTTTCAGGTGCCACATATAGTCCTGCCAGTCCTCTTCGGTGGCGCCGAAGTGGGCGAGGATCTCCTTCTTCAGGCTTTTCCGGCGCTTGACGACGGTGCGGTCGAAACCGGTGCGGTAGCGGCGGAAGTAGCGGCGGATCATGGCGGCGTACTCGTCCAACTGGGCGGAGCGGATCAGGGCCGCCTCCCGGCCGTCCTTCATCTGGAAGAGGTCCTGGCTCTTGGAATGCTTCCCCGATTTGCCGGTGATGCCCCGGAAAAAGGCCAGGTATTCGCACAGAAAGGCCTCGCTGGCCCGAGGGAGGGCCTTGTCGGGGTCGTGGGCCAGGTCGTAGAGAAGCGCGAGGGGCGAAGCCTGGGTGAGATGTTCGTTTTCCGTGCGGACGGTGTTGGAAAAGACCCGGATGCACTCCCGGGCGTTGCGCTTTTCCGTGATGTTCATCTCCGAGTAGTAGGTGTCGGGCTTCATGTTGAACATCGAGCGGTTCAGGTAGTTGAAATAGTCGAAGAGCAGGTGGCGCGCCTCCTCGATATGATTGGAATCCCTGAGGATCTTCTTGATCTGGGGGTCCGCCTGCCAGAGACGTTCCAGCAGTTCTTCCTTGGAGAGAAAAATCATGTTCTTCATCATCTTCGCACCTGATTCTGGGAACGGCTTGCGCCGGTTTGTTTTTTCATCCCCGTTCATCATCCTCTGCCGGCCGGTTTCCGCCCCCCCCGGGAGGCCGCCGTACCGGCGTGGTCCATTTAACCCCTGGGAGATGAAGATTGCCCCCATTTGTCGATATTGTCAACCTTCGTTTTCATCCGTTATCCGTAATTTGCCCCGTAGGTTCCCGCCCCGGTTTCTCGTTCTACCGTACCCTCCCATGAGGCCGACGGCCGGATTCCTGGTGAAGCGGTAGTCAACACCGGCGGTAATGCCCATGTTGCGAAAGGAACTGTCCCCCCGGGCGGAGGCGTCCTTGCTGCTTCCCCTGGTGCCGTTGCCTGTAACGAATATTCCCCGGTTGTCCCTGCCTTCCCAACGGAACCTCTCCGGCAGGGCGGCACCGTTGGCGGCCAACAGGTTATTGTCGATCGGGGAGGCTACCTCGATACAGAGCTTGGCCTCGGGTTCCTGGTAATAGTCCCCTTTTGTTTCAGGGGTGTTCAGGGTGAGGGTGATCAATTTTCGGTTATCACTACCCCCGTTCCTGGTCAATTTTCGGTTATCACAACCAGTAGACGTGGAAATGACTGAAAAACAGATCAAAGTCCCGTTGTCTTTCTTTGGCTTCAATGGGGCCACGTCTTTGTAGACGTGGAAATGTTGTCGCGATAGGTGATCCATCGCTCCTCTGTGTAGCTTCAATGGGGCCACGTCTTTGTAGACGTGGAAATGAACAGCCTCACCGTGAATTTTGTCAGGAAATACAGCTTCAATGGGGCCACGTCTTTGTAGACGTGGAAATGCCAGGAGCATCTGGCGGAATTTGTGGACCTGGCCAGGCTTCAATGGGGCCACGTCTTTGTAGACGTGGAAATGAACAGCCTCACCGTGAATTTTGTCAGGAAATACAGCTTCAATGGGGCCACGTCTTTGTAGACGTGGAAATCGTGCATCTTCTTTCAGCTCGGGGTAAACAGCCAGGCTTCAATGGGGCCACGTCTTTGTAGACGTGGAAATCTTGCTGGTCGTCGGCGCACCCGGGATCGGCAAGACGGCTTCAATGGGGCCACGTCTTTGTAGACGTGGAAATTGGAATAAAGTCGGCCCTGCCGTCTTGAAGTGAAGGGCTTCAATGGGGCCACGTCTTTGTAGACGTGGAAATTGCCTATATCCTGTTCGACGATACCCCGGCAGACATGCTTCAATGGGGCCACGTCTTTGTAGACGTGGAAATAAAGCTGGCGTGACTATAGCCATCGCTCGCCGCACTGCTTCAATGGGGCCACGTCTTTGTAGACGTGGAAATCTATCTGGCATATCAATAGTTACTTGCAATGCAGTGCTTCAATGGGGCCACGTCTTTGTAGACGTGGAAATTGCAATACACGGGCATTTCTCTGGGGGACAAGGACGGCTTCAATGGGGCCACGTCTTTGTAGACGTGGAAATACACTTACAGAGCTTGGTATAGCGATTGCATATATCGCTTCAATGGGGCCACGTCTTTGTAGACGTGGAAATTTCAAAAGCGCTTCAAAAGCGAAAAAAAGAGCAAAGCTTCAATGGGGCCACGTCTTTGTAGACGTGGAAATAATTGCAGCTATAATCGAATGAGAAGTGCCATCCACAGCTTCAATGGGGCCACGTCTTTGTAGACGTGGAAATGATGCGACGGGGATTGCGGACGGTGCGATTTCGCCGTGCTTCAATGGGGCCACGTCTTTGTAGACGTGGAAATTGGATACCCTCTCTCATCAGGATCATCATCCACCATGCTTCAATGGGGCCACGTCTTTGTAGACGTGGAAATAGTGGTTGTGCGCCCAAGTGTTCGGCCCTGTGCCGGGCTTCAATGGGGCCACGTCTTTGTAGACGTGGAAATCCAGATTGCATCCCACTGCCAACCAAAAGCTAGCACTAGCTTCAATGGGGCCACGTCTTTGTAGACGTGGAAATGGCCGGATCCGCGGCAAAGCCGGAGACGGAAACCGCGCTTCAATGGGGCCACGTCTTTGTAGACGTGGAAATCAATAGACCGGGTCCGCTCCCCCCGGGAATGCGGCCTGCTTCAATGGGGCCACGTCTTTGTAGACGTGGAAATAGGAACGGTGACCTGGCTGGCATCCCTGATCGCGGCGCTTCAATGGGGCCACGTCTTTGTAGACGTGGAAATGACGGACAACCGGCGGAGAGGGTTTTGTCATGAACAGCTTCAATGGGGCCACGTCTTTGTAGACGTGGAAATGAATATTGTCGCCGGTTTTCCCGCAGGCCCGGCACCAGGCTTCAATGGGGCCACGTCTTTGTAGACGTGGAAATTCGATGGCACCTGTAACAGACGTGTTGTTCCAAGACGCTTCAATGGGGCCACGTCTTTGTAGACGTGGAAATAGCGTCTGTTCTGGCGATAGTCGCAGAAGTAGAAGGGCTTCAATGGGGCCACGTCTTTGTAGACGTGGAAATATGTCCTTCAGGCCGGAGGTGTCCTCAACGCCTTGGGCTTCAATGGGGCCACGTCTTTGTAGACGTGGAAATGACCGCCGTGCCCGTAACGCCGATTGTTTCGTCCAACGTGCTTCAATGGGGCCACGTCTTTGTAGACGTGGAAATTCAAGAAATTTTCGAGAAGTTCCGGGGGGTGGCAAGGCTTCAATGGGGCCACGTCTTTGTAGACGTGGAAATTCCGATTCTTCACGACGGTGCCGACGGAGACCCTGGATGCTTCAATGGGGCCACGTCTTTGTAGACGTGGAAATGCGGTCTTGGCCAGCGGATCTGGTGGCCCGTATGGTTGCTTCAATGGGGCCACGTCTTTGTAGACGTGGAAATACTATCGTAATGGATTCCGTTCTTGCTTTCAGTCTAGCTTCAATGGGGCCACGTCTTTGTAGACGTGGAAATACCATGAGCCCATCAGGGCAGAAATCGGCCTGGACGATGGCTTCAATGGGGCCACGTCTTTGTAGACGTGGAAATGTCGATGCATCCAAGAAACTGTGGGCAGAGAAACTTGCTTCAATGGGGCCACGTCTTTGTAGACGTGGAAATTCGGATCTGTCTCTCGAACAGCTCAGTCTGACTCCGGCTTCAATGGGGCCACGTCTTTGTAGACGTGGAAATCTACCCGGATATGACCTTGTCATCGCCTCGGGGGAGGCTTCAATGGGGCCACGTCTTTGTAGACGTGGAAATTATGATAATTGACGAATTATACAAACAAAGATGTGAGGCTTCAATGGGGCCACGTCTTTGTAGACGTGGAAATTGAAGGATGGGCTTCTTGTTGTATTTGAAATAGACGCTTCAATGGGGCCACGTCTTTGTAGACGTGGAAATACTTTGGAGCAGATGGATACTTTGAGGCAGATGATTCCTGCTTCAATGGGGCCACGTCTTTGTAGACGTGGAAATGATGGTTTCATAGTTGTAAGTATACGCTCCTACACGCTTCAATGGGGCCACGTCTTTGTAGACGTGGAAATATGAACATAGGTGGAGGAAAGGAGTTCAAAAAATGAGCTTCAATGGGGCCACGTCTTTGTAGACGTGGAAATACACCACCCCTGAA